>LULQ01000020.1_pt1 | contig 116555 bp, 107 predicted proteins | sample 728091 | NCBI WGS metagenome assembly LULQ01 (sample SAMN03860285, study PRJNA289734) | marine metagenome | biome: seawater column; feature: ocean; material: water; isolation source: Red Sea water column Station 149 - depth 10m | place: Saudi Arabia: Red Sea | collected 2011-10-15 | depth 10 m
TCGTCTATGCCTCCGCCTGGATCAAATGCCACCACCCCTCGGTCTTTGCCTGTGCGCTGCTCAATTCCCAGCCGATGGGGTTCTACGCCCCCGCCCAGATCGTGCGCGATGCGCGGGAACACGGGGTCGAGGTGCGTCCGCTCTGCATCAATGCGAGCTATTGGGACAATGTGCTGGAGCCGGACGGGCGCGGCGGACTCGCGCTGCGCATCGGGTTTCGCCAGATGAAGGGGATGACCGAGGACGAGGCGGGCTGGATCACCGGGGCGCGCGGCAACGGCTATACCTGTGTCGAGGATGTCTGGCGCCGCGCGGGCACCACGCCGCGCCTGCTCTCTCGGCTGGCCGAGGCGGATGCCTTCGCGGGCTTGCGGCTCACCCGCCGCGACGCGCTGTGGCAGGCGCGGGCGATCACCGGGGACGAACCTCTGCCGCTGTTTTCCGGCGATCTGGACGGCGAGGGGATCGTTGAACCGGCCGTGTTCCTGCCGTCGATGACCGAGGGCGAAGAGGTGGTCGAGGATTACGCGGCGCTGCGGCTGACGCTGCGCGCGCATCCCATCGCGCTCATCCGGCATCTGCTGACCCCGGGACTGGGTGCGGGCGGCTGAGGGTGGATTTTGAGTATTCATGGAAAGATGAAAGGTAGAAGCGCGCGCGAAGGGGCGCTATGAGGCGGACAACGCTTATCCGGGAGCCTGCCATGACATTCGACCGTTCCACCATCAAGATCGCCCCCTCGATCCTCTCCGCCGATTTCGCCAACTTCGGGGCCGAGATTCGCGCCATCGAGGCCCAAGGCGCGGATTGGGTCCATGTGGACGTGATGGATGGGCATTTCGTGCCGAACCTGACTTTCGGCCCGCCGGCCGTGAAGGCCTTTCGCCCCCATGTGAAAACGGTGATGGACGTCCATCTCATGATCTCGCCGGTGGACGCCTATATCGACGCCTATGCCGAGGCGGGCGCCGATGTGCTGACGGCCCATGTCGAGGCCGGGCCGCATATTCACCGCACGCTTCAGGCGATCCGTGGCGCGGGGATGAAGGCGGGGGTTGCGCTCAATCCCGGCACGCCGGCGGAGGCCATCGAGCATGTGCTCGACATGGCCGACCTCGTCTGCGTGATGACCGTAAACCCCGGCTTCGGCGGGCAGAAATTCATCGACATGACGGCCAAGGTGCGCAGGCTGCGCGAGATGATCGGCGACCGCCCGGTGCATATCGAGATTGACGGGGGCGTCGATCCCAAGACCGCGCCGCTCGTGGTCGAGGCAGGGGCGGATGTGCTCGTCGCGGGCTCGGCGGTCTTCAAGGGCGGGTCGGTGGATGCGCCCGAGGTCTATGGCGACAACATGCGGGCGATCCGGGCGAGCTACGCCTGACCCTGTGACCGCTCGTCCCGGAGCCGGGCCAGCAGGCTGTCCGAGACGTAGCCGTCCGGCACCAGCCCGCGCGAGGACTGGTAATCACGCACCGCCCGCGCGGTGCCGGGGCCCAAGGTCCCTGTCACCTCGAGCGTGGTGAACCCCAGCGCGTTGAGGTGGATCCGGGCCTCGTGCAGATCGTCGGGACTCGGCGCGCTGGCGTCCTGGGGCCAACCAGCGACAAAGCCCTTGGCGCCGCCCAGCCGGTCCGCCAGATGCCCGATCGCGATGGCGAAGGGCAGCCTGCGTCCATAGCGCAAGAGGATGTGGAAATTGCGCAGGACCATGAGCGGCACGCCTTCGGCCCCCGCAGGCAGGATGACCGAGCCGCTGCCGTAGTCGGGGATGCGCGCGCCCTCGGCGGTCCTGAGGCCACAGGCATCCCAAGTCCCGCTTGGAAAGGCCTGCTCGGTGCCTGTGGTGGCAAAGTCGAAATCGTCGGGCAGGCGCAGTTCATAGCCCCAGGGCTGGCCACGCCGCCAGCCATGCTTGGCAAGGTAATGTGCGATGGTCGCGAGGGAGTCGGCGGGGTCCTTGCCCCAGACATCCACGTGACCCTTGCCCGCTACGTCCTGCCCAAAATCGAGCAGCGCAGAGGGCAGGATGTTGCCATGGCCCATGGCGCCCGACCATGTGCCGCGCAGGTCCTCCGCCATCCGGTGTCCGGATTGAACGATCCGCAGCGCCGCGATCAGCTCGTCTTCGTGAAAGGCGGGGCGCTGTCCTTTGTAAGCCAGCGTCGCGAGGGTCGAGAGCACTGGCAGACCGCCACGCGCGGCGCCATACCCGGTCTCCAGCCCCCAGATGGCCGCGATGACCTCGGGCTCGACGCCGAAGCTGCGTTCGATGGAGACAAAGAGATCGCGGTGACGCCGGATCGCCTGCCGCCCGTTCTTGATCCGCTCGGCGCTGACCGCGATGTCGAGGTAATCCCAGACGGCAAGACGGGCGCTCCGGTTACGCGCCTGCAGGTCGATGACGTCCGGCAGGAACCGCACATTGTGCATCGCTTCGTTGAAAACCCGCGGCCGGATCATGCGCGACAGGGCGCGGTCGCGGATCGTCGTATCGATCCAGCTGCGAAACCCCGCGTCTTGCCGCGTCTCGGGTGCGGCGTCTTCCATGCGCGTCCTCCGTGCACCGGTGGCGACGGGGGCCGCGCCACGGGATCATCGTCTGCTGCGGCGAACCTTCTTTCGAACCTTCGCCGCCTGTTTGTCCGCCCGTCCCGGCTTCCGCCTTACACCACCCCGGCCCTTTTCGCGAGACACGGTTCTGACAGGTTCTCCCGCGACTTCAAGGAGTTGAAACATCAGCCCGCCGGTAACGGGTATGGCTTCGGCCAGCCGGACGAGCACGGGCTGACCGATGGTCAATGTGAGACCTGAACACTCACCTATCAAGGCCTGCTCGCGTTCTTCAAAACGGAAATACTCGTTCCCGATGGTCGAAATCGGGATCAGCCCGTCCGCGCCCGTCTCGTCCAGCCGGACGAAGGCCCCGAAACGCTGGATACCGGCGATCTTGCCCGGCATCTCGTCGCCCACGCGCTCGGCGAGGAAAGCGGCGAGATAGCGGTCGGTCGTGTCGCGCTCGGCTTCCATCGACCGGCGTTCGGTCTGGCTGATGTGTGTGGCGGTGGCTTCGAGCTGGTCGATGTCGTCGGGCGAGAGGCCGTCCTCGCCCCAGCCATGCCCGGTGATCAGCGCCCGGTGGACGATGAGGTCCGAGTAGCGCCGGATCGGCGAGGTGAAGTGCGCGTAGTGGCTGAGGGCCAGACCGAAATGCCCAAAGTTCTGCGGATGGTAATAGGCCTGCGTCATCGAGCGCAGGGTCGACATGTTGATCAGCTCCGCGAACTCGCCGCCCGAGGCCTGAGTAAGCAGGCTGTTCAGGTGCCGCGTCTTGAGCACCTGGCCCTTGGCCAGCGTGAAGCCCGACGCCTGCGCCACCTCGCGCAGCGCCTCCATCTTTTCCGGGCTGGGTTCTTCGTGTACGCGGTAAAGAAGCGGGCGCTTGAGGCGTTCGAGTTCCTCGGCGGCGGCGACATTGGCGAGCACCATCATTTCCTCGATGAGCCGGTGCGCGTCGAGCCGTTCGGCAAAACGCACGCTTTCGACCTCGCCCGCGTCATTGAGCACGATCTTGCGTTCCGGCAAGTCGAGGTCGAGCGGCTGACGATCCGCCCGCGCACGGCGCAGCGCGTGATAGGCCCCGTAGAGCGGCGCGATCACCGTCTCTATCAGCGGCGCTGTCTTGTCGTTGGGCTCGCCGTCCTGCGCGCGCTGCACTTCCTGGTAATTGAGCGAGGCGTGGGATTTCATCAACCCGCGCACGAAACTGTGCGACAGCTTCTTGCCCTCCGCGTCGATCACCATCCGCGTGGCGAGGACCGCGCGCGGAACGCCCTCGTGCAGCGAACAGAGGTCGCCCGACAGCCGGTCCGGCAGCATCGGTACGACCCGGTCAGGGAAATAGGACGAATTGCCCCGCCGCCGTGCCTCGGCATCCAGCGCCGAGCCGGGGGTGACATAATGGGCGACATCCGCGATGGCCACCCAGATCACGAATCCGCCGGGGTTCTTCGGGTTGTCGTCGGCATGGGCATAGACCGCGTCGTCATGGTCGCGCGCGTCATGGGGGTCGATGGTGACAAGGGGCAGGTGACGCAGATCCTCGCGGCCCGTGAGGCCAGCGGGTTTCATCGCGTCGGCTTCCTCGATCACCGCGTCGGGAAATTCGTCGGGGATACCGTGCTGGTGGATCGCGATCAGCGACACGGCCCGCGCAGCAGAGGGGTCGCCCAATCGCGCGACGATGCGGGCCTTGGGCAGGCCAAGCCGCCCCTTGGGGCCGACCTGTTGCGCCTCGACCAACTCGCCGTCCTTGGCGCCGTCCTCGGCCCCGGCGGGCACGATCCATTCCTTGTCGGCCCCCTTGTCGATGGGGGTGATCCGTCCGCCTTCATGCCCCTTGCGGTAGATGCCGAGGATCGTGCGGGCATTCTGTCCGATGCGGCGGATGAGGCGCGCGGTGTAGTCGTAATCCTCGCCCGTTTCCTCGGTCATACGGCAGAGGATGCGGTCGCCCTTGGCCAGACCCGGATCGCCCTTTTTCGCGATGAACAGGATGCGTGGCGGCTCCCCCTCGCCCTGCCATTCGAGCGCGCGGGCGAGCACGTCGCCATCGGGCGTGATCCCCGACACCTCGAGCATCGAGACCGGGGGCAGTTTGTCGGGATCGCGGTAGGTCTTTGCGCGTTTCTGCAGGTGCCCTTCCGCCTCGAGCTCGCGCAGGAGACGTTTCAAGTCGATCCGCTCCGCGCCCTTGATGCCAAAGGCCTTGGCGATGTCGCGTTTCGAGGTCTGGGTCGGGTTGTCGGAAATCCAGGCGAGGATTTCGTCCTTCGTGGGTATACGTGCCATGGCTCTGGCGTATCACGGGCGCGGGTCGGGCGTCAGTGGGAAAAGTTCTGGGGAAAATCGGGGGGTCAGCCGGGCGAGATCGGCAGCGGTATCGACATCGTTCAGGGTGGAAAGAAGTTCGGGCTGGGGCAGCGTGACCAGCGTATCGGCCAAGGCGTGCTCTGTGGACCAGCGGACGTCCGTGAAAAGGTCGGCGGGAACCCGGCGGCGGGTATCGAGGCCGACGCCCCAGAAGCCCCCGTCGCTGGCCGGGCCGATGACGGTGCGGTGGCGGGCGAGCGCGTGGAAGGCGTCTGTCAGGATGGGCCGCGTGATGTCGGGAATGTCGGTGCCGATGATGAGGATCGGGCCGGGGGGGAGGATGCGAAAGACCCGGGCCATACGGGTGCCAAGGTCGCCGGGGCCCTGTGGGATGCGCGGCAGGGCGGGGAGCAGAGCCGAGGCCGTTGCCTGGTCCGGCGCCACGGCGAGGGTCGTGGTCCAGAGCGGCGAGGTCAGCCCGGCGGCGATCCGGGCCAGACGACGGCGGGTCCAGAGCGCAGCCTCGAGCGACCCGATGTCTCGTGCCAGACGCGTCTTGACCCGGCCTGGCCTGGGGTCCTTGGCCATGACGACGAGGTGGGGTTTCGGCATCCTTTTCTGTCCTGCGTCCAAGGCCGCTCAAGGATTCCGGGATTCTAGAATTCTAGAATTCCGGAGTCGCGAGATGTTAGAGAAACCAGCCACTTAGCCCCCTCTGGTTAACAGAAATCGTTAATGTGCCCGGAAGGGAAACATCAGAACCATCCCACCGGACCGTCGCACAAGGCCCCTACCGGATCGGCTCGATCAGCGCTTTCGACAGCGTGCAGTCGCGCACCGTATCGGCGGCGCAGCCCCGGGGCTCCAGATCCTTGGTCAGGCAGAGCCGCGCCTCCTGGATGTGTCCGTCCGTGCAGGTCACGGTCAACATGTCCGGCTCCCATGCCGGGTTCGCCTTGAGGAACGCCTCTTCTATCAAGGACGCCGGGATCGAAAAGGTCCGGTCGATCTTTTCCAGCACTTCGGGTTGCTCCACGGATTCGTAAGCCTCTCGTGCCAGCGCGTAATAGTCGGTGGCCGACAGGCCCGAACAGACCCCGTGTTTCTTCCATTGATACCACGCGGACCCGCCGGTCCCGAATAGATCCGCCTGCGCCGCCGTCACCTGCCGAGACGGCGCGCGTTCGCCGGACAGGCAATAGGCGGGCCAGCCGTCCTCGTATTGCGGCCAGAGCCCATGCACGACCCAGCCCATCCGCTTGTCGCATTGCTCGCTGTCACGCGCGCGGCCTTCGAGCTTGCACCAGTTGGGCGACCAAGACAGCGCGAGCACGAAGTAGTCGAAATCCCCCGCCCGCTCGCCATCTGCCCGCGCCATGCTGCCGTGCAGCAGGATGATGCCCAGAAGCAGTTTCATCGCCCAATGCATTCACTCTTTCCTCATCGCTTTGCCTGCACTATATAGCGCCCAAGTTTCCCTACAACGGTGACCCAGCCCGCGACGGGCGCCCCTTTCCGGGGAACGGGGAAGCCGTGTCAAAAGGCCCGATCAAAGGAGATCCATCATGGACAAACCGCTCATGGCCAAAGCCACCGCCGTCTGGCTGGTGGACAACACCACGATCAGCTTCAAGCAGATCGCGGATTTCTGCGGGCTGCATGAACTCGAGGTGCAGGGTATCGCCGACGGCGAAGTGGCCCAGGGCGTCAAGGGCTTCGATCCGATCGCCAGCAACCAGCTGACGCAGGACGAGATCGACAAGGCCGAGGCCTCGGCGAGCCACAAGCTCAAGCTCAAGTTCAACGCCGCCGCCGTGGGCGAGGAAAAGCGTCGTGGCCCGCGCTACACGCCCCTGTCCAAACGCCAGGACCGCCCGAACTCGATTCTCTGGCTGGTGAAATTCCACCCGGAGCTGTCGGACGGCCAGATCGCGAAACTCGTGGGCACGACGAAACCGACGATCCAGTCGATCCGTGAGCGCACCCACTGGAACATCCAGTCGATGGAGCCGATCGACCCGGTTGCGCTGGGCCTGTGCAAGCAGACCGAGCTCGACGCCGCCGTGCAGAAGGCCAACGCGAAACGTGCCGCCGAGGGTGCCGCGATGTCGGACGACGAGCGCCGCAAGCTCCTCTCGACCGAGCAGAGCCTTGGCATGGATGCCGAGGAAACCCGGATGCCGACCGCGATCGAGGGGCTCGAGACCTTCACGCTGGGTGGCGGGATCGAGGACAAGAAGGAAAAGCCGGTGGATGCCGACAGCTTCTTCAACCTGCCCGATTCGGATGACGACGAGGAAGACGACGACAATTGATCGTCGTGCCGCTTATCTATGCAGGATGACTTTGAACCCCGGCCAGAGCGCCGGGGTTCTTGCTGCCCAGCGCCATCGGAGTTTGTGAAACGGGCCACAGGGAGTAGGCTAGGGACACTCATTTCAGGAGGATCCCATGCGTATTCTGCTCGCCTTGCCGCTCGCCCTGGCGGCGCTGCCAGCGCTTGCCGACGACATTTGCCACGAGGCCTGGTTTCTCAGAAACCTCAATTTCGACCGCGCCGGATACTGCTTTGGCACGGCCTTGGGTCAGGCGGTCTTTGACAACGCGGACTGCACCGGCAAGCAGGTCACGCTCGGACCCGAGGCGACGCGCCACGTGGCCGCAGTCAAGGAGTTCGAGGACTGGTTCGGCTGCAAAGTGAACACGGCGCAGACCCGGCTCGACGTGCCCCATGCCGCCATGCTCCGGCGGTTGGAAAGCCTGCCTGTTCCGACCGACACGGGGTCGGGGTGCATGGGGTATAACGGTGTCCCGTTCGACGTCTACGCAGGCCCGCGCGAGACCGCAGCTGTGCTGGCGCGGGTCAAGCAGGGGGACAACATCACATGGGAATATACCCATGTCTCGGTCGAGGGATGGGGCATCGTGGCAATCAGCGATGCCCGCGGTTTGATCGCCATCGGCTGGTCAAGCGCGCCGGTGCGCGACCCGGACTGTGACCTCGTCGCAGGCTGATCCTAGCGCAGATCCACCTCCGCCCTTGCTGCCGTGCCGTTGGCATCGATGACTGACAGCGTCACATGTCCGCGCGTGGGCAGGTCGAGCGCCAGATCGCGCGGGTAATGCCCGACCGTCATCGGTGCGCCGTTTGCGAGCACCGTGAACGGCGGCACGCCGTCCTTGATCTTGAGCGCGAGGGGCCCTCCGGCAAGCTCCACCTTCGCCCCGTCCGGGGGAAAAGCGAGCGCGACGCTTCCCGCCGGTGCCGAAAACACGGCATCGCGCGGCTTGAATGACCGCAACGGCAGCGGCAGCGCCGCATGAGACAGAAGCAGCGTTCCGGGCGGCGGCGGTGGCAGGGGTGTGACCCTGGGCGTGACGCGGGAGAATGCCTCGAAGAGAATCGGCGCGGCGACCTCGGCGCCAAAGGCCCCCGGCACCGGCGTGCCATCCGGGCGACCGAGCCAGACCGTCACCACATAGCGCCCGTCGAACCCCACCGCCCATGTGTCGCGGTGGCCGTAGGAGGTGCCGGTCTTGTAGGACAGATGCACGCGGGCGGCGTTGGGCGGCGGTGGCACTGTCGACAGGATCTGACCGACCTGCCAAGCCGCCTCGGGTGACACGATCCGGCGCGGCACGGCGCGCGGGTCATCGGGCCGGTGGACAAGCGACGTGGTCGTCCCGCCATTGGCGAGCATGGCGTAAAGCGATGTCAGCCCCTCGGGTGTCACCCCCACACCGCCCAGCACGATCGCGAGCCCCGGCACGCCGCCCGGTAGCCTCGGGTCCGCCCCGGACTGACGAAGCGCGGTGAGAATCCGCGCGGGTCCGACCTCGGAGGCGAGCGCGACCACGGGGATGTTGAGCGACAGGCGCAGCGCCTCGGCCACCGTGACCTCGCCGCGATACTGCCCGTCGAAGTTCTGGGGCGCGTAGGACCCGAAGCGCACCGGGCTGTCGTCGATCATCGTCTCGGGATGGGCGAGGCCATCATCGAAGGCCATGGCATAGACCAGAGGCTTCAGCGTCGAACCGGGCGAGCGGTGCGCGGTCGTCATGTCCACGAACCCGGCACGGTCGGCGTCGTAGCCCGCCGAGCCGATACTGGCCAGCACCTCGCCCGTCGCGTGGTCCGCGACGACCATCGCGATGGAAAGACGTTTCGATCCCTGATCGCTCACGGCCCGCGCCGCGAGCGCCTCGAGCCGCGCCTGAAGGTCAGCGTCGAGCGTGGTGACATATCCCTCCGGCCCCGCGCCCTCGCGGAGCATCCGGTCGGCCAGATGCGCCGCCAGCGCGGGCATGTCGCGGCGGCGCCGGGGCAGGGGATCGGCGCGCGCGGTCTCCGCCAGATCGTCGCTCAGCACGCCCGATGCTAGACCGCGCGCGATGACCCGCTCGCGTGCGACAGCCGCCGCCCCGGGGTGACGATCCGGGCGGCGCGTCTCGGGCGACTGGGGCAGGGCAACGAGCAGCGCGGCTTCGGCGGGGGTCAGCCGCGACGGCTCTTTCCCGAACCATGTCCGCGTCGCCGCCCGCAGGCCCTCGGTATTCCCGCCGTAGGGCGCGCGGTCGTAGTAGAGCGCGAGAATCTGGTCTTTTGTTAGCCGCCGTTCGAGCGCCAGCGCCACCCGCGTCTGCCGGAGCTTGCCCGCCACGGTCCCGGTCGGCCCGTCCTCGAGCAGCCGAGCGACCTGCATGGTGAGCGTCGAGGCGCCCGAGACGACCTCGCCATGACGGAGCGCCTGCCCGATGGCACGGGTCAGGGCTACGCCGTCCACCCCGTGATGGCGGTAGAACCGCTTGTCTTCGTAGGCCACGAGAAGCGCGGTAAACATGGGATCGACGCGGCTGTCGCCGACGCCCAGCCGCCAGCGCCCGTCCGCGACGGTATAGGCGCGAAGCAAGCGCCCGTTCCGGTCCGTCACCTCGGCCGAGGTTTCCACCGTCAGCGGCGGCAGTTCCGTCGCCGCCACCCAGTCGTCAAAGGCATCGCGGCCCGCCGCGCCCCCCCAGAGGAGCGCGGCGAGCGCGACGCCGGACCAGAAGAGCTTCACTCGATCACCACGGTCCCGGTCGCCCCGGTCGCGCGGTAGTCGGGGCGATACATATCCTCGACCGAAGGCGCGGGATGATGAAACTCGCCCGGCGTCACGGCGCGCACGATATAAGCGAGCCGGATCGGCGCGTTGGAGCGCCAGTCGAGCGCGGTCAGGAACCGTTCCTGCCGGAACTCGCTGTTTTCCACCTCGTCCGTCAGGTCGAGCCAGTCGAGCGCGGCAAGGTCGCCGCCGCGAAGCAGGTTCGGGTTGTCGATCTCGAAGCCCGCGGGCAGCGGGTCATCCACCATGAGCCGCCCGTCCACCTCGCCGTCCGGTGTCACGGTAATAAGCGTCACGAGACGGTCGCCCTGCGTCACGCGCGACACGTCGGCGGGCGCGCCCTCCATCGTGAAATACTGCCGTTCGATTACGAAACCGTTCGACATGGGCGGTTCAGGCACGGCCGGCACACCAAAGGCGGTCACGGTCAGGTCGATGGGCGCATCGCCCGTGTTCGTGACCTCCCAAGGAGTCGCCAATGATACCGGGTTCATCACCTCGACCATAGGCCCGGTCATCGGGTCGCCGTTGATCGTGAGGCCCGCGGAAGATGTCCCCTCCAGCATCACGTTGGCGGCGAGGAGCGACCAGGTCGCCTCCTGCGTCGACCAGCGCCCGTCGTTGGCGGCAATCCGGTTCACCAGCGCCCCTTGGTCCACCGCCTGCGACCCGGCTTCGAGCGCCAGCGTCAGCACGGCGGCGGCATCGCGCAGGTTGGTGCCGTAATCGACGCGCCACGTCTGGCCTTCGGGTGTGGCTTCCTTCACCAGCCGATCCGCCTGCGCGAACATCCGGTCGGCCCGCTTAGGGTCGCCATAGGCCGCGAGCGCCGCGCCGATCTGGGCGGAGGCGAGCGGCGTGGTAAAGGCCCCCGGTTTCACATCCGCGAAATAGCGCAGGTCGCCCATGTTGGCGGCCCCTTCGCGAGCAAGGACGTATAGCGCATAGGCAATGTCCTCGCCGCCCTCCTCGAAGTCCGGGTAGTAGTTCACCTGATTGCGCAGATTATCCATGGCGGCGCGGAAGGCGATGTCGGGGATCGCGTATCCCTGCGCCTTGGCCCGCGACAGGAAATCCGAGACAAAGGCATCGAGCCAGAGATCGCCCGAGTCAGGCGACCAGAGGCCGAAGCTGCCCGAGGACGACTGGTTCGCGAGCACTTCAGTGATCGCCCCCTGCACCCGTCCCGGCAGGTCCTCGCGGTCGGCAAGCCCCATCGCTTCGGCCACCGCGCCCATGTAGAGCAGCGGCAGCGCGCGGCTCGTCTGCTGTTCGGTGCAGCCATAGGGATAGGCGTCGAGCCGGGCGAGCAGCCCCGCCGCATCAACCCGCGCAATGGGACCGGCGGTGAGCGTCGCATGGGCCGAGGCCGCGCGCAGGTTGTCGAAGATGTCGGTTGTGAAGGTGAAGCTCTCGCCCGCCGCCAGTTCGAACCGCGAGGTCCGTGCGATTTCCGGGTCGTTCGATTGCACGGGGATGGTGAGCGTCTTGGTAAGCGCCTCGCCCCCCGGTGTCGTGACGGTCAGGGCGATCTGGTAAATCCCCTCGTTGAGCGCCCCGATGGGCACCGAAAGCCGCTCGGTCGCGCCCTCGGTCAGCGTCACGCGGCGTTCAAGCCCGCCCATTTGCATCCCGTCGGCTTGGGCCGAGATCACGACCTCGCCGGTGGGACCATCGGCGTGGGTCAGTTCCAGAAGCATTCGTGCGGTGTCGCCGGGGGCCAGGAAGCGCGGCACAGAGGCGGTCAGCACCACCGGGTCGCGCACCAGCACATCCGCGCCGGCCTCGCCCACCCCCGTATCCGACCAGGCCACCGCCATGAGCCGCACCGACCCATTGAACTCCGGCAGATCGACCGTCGCGGTGGCGACGCCATCCACGACCTCGATGGGGCCGAAGAACCGCGCCATCAGCTCTTCCGTGGGTGGCGGGGCCTGCATCCGCATTTCGGCAGAGGCATCGCCGCCAGAACGGATCGCCCCCATATCGCCGTTCAGCCCGTCGATGAGGCGACCATAGATGTCGCGGATCTCCATCCCGAGCCGTTTCTGGCCGAAGTAGTGATCGGACGGGTCAGGGTCGTCAAAGGCAGTCAGGTTCAGGATGCCCTGATCAATCGCGGCCAGCGTGACATAGGCCGTCTCGCCCTCGGTTACGCCGTCCACGGCAACGGAAACCTCCATTGGTCCGCGCGGCTTGGCGGCCTCGGGCGCGGCGATCTCGACCGCCAGACGATGATCGCCGGGATCGACCAGCGCATGGGCCAGCCCCATCGCCCGCGTCGGGTTTCGCCCCTGCGCCGCATCCAGCGGCTGCACGAGCGACGCGGTGACATAGGCCCCTGCGCCCCAGTCATCCGTCACGGGAAGCTCGACGGTCACGGGTTCGGTGCCCACCGTCACTGGGATCATGTCGATAAGCCGGTTGGACACCACCGTCACCAGCGCCTCTCCGGGCGCACGGGGCACGATGCGAAGGGTCGCGGTGTCGCCGGGTTTGTAGGATTCCGCATCCAGCGACATTTCCAGCATGTCCGGCGTGGCCGAGACATCGGCGGGCACATACCAGCCTGCGTAGAAATCGACCGAGCTCGCCAGATAGGACCCATCGGTGCGCGTGACGACCAGCTCGTAATTGCCCCACTCCACCGGGGCCTCGACGCTCACCGGCCCCGCGCCCAGCGTGATCTGCCCGCTGGCTTCGGGCGAGCGGGTCGTGACCGGCTCCCACTCCCAATACCCATCGTAGTTATACCACTGATAGCGCGTGGTGACGCGGTTGAGGGTCCAGGTCGCCTCCATCGCCTTGGGCATGAGGTCGGTTCCCAGACCGATCACCTCGAAGCCCGCCGTGGTGCCCTCTGGCACTTCTTCGTCAAAGAGCGGCTTGATCCCGATGAGGTCCGAGGCAGGGGTAAGTTCGGTCGCGATCTCGCGTTCGACCGGACGGCCCGATCCCTCCTGCACCCGCAGGATGACCTTGGCGGACAACGCGCGGCCAAGGCTTTCGACCTCGGGGAAGGTCACATCGACCGTGCCGCGCCCGTCGGCATCGGTACGCCCGTTCGGCACCGATCCATAGACCGTGCGCGCCCGTTCGCTCGCATTGCCGAAGCGGTAGCCTGGGAAGCCGTCGAGCGTCGCGACCGGCGTCACCCGCACGTCGCCCTCGAAGGCCAGATCGGCCCCCGGCGCGCCAAAGAGATAGCGGGCATCAAGGGTCAGCGTCGGCGTGTCGGTGAGCGCAATCGACCCATCGGGAAGCGCCATTTCAAAGTCGATCCGCTCCGGCAGGAAATCCTCGACGAGGAGCGTGGTGGAGGCGAGCGCAGGCGCCTCGGTGTCCGCGTGGATGTCGAGCCGCCATGTGCCGCGCGGGGCGTTGCCCGCGACCGGCAGGTGGAACACATGCCCGCCCGCGACGCTGCCCTCGGACAGCATCCGGGAATATTCGACCCCATCGGGGCGGGTGAGGATGGCGGTGATCGGCAGGCCCTCGATGGCCTCGGCCAGCCCGTCGCGGGTGAGGACCGTGGCGTTCACGACCTCGCCCGCGCGATAAGCGCCGCGATCCGTGGTCAGGAACACGTCGATGGGCGGCGCGGCCGGGTGCCCCTCGACCCCGCGATCCGACAGGTCGAAGGCCGGATCGGTCAGCGACAGGAACGCCAGATCGTCGGCCTCGCGCAGCACGACCAAACCGGGGGCCGATGACCCCATGCCCGACACCGCGCCTGCACCAAAGGACGCATAGCCGCGTTCATCCGTCGTTGCCGTGCCGATCACGCTATTGGCGACGGACAGCAGTTCGACCTCGACCCCCGCCATGGGTTCGGCAGAGGTGAGCGAGCGGGCAAAGACATGCAGCCCGTCCGCCCCGGTCATGGTCGACACCCCGATGCCCGAGATGACGAACCACTGGGTCGCGGCGGGCACTTCGTAGATGTCCTCGCCCGGCACCGAGGCCTGAAGCGCATAGACGCCGGGGGGCTGATCCCCGATCGCCTCGCCCATGGGCAGCCGCGTGGTCACGTCGACGTTGATCTCCTGCCGCACATCCGCTTTGCCGCTCCAGACTTCTTCGGCCATCTGCGCGGACATGTAATCCGCCGTCCAGATATCGAGAGACTGGGCAAAGAAATCGTTCTGCATGGCGCGCAAGATGTTGCGGTCCGACACGCGGTAGAGCGTGAGGTCGAGCGTGTCGGTGTTCGCCGTCACGACCGGCAGGCCGGCATCCTCGCTCCGGGGCAGCACATAGGCGCGTCCGGGGAAATAGACGGCGGGCGACCGGTCGCGGATGTATTGCGTGATCTCGACTGGCTGGCGCAGGTCCTCCTTCTCGGCGCTGGGCAGACCGGCGCGCAAGGTAAAGCTCACCCGATCTCCATGGGTCATGCCGGTGAGGCAAAGCTGCCGGTTCGTCGCCTCGACCGAAAGCCCCGTGATGTCGGACTGCACATAGTCGGCATAGTTCGTGCCGGTTTCGGCCAGTTCCTCGGTAAAGGTCACGCAGACCGACGGCTGAGCACTGTCAGCGTTGACCACGGTATCCTCAACCCGGAAGCCGTAAAGCCCGATGGCCCGGTCGAGCGCCCGTTCGGTGTCGTCGCGCGGTGACAGCGACTGCGCCAGACGGAGCGCGTCGATCATGTCGCGCCCACGCTCGCTGTCCTCCAGGATGTCGGCCATGAGGATGAGCGCATTGGCCCGCGACGCCGGATTTTCGAGCCTGAGGTAGGCGTTGATCACCGCGCTTTTCGCAGTTGCCCGGATGCTGCGCGCCTCGTTGTCGTCATTCTGCTGTGCGGCAACCGCCTGTGTGAGCCGCGCGTATTCGAGCCAATCCTCGCCCGCGTCGCTGACCACGGTGGCAGCGCCCATGTAGCGCATCGCCTGACCAGGATTGCCCTCGCGTTCGGCATCATAGGACAGGGTGCGCAGGTCATTGGCGGTCCAGCCACCGGCGACGAAGTCGTTGGGAATACTGCCTGCCAGATCGCGCGCCCGGCTCAGGTCCGAGCCGTAAATAAAGGCGACAAGCTCCGCCTCGCGCGCCCGTGCGTTCGCCCGCACGGCATCGGACACCACGACGACCTCGCCGGAGAATGCGCCCGCATAATCTGACCGGCCCAATTGCCCTGACTTCAGGAAGCAGGACGAATTGCGGGTGTTGTAGGTGAAGGCACCACATTGCGTCTGCGCCAGACAGGCCGATTCGCACGCCTCGAGGCTGGTATCGAAGATCGAGCGCAGGTCCCCGCCTGGAAAATCCACGTCACGGTGAAGGATCAGCCGTCGCTCCGGGACCGCGTCCTGTGCGAGAGCGTTCCCGCTGAAAGCCATGAGAATGAAACCGAAAATGAAAATGGGCCGCATGGGTAAATCCTCCGGGTTGGCGTCATGCTCGCACGGCAATCCGAAGCTCGCAACGATTCCCCCCTGAGCGGCTGGCGGGCGTTAAGCGCCTCTTCACCTTGTTGCGCGATGGTCAGCGGTAAGCTGGGAGATACAGATGACCACCGACGATATCCTGACCGAAGAACGCCGCGCCCGGATGGCAGCCCAACGGCTTCTCGAACAGAAACAGGCCGAGTTGAACGAGGCCAATCGCAAGCTGTCGCGCCATGCCATCGCCCTGTCCGAAGACCTCGTGGAAACGCGGGAAGAGGTGGCGGTGGTGCGCACAGATCTGGTGCGCAAGACGGAAGAGGTCGACATCGCGAAACGCCGCCTCTGGTCGTCGATCGAAACGATCCAGGACGGGTTCGCGGTGTTCGATGCCGAGAACCGGCTGGTCATCGCCAATGCCGCCTATTACCGCCCCTTCGACGGGCTCGAAGTCGTGCGCCCGGGCTGTCACTACGATGAAATCGTCGAGGCGGCGCTTTACGAGGGCATCGTGGACATCGGGGACAGAACCCGGCCCGAATGGCGCGACTGGATGCTCGACCGCTGGTCACAGGCGCAGCCCGAGCCGCGCGAAATCCGGCTCTGGGATGGGACCTATATTCGGCTTCTGGATCGCCGCGCGCCGGACGGGGACACGGTGTCGATGGGGCTCGACATCACCCGCGCGGTGCGACGGCAGAAATCGCTCACGCTTGCCCGCAACCGGGCCGAGGCGGCGAACCGGGCGAAATCCGCCTTTCTCGCCAACATGTCCCACGAAATTCGGACCCCGATGAACGGCGTGCTCGCCATGGCCGACCTGATGGCCGAGGCCGGGCTCGACGAGGAGTTGCAGACCTATCTCGACACGATCCGCTCGTCGGGTCGGGCGCTGCTCACCATCATCAACGACGTGCTGGATTACTCCAAGATCGAGGCATCGAAACTGACCTTGCACACCGAGGATTTCGACCTCGAAAAAACCGTGCTCGACGTGATCGCGCTCCTTCAACCCTCGATCCGGGAAAAGGGGCTCAAGGTCATGCTCGACTACGACATGTTCCTGCCCACCCGTTACGTGGGCGACCCAGTGCGGGTGCGGCAGGTGCTGACCAACCTCATCGGCAACGCGGTCAAGTTCACAGCAGACGGTCACGTTCTGGTGCGCGTGATCGGCGTGCCCGAGGGTGACGGGGCCGAGCGGGTGCATATCACGGTCGAGGACACTGGCATCGGCATCGCGCCCGAGATGCAGGCCCATGTTTTCGGCGAGTTCAACCAGGTCGAGGACGGCCGCAACCGGATGTTCGAGGGCACCGGTCTGGGTCTCGCCATCACGAAACAGCTCGTCGCGATGATGGGCGGCGAGATCTGGGTCGAAAGCGAACCGGGCATCGGGTCCTGTTTCGGCCTCTCCGTGTCGCTGCCCATCGTGGCCGAAGAGCCGCTGGCCGATGCGCCCCACTGGCTCAAACGCGCGCTTCTGGTCATGGGTGACGACATGAACCGCTCGATCCTCGCCAAGCGGCTCGTGGCCTTGGGCATTTCGGTCGAGGTGGCCGACAGCGTAGATGCGGGCCAGCGCCTGTCTGCGGGAACTGACGTGATCTTCGTCGATCAGAAGCTGATCCGTGCCGACATGAAACAGATGTGCGAGAACGCGCCTGCGGCGGTCGTGACGGTCGCCGATCCCTTTGCTCCCGACATGGCTTGCAACGAGGACCGTGTGTTGCAAAAGCCCCATTCCCGACCGGCGCTGATGGAAATCCTCGCTCATCTTCCCGCGCCGGTCGCGCCCGGCTTCCGGTCACGCCGCACGGTGGTCGACGCGCCGCTTGCGCCGGAAACGACCTATGTGGCGCTGGCCGTGCTCGATGCGGCGCCAGCCCTCTGTGCCGAGCACGGCGACGACGATTTGGCCGGGGAGGCTCTGGACGGTAACGCGGGCAATCTGTTTGCCGACGACACGCCGCCCGCAAGGGCCGCCACCGGTCCCCGCGCCATGCGGGTGCTGGTGGCCGAGGACAACAAGACGAACCGCTTCGTTTTCTCGAAACTTGTCAAATCCTGCGACATCGATCTGACCTTTGCCGAGGACGGATTTCAGGCAGTCGCGGAGTGGGAGGCGCGCGCGCCCGACCTCGTGTTCATGGACATCTCGATGCCCGGCATGGACGGGAAAGAGGCGACGCGCACGATCCGCGCGCGCGAGGTGGAACTAGGTCTGCCGCGCACTCGCATCGTGGCGCTGACCGCCCACGCCATGTCCGGCGACGGGGAAGAGATCATGTCCCACGGTCTTGACGCTTATCTGACCAAGCCCTTTCCGAAGGACTTGATCCTCGCGGAGATCTCAGGAGCCTGCCCGGTGGATGCCCGCCCGCCGCTGCCCGAGGCAACGGCGGTTCAGGCCGCGTCCTGAGCCGCCGTCGCGTCGCGATGGAACACGGGCTTTTCCGGGGACGACAGGTCGGGCTGGAACACATAGCCGCCCGCGTCGAAATCGGCGAGCACGGCGGGGTCCGTCACCCGGTTCTCGCAGATGAACCGCGCCATCGCGCCGCGCGCCTGTTTGGCAAAGAAGCTCACGATCTTGGGCTCGCCCGCCTTCACCTCGAAAAACGCGGGCGTGATGACGTTCAGCGTCAAAGCCTTACGGTCGGCGGCGGTGAAATACTCGACGGAGGCGCAGTTCACCAGCGTGTCGGTGCGCCGCTCCGCCGCCTCTTCGACCAGCCGCGCGGCAATCCGGTCGCCCCAGAAATCGTAAAGCGACTTGCCCCGCCGCGTGGCGAGCCGCGTGCCCATTTCGAGCCGGTGCGGCTCGATCACGTCGCGCGGGCGCAAGAGCCCATACATCCCCGAAAGGATGCGCAGGTGATCCTGCGCATAGTCCATCGCATCGGCGTCGAGCGATCCGGCGTCGAAGCCGGTGTAGGTGTCGCCATCGAACATCTCGATCGCCTGTTTCTCGCCCGCGCCAGAGAGGAGCGACCGATAGCGATCCCGGTTGAGCTTTGCGAGCTTGGACGAAATATCCATCAGCCCCTCGATGTCTTTCAGCCCCAGACGCCGCGTGGTCGTGACGAGCTTTTCCATCTCGGCTTTGAACACGGGCTCGGTGCCGCCCGCGGTCCCCGGTTCCTCATTCAGACGTTTGGCAGGTGAAACAACGACGAGCATCAGGCCCCCTCTCTCAACACATGCAGGAAATCCGCGCCGAAACGGTTGATGCGCGCCGCGTCCATGCCCTTGATCCGGGCAAGGTCCGCCTCGCAATTGGGGCGCCGTTCGGCGATGTGGCGCAGGAGCGCGGGCGAGACCGAGAGCGGCTTTTCCGTTCCGTCGATCCCGCGATAGAGATCGCGCGCGAGGTTCGCGAGGGCATCGAAGAGCGCGCCCGCCTCGGACCCGGCGAGCTTGCGCCGCGCCGGGTGCATGTCCTCGGCCGCCCCCGCGATCACGGCCAGAAACTCGTCCCCGTAACGCTCGAGCTTTTTCGCCCCCACGCCGGAAATCCCGGCCATGGCGTCGAGCGTCATGGGCCGCGCCTCGGCCATTTCGATGAGCGTCTTGTCGGTGAAAACCACATAAGCGGGCACCCGCTGCGCCTCAGCCAACGCGCGACGCTTTGCCTTCAAAGCAGACAGGAGCGGCGCGTCCTCTTCGGACACCAGCATCCGGACGGCGGGCCGGTCGCGCACCGCCGTTACTGTATCGCGCCGGAGCATCACCTGCGCTTCGCCCTTCAGCACCGGATGCGCGGCCTGCGTGACGCGCAGCGCCCCATGGCGTTCGGGGTCGGGGCGCAGGAAGTCGAGCCCCATGAGTTGCCGGAACAGCCCGTTCCACTGTGCTTTGGACATGTCCTTGCCCACGCCGAAGGTCGGCAGGTCCTGATGATGCCGCGCGCGGACTTTGTCCGTCTCGACCCCGCGTAGAATGTCGATCAGGTGCCCGGCGCCGAAGCTCTCGTCGGTTCTGAGCGCGGCGGACAGCGCCTTCATCGTGGGCACGGTGGCGTCGAACACATCGGGCGGCGTGTCGCAGATGTCGCAGGACCCACAGGGTGCTGCGGCCTCGCCGAAGTAGCCCAGCAGTTTCACCCGCCGGCAAGTCGCGGCCTCGGCCAGCCCGAGCAAAGCGTTCAGCCGCGCGTGATCGGCGTTGCGACGTTCGAGCGGCGCAAGTCCCTCGTCGATCTGCGACCGGCGCAGGCGGATGTCGTCGGGACCGTAAAGCGTCATCGTCTCGGCGGGCGCGCCGTCGCGACCGGCGCGGCCGATTTCCTGATAATAGGCCTCGATCGACTTGGGCAGGTCGGCATGGGCGACCCAGCGGATGTCGGGTTTGTCGATCCCCATGCCAAAGGCGACCGTGGCCACGACAATGAGCCCGTCCTCGGTCTGGAATCGCCGCTCGACCTCGCGCCGCCGGTCGGGATCGAGGCCCGCGTGATAGGCGATTGCCTCGTGACCGTTCTGCGTAAGTGCCTGTGCCAGCGTTTCGGTCTTGGCCCGCGTCGCGGCATAAACGATGCCCGACAGACTCTTGCGGGCATCGGCAAAGCTCAGGATCTGCTCGCGTGGCTTGTCCTTGACGGCAAAGGCCAGGTGAATGTTCGGCCGGTCGAAACCGCGCAAGAACGTGGTCGGCGCGCGTCCGGCAAAGAGCTTCTGCACGATTTCGGCGCGTGTTTCCTCGTCCGCCGTGGCCGTGAAGGCTGCCAAAGGCACGTTCAGGTCCCGCTTGAGGTCGCCGATCCGCAGATAGTCGGGCCGGAAGTCATGGCCCCACTGGGACACGCAATGCGCCTCGTCCACCGCGATCATCCGCACGTTCGCGCGGCGGAGCAGGTTCACGGTGCCCCCGGCGGCGAGCCGTTCGGGCGCCATGTAAAGGAGCTTCAGCCGACCAGCGGAGAGCGCGGCGAACACCTCGTCCGTCTCCTCCTCGGTGTTGCCGGAGGTCAGCGCGCCTGCCTCGACCCCCACGGCCCGGAGCGCGCGAACCTGATCGCGCATGAGCGCGATGAGCGGCGAGATGACGACCGTCACCCCGTCGCGCAGAAGGGCAGGAAGCTGGAAACACAGCGACTTGCCCCCGCCCGTGGGCATGATGGCAAGGGTGTCGCGGCCTTCGGTCACGCAGGACACGATTTCGTCCTGTCCGGGCCGGAAGGCGTCGAAGCCGAAAACGGTCTTCAGCAGGTCGAGATCACGCGCAATATCAGGGGTGGCAGCCATGCCCCGGAGATAGCCGAAGGCCGGCCCCGGCGACAAGACTTAGTCCGTCGCCCTCAGTAGAAGTGATACATATTGTTGTTGATGACGGTGCGGATCGCGAACAGCACGAGCAGCACGATGATCGGCGAAAGGTCGAGGCCGCCCATGTTTGGCAGCATCCGGCGGATCGGGCCATAGACCGGTTCCACCAGCCGATTGAGGCCATACCAGACCTGCGCCACGAACTGTTGCCGCAGGTTCAGCACCTGAAAATTGATCAGCCACGACATGATGATGTGCACGATCACGATAAACCAGACGACGCTGGTGATGGCGTAGAGAATTTGCAGAAGCGACAGCATATCGTGCGTTGACCCGTTTATGACCCATGTTTGTCCGTCCCTGACCTATGGTCACCGGGCCATTATGACAAGAGCGACGCTAAGGAAGGGTTGACGCCCGCCGGGCTGCGCCGCAGCACGAAGGGGATCGACAGGAGACGCCCCATGTATCCCTTCATCCGCATGATCAAGGAAATGACGCTCGCCAGCCGCGCGGCACCGCTGCCGCTCATGGGCGTGCACGAGACGCACCACATGATCATGCCCTGGGACCTCGACATGTGGATGGAGCTCAACAACGGGCGCACGCTGACCATCTATGACCTCGGGCGCATCCCGCTCGCGCAGCGCGCCGGGCTGGTAACGGCGCTGCGCAAGAACCGCTGGGGGCTGACCATGGCCGGGGCGAGCGTGATGTATCGCAAACGCGTGCGCATGTTCGACAGGGTCACGGTGAAAAGCCGGGCGCTGGGCTGGGACGACAAGTTCATCTACCTCGAGCAAAGCATGTGGAAGGGCGAGGCCTGCACGTCGCATATCCTCTACCGCTCGGCGGTGACAGACCGGAACGGCATCGTGCCGCCGCCCCGCGTGCTCGCCGCCGTGGGGCAGGCGGACACGGCCTCGCCGCCGCTTCCCGATTGGGTCACCGGCTGGATCGAGGCGGACCGGCACCGGCCATGGCCGCCCGTCATGTGACGCAAATCCTCCGGCCCCCGTTGCATTAACCTTGCCAGCCGCGCGACGCCCGACCTAAGGATAGGAAAACGGGAAGAGGGCAGGGCGATGGCAGAAGTAAGCGCGCGCAAACGTGTGTGGGGCTGGTATTGGTTCGACTGGGCATCGCAGCCTTATCACACTGTTCTCCTGACCTTTATCTACGGCCCCTTCTTTGCGACCGTCGCGGCGGCCTATTTCATGTCCACGGGGCTCGATGAGACCCTATCTGACGCGCGGGCGCAGACGGTCTGGTCCACCTGCCTGACCATCACCGGTCTGATCATCGGTTTCGGCGGTCCGATCCTCGGCGCGCTGGCCGACACGTCGGGCAGGCGGCGGCCCTGGATGTGGGCCTTCTCGGCGCTCTACGTCCTCGGCGCGGCGGCGCTTTGGTATACCGACCCGGCAGGGGCGAACATGTGGGCCATGCTCATCGCTTTCGGCGTGGGCTTCATCGGCGCGGAATTTGCGCTGATCTTCATCAACGCGCAGCTTCCCGGCCTGGTCGAGGACGAGGCGGTGGGCAAGACCTCGGGCTCCGGCTTTGCCTTCGGCTACTTGGGCGGGATCACGGCGCTGATCGTCACGCTGCTCTTCCTTGCCGAAGGCACGAACGGCAAGACGCTGATCGGCCTCGACCCGGTCTTCGGCCTTGTGGACGGCACGGCGCGCGAGGGCACGCGCTTTGTCGGCCCCTTCGTCGCGCTCTGGTTCGCGGTCTTCATGATCCCCTATTTCCTCTGGGTCCGCGAGAGCCATATTCCCAAAAGGCGGCACAGTTTTTCCGCCGCCATGTCGCTGCTCGGCAATTCGATCAAGTCGCTTGGGCGTCGCAAGTCGCTCGCCGCCTTTCTCGGCTCGTCGATGTTCTACCGCGATGCGCTGAACGGGCTTTACGGGTTTGGCGGCGTCTATGCGACGCTGGTGCTCGACTGGAACATCACGCTCATCGGCATCTTCGGGATCGTGAGCGCCATCGCCGCCGCTGTCCTGTCGTGGCTCGGTGGCCGGTTCGACAGCCGCCTCGGGCCCAAGCCCGTGATCACCGGGTCGATCATCGGGCTGATCCTCGTCATCCTCACCATCGTGATGATGGACCGGGAAAGCCTCTATGGCATCCCGCTCGCCGAAGGGTCCAGGATTCCCGACATCGTCATGTTCACCTGCGGCGTGATCATCGGCGGTTTCGGCGGGGTGCTCCAGTCCGCCTCGCGCTCGCTCATGGTGAAACACACCGACCCCGAGACGGCGACCGAGAGCTTTGGGCTTTACGGTCTGTCGGGCCGGGCGACCGCCTTCATGGCCCCCGCGCTGATCGGGCTGTTCACGACGATTACCGGATCGGCGCGTCTTGGCGTATCGCCGCTGATCGCGCTCTTTCTTCTGGGCCTCGTTCTGCTAGTCTGGGTAAAACCCAACGGCGAACGATAGGGACATCATGCGGGCATTCATCCTACCGCTGGCAGCCGCCGCGCTTCTCATTTCCTGCGGACAGGATCGCCCGGCACGCAGCAGCGGCGGCGCGACCCCGCCGTCGGCCGAATACAACATGACCGCCGCGCGCGAGATCATATCGACCTCGAACGAACCCGCCAAGCGGCTCTTCGGTGCGGCCCGCGCACCGTCGAGCCAGACCCCGGTGTCCTGGGGCGGCTATTCCAAGGGCTGCCTCGCCGGCGGCGAGCGGCTCGCCGAGACCGGCCCGACGTGGCAGGCGATGCGCCTGTCTCGCAACCGGAACTACGGGCATCCCGAACTGATTTCCTTCATCAAGCGGTTCTCGGCCAAGGCCGCGCAGCAACCCGGCTGGGCTGGTGTCTATGTGGGCGATCTGAGCCAGCCGCGCGGTGGCCCGATGCTCACGGGTCACGCGAGCCACCAGATCGGGCTCGACGCCGATATCTGGATGCTGCCTCCCACGCGCCTCGATCTCACACCGCAGGAGCGCGAGAACCTGTCGTCGATCTCGATGCAGCGGTCGAACGGGGCTTACGTCAATTCGTCCTGGACGCCCCAACATATGGAAGTGATGAAGGCCGCTGCCTCCGACCCCGCAGTGGAGCGGATCTTTGTCTTTGCCGGAGCCAAGGTGCAGATGTGCAAGGACGCGACCGGTGACCGGTCGTGGCTGCACAAGATCCGGCCGTGGTATGGCCACCACTATCATTTCCACGTTCGGCTCAAGTGCCCCTCGGGCATGGCCGGTTGCGTGTCGCAGGCCCCGATCCCTGCCGGTGACGGCTGTGCCGATGCGCAGCAGTGGGTGAACGACATCCTGAACCCGCCGCCGCCGCGCCCGCGCGACCCGGATGCGCCTGCCCCCCAACCCCGCCGCGAGCTGACGCTTGCGGACCTGCCGCAACAATGCGCCGCCGTCTTGCAGTCGCAGTAACGGCGCTGGCCGCGCTCACACCGGTATCCAACGCCCAGTCCCCGCAACCTGCGGTCCTTTCGGCGTCGGTCCAGTGGTCGATCCCGGACGAGAGCTTCGGCGGCTGGTCGGGGATCGAGGTGGACGATGACGGTGTCGGGTTCACCACCGTGTCCGACCGTGGCTTCGTCACCTCCGGGCGGCTCGTCCGATCGGCGAGCGATCGGCTTATCGGTGCCGAGGGCGGGCCGATCCTCACCTTGCAGGAAAGCGAGGGCGGCCCGCTGCGACGCTACCGGGACGACAGCGAGGGTCTGGCCGTCGCGCCGGACGGGACCATGTATGTTTCGTTCGAGGGCACCCACCGCGTCATGCGCTTTGCTGATATCACCGGCGACGCGGGCGAGGACCTGCCCGGCCATCCCGATTTCGACGAGATGCAGAACAATTCGTCGCTCGAGGCGCTGGCGATCGGCCCCGATGGCACGCTCTACACGCTGCCTGAACGCTCCGGGCAGCTCGCGCGCCCCTTTCCGGTCTACCGTTTCCGGGATGGCGCCTGGGACCAGCCCTTTGACATCCCGCGCCGGGACGAGTTCCTTCCCGTTGGCGCGGACATCGGCCCCGATGGCCGGTTCTATCTGCTCGAACGGCTGCTTTCGACGACCAACCCGGGGTTTGCCAGCCGGGTGCGGCGCTTTGATCTGACCGACGAGGGGCTGACCAACGAGACCCAGCTTCTCGTCACCCAGCCGCGCCAGCACGACAACCTGGAGGGCATCGCGGTCTGGCGTGACCAAGATCGGCAGATCCGCCTCGTCCTCATCGCCGACAACAACCAGCGGTTCTTCCAGAAGAACGAGATCGTGGAATACATCGTCACGCCCGATGCGCTGATCCTTCAGCCGGAGTCCCGGCCCGACACCGATCCCGATGCGGGGACCGGCGGGAACGACACCCTTGATCCAGAGGACGAAACGCTCTAATCCCCGCCCGTCCTGCGGCGTTCGCAGGGCCAAGTCTCCGCGACCTTGATAAAACGGACAACAGATATGACCCGCATCCTTCCTGGCGTGATCGCCATGGCCGCCGTCGTGGTGGCCTCCAACATCCTCGTGCAGTTCCTTCTGGGCGACTGGCTCACATGGGGCGCCTTCACCTATCCCATCGCCTTTCTCGTCACCGACGTGATGAACCGCGTCTACGGCGTACAGGCCGCGCGCCGTGTCGTGCTGGCGGGCTTCCTAGTGGGCGTCCTCTGCTCGCTCATCGGCAGCCAGATCATGCTGCAGGGCGACGGTTACGAATTCGCCGCCGTATCCCTGCGCGTCGCCGTGGGGTCGGGGATCGCCTTCCTCACCGCGCAACTCCTTGATGTTGCGATCTTTAACCGCCTGCGCGAGGGGCGCTGGTGGCGCGCGCCGCTGGCCTCGACCCTCGTGGGCTCCGCCGTCGATACCGCGCTCTTCTTCTCCATCGCCTTTTCTGCCACGATTGGCGCGGTGTTCAGCCAAGCGGCCAACATGGAAACGTCCTGGGCCACCGAAGCGGTCCCCTTCCTAGGGGCAGGTCCCATGGTGCCGCTCTGGGTGTCGCTGGCCGTCGCGGACTGGGGCGTCAAACTTGTGCTCGCAATTGCGGCACTGATCCCCTTTCGCGCGATCGTTACAAAACTTTCGCCTGCGACCGCGTGATTTTTTGTTGACCGATTCGCTGGGTGTGGCACCCTGTCCTTACTGAAGTTTTCACTCAAGAAAGGAGGTGTCCATGTCTAGAGAATTTGTGGAGCGAGGTGCCGGGACAAAATAGAAGCGCCCAGCCGGGGCAGCCCTCGGCGGGTAGCGGGCTAAACTGACTTTTGTCTAACCGGCCCCACCTCCTGACTTCTCGAAGGGCCACCGCATCGGTGGCCCTTTTCGATTCCGTCCGGTCGGGTTTATCGGCACAATTTGGCGCAAGAGGCGTTGGGAACCATGATCCGGATAAACGACAAGATCACCATCGAAGACTGGGAACTGACCGAGCAATTCGTGCGCGCGTCCGGTCCCGGCGGCCAGAACGTGAACAAGGTGTCCACGGCCGTGGAACTGCGGTTCGAGGCGGAGCGGTCGCCGAACCTGCCCGATGCGGTGAAACGGCGGCTGAAGCGCGTGGCGGGCCGCAAATGGACCAAGGAGGGCGCGGTGGTCGTCTTCGTTCAGGACACCCGCTCACAGGCCCGCAACCGCGAGATCGCCGAGGAGCGTCTGGCCGAGCTCGTCCGCGAGGCGATGGTGGTGCCCAAGCGCCGGGTGCCGACGAAGGTGTCGTTGAACCAGAAGCGCAAGCGCGTGGACGAGAAGAAGAAGCGGGGGGAGGTTAAGGCGTTGCGGGGGCGGGTGGAGTGAGGTTAATTAAGGTCTTGACATGGCCGGCATGGAATAATCCTTTTAGTTCAGCTTGACCCTCTAGTTGGGGCTGCAGAATCCGCGGCTGCTTAATGAAACGTCATTCCACTACGGCGCGGCGCGACGGTTGATCCGAGCCGCCATGCGATCCGGAAATAAAGAGCGAGGGTCAAGCTGTTAAAACAGGCGAAAAACATAGATCCGGAGACCGCGCTTCTTATGCTTAGTACGGCGCACTCTTTCACGGACATCGCGCACGCGCTGGGTTTGAACTCCCGTCAGTTCTTTTATTCAATACAACACGTAGACGACGGAATTTTCTATCAGGAGTTTGATATTCCTAAAAGAAGGGGAGGCGTTAGGAGGATATCGAAGCCTGTAAGGGGCGTCGCACTTGCTCAAGACCGCTTTGCAGTTGTTTTAGAGCATGTCTATCGTCCCGGATCGTATGTAAGGGGCTTCGTTCGAGGGCAATCCTTCGTGTCAAATGCTGAGTATCACAAGTCTCAGCAATGGGTCTTGAACATAGACTTGGAGGACTTCTTTCCGAGCATAAATTTCGGACGGATTCGGGGAATATTTATGTCAAGGATGTTTGGCTTCCCTCCCCGTGTCGCGACAATTTTAGCGCGACTTTGTACCTATGGTGGAGTCCTGCCTCAGGGAGCAAGCACTTCTCCGATAATTGCCAATATTGTTGCGAAGCAACTCGACAAGAAGCTAGTTGATTTGGCTAGTAGAGAACAAGTGAAGTATACTCGATATTCTGACGATATCACGTTCTCATCGTCCAAGAGGAGCGTTCCTAAAGCCTTTGTTGTCGATGCGGACATCAGAGCCGAGGGTGGGATCAAGCTCTCGTCGGAACTACATGATGCTGTTCGATCATCTGGATTTCGGTTGAACTCGGAGAAAACTCGACTAATGCTCCGAAACTCTCGCCAAGAGGTGACGGGATTGATCGTAAATGAACGCACGAACGTCTGGAGACGTGATGTTTCAAGAATGCGGAAGAAATTTCACTCGATCCGAAAGTTTGGTTGGGATGATGCCGCAAAATATTGGGGTGCCAAATCTGCCGAACATTTTCGTCAGCAGTTGATTGGTTGGCTCGCATTCGTACGGCAAGTCCGTGGAACTAACGATCCCGTATTGGCGAGGCTCTGCGAGAATGCTCACTCGGCGGGTATTACAGAAATAAAATGGATAGAGGAGTTGGCGGATATGCACAAAGAGTTCGACGTATTCTTGTCCCACGCTACAGAAGACAAGCCGCGAGTTGGCCTTCTAAAGGCGGTTCTGGAATCGCGGGGAATCAAAGTTTTCTATGACGAAGATAGCATCAAGTGGGGAGATAGTATTGTGGACCGGATCAACCATGGGCTAACAAAATCTGTGTTCTTTATGCCGGTCCTTAGCGATACTTTTTCACGGAAGGGATGGACGAACAAGGAACTAAGTTCTGCTATCAGCAGCAACGCGAGTCGACAAAAACGTATCCTCCCGATTAGAATGGATGACTTTGATATTGGGGACTCATACCCACTTCTCAACGACACTCTTTATAAGTCTTGGCCTACTGATCCTACGATGCAGAAAGCCTTCTTCGACGAGGTTGCGGACGGCGTCGAAGAGTTGCTCACGGCTGAAAAATCTGGTTCCTAAACCACAACCTCCCTCACCCTCTGCTCCCCAACCCCAAACACCCGCCGATACCTCTCAACCTCACCCTCCGGCCCCATAGCCTTCGCCGGGTTGTCGGACAGCTTCACCGTCGGGTGCCCGTCGGCGGCCACGGCTTTGCACACGAGTGAGAACGGCGCCAAGGCATCCTCCGCCGCCAGCCCCCGGAAGTCGTTCGTCAGCAGCGTTCCCCAGCCAAAGCTCACCCGCACCCGCCCCGAAAACAGTCCGTGCAGCCGCGTGATCTCGTCCACGTCCAGCCCGTCGCTAAAGATCACCATCTTCTCGCGCGGGTCCTCGCCGCGCTCCTGCCACCAGGCAATCGCCGTCTCCGCCGCCGCCACCGGGGCCCCGGAATCCACCCTTATCCCGGTCCAGCCCGCCAGCCAGTCCGGCGCGCGTTCCAGAAACCCCTTCGTCCCGTAGGTGTCCGGCAGAATGATGCGCAGGTTGCCCGAATGCTCCTCCTGCCAGTCGGCCAGCACCTGATAGGGCGCCGCCGCCAGTGCCGCGTCGCCCTCCGCCAGCGCGGCATAGACCATCGGCAGTTCATGGGCGTTGGTGCCGATCGCCTCCAGATCCCGGTTCTTGGCGATCAGGCAGTTGGAGGTGCCGACAAAGGCCTCGCCCAGCCCCTCGACCATCGCCTGCACGCACCAGTCCTGCCACAGGAACCCGTGCCGCCGCCGCGTCCCGAAGTCGGCGAGTTTCAGGCCGGGGAGCGCGCGCAGGGCCAGCGCCTTGTCCCAAACCCGCGTCATTGCGCGGGCATACAAAACCTCCAGCTCGAACCGCCCCATGTCGCGCAGCACGGCGCGCGAGCGCAACTCCATGATCACGGCGAGCGCGGGCACCTCCCACAGCATGACCTCGGCCCAGGTGCCCTCGAACGTCAGTTCATACTGATCGCCGACACGTTCGAGGTGATAGGGCGGCAGGCGCAGGCCCTCGAACCACTCCATGAAGTCGGCGCGGAACATGTTGCGCGTGCCGTAGAAGGTATTGCCGCGCATCCATGTGCTTTCGCCGCGCGTCAAGGACAGGGTGCGGATGTGGTCCAGTTGTTCGCGCAGCTCGCCCTCGTCGATGAGCTTGGCGAGCGGCACCGAGGCGGTCCGGTTGATCAGCGAAAACGTCACCTGCGTCGTCGGATGGGTGCGAAACACCGACTGGCACATGAGGAGCTTGTAGAAATCCGTGTCGATGAGCGACCGCACGATGGGGTCGATCTTCCATTGGTGATTGTAGACGCGGCTCGCGATATCCATGTGATCCTCATTGGTTGGGCGCATTGAAGGGATTGGGCGGGCATGATGCAAGCTCTGGTGTTGAAGGGGCGCGACGTGGCGCTCGAGACGCGGCCTGTGCCGGAGCCCAAGCGCGGCGAAGTGCGGGTGCGCGTGACCGCCTGCGGGGCGAATGCGAGCGATTGGGAGTTCGCGCGCGGGGTGCCGTTCTACGGTCGGCTCGCGCGGCTCGCGATGCGCGTGGACGTGATCGGCAGCGACGTGGTCGGTGTCGTGGACAAGGTGGGCGAGGGCGTGGACCTGACCCCCGGCACCCGCGTCGTGGCGGATACGTTCGAGCGGTTTGGCGGGTTCGCGGACTACTGCGTGGACAAGGCCGCGCGCTGGGTGCCGCTGCCCGACGAGATCGACGATGTCACCGCCGCCGCGCTGCCCCAGTCCGCCGCGATTGCGCTCACTGCGCTGCGCGATGTGCCCGCCGGTGCGCGGGTGCTGGTGAACGGCGGCGGAGGCGGCTCCGGTCCGCTCGCGATCCAGCTTGCCGCCTCGCGCGGCGCGGTGGTCACCGGGTGCGACAGCGCGTCCAAGGCTGGGGTCATGGAGCGGGCCGGGGCGTCGCGCATAGTGGATTACCGGGCCGAGGATGCCTTCGAGCTTGGCCCCTTCGACCGGATCCTCGACCTCTACGGCACCCGCAGCCCCGCCCGCATCCGGCGTGCGTTGGCGCCCGGCGGCACATACCGCATCGCGGGCGGGCCGACCGGCACGCTGATCCGCGCGGCGCTGGCGAGGGGCGGGGTCGGGGTGCTCATGGTCAAGCAGGGGCCAGCGGCGGTGACCGAGGCGCTGTCCCTTGTGTCGGACGGCACGTGGTCACCCCTCATCGGGGAAACCGTGCCCCTGTCGCAGGCACCCGAGGCGCTGCGCCGCATGGGCCGGGGCGACATGGCGGGCAAGCTGGTGATCCGCGTTGGTTGACGCGTTTCAGGGACTGTTGCCCCGAAAACGGCGTATTCCACGCAATCTGGCGACAAACTTTCGCGCCATATCCTGCAGGTGATCAGTTGGATTACGGCAGGGAAGGCCGCCATGTATTACGATTTCGATATTCACGTGCCTGGTTCCGGGGCGGCCCCACATGACTCCGAGGCCCCGCGCGATTACGTCGCGCTGTTTCGCGATCCCGAAGTCGTCGCGGCGCTGAACGGGGCGAGCGAGACGGTCAGGGCGTTCTTCGCGGCCTCGGGGTTCGGGATGGCGCAGGGCAGGAGCGGCCTTCCCCCCGGCTACTACCCCGCCGCCGACGATGATCTCATGGCCGATGTCACCCAGCGCATCGCGGACAACCTTTCGCAGTTCGCGCTGAAAGGCGAGAACTTCAACGGCTTCAACCTGGCGGAATTCGCCCGCGCATTGGCCGAGGCCGAGCCGTTGCCGCACGAAGATACGGACGGGGTCGCGAGCGATGGCGAGCGCGCAGAGCTTCCCCCCGCCACCATTTCCGAGCCGGGCTGGGCCAAGACCATCGCCTCGACCGTGTTTCAGGTTGGCATTGTCATCCTGCTCTTCGCCATCGGCAAGGGGGTCTGGACCGCGATCGGCTAGGGAACAGCCGCTGGTCAGCCGCCCGCGATCTCAAGCACGATCTTCCCGATATGCTCGGAGCTTTCCATCCGGGCATGGGCCTTTGCCGCCTCCGCGAGCGGATAGGTGCTGTCCATGACCGGATGCACCCGCCCCGCATCGAGCAAGGGCCAGACATGCTCGCGCAGCTCCGCCGCAATCGCAGCCTTGGCCGCGTCGGACTGCGGGCGCAGGGTCGACCCCGTAACGGTCAGGCGCCGCGCCATGATCTGGGCAAAGTTGATCTCGGCTTTCGGCCCGGTCAGGAAGGCGATGTGGACCATGCGCCCATCGTCCGCTAGCGCCTTGATGTTGCGGGCGATATAGCTGCCGCCGACCATGTCGAGGATCAGGTTCGCGCCGCCCGCCTCGGTCACGACATCGACGAAATCCGCCTCGCGGTAGTTGATCGCCACATCGGCGCCCAGCTCCCGGCAGGTCGCGCACTTCTCGTCCGAGCCTGCGGTGGTAAAGACCCGCGCGCCAAAGACATGGGCAAGCTGGATCGCCGTCGTCCCGATGCCCGAAGACCCGCCGTGGACGAGAAACCGCTCGCCCGCCTTGAGGCCGCCGCGCATGAAGACGTTCGACCAGACGGTGAAATAGGTCTCGGGCAGGCAGGCCGCCTCTTTCAGGGACAGCCCTTTGGGGACGGGGAGGCAATGGGCGGCAGGCGTCGTGACGTATTCGGCGTAACCGCCACCGGGCAGCAGCGCGCAAACCATGTCGCCTATGGCGACACCCGTCACACCGGGACCGACCGCGACAACCTCGCCCGCGCCTTCGAGGCCCGGAAGGTCACTGGCGGTCGGGGGCGGGGCGTAGTTGCCCGCACGCTGCAGCGCGTCGGGGCGGTTCACGCCCGCATAGGCAAGCTTGATGAGGACGTCGCCATGACCCGGCGTCGGCACCGGGCGCGTGCCTTCGACCAGCACCTCGGGCGCGCCTGGTTTGGTGATTTCGACGGCTCGCATCGTGGTGGGCAGGGTCATGGGGGTCTCCGGTCAAGGTGCGCAGTGAATGCGCACCCTACGGGCGATGCCGACCGAATGTCTACAGGGGCTATTGTGCGCACTTGTTGCGCACCAGTCGTCACCGATCCCAGCGCCCCGGATAGCCCGGACGCGGCGCGCCCGGCGCGCGGATCATGTCGAGGAGCTTGCCGGGCGGTCCGGCCATGACGCTTTCCCAGATCTTTGTCCCGCGCACGCGGCCCTTGACCTCTTCGATCTTCATCACGTTGTCGATGCGCCGGTCGAGGAACTCCCACGTGGCGGCAGACCCTTCGCTCTCGTCACCCAGCCAGTAGAGCACGGTCGAGGAATAAACCGCCGACAAAGTCGCGCGTTTGGTATACCAGTTCACGTCTTGTGATGTGTCGCCCAGCGTCTCCCAGACCAGCCCGGCGGTTTCCCAAAGCGCGCGCGATCCGTCGGCCATGTTCTGCGGCAGGGCAAAGAGCGTCATGCCGCGCCGCACGAGTTCGCGGTCGGCCCCTTCGAGCCGCAGCCGAACGGCCAGCGCAATCCGGTCGCGAAACCGAAGGCCGGTCATGTCCCGCTCGGCCATCGCCGCGACCATCGCCGCGTCGCCGCGCTTGTGGTAGGCAAAGGCCATGTCGACGGCCCCGCGCGGGAAATGCTGGCGCGCGACTTCGATGGGAATGCCGGTGTCCTGCGAGGCAGCGCGCAGCGTCGCCTCGGACCAGCCGTCAAAGGGAACATGCATCAGCGCCGCGTCGAGCAGCCGGTCGGCATCGGATCGTTCGGTCATGAGAGACTCCTGTCTTGCCATCCCTACCATGGTCCAGAGATAGGGCGCAGGGGCCGGGCCCACAAGCAGGAGCCTTGAATATAAGGGCAAAGGGGCTGGACAGACCGGGACTTTGCCTATATACGGCGCGCTCCTGCAACTTTTTGCAACTCAAACTTAGGAAGGTGGTGACAACCACATGCAGGTATCGGTTCGCGACAACAACGTCGACCAGGCGCTCCGTGCTCTGAAGAAAAAACTTCAGCGTGAAGGTGTGTTTCGGGAAATGAAGCTCAAGCAGCATTTCGAGAAACCCTCGATCAAGAAAGCACGCGAGAAGGCGGAAGCCGTTCGCCGGGCACGCAAACTCGCCCGTAAGAAAGCCCAGCGCGAAGGTATGCTCTAATACCTTGACTGGATGGCGGCGGGGCGACCCGCCGTTTCGATGATCCCCGGTGGCCATGCCCCGGGGTTTGTCTTTTTCGGGGTTCCGTTTTCCGCGTGGTGCCCCTTACCTGTAGCCGAGTGAAAGGCACAGGTCATGACCCGACAGATCACCGTCACCGCCCGCTATCCCACTAACGCCGATGCCACCTTTGCCGAGGCGATCCATTTCTCGGAAATGGTCGAGGCGATGCGTGGAATCGCGACCTACGAGGGCCTGCCCGACGACGTGGTGCGCGAGGGCGAGACCTATGTGGTCGATATCACGCTCTTCGGCCTGATGAAGAACCCGGGCCACAGGATGCACGTCGAAATCCTCGACCGGCAGTCCCGTGTGCTCCAGAGCCGCGAGCACAATGCGCAGGTCACGCGCTGGGACCATCACCTGTCGATCCAGCCCCACGGGGCGGGCTGCGTCTGGACCGATACCGTCGTGATCGAGGCGCCGCGGATGGAGTGGTTCACCGCCCGGTTCGCGGCCTTTGTCTACACCCGGCGGCACAAGCATCGCGGGGCCGAGGCGCTTGAGACCCTCGTGAAGCGCCTCTAGACCTCCCGCAGGAACTCGGTCACCGCCGCGATGATCGCGTTAGGTGCAGTGTGGGGCAGGGCATGGCCCGCGCCCTTCACCACCTGATGGCGCACGTTGCGGTTCCACTGGGTGAGCTTGCCGATCTCGGTGGCCGGGATCACCGCGTCCGCTTCGCCCCAGATCGCGAGCACCGGCGTGCCGATCTTGCCGATATCGCGGTGCGCGTCCTCGATCCGGACCGACAGTGCGTTGCGATGGGCCGAAAGCACCGACCGAAGGTAGCCGCGCCGCGACAGCTCCGCGTCGATCCGCGCGGGCAGATCGGGCACCACGGTCGGCCCGGCCGCATCGCGCCGCGCCGCCTCGCGCAGGACGCTTGGCCCCATCACCTGCCACAGCCAGTTGCCGAAGAGACCGCCGGCCCCGGCCCTTTTGAGCAGCGGACCAGGGGTATAGTCCATGCCGGCGGGCGCGAGCAGAACCAGCCGGTCCACCCGGTCGGGATAGGTGGCGGCAAAGAGAGAGCCGATCAGCCCGCCCATGGAATAGCCCATGATCGACACCGGCCCCTCGAGCCCCTGCTCGTCGAGGAGTTCGGTCAACTGGTGCAGAAAGAATTGTGGCGTCTGGCGGTCGCGGGGCCGATCCGACAGCCCGCGCCCGTAAAGGTCATAGGTCAGAACCTGATAACCCATCATGTTGAGCCCCCGGATCAGGCCCGAGAACACCCAGGACGGCGAGGTCAGTCCATGGATCAGCACGATGACGCTCGGCGTGGTCGGGCCGTGCCATTGGAACGACGTGACGCCGTCCTGCAAGAGCGCGATCCCTCCGTCCGTTCTGGACCGGTCGTCGCGTGGAGAATGACGCAGAAGTTCTGCCGCGAAGGGGGCCGCCGCGACGATCACGGCCACTAGAATGAGGAGGGTCCAGATCATGTTCTGCTCGTTCAGGGTGAGGGCGATATTGGCTCGGTGATGGGGGGCCTGTCCACCGCTTCCCTGAATATGATTCATGTGTTATATAACTTTTGTGTTATAGAGAATCACCCATGCCCACACCCGACTACGACACGGCTTTCGCCGCCCTTGGCGATCCGACGCGCCGCGCGATCCTTGCCCGGCTGGCCAAGGGCGAGGCGACGGTTGGCGAGCTTGCCGAACCTTTCCCGATTTCCCAGCCCGCGATTTCGCGCCACCTCAGGGTGCTGGAAGAAGCCGGGCTGATCACGCGCCGTGTGGATGGGACGCGCCGTCCCTGCCGGCTTGCGGGCGGGACACTCGAAGAGCTCGAGGCTTGGCTCGACGGGCTGCGCCGCGCGCTCACGGCTAGCTACGACCGGCTGGACGCGGTTCTGGCGGAAGAATTGCAGAAACCATCCATTACCCCTGAAACCGATCTCTCCCGAGACAAGGAGTCCTGACATGCCCAAGCCGCTTACCTTTGAACTCAAGGGCGAGACCCAGCTCGTCGTCACTCGTGATTTCGACGCACCCCCCGCGGTCGTCTGGCGGGCGCATATGGAGCCTTCGCTCGTCAAGAAATGGCAAAACGGTGGGGGCGAGGGCTGGGAGGTGGCCGAGGTCGAGATCGACGCGCGCGTCGGCGGCCGCTACCGGATGCTGCACCGGGGGCCGGGCTACGAATTCCAGATCACCGGCATCTTCCTCGAAGTGGAGGCCCCGCACCGGGTCGTGCAGGAGGAAATCATGCTCCTGCCCGACCCGACGCCGCCCAATATCGTCGAAACCCTTTTCATGGCGCGGGGCGAGGGCACGCGCATGGTGATGACCATGACGGTTCCCGACGCCGAGGTGCGCCAGCAGATGATGGACACCGGAATGCTCGACGGCATGGAGCTGTCCTACCAGAACCTCGACGCGCTCGAAGCGGCCTGATCCACCGCGCATACCCAGGCGGGGCTTTTGTTTCCGGGTCGGCTCTGTCACATCTTGCCCGCGGCGGAGGCTCTGCCGCGGGCAGGCTGCGAGGGGGACCGGAATGTCACCGAAATTCGGCACAAGCGGCCTGCGCGGGTTGGTGGTGGAACTGACCGACGACCTCGTGGCCGATCACATTCGCGCGTTCATCCGGGCCTGTCCCAACGGCGGGGGCGTGCATGTGGGCTGTGACCTGCGGCCATCCTCGCCCGCGATTGCGCAGGTTGTGATGGACACGATCCGGGCCGAGGGTTTGCTCGCCGTCGATTGCGGCGCGGTGCCCACGCCCGCTCTGGCCCTTGGATCCCTGGCACGGGGACAGGCGGCGGTGATGGTCACCGGGAGCCACATTCCCGCCGACCGCAACGGGCTCAAGTTCTATGTCCCCGCAGGCGAGATATCCAAGGAAGACGAGGCCGCCATCCGTGCGGCGCTGGGCGCGCCCGCCGCCAGACGCGCCGAGATGCCCGAGGTCGAGGCGGCGGACGACACGTTGTCCACCTATGTCGGGCGCTATCTGACGGCCTACGGGCCGGAGGCGCTTCGAGGCCTGCGTATCGGCGTCTACGAGCACAGTTCGGTCGCCCGCGATGTTCTTGCCGACGCCATCGGCGCCTTGGGGGGCGAGGCGGTGCCGCTCGGTCGGTCCGACAGCTTCGTCCCCGTGGACACCGAAGCTGTCGATCCCGACATGGCCCGTGCGATCCTTGACTGGTGCCGGGACGACGCGCTTGATGCGCTCGTGTCCACCGACGGCGACGGAGACCGGCCGCTCGTCGCGGATCACCGGGGCCAGATCGTGCCGGGCGACGTTCTTGGCCCGCTCACGGCCAGGGCGCTGGGCGCCACGGACATCGTGACCCCGGTGTCATCGAACAGCCTGGTCGCCCAGATGCCCGATTTCGCGCGGGTCGAGCGCACGCGGATCGGCTCGCCCTACGTCATCGCCGGGATGGAGACGATCCTCGACGGGGACGAGACCGCCCGTGTTGCGGGATACGAGGCGAACGGTGGCTTTCTTCTCGGGTTCGAGGCGCAGGGGCCTGCCGGTCCGCTGCCGCCGCTCATGACCCGCGACTGCCTGCTGCCGATCATCGCGCCGCTGGCCCATGCCCGCGCGCAGGGCGTGCCGCTCGCCGATCTCGTGGCCGCGCTGCCCGCCGTGTTTACCGCCGCCGACCGGGTGACCGAGGTGCCCTCCGAGCGGTCGCTTGGGTTCATCGACACGCTGATCGGCGATCCGGCAGCGCGTGCGGGGTTCTTTGGCGGGCTGGGGCCTGAGCAGGGGATCGACACCACGGACGGGCTGCGCCTGTCCTTCGCGGGCGGGCAGGTGGTTCACCTGCGCCCCTCGGGCAACGCGCCGGAATGTCGGGTCTATGCCGAGGCCGGATCGGCCGCCGATGCGCGTTCGCTGGTCGTGGCCTACCTCGACCGACTGCGCGCGGCCCTCGGCTGACCGGGTTGCCGAGGCGGCGCGGCGCTCACGCCCGCCAGCACTCGAGGATGTAGCGCGCCGTCATCAGGTCCAGATGCGCGCCGCCGCCGTTCTTGAAGAGCGTGATGTCCTCGGGCTGCCTCGCGAAACCGCCGCCCGCGAGATCGTAGAAATCGCCGAGAATGTCCCCGGGGGCGATCACGCCCGCCTCAAGCGGGATCTTGATCTCGCCGATGTGGTGCATCGTCGTGTCCCGGCTGTCGACAAAGATCCGCGCGCGGGTGAGCGCCCTGTCGTCCGCCTCGCGCATGTCCGCGCGGAAGGCGCCGATCAGGTCCACGTGCTGGCCGGGACGAAGCCAGTCGCCGCGCAGGATCGGGGTCTTGGCCGTCGTGGCCGAAGTGACGATGTCGGCCTGCGCGACGGCTTGGGCGAGGTCCGTGACCGCCGTGGTGTCAGGATGGCGGGCGGCGAAATCCCCGGCCCCTGAGCGGTTCCAGACAAGGAACCGCGCCCCGGGAAAGCCCGCGCCATAGGCCTCGCGCAGCGATGCGGCCACGTTTCCGGTGCCGACGATCAGGATGGTTTCGGGGTTGTCCGGGGCTAGGTGGCGCGCGGCGAGCAGGCTGTCCGCCGCGGTCTTCCATTTCGTCACGAGGTGGAAATCCACGATGGCCTCCATCACCCCGGTCGTGTCGTCCAGAAGCATGACGCCGCCGTTGACCGTTGGCCCTTGGTTGTGCGGAAAGATCGTCGCGGCCTTGACCGCCATGCCCAGCCCGTCGATCAGCGCCGAACGCGTCAGGAGCGTGTCGTCGGCCCGCTTGAGGAAACTGTCGGCCACCTGCGCCCTGGGCAGGCGATGCCCGGCCGCGAGCGCCTCGGTCAGGCCGAGCCAGTCGAGACGGGCTTCGGCCCCGAAGGGAATGATCTCGGTCACCGTGCCTGCTCCTCGGTCAATAGCCCTGCCGCGACCAGTCGTTCGGCCCAACGCGCGGGCGTGGTGAACAGATGCGTCTGCCAGCCCCGCGCGCGGGCCACCGCGATGTTGTCAGCCCGGTCGTCGGTGAACAGAAGCCGCTCCGGCGCGACGCCGCTGTCCTCTTCGAGGGTCTCGTAGATGCGCGGGTCGGGTTTCGTCACGCCCAGATGGCCCGAGATATAGCGCCGGTCGAACTCGGTCAGGAAAGCGTCGCGGCCTTCGGACAGGGCGAAACTGTCCACGCCGAAGTTGGACAGTGCAAAGACCGGATGCCCCGCGGCGCGCAGGGCGCGCAACAGCCGGACCGAATGGTCGATCACCGGCAGGGTCAGGTCGAGCCAGCGGTCGTGCCACATGCGGATCTCGGCCTCCCAATCCGGGTAGCGGGCGGCGGTTTCGTCGATCACGGCGCGGAAATTCTCGCCCCGGTCGAAGCGCTCGTTCATGCCGTGCAGGTCGATGGCATCGAAAAACGCCCGCCGTCGCTCGGCTCCGATCCAGCGGTCGTAGTGGTCCTCGGGACGCCATGTGATCAGCACGTTGCCGATGTCGAAAACGACGGCTTCGGGGGTGGGCAGATCGGGGTCGGCAAGCGGGTCCATGGGGCGAGGGTAGGGGGGCGGCCAAGAGAGGGAAAGCCGATAATGCGTGGCCGCTTCGCCTTTGGCCCCATCGCTCAACGCAATATTCACGATTGACACAAACGTGCAGGTTTGTTTGTATTTTGTCAGGACACAGCAGATGTCCACTTCAGACATGTTCACAACAGGGAACTTCAGCATGAAAACCCAATTCGCCCTTGCCGCATCGCTCGTGCTGACGGCGACCGCAGGGTCCGCCCAGACCATTACCGCCTCGTCGTGGTTTCCGCCCAGCCACCCGATGAGCACCGGGCTCTTCGACAAGTTCGCAGAGCAGGCAGCCGCCTATTCGAACGGCGAGATCGAGGTTATCTCGGACACCGGGTCCGCGCTGGTCACGCCGCGCGGCGCGCTTCAATCGCTGGCCGACGGGCTGACCGATGTCACCGTGCATATCTCGTCCTACACGCCGTCCGAAATGCCCGTCTCGAACCTTCTGGAAGAAATCGCGCTGACGCTGGCCAACGAAAACCCCTATGCGCTGACCGCCGCCGTGACCGAGTTCACGCTGACCAACGAGGCGTTTCAGAAAGAGTTCGCCGCGAACGGGGTGGTCTTTGCCTCGCCTTACATGACCCCGCCCTATGCGCTGGCCTGCCGGATGCCGATCACGAGCCTTGCCGATCTGGAAGGCAAGCGCATCCGTTCGCCCAACCGGTCGGTGACGGCCTGGGTGCAAGGCGTGGGCGCGACGCCCGTCTCCATGAGCAGCAGCGAGCAGTATTCGGCGCTCGACAAAGGCGCGCTCGATTGCACGGCCGCCGCGCTTGACGACGTGCTTCAACGGCGTCTGTTCGAAGTGGTGTCGCACGCCACCGACCTGCCGCTCGCGGTGTTCTGGGCCGGGTTTGGCGCCGCATGGAACAAGGACACATGGACCGAACTTAGCCCCGAGGCACGCCGGGCCATGCTGAACGCCCATGCCGATGGACTGGCCAGCATGGTCTACAACGGCGTCATCACCGCCGGCGAGCGGGCGCGCAGCCTGCTGCCGGACGAGGGCATGACGATCCACGAACCCGATGCGGCCCTCGTGGCAAAGACGGACGAGATCCGCGCGCAAGTCGCCGAAGACGCGCCGCGCATCGCCGAGGAGGAGGTGGGGATCGAGGATGGCAAGGCCTTCTTCGACGCCTTTGACGCCCGCCTTGACGCCTGGAACGCGCGGGTCGAGGAGCTTGGCATCGACGGGGAAGAGGCTTTCGCCGCCATGCTGCGCGACGAGATCTATGCCAACGTCGATGTTGAAACCTACGGCATCGACTGACGCCTGACCGGCTCGCGGCAGGTGCCGCGGGCCATCCCCCCACCCGGAGTTTCGACATGCAGGGCGTTTCCCGCATCCTTGCGCGGCTGAGTGCGGCGCAGCTCGACCTTGCCGCCCTCTGCACGGGGCTGATCCTCGTGCAGGTGTCGGCCGATGTGCTTCTGCGTGTTGTGTTCAATGCGCCGATCCCGGCGAGCAACGAGGTGGTTGCCTATTACTACATGGTCGGCCTGACGTTCCTGCCGCTCATGGCGGTCGAGCTTTACGACGGCCACGTGACGACTGATGTCTTCTTTCAGCGATTTCCCTTGGCGGTGCAAAAAGCCTGTATCCTGATCGGTGCGGCGCTCACGCTCTTGCTTTACCTGACGCTCGCCTGGTTCAGCCTCGACGCTGCGCTGGCCGCGACCGCTACCGGCGAAGTGGTGATGGGCGCATGGTCGCTGCCGATCTGGATTGTGCGCTGGGTGCTGCCCATCGCCTTTGTTACTGCCGCCATGGGGGCGCTCGCCTCTCTCGTGATGCAGTTGCGCGGCACCGCAGGCAAAGGGGAGCCGGTGCCCCATGAGTAGCCTTCTGATCATCGCGCTCGTCTTCGGGCTGGCGCTGGCTCTGATCGCCATTCGCCTGCCGATCGGGCTGGTGCTGACCGTCTGCGCCTTCATCGGCGTCGCGGTCGAGGCAAGCCCGAAGGCGGCGCTTGGCCTTTTGTCCCGCCTGCCGTTCGAAACCGCGACCAACTGGGAGTTTTCCGCCGCCCCCATGTTCCTGTTCATGGGGTTCGTGGCTGCCCGCGCCGGACTGACCACGGGGCTCTTCGATGCCTCGCGGCTGCTCCTGCGCCGCGTGCCCGGCGCGCTTGCCGTGGCTTCGGTGATGGCCTCTGCCCTGTTCGCGGCGGCCTCCGGGTCGTCAGTCGCGACCTCGGCGGCGATGTCGCGGATCGCGGTGCCCGAGATGCTGAAACGTGGCTACGATCAGGGTCTCGCCTGTGGAACCATCGCGGCCTCGGGCACGCTCGGGTCGCTGATCCCGCCCAGCCTGACGCTGATCCTCTTCGGGATCATGGCGGATGTGTCCATTGGCCAACTGTTCCTCGCGGGGCTGCTGCCCGGCATCCTGTCGGCCGTCATCTACATGACGATGATCGCGCTGCGGGTGACCGTGAAGCCCGCGCTCGCCGGCACGCCGATCAGCCGCTCCGAGATCGAGGCGGTCCGCTGGCGCGAGGTGATGTGGGACATCCTGCCGCTTCCGATCCTGATCGCGCTCGTCATGGGGTCGATTTCCGCAGGCTGGGCCACGCCGACGGAATCCGGCGCGCTTGGTGCGGCGGGGGCGTTGGTGTTCATCCTCGTCGGCGGCGCGCTGCTCGTGCGCTTCGTCGCGCTTACCGGCGTCTCGCGCGACCTTGTGGAGTTTTTCGAGATGATCGGGGGCGGGCCTTATCTGCTCCTGTTCTTCGTGGCGGTCGTCTACATCGTGCTTGGCATGTTCATTGACCCCATCGGGCTGCTTCTGCTGACGATTCCGGTGTTTCTGCCCATCGCGCAGTCGATGGACATGGACCTCGTCTGGTTCGGCATCCTGCTCGTCAAACTGCTCGAGATCGGCCTCATCACGCCACCGGTCGGGCTGAACATCTACGTGATCAAGAGCACGCTGGGGAACCTCGTCGATCTGCCGACGATCTTTCGCGGCATCTTCTGGTTCATCGCGATGGACCTGCTCACCCTCATCATCCTCATCGCCTGGCCCCAGATCACGCTCTGGCTGCCGTCGATGATGCGCTGACCCAACATCACCTACAGGAGAACACATGGACCTTACACCGATCTTCCACGCCCCTTCGGTTCAGGAAATGGCGCGGCGGCGCGAGCGCGTTCAGGCGGAAATGGCACGTCAGGGGCTGGATTGGTATGTCGCCTCGCATCTCGACAACGTCTATTACCTGACGAACTTCGCGACCTTCCCGCACGAACGGCCCTTTATCGCGCTGGTGCCTGCCTCGGGTCCGATCCGGTTCCTCGTTCCCGGCATCGACGCGCCGCATGTGGCCGAGATGTCGATCGGCGATCACGAGCTGGTGGTCTACCGCGAATATCCCGCACCGGCGGGGCAGACCTGGGCCGACGAACAGATGGCGGTGCTCAAAGGCGCCCGCAGGGTAGGCGTCGAAAGCATGGGCCAGATCCGCGCGCGTGACGCGGTGCCCGGCGAGACCGTGGTGACCGACATCGTCGAAGAGGTGCGTTTCATCAAGTCGGACTACGACGTGGGCCGGCTGGCGTATGCCAACATGGTCGCCTCCGAAGCGATGGCGGATCTTCTGGCCAACGCCGCGCCGGGCCGAACGCTGGGCCAGGTGCGCGAGGCGGGCACGGCAAAGATGTTCAACCGGCTCTATGCCGACGACAAGAACATCGTGCCGCAGGCACTGGCCTTTGCCTCGCTGTTCCACCCGGCCAGTCATTCGCACGATCCGCACAATTTCGGGAATCTCGAAATGGCCATGGCCGAAGGCGGGCCGCATGTCTCGATCATGAACGCCGTGATGAACGGCTACGGGGCCGAGATCGAGCGGACCTTTTTTCTGGGTCACGTGCCCGAAGAGGCGAAGCGGAAGTATGAGGTCATGATGGAGGCGCGCCGGATCTCGTTCGAGATGACCGTCCCCGGCAATCTCATGTCCGATGTGGACAAGGCGGTGCGCCGGTATCTCGACGGCGAAGGGATGCTCGAAAACGTGCTGTCGCGAACGGGGCACGGCATGGGTGCCACGGCGCACGAAGGCCCGTTCCTCGCGGAAGGCTATGATGTCGTGATCGAACCGCGCATGTGCTTCACGCTGGAACCCGGCATCTATTTCCCGGGTCTCGGGGGCTTTCGCCATTCCGACACGATCCTCACCACCGAGGATGGCAACGTGTCACTGACCTATGCGCCGGATTCGCTCGAAGACATGACGTTGTAAGGGGCAGGGCGGGCCGGTCCCGCCCCCTCGCGTTCCCCCAGGAAAGGACCGATGATGCAATTTTCTCCAACCGATCCGAAGTTGATCCAGTGTTTTCAGGCGGACGTCGATGTGACGGGCGCGCTTCTGTCGCAACCCGGCCCCACCGGCCAGCGCAACGTCTATCCGATCGTGGGCGGCCGCTTCACCGGCACCATCGCGCCCGAAACGGACAGCCCGCGCAGCTTTGCCGGTGACATTCTGCCGGGCGGTTTCGATATGCAACGGGTGCGGTCCGACGAGCTTAAGGAACTGGAGGCGATCTATCACCTTCGGACCGACGACGGCGTGTTCCTCGAAGTTCGCAACCGGGCGCTCGTTATCTACGGCCCGGATGGAAGACAGCACTATTCCCGCAGCCGTATCCATTTCGAGGCGCCGACAGGGGGGCCTTACAGCTGGCTCAATGAACGCGTCATCGTCGGCACAACCGAGGTCGGCGACTGGCAGGACAACCGGGTCGTCGTCCGGGTCCGGGGGTTCGCCGTCGTCTGACCGCCTGCGGGTTCGCAAAACGTACAAGGCCGCCGGACGTGGATCCGGCGGCCCTTCTTTCGTTCCGAGCAGCTAGAGCGCGCCGGCCAGGACCACGACAAGGCCCAGAACGCCCATCGCCACGCCGAAGATGTTCAGCACCATCGCCGTGATCGCCGCCCCGCGCGAAGCGTAGCGGTCCATTGGCCCACCGGCGGCCAGTGCTCTTGCATGCGTGGCCACGCCGCCGCGCCCGAGAAAGACGACGAGGGCGATCCAGCCGATCACATAGACGATGGGCGAAACAAAGTAGCTCAGGGTCACCAGCACGACGATGGACATCACCATCATGCCGCTCTTGGGCGGTGTCGGGGTCAGGTGTCCCTGTCCCCGTGCCGCCCGGATCTGGCTGACAAGGTTGAACAGGAAGCCCGCGACGCCGTAGGCCGCTTGCAGAAAAAGAACGGTCGTCATGATTACCTCAGCGCCAGAGCAATTCGGGGAGCCAGAGGCTCAGTTGCGGGAAAAAAACCAACAGCACGATCACCGCGATGATGGCGAAGTAGAAGGGCCAGATCCCTTTCATGAACTCGCCCAAGGGAATCCGGGCGATGGCCATCACGACGTAGAGCGCGATGCCGACGGGGGGCGTCACGCCGCCGATCATCATCGAGACGATAAAGACGATTCCGAGATGGACGAGGTCGATGCCCAGCGACTGCGCCACCGCCATGAAGATCGGGCCGAACACCATCATGATCGGGATACCTTCAAGGAACATGCCGAGCACGAGCGTGATCGCCACCATGATCAGCAGCGCCACCGAAGGCGACGCCCCGAGGTCGTCGAACCATGCGGCCACGATCTGGGGCAGGTCGGCGGTGGCGACGATCCAGGTAAAGATCAGCGACGAGGCGATGATGAACAGCGTGGCCGCCGTGGTCGATGCCGCCTCGGAGAACGCGCGCAGGATATGGCGCAGGTTCATGTCGAGCGTGAAGGACCCGATGATCAGCACATAGATCACCGCGACGACGCCCGCCTCGGTCGGTGTGAAGATACCCGACAGGATTCCCGCGACGAGGATGACCGGGGCCATCATCGGCAGGAACGCGCGGCGAAAGGCGGTCCAGAGCTCGCCCAGCGTCGCGCGCGGCTGGCGCGGACAGTCCTCCATGCCGGTGAGCGCCATGATGGCGATCAGGATCATCATCGAGAGCGCCATCATCAGCCCCGGAATGACGCCCGCGATGAACATCTTGCCCAGCGACACCTCGGTCACGAAGGCATAGATCACCATGACCACCGAGGGCGGGATAATCGGGCCGATCAGCGCCGAAGCCGCCGTGATCGCGGCGCTGAACCGGGCTGAATAGCCCGCCTTGCGCATGGCGCGGATCTCGACCACGCCCAGCCCGCCGGCATCGGCCACCACGGACCCCGACATGCCAGAGAAGATGACCGACGAGACGACGTTCACATGGCCCAGCCCGCCCGGCAGATGACGCACCAGCGTGCCCGCGAAGTCGAAGATCCGGTCGGTGATCCCCATGGTGTTCATCAGGAACCCGGCAGCGAGGAACAGGGGCACCGCGAGCAGCGGGAAACTGTCCAGGCCACCCGCGACGCGCTGCACCAGAAGCCCCAGCGACACGTCGTTGACCGAGAGATAGAGCAGCGCCGAGGCGAGCATGGAAAAGGCGATCGGAACGCGGATGAAGAGAAGAACAAGAAAGACGCCGAAGATGAGGATCAGGTCCATTCCGTGGCCTCCGGTTCCGTCGCAGGCACATCGGGCGCGTTCACGACCGCGAGCAGCACTTTCTCGACGCAGAAGAACACGATCAGGCCCAGCCCGAGGGCGAGCGGGAAATAGTGCATCCAGAACCGTGACACCTGCATGACTCCCATCGTGATGCGCCGCGCCATCGGGGCGCTGTCGGCGATCGCGAAGATCATGATGACCGATGTCGCGGCCACGATCACGTCTCCGAGGATGCGAAGCGCGCGGGCCACCGGACCGGGCCCGCCGATGCCGGCCACGTCCACCGCGATGTGTTCACGGCGGCGATAGATCCAGGCGATGCCCAGGAAGGTCAGCCAGATGAGCGCATATGTCGCGAGCTCGTCAGTGGGCCCGATCGAGGTGGAAAAGACGTAACGAAAGAACACCTGCGTGCCCAGCAACACGGGGATCGCCAGCACGAGGAAAAGGCAGATCGCGCCAAGCAGCCGCTCTAGAAGCGTGCAGATCGGCGACAGGATCGGGATGGATGTCATGTGGGGGGTCCTTAACCGGCGACGCCCCAGTCTGGCGCGCTGCCGTCCGTTTGAACAGTGGCCGGGTCTGGGTCCGGTGAACCCTTGGCAATTCAACAGTAAACCTCTGGGTAAACCCATGAGTCATCCCACGGGTTTACCCCATTACAAACCCTTGCGCGGGCCCGATTACTCGGCGTCGCGCAAATCGAGGATGGCCTGATACCATCCCTCGGGGAACAGGCCGCTCGACTCCATATCGTCGAGGTTTCTGGTCGCCATTTCGGCAAAGGCCGCGCGGGTTTCTTCCGGCATGGGCTGGAACTTGCCCCCTTCGGCCTCGATTGTGGCCTTCACCTCGCCCCAGCTGTCGCGGGTGCGTGCCATGGCCCGGTCTGCGGCGTCCTGCGCCAGACGCGACATCATCGCGCGGTCCTCTTCCGACAGCGCGTCCCATTTCGCCTGGTTCACGTAGAGCGCGGACAGCGGGAACATCATGTCGGCCTCGGTGATATAGGGCGCGACCTCGTGCAGCTTCAGGCCCATGATCCGGTCGGCGGCCGATTCCGTCATGTCCACGACTCCTTGACTGAGGGCCAGATATTGCTCGCCATAGGCAATGGTGATCGGCTCGGCCCCCATGTTGATGTAGTTCTGGATATACATGGGAATGCCGGGGGCCCGAACGCGCACGCCGGCCACGTCTTCGACCTCGCTGATGAATTTCTCGCGGTGCAGCAGGTGGCGCGGCAGGTCGAACCAGTTCGCCGTGATGATCCCGACGCCGAATTCATCGGCCAGCCGGGTTTCCAGTGTGCTCCACATGTCGCTTTCCATGAAGCGGCGCACGTGGTCCTCGTCCTTGAAGAGGAACGCAGCATCCAGCGCGCCGAAGCTGGGCACGAGACGGCTTGCCTCGGAGAGGGCGCTCAGAAAGATGTCCTGCGTGCCGAAGGCCACCGCCTCCATCTGCTCCTGCCCGGAGCCGAGCTGGCTGTTCGTATAGACCTTGATCTCGATCCGCCCGCCCGATTCCTCACCGACCTCCTTGGCGAAGTTCTCGAGTTCCTGGGTCGAGATCATCGCGGGCACACCGATGGTGCCTGCCGTGAATGTGACGTCCTGCGCCAGAGCGGTCGACATCGTCAGCGCCGCGGCGGCCGCCGCCCCGGCGAGATGCAATCTGAGTCTATCGTGAATCATTTGGTTCTCCCTGTTTATCCTGTCCTTATGATCGAACAACAAACAATCCTGTTTGTTTTGTAAAGGGTTCCCTCTCGCTGCGGAAATCGGATAGATTCGGATAGATTGTGTGGGCACCGGATTCCTGTGGTGCGGATCTCGGAAGGATGATGGATGGACGTAGTGAACGACGCCGGGGAACTCGGTCGGCAGGAAAGAAAGGCGATCGCGACCCGCGCGAAACTGCGCCACGCGACGTTGCAGGTGATTTCGGAGGTCGGATATTACCGTGCGACCACGACGATGATCGCGAAATCCGCCGGCGTGTCTCGCGGGGCCCAGACCCATCACTATCCCAACAAGATCGACCTTGTCGTGGCCGCCTTCGATGCGCTCGTCAACGAGTGGAACGAAACCGACAGGGCGTTCACGAAGGCACGCGCGGGCGAGATCGACATCGCGGACTACCTCACCTTTGCCTGGGAAGCCGTGTTCAACCACCCTCATTACGTCGCGGCCATCGAGATCATGCTGGCAACCCAAGGCGACCCTGAATTGGCCCGACGGCTCAAGGACTTGATGCGCGGCCCGCAGCGGCTTCGGTTCGAGTCCTGGCAAACGGTGTTTGCGCACAGGTTGAGCCCGGAGCAGCAGAAGGTTTTCAGCGACATGACGGTGTGCCTCTATCGCGGGATGGCGCTTCAGTTCACCGTGGCCGGTCTGGACAAGGAAGGGATGGACCGGATGCTGCGGACCTGGATCGACCTCGTCTCGCGCATGGTGGTGGAGCCGCGCACATAACCGGGTCCCACCGCCTTAGTGCTTTGCGATCCGTTCGGCGTGGTGGGTCACGATGGTCGCCAGGTCCTCGGGCTTCGTGGCCGAAGGCAGGAACGCGCAGGCATTGGGGCTCATGTCGAAGATCGAGCCGTCCGAGAAAAACGAACGGGCCGTGAGGAACACGACCCGGGCGGACGGATGACGGTAGGCGGCGTAATCGGCCACCGTCATCGCGCCCTCGTTCGGCTGGTCGAGGTTCACGATGATGACATCCGCACTGTCCCTGCGCAGTTGGGCAAGCGCGTCCGAGGGCGTCGACACCCTGGTAACCGTGGCCCCTTGTCGTTCCAGATGCCGTTGCCAGATCGACCCAAGGTCCGGGTTTTCTTCGACGATGAGGATTTTCACGCTACCCACCCGGTCCTTCCGCAGCATCCGCACGTTACGGATACGTCATACTAATGCAAAACCCCCGGACGTTGAAACTATCCCGAAGGGCACGGCCCGAAAATCTGCATTTCACCTGTCGGTTAATGCGACCGGTTCGGTGCGCAATCGCCACGGCGTCGGGATTGCCTTTGCACCGGAAATCCGGTTCAACCGGGCCGGAACGAGAGGGGGACCAATGACGTCCAACGGCGCGAAAACCTGGATCACTGTCTGCGATACCTGCAAGCGTCAAGGCTGGGCCGAGACCGGCGCCGAAGTCACCGATGGCGCGGTGCTCGCCGGTCTTGTCGAGTCGGCGGCTCAGGGTCGTGATGTCGCCGTGCGTCGCACCTCCTGCCTGATGGGCTGCGACCATGCCTGCAACGTGGCGGTGCAGGCGGCGGGCAAACTCTGTTACACCATCGGCCGGTTCGAGCCGACGCAAGAGGCCGCACAGGGCATTGTCGACTGGGCCGAGAAACACGCGGCGAGCGAGACGGGGCAGGTGCCCTACCGGGAATGGCCGGTGGCGGTGAAGGGTCATTTCGTCACCCGTCATCCGCCGCTTCCGGTGACCGAATGAAGCCCTTTGGCGCGCGAGACCACGGTGGCGGACTCGACGCAGCGATGGCAAGATACGGTGGCGAAAGGGCCGACTGGCTCGATCTGTCCACCGGGATCAACCCGCACCCCTATCCCTTGCCCCGTTTCGCGCCGCAGGACTGGACCGCGCTGCCCGACGCGGCTGCGATGGCCGCGCTGGAAACGGCCGCGCGCGGGTTCTGGGGCGTGCCCGCCGGGGCCGCCCTCCTGGCCGCCCCCGGTGCCTCGGCGCTTATTGCGCGTATCCCCGCGCTAATGCCCAAAGGCCGCGTTCGGGTGGCCAATCGGACTTATAACGAACATGCCGGTGCCTTTTCGGATGCTGGCTGGCAGGTGGTGCGCGACGGTGCGGCTGAGGCCCGTGTTGTCGTTCACCCGAACAACCCGACCGGGACCTACTGGACGGCCACGGAGGATGGCCCGGCGCGCGGTCTTCTCGTCATCGACGAGAGCTTCTGCGACATCGCGCCCGACCAAAGCCATATCGGGACCATGGCGACGGCACCGGGGGTCGTGATCCTGAAATCTCTGGGCAAATTCTGGGGTCTCGCCGGGGCGCGTCTTGGCTTCGCCATAGGCGACCCCGCCCATATCGCGTCGCTCGCCCGGATGCTGGGGCCATGGCCCGTCTCCGGCCCCGCGCTCGCCATCGGCACCGCCGCCCTTCGCGACACCGACTGGGCCGACCGCACCCGGCAGCGGCTCCGGGCCGACAGCGCCCGGCTCGATGCGGTGATGGAGGCGCGGGGGGCCACCCTTGCCGGGGGCACGACGTTGTTTCGGCTCTATGACGTCGGCGACGCGCAGGACTGGCAGAATCGGCTCGCCCGAGGCCGGGTCTGGTCGCGCGCCTTTCCCTATGACGCCCGCTGGCTCCGCCTCGGCTTGCCGCCCGAGGACCGCTGGGATCAACTCGAGGCCGCGCTCCCATGAGCCTGATCCTCGCCTGCGCCATGGCACTCGACGCCGCTTTCGGGGAACCGGACGAGGTCTGGGACCGCGTTCATCACCCCGCCGTCCTGATGGGCAAGGCGGTGGGCTGGGCGGATGACAAGCTGAACCACGGCAAGGGCCGGATCGTCACCGGGGCGGTCACGATCGCGGGCCTCGTCGCGCTGGCCGCGACCATCGGCTGGGGCATCGCCCAGATCGGCTGGCTGGCCGAGATCGTGGTGGCCGCAATCCTTCTCGCCCATCGCTCGCTCGTCGATCACGTGACCGCCGTCGCCGATGCGCTGGCCGAGGGTTTGCCCGAAGGCCGCCGTGCGGTGGGCATGATCGTGGGGCGGGACACCGGCGGCATGGATGCCGCCGATGTATCCCGCGCTGCCATCGAAAGCGCGGCCGAGAATTTCTCGGACGGCGTCGTCGCCCCTGCCTTCTGGTTCCTGATCGGGGGACTGCCGGGGATGCTCGCCTACAAGATGGTAAACACGGCGGACAGCATGATTGGCTACCGCACCCCCCGTCACGAACAGTTCGGCAAAGCCGCGGCACGTCTGGATGACGTGATGAACTGGGTGCCTGCCCGGATAACGGCGGCGCTCATTCTCGTCGTGACCAGGAGCTTCGCCGCAAGGGACCGCGTTTTCCGGGACGCGCCGCTCCACCGGTCTCCCAACGCAGGCTGGCCCGAGGCGGCGATGGCGGTTGCGCTGGATGTGGCCCTTGCCGGTCCGCGCAGCTACCACGGCGAGATCCGTGACTACCCCTGGGTCAACGCCGAGGGCGCACATGCGGTGTCCGGGGACGACATCGACGCCGCCGTCGGCGTTCTGTGGCGTGTCTGGGCGGCGGTTCTCGGCCTTGTTATTCTGCTGGGCATTGTCTGGTAGGCGCGGTTTGCTAGGGTAGCCCCGACAAACCGAGGGAGAGTTCATGAAATTCGGGTTCAAGGCGCTGGCCGCAGCGGCAATCATGGGTGCGAGCATTGGAACGTCTGCGCAGGCGCAGTCCATTCCCGCACCGCTCGTCGAATGTGGCGGCTCGTGGTCGTCCTTCGTGGGCAAGATGAAGGACCTCGCCATCGCCCAAGGCCATGACGCGGGCACCGTGGACGCCTTTTTCGCCAGTGCGTCGCAGGATAGCCGGACCTTGAGCGCCGACCGGGGGCAGGGCTTCTTTACCAAGACCTTCATTGATTTTTCGCGCTCGCTGATTTCGCAGGGCCGGATCGACAATGGCGTTGCGAACATGCGCAAATATGCGAGCACCTTTGACAGGATCGAACAGACCTATGGTGTAAGCAGGGGCGTGCTCACCGCCTTCTGGGCGTTCGAAACGGATTACGGTGCCTTCCAGGGTGACTTCAACACGCTCAATTCTCTGATGACCCTCAGCCACGACTGCCGCCGTCCGGGCCTGTTTCAGCCGCAGGTCTTGGCGGCACTCGAACTCTACGAGCACGGGGATTTCGATCCGCGCGGCACGACCGGCGCCTGGGCCGGCGAGATCGGGATGGTCCAGATGCTGCCCCGTGACATCATCGAAAGCGGCGTGGACGGCGACGGCGACGGCCATGTGCTGCTGAAGACCTCGGCCCCTGATGCGCTCATGTCGGGTGCGCATATGCTGTCGAACCTCGGCTGGCGCGCGGGCGAGCCTTGGCTCGAAGAGGTCACGGTGCCGGCGGAAATGGACTGGTCAAAATCCGGCGTCGAGCGCAGTTTCTCCAAGCCGGAATGGGAGGCGATGGGCGTTCAGGCCCGCGACGGTTCGCTCGCCGACCTGCCCGGATCGCTGATCCTGCCTCAGGGGCGCAAAGGCCCGGCCTTCATGGCCTATCCGAACTTTCAAGTCTATTTCCACTGGAACCAGAGCTACACCTACGTGCTGACCGCCGCCTATTTCGCCACCCGGCTCGAGGGCGGCCCGGTTTACAACGCGGGCAACCCGGAACCGGGCCTCGACCAGAACGGGATGAAGGCGCTCCAGCAGAAGTTGCAGGCCAAGGGCTACGACGTAGGCAAGATCGACGGGATCCTCGGTGCGGGGACACGGGCGGCGGTTCAGGCGGAACAGGCGAGACTGGGGCTTCCGGCGGATGCCTGGCCCACGGCGGGGCTGCTCAATCGTCTCTGAGGACCATTAACCAACTTGGCGCAAGGACGTTTACCAAGCGTTCAGACTCATGATACAGAATGAGACATCGGAATTGTTTTTCCAGTGTCATCACTGAAAACAAACGCCCCGCCGAGTTGCCGCTCGGCGGGGCACTCTTTTTCGGTGTTATCGACCGATCCAGAGCCGGATGATTGCGACGATCAGCGTCGCCGCCGCAATCGCGACCATCCATTTGCGGAATTGCCTTTCTTCCAGTCTCATCACCTCCTCTCACCGCGAAGGTTCACGGTGAGATAGTGTTATGTCGGTCATGACAAAAGAAAGGTTAAAGTGGCTCACCAGCCGATGTGTTCCTCGAAGCGATCCACGCTTTCGAGCCACAGCCCGAGGATCGCCTCGAAGTCGCCGAAGCTCAGACCGTCCGCCGAGGTGGCTACGTCCATCTCGATCCGCGCGACATTGTCTTCGGTCAGATAGGCGCGCACGAAACGGCGGTCGGTGTTCCAGGCGTTGATGGTCTCGAGCGTCGCGCCTGCATCGGTGTAGCCCGCGTAGAACTGGACGGCCTGGCAATCCACGTTGTCCTCGCAGTCGTAGAAAAACAGGCTCATCTTGTCGCCGTTGACGCGGTATTCGATCAACGGATCGCCCACGGTGTCCTCGGTCAGTCGGACCGGGTAGCCCGCGGATTTGAAGAACGTCACCAGGGAGTCGGGGGCAGAGGCGAGCACGGTCTGGCCCAGATCGGGACCTGCGCCTTCCAGCGTCTTGTTGTCCTGCGCCAGAACGGGGGTGGCGAGAAAGGCGGTTAGGGCAATTGTGCGGGCGAACATGGCGGCTCCCTGAAAATGTGGTCGGGCGGAGCTTAGGACGAATCGCCGTCGCCGTGAACAGGCATCACGCGACCATCTGTTCCGCCTTTTTCAAGTCGACAGACACAAGCTGGCTCACGCCCTGCTCCTGCATCGTGACCCCGAACAGCCGGTCCATCCGCGCCATGGTCACCGCATGGTGCGTGATGATCAGGAACCGGGTCTCGGTGCGGCGCGTCATCTCGTCCAGAAGATCGCAGAACCGCGTCACATTGGCGTCGTCCAGCGGCGCGTCGACCTCGTCCAGCACGCAGATCGGCGCGGGGTTGGCGAGGAAGACGCCGAAGATCAGCGCGAGCGCCGTGAGCGTCTGTTCGCCGCCCGACAGGAGCGACAGGGTCGACAGCTTTTTCCCCGGCGGCTGACACATGATTTCAAGCCCCGCCTCAAGAGGATCGTCCGATTCCACAAGCACCAGGTTCGCCTCGCCACCGCCGAAAAGGTGGGTGAAAAGCAGCCCGAAGTTCTCGTTCACCTGCTCGAACGCAGTGAGCAGCCGTTCCCGCCCCTCGCGGTTGAGCGACGCGATGCCAGAGCGCAGCTTGCGGATCGCCTCTTCCAGATCGGCCTTTTCGCTGACCAGCGTGTCATGCTCGGCCTGCACCTCTTTCGCGTCCTCCTCGGCGCGCAGGTTCACGGCCCCCAGCGCCTCGCGTTGACGCTTGAGGCGATTCACGTCGGCTTCGATCTGGTCTGAGGACGGCATCTCGTCCGGGTTCTGCCCAAGGCTTTCGAGCAGCCCGGCGGGCGTCGTGTCCATCTCTTCCGCGATGCGTTCCTCGGCATAGGCCACGGTTTCCTTGGCCGCCTCGACCCGCGCCTCGGCCCGTGCCCGTGCTTCCCGCGCCTCGCCGGCCAGGCGTTCCGCGTCGCGTTCGGCGATCGTGGCCTCGCGCAGCGCGGTTTCCCCGACCAACAGCGCATCCTGCGCAGTGGCGCGGCGGGCTTCGGCATTCGCGATTTCGCGGGACAACTCGTCGCGCTTGGCCGCCAGGTCCTCGGGCGCGGCCTTGGCGTCGTATAGCTCTTCTTCGGTCGCTTCCTTGCGCTCTGCCAGTTCCGCGATTCGCTTGCCCGCGGTTTCCAGACGATGCTTCCAGCCCGAGATTTCCTTGGTCACTTCCTGCGACCGCTTGATCCGCGCCTCGCCCTCCCGCTTGATCTCGTCGTGGTGCGACCGGCGCGACATCATGGTCATCCGGGCGGCTTCGACGGTCAGCTTGGTGTCCTCGACCTCGGCCCGCGCGTCGTCGAGGTTCGGAAGATCGCGCACCGCTTTCTCGGCCTCGGTCAGACGCACCCGCGCGCCCATCGCCTCTTCCTCGTGGCGGGCCACGGCGAGCGTGAGATTCTCGAGCTTGCCTTCCGCGATGTTGCGATCCGCCTCGGCGCGCGACTGCGCGCGAGCGGCCTCGGACACGGCGCGGTCGGCCTCGGTCGCGTCCGCGAGGCGCGCTTTCAGCGAGTCATGCGCATGCATCGCCCCATCGGCACGGGCCTGTGCGCGTTCGAGGTCCTGCTTGAGTTCCTCCAGACGGTTGAGCTGCCGCAGGCGCATCGCGGCGGCCGAGGGCGCATCGTCGGCGGCCACCCGGTAGCCGTCCCAGCGCCACAGGTCGCCGTCCAGCGTGACGAGCCGCTGGCCAGGGCGCAGAAGCGGTTGCAGCCGCGCCGCATCTTCGGGCGCGACCAGACCGACTTGCGCCATGCGGCGGGCGAGCACGTCGGGCACCGTCACATGGGCGGTGAGCGGCTCGGCCCCCTCGGGCAGCGCCTGCGTGTCGGAATAGCCGGGCAGGGCGATCCAGCCCGATTGGTCGTCCTCACTCACCACCGGGGCGCGCAGATCGTCGGCCAGCGCCGCACCAAGAGCCGCCTCGTATCCCTTGGCCACCCGGACGAGGTCGAGCACCTGCCCGCCGTCCGTCGTGTCGCGTTCGAGGAGCTTGGCCAGCGCCATGACCTCGGCCCGGAGCGCGTTGACCTCGCCCTCGGCCTCGGAGCGTTCGGCGCGGGCATCAGCCTCGCGCGACTGCGCCTCTGCGCGGGCCTCTTCCGCACCGATCAGCGCCTCCTCGGCGGCTTCTGCCGCCTCGACCGCGTTGCGTTGCTCATAGTCGGCCTCGGAAAAGGCGAGCTTCGCGGCATCGAGCGCGGCGCGCGCCGCTGTCACCGCATCGCGGGCCCGGGCCGCTTCGCCCTCGGATTTCTCGAGCGTTTTCTGGCTGTCGTCGCGCAGGCGGTGCGCCGACTGGTGCCGGGCGGCGAGCCGCGCGACATCCTCGGTCAATTGGGTGAGGGCATCCTCGCGGTCCGCCATCACGCGCTTGGCGTCATGGGCCTGTTCGGCGGCCTCTTCGAGCTTTTCCGCGTGGCCCTCGGACGCCTTGGCAAGCTCGGTCCGCTCCCACTCGAGCCGCTCGATGGTCTCGCCCGCATCGCGATTGAGCGCCTCTTCGCGTTCCGAATCGCGCACGAGCTGCTCGATCCGGCGGGTGAGGGTTTCGATCCGCTGGACCGCCTGTTCCTCTTGCTCGGTCAACTGGTCGCGCGACACGGTCAGGCGTTGCAGGACCGCTGCCGCAATCGCCTCTTCCTCGCGCAAGGGCGGCAGGCGATCCTCGGCCTCTGCCCGAACCTTGGCAGAGGTCCGGGCCGCGCCTTCGGCCTGCGACGCTGCCGTCACACGCTCGGTATACTGGGTCTGGGCGGCCAGCCGCGCCTCGTCCGCCTCGCGCCAGCGCCGGAACAGGAGCAGGCCCTCGGATGTGCGAAGCTGCGCCTCGATCTCGCGATACCGCGCCGCCTGACGGGCCTGCCGGGCGAGAGTGGCAAGCTGGCTCGCGAGCTGTTCGATCACATCATCGACCCGTTCGAGGTTCGATTCGGTGCCCTTGAGCTTCAGTTCCGCCTCGTGCCGCCGCTGGTAGAGGCCAGAGATCCCCGCCGCTTCCTCCAGAATCCGACGCCGGTTCTTGGGCTTGGCGTTGATCAGTTCGGAAATCTGTCCCTGGCGCACCAGCGCGGGCGACTGCGCACCGGTTGAGGCATCGGCGAAGAGCATCTGGACGTCGCGGGCGCGCACGTCCTTGCCGTTGACCTTGTAGGCCGACCCTGCGTCACGGGTGATCCGGCGCACAACCTCGAGGATGTCGCTGTCGTTGAACCCCGAGGGCGCGAGCCGGTCGGAGTTGTCGATCTGGAGCACCACCTCGCCAAAATTCCGCGCCCCGCGCGACGAGGTGCCCGCGAAGATCACGTCCTCCATCCCGTCGCCGCGCATCGCCTTGGCGCGGTTCTCGCCCATGACCCAGCGCAGCGCCTCGAGCAGGTTCGACTTGCCGCAGCCGTTCGGGCCGACAACTCCCGTCAGCCCCTCGCTGATGATCAAATCAGTGGGGTCGACGAAGCTCTTGAAGCCGTTCAGTTTGAGGCGGTTGAAGCGCAAGGCGGAGGCCTGTTCAGGGTTTGGGGTTCGATTCTGTATCCGGCCATTGTTTCCGGGGCAGGGTCAGCGAGTCAATCGCGGGGCGCTGGATATGGGCTATGTGAGCCGGCTTATCCACAAGATATTGGGCGCTTTGCTGGTTTTGACGTCCGCTGCGCGCTCGCCGACCCGCGAGGGAAGGCGCGCCAAGGGATCCATGACGCAGTAAAGAGGAGGTTTCTCGGGTCGGGGGATTGCGCTAGGGCTAAAGCTGTCAAAAGAGGACAGCTGTGCCGAGACCCGACATGGTGAGCAACGAGGCGGTGCTGGAGGTGGCGGTGGCACCGGACGCGCGGGCTCTTGCTCCTGCTGGCGCTGCCTTTATCGGTTCCGGCACAGGAGGGCGCGATGCGATATATTGACCATGGGAACATCAGGATCGCAACGCAGGCTTTCGGCAATCCCGAGGGTCCCGCCGTGATCATGGTCATGGGCGCGACCGCGTCCATGCTTCTATGGCCGGAGGCGCTGATGCAGGGGCTGGCAGCAGGGGGACTTCATGTCATCCGCTTCGACCACCGCGATACCGGAGAGACGACCACGGTTGCGCCGGGGGCGGCGGATCACGTGGTCGAGGATCTGGCGGCGGACGTGCTCGCGGTGCTCGACGCTTACGGGATCGCGCGGGCCCATGTGGTGGGCATGTCTCTGGGTGGCTACATCGGTCAGATGCTCGCCTTGACTGCGCCTGACCGCGTCGCGAGCCTGACCCTCGTCGCCGCCGAGCCCCTGGGGTGGGACGGGGACCCGCTGCCACATATCTCGGATGCCTTCATGGCGCATTTCGCGGGCATGGCAGATCTCGACTGGAGCGATGCGGACGCTGTCACCGCGTTTCTCGTCGGCATCGACCGGCTCTCGGCGGGCAGTGGCGCGCCCTTCGACGCGGGCGCGGCAGAGACGCGCGCTCGCAGGGTTCTGGCCCGGACGGACAGCGTTGCGAGCATGTTCAACCACGCCGCCCTGACGACGCGGGACGACTGGACCGGGCGGTTTCGCGACATCGCCCGGCCCGTGCTGGTGCTTCATGGCATCGACGACCCGGTGCTGCCCATCGAAAACGGTCGCGCCCTCGCGGCAGGCATTCCCGCCGCGCGGATCGTCGAGCTTGCGGGCGTCGGCCACGAACTGCCTGTCCGCGCTATCGGTCAGATGGTCGATACCATCGCCGGTTTCGTCGCCGGGCAGGACTGACCCCCGCCAAAGGTCGCAAGTCACGTGCCCCGGGTCGCAATCCGGCTTGACCGATCACCCGCCCGTGAGTCACAAGCGAAAGGCATGGTTCCCGACCGACGGTGCAAAGCGCCAAGGGAGAATAGGGAATGCGGAGGGGTGATCCAAACCGGAGCCTTCAGCCGCAGCCGCCCCCGCGACTGTGATGCGGCGAGCGCCCACCTTATGCCACTGGGGCTACGACCTTGGGAAGGCGGTGGCGCGTGACGACCCGCAGAGCCAGGAGACCTGCCATGTGGACTGTAACCCACCCGTCGGGGAGACGGGCAAAGGAGTGATGCACATGCATATCGAACCGGGCCTCGTCGGCCCCGCGAAGATGATCCTCGCCTATGCGACCGCCGCCGGTGGCGCCGCGATGACCGCCAAATTCGCCTGGGAGACCGTGAAGGAACGCGGCCTTGCCTCGCTCGGGGCGCGCAGTCTCGCGACCACCGTGGCCGCTTTCGGCTTTTTCCAGGTGCTGCCGCATTTTCCGGTCGGCGTGTCCGAGGTTCACTTCATCCTCGGCTCGACGCTTCTGCTGGTCTTCGGGGCCGCGCCCGCCGCCATCGGCCTCGCGCTCGCGCTCCTGCTTCAGGGCGTGTTCTTCGCACCCTTCGACCTGCCGCAGTATTTCGCCAACGTCACGACGCTGATCGTGCCGCTCATCGCAATCAAGTATCTCGCCGACAAGCTGATCGCCCGCGACACGGCCTATGTCGATATCAAATACAAGGATGCGCTTGCGCTCTCGACCGCCTATCAGGGTGGCGTGGTGCTCTGGGTCGCCTTCTGGGCCTTCTACGGTCAGGGCTTCGGTGCCAGCACCGCCGCTTCGGTATTCACCTTCGGTGGGGCCTACATGCTCGTCGTGCTGATCGAACCGCTGGTGGATCTCGCCGTGCTCGCCGGTGCCAAGTCGGCGCGCGGTCTCGCCAAGTCCAGTCTCGTCACGCCGCGCCTGTTCAACGCCTGATCCGCGTTTCGTCCTAACTGACAAGCCGGGGTCACGTGCCCCGGCTTTCCGCTATTCAGGCTCAGGAGAAAGCCATGCCCGCCAAAATACCCGCCACCGTCGTCACCGGATTTCTGGGCGCCGGGAAAACCACCCTCATCCGCCATATGCTCGAGAACGCCAAGGGCAAGAAGATCGCGCTCATCATCAACGAGTTCGGCGATCTGGGCGTTGACGGCGACATCCTCAAGGGATGCGGTGTTGAAACCTGCACCGACGAGGACGTGATGGAGCTGTCCAACGGCTGCATCTGCTGCACCGTGGCCGAGGATTTCGTCCCGACGCTCGAGAAACTCCTCGCCCGTGACGTGCCGCCGGACCACATCGTGATCGAAACGAGCGGCCTGGCGCTCCCGCAACCGCTCGTCCGCGCCTTCCAATGGCCCGAGATTTCGACGCGGGTGACGGTGGACGGTGTGGTCACGGTCGTCGATGGCAAGGCGGTCAGCGAGGGGCGCTTTGCCCATGACGTCGCCGCGGTGGATGCGCAGCGCAAGATGGACGAGAACCTCGATCACGAAACGCCGCTGTCCGAGTTGTTCGACGACCAGATCGCCTGTGCCGACATGATCGTCGTGAACAAATCCGATCTGCTGGGCGATGCCGAATCCGATGCGCTCGTCGCGACGCTGTCCGGCGAGGCGCGGCAGGGCGTGCGCGTGGTGCGCACGTCGATGGGCGCGCTGCCGGTCGAGGTCCTCTTGGGCCAAGGTGCCGGAGCCGAGGACGACATGGAACATCGCCACGAGGTCCACCATCATCACCACCACGACGATGACGAGGACGGCGATCACGACCATGATCACCACCACGATCATAGGCACGACGAGTTCGAAAGCTTCGTGGTCGAACGGGGTGAGATCGCCGATCCCAAGGCCTTTGCCGAACAGGTCGCCGACGTGATCCGCGCCCACGACATCCTGCGGCTGAAAGGTTTCGCGGCGGTCACGGGCAAGCCTATGCGCCTCACCCTGCAGGCAGTCGGTCCCCGCGTCGACACCTACTTCGACGCGCCCTTCGGCACCGCACCGCGCGCCACGCGGCTCGTCGTGATCGGTCAGGCGGGGCTCGACCGGTCCGCCATCGAAACCGCGCTCACAGCCTGAGCCATGCTCATCGTCGCGCTCGCAAATCCGCTGGACCCCGGCCCCGCCGCGCTTCTGGCCGAAGCGCAGGCGCTACAGGCCGCCACCTATGCGCCCGAAAACAACCATGCGCTCCCGACCGAGGCGCTCGCCGCCGCGGACATCCGGTTTTTCGCGGCGCGCGAGGGCGACAGGGTGCTGGGCGTCGGCGCGCTCGCGATCCGTGTCGGCTATGGCGAGGTGAAGGCGATGTTCACCTCCGACGCCGCGCGGGGCAAGGGCGTCGCCGCTGCTCTGCTTCGGATGATCGAGGACACCGCGCGGGAGGAGGGTCTGACCCGCCTCAATCTCGAAACCGGCGAAGAGCTTGCCGCCGCCGTCCGCCTTTACGAACGCTTCGGTTTCACCCGCTCCGGGGCCTTCGGCGACTACGTGGACGACGGCGTGAGCCTTTTCATGAGCAAGGACCTCGCATGAGCTGCGGCCTCTTTCATCTTTCCCCACACACGCAATATCCGACGCCGCAAGAGGCGCGAAAGCTGACCTGATGCACCTTCTCGCCGCCACTCCCGGAGCGATCGACGACGGCAAGGACGCCGTCGATCTGGGCCAGACTCCCGCCGATGTCGTCTTCATCTCAGCTGCCGATACCGAACTTGCCGCGCTGTCCGAAGCACGGACCGAGATGGAGACGCCGCCGACCCTGCGGCTCGCGAACCTCACGCATCTGAATCACCCCATGAGCGTCGATCTGCACCTTGACGACTGCGCGACGAAATCCCGGTTGGTGATCGCCCGCGTTCTGGGTGGCACCGGCTACTGGCGCTACGGGGTCGAGCAATATGCGGCCCGACTGGCCGAGGCGGGCGTGCCCCTCGCGCTCTTGCCCGGTGACGACAAGCCCGACGGGGAACTCGCTTCGTTGTCCACCGTGCCTGACGAGGACTACGCCGCCCTTTGGGCTTACCTCGTCGAGGGCGGGCCGGAGAACGCGGCGAACTTCCTCGCCTACACGCGGGCCATGCTGGACGGCACCGAGCCGCCGCAGCCCGCGAAACCGCTCCTGCGCGCGGGGGTCTACTGGCCCGGAGCCGGGGTTTCCGACCTCGCGACGGTGCGGCAGGGTTGGGCGCAGGGCGCGCCGGTCGTGCCGCTCGTCTTCTACCGGGCGCTCGTGCAAGGCGCGGGTCTCAATCCGATCAATCGGCTGGTTCGGTCGCTGATCCGCCAAGGCCTCAACCCGCTGCCCATCTTCGTGGCCTCGCTCAAGGATCCCGTCTCGACCGCCACGCTCGAGGCGCTGTTCACCGACGCCGCGCCGGACGTGATCCTGAACTGCACCTCCTTCGCGGTCGGCTCGCCCCATGCGGGCGACGACAGCCCCGCGAACCCGCTGGCTATGCCCGCCGCCAACGCGGCCCCGGTGTTCCAGGTCGTCCTCGCCGGATCGTCGGAAGAAGCGTGGGCGAGCGGGACAACCGGCCTTTCCGCCCGCGACATCGCGATGAACGTGGCCCTGCCCGAGGTCGACGGGCGCATCCTGTCGCGTGCAGTGAGCTTCAAGGGCGAAGCGTTCTTCGATGAGGCGACCCAGTGCCCCATCGCCACCTACCGCGCGCAAGGGGACCGGGTGGATTTCGTGGCTCGCCTTGCCGCCAACTGGGCGCGGCTCCGCCGCACGCCCGAGGCGGATCGCCGCGTCGCGCTGGTCCTCGCAAACTACCCGAACAAGGACGGGCGGCTTGCCAACGGCGTGGGCCTCGACACCCCCGCCGCGACCGTGCACGCGCTGAGGCTGCTTTCGGACGCGGGCTACCGCGTCAACGATGCGCCTGCCGACTCCGATGCGCTGATGCAGGCGATCATGGCGGGGCCGACGAACTGGCTTGTCGACCGGGCGCGGCGCTCCGGCGGCGTCGATCTGTCCATGGCCGACTACCAGATCTTCTACGGCCAGCTCCCCTTCGCTTTGCGCCAGAGGATAGAAGACCGGTGGGGCAAGCCCGAGGCCGATCCATTCTACGAGCCGGGCGAGGTCGATTGCGGGCGCTTCAAGCTCTCGGTCCTGACCTATGGCAACGTCGTCGTCGGGGTGCAGCCCGCGCGCGGCTATAACATCGACCCGACCGACACCTACCATTCCCCCGACCTCGTGCCCCCGCACAATTACCTCGCCTTCTACGTCTGGCTGCGGGACGTCCACCGGTCGCAGGCCGTCGTCCACATGGGCAAGCACGGAAACCTCGAATGGCTGCCGGGCAAGGCGCTCGCGCTCTCGGGCGACTGTCTGCCCGAGGCCGTGCTCGGTCCGATGCCGCATGTCTATCCCTTCATCGTGAATGACCCGGGCGAGGGGACGCAGGCCAAGCGCCGCGCGCAGGCGGTGATCATCGACCACCTGACCCCGCCGCTCACCCGCGCCGAAAGCTACGGGCCGCTGCGCGATCTCGAGGCGCTGGTGGACGAATATTACGAGGCGGCGGGCGTTGACCCGCGCCGGATCACGCACTTGCGGCGGGAAATCCTGTCTTTGTCCTCCGTCACCGGCCTCGACATCGACGTGGGCATGACGGGCAAGGATGAAGAAGGCGATCTGGCCAAGCTCGACGCGTATCTCTGCGAGTTGAAGGAAGCGCAAATCAGGGACGGGCTGCATGTCTTCGGGCAATCCCCGACCGGGCGGCTGGAGCGTGACCTCGTGCAGGCGCTGGTGCGCGTGCCGCGCGGCGACGGGCAGGGCGCCGATGCGTCGCTCATCCGGGCGCTGGCGGTGGATTTCGGGATGGCGTTCGATCCGTTGGATTGCGACATGGCCGAGTCTTGGGAGGGGCCAAAGCCCGAGGTGCTGATCGGCGGCACGTGGCGATCCCACGGCGATACGGTCGAGCGTCTCGAGGATTTCTCCGCCCGCCTGATCGACGGCGATGTGGCCCCGCCGGGACCGGCGAGCGCGGCCGTTCTTGACGGCATCCGCACCGCCGTCCTTCCCACGGTCCGTGCCTGTGGACCGGACGAGGGGGCTGGGCTTCTCACCGCCCTGTCAGGACGGTTCGTCGCCCCGGCGCCCTCCGGCGCGCCCACGCGGGGGCGTCTGGACGTTCTGCCCACCGGGCGCAATTTCTTCTCGGTCGACAGCCGCGCCGTGCCCACGCCCACCGCCTGGGCGTTGGGATGGAAATCGGCCTCGCTGCTGATCGACAAATACCTGCAAACCCACGGCGACTGGCCGCGCACGATGCTGGTCACCGCTTGGGGCACCGCCAACATGCGGACGGGCGGCGATGACATCGCGCAGGCGCTGGCGCTCATGGGCGTGAAGCCGAAGTGGGACGCGGCCAATCGTCGGGTGACGGGGTTCGATGTCCTGCCGCTTGGCGTTCTGGGTCGCCCACGCGTTGACGTGACGCTGCGGGTGTCGGGATTCTTCCGCGACGCCTTCCCGCAGCTTATCGCGCTGGTGGACAGCGCCGCCCGCGCGGTTCAGGCGCTGGATGAACCCGACGATGAAAATCCCGCCGCCGCCCGTACCCGCGCGGGCGAGGGCACCGCGCGTGTCTATGGCTCGAAACCCGGTGCCTATGGCGCGGGGCTGCAAGCGATGATCGACGAGCGGCTGTGGGAACGCAAAGCCGACCTCGCCGAAGCCTACCTCGACTGGGGCGGCTATGCCTATAGCGCGGGTGGCGAAGGGCAGCGGGACAGGGAAGGGTTCGAAGAGCGCCTCACTCAGACCGAGGCCATCGTGCAGAACCAGGACAACCGCGAACACGACCTGCTGGACTCGGACGATTACTACCAGTTCGAGGGCGGTGCCGCCGCCGCCGTTTCAACCCTCCAAGGCCGTGACCGCCCGATCTATCACAACGACCATTCCCGCCCGGAACGCCCTGTGATCCGCACGCTGGACGAGGAAATCGGGCGCGTGATCCGGTCACGCGTCGTGAACCCGAAGTGGATCGATGGGGTCAAACGCCACGGCTACAAGGGCGCGTTCGAAATCGCCGCGACGGTCGATTACCTTTTTGCTTTCGCGGCGACCACGGGGGCCGTGCGCGACCACCATTTCGACCTCGTCCATGCCGCGTTCCTCGAAGACGAAGACACCCGCCAGTTCATCGCCGATCACAACGCGCCCGCGCTCGCCGAGATCGCGCAGCGCTTGGCCGAGGCGATGGACCGTGGTCTCTGGACGCCGCGCAGCAATTCCGCCCGCGTGCTGATCGAGGGCCTGAGATGACTCCGCATCGCTTCAAGCCCACGGACCCCGCCGAGCCCCTTCTGGCGCTTATCGCTCGCGCCTTTGCCTACATGGAAGGGCGGGTCGATCCGCCCTCCTCGATGAACCGGCTGACGGCGGCCAGCATCGCAGAACAGGCCACTTCGGGCGAAATCTGGATCATCGGTCGCGCCGAGGCGCCCGAGGCCTGCGTATTCTTCACGCCCGAGGAGGACGCGCTTTATGTCGGCAAGCTCGCCGTCGATCACGCCGCGCGGCGCAGGGGTCATGCGCGCACCCTTATGGCACTTGCTGAAGATCGCGCGCGTGCGCTGGGCAAACCGGTCCTGCGCCTGCAATCGCGGATCGAACTGACCGAGAATCACCAGACGTTCCGCAATCTCGGGTTCACGAAGACCGCCGTCACGGCGCATGAGGGCTACCGCCGCCCGACCTCGATCACATTCGAAAAGCCGCTCTAGGCCGCAACCGTTACAAAACCTTCACTGGACTCGCGCTTCGTATTTCGATTATTCGCGAAATATGGAAATGAAAACGCTTCTTCCCCTCGCCGACCGCCTTACTGTCCTTGGGCATCCGCACCGGCTCGCCGTCTTCCGGCTTGTCACGCGACGGTATCCCGACCGTATCCCGGCGGGCGAGATCGCGCAGGCGCTGGGGATGAAACCCTCGACTCTGTCAGGGTACCTCGCCGCGCTCCAGTCCGCCGGGCTGATCCAACAGACACGGGCTGGAACCTCCCTTCTCTACGCCGCCGATATGACAGTCGTGCGACAGGTAATGGACGGCCTGCTCGGTGACTGTTGCGGCTATCGCCCCGACCTGTGTTTCACGCAACCCGAAGGACTCACGACCATGGCCCGCACGTTCAATGTCCTCTTCATCTGCACCGGCAATTCGGCCCGGTCGATCTTTGCCGAAACGCTCCTGCGCACGCTGGGTGGCGACCGGTTCACCGCCTATAGCGCGGGCACGAACCCGTCATCCGCGCTGAATCCTTTTGCGCTGCAGGTCCTGCGCGACAAGGGTCACGATGTCGCGCCGCTCCGGTCCAAGCATGTGTCGGAGTTCACCGGCCCCGACGCCCCGCCGCTCGATTTCGTGTTCACCGTCTGCAACACGGCGGCGAACGAGGTTTGCCCCCCGTGGGAAGGCCAGCCGATCTCGGGGCATTGGGGTATGCCGGACCCGGTCAAGGCCGAGGGCACCGATGCACAAAAGGCGCTCGCCTTCCAGCAGGCCTACGGCGCGCTCAAACGGCGGATCGAGGCCTTCGTTGCGCTGCCTCTCGAAAGCCTCGACCGCATTTCGCTGCAATCCGCCGTCGACGACATCGCCCGCCACGGGCAACAGGACCCCAAGGAAATCGCATGACAACCTACGCTCTGAACGGCCTTGGCCGGATCGGGAAACTCGCGCTGAAACCGCTGCTCGAACGTGGCGCGGAGATTGCCTGGATCAACGACGCGGTGGGCGACCCCGAGATGCACGCGCATCTGCTGGAGTTCGACACGGTCCACGGTCGCTGGGCCGCCGACTTTTCCCATGACGCGGACAGCGTGACCATCGATGGCAAACGCCTGCCCTTCATCGGCACGCGCAAGCTCGCAGATCTGCCGCTGGACGGCGTCGATGTGGTCATCGACTGCACCGGCGTGTTCAAGTCCGAGGCCGCGCTCGCCCCCTATTTCGCGGCCGGGGTGAAGAAGGTCGTTGTCTCTGCACCCGTGAAGGACGGGCCGACCGCCAACATCGTGATCGGAGTCAATGACGAGACCTACAACAAGCACAGCCACCACATCGTCACGGCGGCCTCCTGCACGACCAACTGCCTCGCCCCGGTGGTCAAGGTGATCCACGACAACATCGGTATCCGGCACGGTTCCATTACCACGATTCATGACGTCACCAACACCCAGACCATCGTGGACCGGCCTGCGAAAGACCTGCGCCGGGCTCGATCCGCGCTCAACTCCCTGATCCCCACGACCACGGGCAGCGCCACTGCGATCACGCTGATCTACCCTGAGCTCAAGGGGCGCTTGAACGGCCACGCCGTCCGCGTCCCGCTGCTCAACGCCTCGCTCACCGATTGCGTGTTCGAGGTCGAGCGCGAGACGACGGTCGAGGAGGTGAACGCGCTCTTCAAAGCCGCCGCCCAAGGCCCGTTGACCGGTATCCTCGGCTACGAAACCCGACCCCTCGTTTCGACCGACTACACCAACGATCCGCGCTCCTCGATCATCGACGCGCCCTCGACGATGGTGGTGAATGGCACGCAGGTCAAAATCTACGCCTGGTATGACAACGAATATGGCTACGCGCACCGATTGGCAGACGTGGCCTTCATGGTAGGACATTCGCTATGATCCTCGCGACATCCCGGCCCAAGGGGCTGAACGCCTATATCGCCGTGACGGCGGCCTACTGGGCCTTCATGCTCACGGACGGCGCGCTGAGAATGCTGGTGCTCCTGCATTTTCATACGCTTGGCTTCTCGCCCATATCGCTCGCCTATCTCTTCGTGTTCTACGAAATCGCCGGAATGGTCACGAACCTTGGGGCGGGCTGGCTCGCGATGCTGATCGGCTTTACGCGCACGCTCTACATCGGGCTGGCGCTCCAGATCGTTGCGCTTCTCCTGCTGACGCTCCTCGATCCGGGATGGTCGGTCGCCGCCTCGGTGGTCTTCGTGATGCTGGTGCAGGGGCTAAGCGGGGTCGCCAAGGACCTCGCCAAGATGTCGTCCAAGTCGGCGGTCAAGCTCTTGGCCCCGCGCGAGGCAGGCGGTCTGTTTCGCTGGGTGGCCGTTCTGACCGGGTCGAAGAACGCGATCAAGGGGCTGGGGTTTCTGCTGGGTGCGGCGCTGCTGGCCAGCATCGGTTTCACGGGCTCGGTCCTGGCCATGGCCGCGGTGCTGGCCGCGATCCTCGTGTCGGTTGCGCTGTTCATGCCGCCGGGTCTGCCCAAGGGCCATGGTGGCGGCAAGTTCCGCGATGTCTTTTCGACCTCGTCCAACATCAACTGGCTGTCGGCGGCCCGCGTGTTCCTGTTCGGCGCACGCGATGTCTGGTTCGTCGTCGGTATCCCGATCTATTTCTACGCCGTCCTCTCGGATGGCAGCCCTGAGGGCAACCGGGCGGCCTTCTTCCTGATCGGCAGCTTCATGGCGCTCTGGATCATTCTTTACGGCGGCGTGCAGGCATTGGCCCCCCGGCTTCTCGGTGCCGCGACCCGACCCGAGGGCGAGCTTGTGCGCGCGGCGCGGCGCTGGGCCGGGTTCCTCTTCGTCGTGCCCGCGGCGCTGACCTTCGCGCTCGTGGTCGGGGGCGCGCCGCAACCCTGGCTCACCGCGACGCTCGTTGTCGGACTGCTGGTCTTTGGCGCGATTTTTGCCGTGAACTCGTCGCTCCACAGCTATCTCATCCTCGCCTTCTCGAAATCCGAGCGGGTGACGATGGACGTGGGCTTTTACTACATGGCCAATGCCGGCGGGCGTCTCGTGGGCACGCTTCTGTCGGGGCTGACCTACCAGTTGGGCGGGCTTGCGCTTTGCATGGGCACCGCCGCCGTCATGGTCGCATTGTCCGCGCTGATGGCGGGGCGACTCGATTCGCGAGAGAGCGCGGGCTAGACGATAAGGTCAGGCGATCCGCGCGCGGGCGGCGGCGTATTCCGCTTCCAGCCGGTCCACGACACGGGCCACAGGCTGGACCTCGCGGATGACGCCGATGCCTTGCCCTGCGCCCCAGATGTCGCGCCACGCCTTCGACTTCTCGCCCGCCGCGACCGACGAGATCGCGCCCTTCTCGCCGCCCAAAGCGGTCGGATCGAGGCCCGCGTTCACGATGGACGGGATCAGGTAGTTCCCGTTCACCCCGGTGAAATGGTCTGAGTAGAGAATGTCCTCGGCCCCGCAGTCGCAGATCATCTGCTTGTAGCCGGGCTGGGCGTTCGCCTCGTCCGTTGCGATGAACATGGAGCCAGCATAGCCACCATCGGCCCCCATCGCGCGGGCGGCGAGGATCGCGTCGCCGGTGGTAATCGCGCCGGAGAGAAACAGCGGCCCGTCGAACCAGTCGCGGATTTCCTGAACAAGGGCGATGGGCGACTGCACCCCCGCATGACCACCTGCGCCAGCAGCCACGGCGATAAGGCCATCCGCGCCCTTTTCGATGGCCTTCTTGGCGAAACGGTTGTTGATCACATCGTGCAGCACTACCGCGCCCACCGAATGCGCCGCCTCGTTGATCTCGGGCCGCGCACCCAGCGAGGTGATCCAGAGCGGAACGCCGTGTTTCACCAGAATGTCGATGTCACGCTGAAGCCGCGCGTTGGTGCCATGGGCGATGAGGTTCACGCCAAAGGGGGCGGCGGGACGGTCTGGGTGGGCGGCGTCATGCGCGGCGAGCTCGGATTTGATCCGTTCGATCCATGTTTCCAGCAGGATCGGCTCGCCCTCGGCCTCGCGCGCGTTGAGGGCAGGAAAGGTGCCGACGATGCCTGCCTTGCACTGGGCGATGACCAGTTCCGGGCCGGAGAGGATGAACATGGGCGCACCGATGAGGGGCAGGCGCAGGTGGTCAAAGAGGGCGGGCAGGGCCATGGGTCATTTCCCCCGGAAGGTCGGTTTTCGTTTCTCGATAAAGGCTTGCACAGCTTCGCGGCAGTCTTCGCTCTCGGCCAGATCGGTCTGCTCGCGGGCCTCGGCGCTGATCGACGCCTCGTAGCTCATGCCGTCCATCTGGCGCAAAAGCCGCTTGGCGGCAGCAGCGGCCAGCGGTGCGCCTGCCGCGATCCGGTTGGCGAGCGCGGTCGTCTCCTCCGCAAGCTTCTCCGCCGGATGGGCCGCATTCGCCAGTCCCAGCGCAACGGCATCTTCCGCCGGGAACTTGCGTCCCTCGAGGATGGCCTGCATCGCGCGCTTGTAGCCAAGCCCCCGGTGCAGAAGCCAGGTGTTGCCCCCGTCCGGCACGAGGCCAATCGCGGCAAAGGCCATGTAGATCGTCGCGTCCTCGGCCATGGTCATCAGGTCGCAGTTCATCGCAACCGCCGCACCGATCCCGGCGGCCGAGCCGTGCACCTGCGCGATCCAAATCTTGGGCGACCCCGAAATCGCCGCCAGAATAGGCCGGTATTCCTGTTCGAGAAGCATCGAAATCGGCGACACCAGCCCCTCCTTGAGGTCGGTGCCAGCCGAGAACCCGCGCCCGTTGCCCGACAGGATCACGACGCCCACGTCCCTTGCCGCGTGGATCCGCGCAATCGCCTCCTTGAAGCCGTCGCGCAGCCCCTTGTCCATGGCATTGAACGCCTCGGGCCGGTTCAGCGTCACGCGCGCGATGGCGCCGTCGATCTCGCACAGAAGCGGTTCGGTCATCTCTCTCCCTCAGGTCAGAACGCCCCTGGCGCGCAGCCGCGCAAGGTCGCCGTCATCGTAGCCCAGTTCAGACAGAACCGCGTCGGTATCGCCACCCGGTGCGGGCGGTAACGTGACGTCGCCGGGCTGGCTTCGGGAAAATCGCGGGGCCGGGGCGGCCTGCGTCACGCCGCCGGAGGTGACGAAGGTGCCGCGCGCGGCCATATGCGGATGCATGGGTGCCTCGGCCCATGTGAGAACCGGCGTGGCGCAGGCGTCGCTCCCGTCAAAGAGCGCCGCCCATTCGTCGCGGGTCTTCGAGGCAAAGACGGTGGCATAGGCTGCCCGCCGCTCGGGCCAGCTTTTCTGGTCCATCTGGGTCGCGAGGTGCTCCTCCGGCAGCCCGGCGAGCCGCACCAGCTCGGCGAAAAGCTGGGGCTCCAGCGGCCCGACGGCGAGGAACCTGCCGTCCTTGCATTCGTAGGTCCGGTAAAACGGCGCGCCACCGTCCAGGATGTTGGCCTCGCGCCGGTCGACCCATTGTCCCCGCGCGATGAAGCTATGCACCAACCCCATCAGCGCCGAGGCCCCGTCCACCATTGCCGCATCCACCACCTGCCCAAGACCCGAGGTTTGCCGTTCGTAAAGCGCGGACAGGATGCCGAAGATCAGGAACATGGTGCCGCCGCCATAATCCGCCCCGATGTTGAGCGGCGGGGGCGGGCTGTCATCCGCACGGCCAATCGCTTGGAGAAACCCCGTCAAGCCAAGGTAGTTGATGTCGTGTCCCGCCGTCATCGCCAGCGGTCCGTCCTGCCCCCAGCCGGTCATACGGGCAAAGATCAGTCCGGGGTTGTCGGGAAAGGTCTCCGGCCCCAGCCCCATCCGCTCCATCACGCCGGGGCGAAAGCCTTCGATCAGCACGTCAGCGCGGGCGACGAGCCGCCGCGCGACCTCTATCCCCTCGGACGACTTGAGATTGAGCGCAATGGACCGCTTGCCCCGGTTGTTGATGTCGGTCGGGTCCGCCGGCCGGCTCTTGCGGGTGATCAGCGTGACTTCGGCCCCAAGATCGGCCATGAGCTGACCGGCCAGCGGCGCGGGGCCAAGCCCCTCCATTCCGACGATCCTGAGGCCCTTCAGGGGTCCGGTTTCGGCCGACCTCATGCCGCCTGCACCGAAGGTTCCCGCAGCCGGTCATACATCTCGTCGGGCACCGCGAAGCGGTCGCCATAAAGGTCGGCCAGCTCCCTCGCCCGCGCGGCAAAGGCATCGACACCCTCGCCCCTGATGAACTGGATCCCGCCGCCCGTATGGGCCGGAAAGCCGATTGCGAAGATACCGCCAAGGTTCGCCTCGACCTCGGTGTTCAGCACGCCTTCGTCCAGACAGCGCAGCGTTTCGATCGCCTGACGGTAGAGGATACGGTCGACGGCGTCCTTGATCGGCACCTCGCCGTTCCCGCGCGCGAACTGGCTCAGTCCCGACCAAAGCGTCCGGTTCCCCTCGCTGTCGTAGTCGTAGAATCCGCCGCCATACTGCCGCCCGCCGCGCCCCATCTCGATCATGGGATCGGTCACGGCGACGGTCGCCGTATTATGCGCGCCAAAGCCCGACGCGACACCCAGCCGCTTGTCCAGCGCCTCATGCGTCTTGCGCACCTTCTGCCCGAGGATCAGCGACACCTCGTCAAACACCTGAAGCGGCCCGACCGGCATCCCGGCGATCCACGCCGCCCGTTCGATGGCCGAGGGAGGCATCCCGTCGACGAGCAACTGGCAGCCCTCGTCCATGAAGGTCCCGAAGACGCGGGAGGTAAAGAACCCGCGCGAGTCGTTCACCACGATGGGCATATAGCCGATCTGCTGGGCATAATCGTAGGCCCGGCGCAGCGTGTCCTGCGACGTCTTCTGGCCCATGATGATCTCGACCACCTTCATCTTGTCCACGGGGCTGAAGAAATGCAGGCCGATGAAGCGGCTCGGATCGGGGCAACTTTCCGCGAGGATCGAAATCGGCAGGGTCGAGGTGTTGGAGCCATAGATGCCGCCCTCCGAAAGCATCGGCCATGTCTCGGCAATCACCCGGTCCTTGAGGTCGATGTCCTCGAACACCGCCTCGATCACGATATCCACCGTGCCCGACGCCGCGTTTTCCGTGGTTGGCATGATGTTGTCGAGCAGCACCTTGGCCGCCGCCTCGTCCATCCGACCTCGGTCGACCGCCTTGGCACAGAGCGTTTCCGAATAGCCCTTGCCGCGTTCCGCCTTGGCCAGATCGGTGTCCATGAGACGGGTGGCCAGCCCCCGTTTCGCATGTGCGTAGGCAATGCCGGAACCCATCATACCAGCACCGATTACCGTGGCATTGCCCGCCTTCCAGGGTTGCCCCTCAGGCCGGACCTTGCCCGACTTGATGGCCTGCATCCCGAAGAAGAACGTCGAGATCGCGGCCTTGGATTCCTTGGACGCCATCAGCCCGATGAACCGGCGCGTTTCCATCCGGAGCGCCGCGTCGAAGTTCATCCGCATGGAGTTCACCGCGACATCGAGAATCTTTTCCGGCGCGGGCAGCAGCCCCCGTGTCTTTTTCGTGAGCATGGCCGAGGAGGCCATGATCATCTGGCGCACCTTGGGATGGAGCGCATCGCCGCCGGGATAGCGAAATCCCTTCTGGTCCCAAGGCTGCGTGTGGCTGTCGGGGTTCGCCTTGATCCAGTCCTTCGCCGCCAGGATCAGGTCGTCCTGCATCGGCACGATCTGGTCCACCATGCCGACCTTCAGCGCCTCTTCCGGTCCCGCCTGCTTGCCCTCGAGGAGGTAGCCAAGCGCCACCTCGAGCCCCAGTTTCGCGACCATCCGCACGACGCCGCCGGCACCGGGCAGAAGCCCCAAGGTGACCTCGGGCAGGCCGACCACGGCCTTGCGGTTGTCCACCACGATCCGGTGATTGCAGGCAAGGCACAGCTCGTATCCGCCGCCGAGCGCCGCACCGTTGATCGCGGCGACCACCGGCACGGGCAGGCGTTCGAGCCGCCGGTAGGTCGCCTTGTTCGCCTCGATGAAGTCGAAGGTCTCCTGCGTCACCTCGGTCGTGGCGAGGATGTCGTTGAGGTCGCCGCCCGCGAAGAACGTGGACTTGGCGCTCGCGAACACCACGCCGGTCAGCCCCTCTTCCGCCTCGAGCCGGTCGCAGATCGCCCGCATCCCGGGTTCGAATCGCGCGTTCATCGTGTTGGCGCCCTGACCTTGCATGTCCATGGTCACGGTGACGATGCCGGCTTCGTCCTTGTCGTAGATGAAATCTTCCATGCTCATCCCCCTCAGACCCGCTCGATGATGGACGCAATGCCCATGCCGCCGCCCACGCACATGCAGATGAGCGCGCGCTTGAGGTTCCGGCGTTCCAATTCGTCGAGCATGGTGGACACGAGGCAGCCGCCCGTGGCCCCCAGCGGATGCCCCATGGCAATCGCGCCGCCCACGACGTTGAGTTTCTCGTCCGGCACATCGAGGTCGCGTTGCAGCCGCAGGGCGACGGAAGCGAAGGCCTCGTTGATCTCGACAAGGTCGATGTCGTCCATGGTCAGCCCCGCCTTGGCCAGCGCCTTTTTCGACGCGGGGCCGGGGCCGGTGAGCATGATCGTCGGTTCGGTTGCGGTCAGCGCGATGGATAGCACCCGCCCGCGTGGATCGAGCCCGATGTCGCGCCCCGCCTGTTCGCTGCCCACCATGATCAGGCTCGCGCCGTCAACGATGCCCGAGCTGTTGCCCGGCGTATGCACATGGTTGATCCGCTCGACCTCGGGGTATTTCGCGAGCGCCACCGCGTCGAACCCCAGCGCACCGGGACCGGCGAATGACGCCTTGAGCGCGCCCAGCTTCTGCATGTCGGTGTCGGGTTTGATGAAATCGTCGCGCTCGAGGATGACGAGTCCGTTCTCGTCGCGCACCGGCACGACCGACCGGTCGAACCAGCCACTGTCGCGCGCATGGGCCGCACGCCGCTGGCTTTCCAGCGCAAAGGCATCCACGTCGTCGCGGCTCCAGCCCTCGATCGTGGCGATCAGGTCGGCCCCGATGCCTTGGGGCACGAAAGAGGTGTCGAGCGCGGTTTCCGGGTCTTCCGCAAACGGGCCACCGTCCGCGCCCATCGGCACGCGGGACATCGACTCGAACCCGCCCGCGCAAACGAGGTCCTCCCAACCCGAGGCGACCTTGGCCGCGGCGGTGTTGAAGGTATCGAGGCCCGAGGCGCAGAATCGGTTCACTTGCGCCCCCGGCACGGTTTCGTCCCAGCCGGCCTTTTGAAGCGCGATCTTGGGCAGCACCGCGCCCTGTTCCATGACCGGGGCCACGCAGCCCAGCATCACGTCGTCCACCCGCGACGTGTCGAGGTCATGGCGGCGCTGCATCTCTTCGAGCAGTGTCGTCACCAGCGTGATGGGCTTCACCTCATGCAGCGAGCCGTCCGCCTTGCCCTTGGATCGCGGCGTGCGGATCGCGTCGTAGATATAGGCTGCTTCGGCCATCGGGTTCCTCCTCCCAAAGGACCCTCCCGGTCAGCTCCCGATCAGGCGGCGTCGAACACCGCGAGCCGGGGCAGGGGGTCCAGTTCCTTGTTCGCTATCTCTCTCGCCTCCGCACGGTCGAGCCCGATTCCGCGCAGGATGATCTCGGCGGTATCCGTGCCCGCCTGCCGCCACGCGCGCCGCCCGTGCTCTTTCGCGGGCATTTCGGCCCAGAACTGTCCGAGCACCGGCTCCATCATCGCGTAGCGGGCAATGAACTTGCCCCAGGGCACGTCGTCGTGAACCCGACGCACGCACAGACGGATCGCGGCGGAAATGCGTTCGGCCGGGTCGGCCATATGCGCGGTGACGGCCTCGATCGACTCGCGAAACTCGGTCGCCACCGATTCGCACACGGACTGGAAAAGCGCGTTGGGGTCGTCGAGGTTGTTGTAGATGGTGCCCCGCGACAATCCGGCTTCGCGGGCAAGGTCGCTGACGGCGAGGGTCGATCCGCCCGTCTCCGCGAAAAGCCGCATGGCCGCGTGATGGATGCGCTGGGTCGCCGCGTTCATACCCGTCTTGCCGTTCTTGACTTTGTCGTCAGTACCGAAAATCAAAGTTGACGCATTTTGAACACCAGTGTTTAAATCGTGTCAACAGCGTTCATTGCCGATGGGAGGAGACGGCCGTGAATACCAAAGGGAGGAGCGCCTTGGCGCGCAGGCTCCGTGTGGGTGACGCCGCATGGAAGTGATCCAACTCATCATCGGCGGACTGGCGAACGGCTGCATCTACGGCCTCGTCGCGTTGGGTTTCGTGATGATCTACAAGTCGTCAGAGGGCGTGAACTTTGCCCAGGGCGACATGATGATGCTGGGCGCCTTCATCGCGCTGGGCCTTGGCAATGCGGACGAACTGGGGCTGCCCTTCTGGCTCGCGGTGCCGCTGGCCATCGCGATCATGTTCGGGGTTGGTTGGGGTGTCGAACGGGTCGTGGTGCGCAAGCTCTTTGGCCAGCCGCAATTCGCGCTCGTCATCCTCACCATCGCGCTGGGCTTCGTGTTCCGCTTCGTCGCCGGGTCCATCTGGGGTTATTCGCCGCTCGTGCTCGAAACCCCCTTTGCGGGTCGCAACCTTGGCGGCGGGGGCCTCGTGATCTCGCTCGCAGATCTCGTGGCCATCGTGGTGACCTTGGTCCTGACGCTTGTCCTGTGGCTTTTCTTCGCGCGCACCAAGGTCGGGCTGGCGGCGCAGGCGGCCTCGCAGAACCAGATGGCGGCCTATATCGTCGGTGTGCCGGTGATGCGGATCAACTCGCTCACCTGGGGTCTGGCGGGTGCAGTGGCCACGGTCGCGGGCGTGCTCTACGCCACGCGCGGCGCCATCGACCCCAACATCGGGCTTCTGGGGATCAAGGCCTTTGCCGCCGCCGTCATCGGCGGGCTGGGCAGCCTGCCCGGTGCGCTCATCGGTGGGCTGATCATCGGCGTGGTCGAGCCGCTGGCCGGACGCTACATCCCGGGCGAGCTGTCCAAGATGTCGCCCTATATCATCATGCTGGTGGTGCTCGTGACGCGGCCCGGCGGGCTTTTCGCCCAGATGCACGCGAAAAAGGTCTGACCCATGCGGATCGTGTTCAAGACCTCATACGACAGCGACATCGACCTGCATGAACACTGGCGCCGACGCGCCAAATACGCGGTGCTCGTGGGCATCATGGCGCTGCTGCCGTTTCTCGTGGGCGAGTATTACCTGGCCGAGGCGGCGAACACGCTGATCTGGGCACTGGCGGGCATGGGGCTGATGATCGCCGTCGGTCACACCGGGCAGGTGTCCCTGGGCCATGCCGCCTTTCTCGCCATCGGGGCCTATACCGATGCGGCGCTGATGAACGTGGGCGTGCCGTTCTGGATCGCTTTTCCAGCGGCGGGGCTCATGGCCGGGGTCTTCGGCGCGATCATAGCGATTCCCGCCGTGCGCATGTCGGGCATCTACCTCGCCATCGCGACGCTCGCCGTTTTCGTCATAGTGGAAGAGCTGGTCATCATGCTCGAACCGATCACCGGTGGCGTGGGCGGGATCATGGCCCCCTCGATCACCGCCTTCGGGATCAGCTTCGACCGCTACGGGGCGCTCGGCAATTTCTACTGGCTGATCCTCGCTGTCGTGGTTCTCGTCACCTGGGGCTATGCGAACCTGATGCGCTCGCCCACCGGCCGGTCGTTCCTCGCCGTGCGCGACAGCGAGGTCAGCGCGCGCGCCCTGGGGATCAACGTCACCCGGACCAAGGCGCTGGCCTTCGGCCTGTCCTCGGGTGTCACCGGGCTCGCTGGCGCGCTGATGGGTCATTACATCGGCTTCTTCAACTACGAGCTTTTCTCGATCTTCATCTCGATCAACCTGCTGCTCGTGGTGACAATCGGCGGCCTCGGCTTCATCCAGGGCGCGTTCCTCGGCGCGATCCTGATCACCGGGATGCCGCAGGTCATCGCGATCCTGCGCGACAGCCTCAACGCCAACTTCGGCATCAACATCGGCGCGGTGCCGGGGCTCGACACCATGCTGTTCTCGGTGATTCTGATCCTCTTCATCATCTTCGAGCCGACCGGGCTCTATGGCCGCTGGCTCAAGATCCGCACCTGGTTCGAGATTTTCCCTCTCGCGCGGCGCGACATGTTCCGCCGCCACAAGACCTATCTCAAGACGGAGCGCATGAAATGAGCCTGCTCGACGTCGAAAATCTCGCGATCCATTTCGGTGGGGTCAAGGCCGTGGACGGCGTGTCGTTCTCTGTCGATCCGGGCGAGGTCTTTGCCATCATCGGGCCGAACGGCGCGGGCAAGTCCACGATCTTCAACCTGATTTCCCGCATCTACGAACCGACCCACGGCACCATCCGTTTCGACGGGCAGGACATCACCGGGTTCAAGGCGCATGACATCGCCCGCTTGGGCATCGCGCGGACCTTCCAGAACATCGAGCTTTTCGATCACTCCACCGTGCTCGACAACCTGCTCATGGGTCGCCACACCCACCGCGCCACGAATTTCGTGCAGGATATCCTGTTTTTGCCCAAGGTCCGGCGCGAGGAACGCGCGCACCGCGAACGGGTCGAGGAGGTGATCGAGTTTCTCGAGCTTGAAGCCTACCGCAAGAAGCGCATCGAGGGGCTGCCCTATGGCGTGCGCAAGGTGGTCGAGATCGGGCGCGCCCTGGCCATCGGGCCGAAGCTCATCCTGCTCGATGAACCCGCCTCGGGTCTTTCGGTCGAGGAAACGCAGGACGTCGCTTACTGGATCGAGGACATGCGCCGCGACATGGGGCTGACGGTGCTCATGGTCGAACACGACATGAGCCTCGTGACCCAGGTTTCCGACCGTGTGCTCGCCGTGGCCAATGGCCGCCCCCTCGCCATGGGCACGGCGGCCGAGGTGCAGGCTGATCCGGGCGTGCAAGCGGCCTATCTCGGAACGGGAGCTGCGGCATGACCGTCCTGTCCGTTCGCAACCTCGAAACCTACTACGGCGCGATCAAGGCGCTGCGCGGCGTGTCCATCGACGTGGCCCAGGGCGAGATCGTTACCATTCTTGGCGCCAACGGCGCGGGCAAGACGACGCTCATGAAGACCATCGCGGGCCTCATGGACCCGGAAAAGGGCACCATCGAGCTTTTCAGCAAATCCATCGCGGGACAGGACCCCGACCGCGTGGTGCGCGCGGGCATCGCGCTCGTTCCCGAGGGGCGCGAGGTCTTTCCCTATCTCACCATCGAGGAGAACCTGCGGCTCGGTGCCTTTACCCGGCGCGACAATCCGGCGGAGGACCTGGCGCTCGTCTACGACTACTTCCCGATCCTGAAGGAACGGCGCAAGCAAGCGGCGGGCTACCTGTCGGGCGGGCAGCAGCAGATGCTGGCCATCGGGCGCGGCCTCATGGCGCGGCCCAAGCTCATGATGCTCGACGAACCTTCGCTGGGTCTCTCACCTATTCTGACGCAGGAGATCTTCGGCATCATCTCGCGCCTCAATGCCGAGCAGAATGTGACGATGCTCCTCGTCGAACAGAACGCCCATATCGCGCTTGCGACCGCGCACACGGGATATGTCCTCGAAATGGGCCGCATCGTGATGGGCGGAACGACCGAGAAACTCCGCGCGTCGGACGACATTCAAGAGTTTTATCTCGGCAGGTCCGACGCTGGGGAGCGCGGCCAGAAACGCTGGAAGAGGCGCAAGACATGGAGATGACGCGCGTGAACCGCCACGATCCCATCACCTTCGACGGCCACGCCAACATGGTCGCGCTCTGGGCAGCCCGCTGCGCCCAGTATGGCAAGCGCACGGCGCATCGCGAGAAGCGTCTGGGCATCTGGCAGGCGCACAGCTGGGCCGAATGGTTCGACACCTCCCGCAGGATCGGGCGGGCGCTCATGGCGCTGGGCGTCAAGCGCGGCGAGCCGGTGCTGATCCTGTCCGAGGACCGGCGCGAATGGCTCTACATCGACCTCGCCGCGGCCGCCATCGGAGCCATTCCGGCGGGCGTCTATACCACCGACAGCGCGAAACAGCTCGCCTATCTTGCCGCCGACAGCGGGGCCTCGGTGCTTTTCGTCGAGAATGACGAGCAACTGGACAAATACCTGACCGCCCGCGCGGATATGCCCGGCGTAAAGCACGTCGTCGTGCTCGACCGCGACGGGCTCGCCGGGTTTTCCCATCCCAACGTTATCTTCTACGACGACCTCCTCGCCATGGGGGGCGAACAGGAGGCGGCCGACCCCGGACTTTTCGAGGCTGCGATGGCCGAGATCCGCCCTGAAGATCCCCGGATGCTCATCTATACCTCCGGCACCACAGGCCCGCCAAAGGGCGCGATCATCACGCACCGCAACATGATCTTTCAGCTTGTCGCGGGCCGCCAGACGCTCGATTTCAGCGAGACCGACGAACAGCTTTGCTTCCTGCCGCTTTGCCATGTCCTTGAACGGCTGGTGTCGGTCGAGGCGCCCATCGCGAACGGCTCGACGGTGAATTTCGCCGAAAGCCCGGAAACCGTGTTCGAGAACCTGCAAGAGGTGAACCCCGACACCTTTTCCGGCGTGCCGCGCATTTGGGAAAAGATCTATTCCCGCGTGATGATCATGCGCGCGGACGCGGGGCCGGTGGGGCGTCGCGCCTTTGACTGGGCGCTGGCCATCGGGGACCGCCATGCCCGTGCCGAGCGTCCCGGTCTCGGCCTGCGGCTGGCCCACAAGATCGCGGATGTGCTCGTCCTCGCGAACCTGCGCCGGATGCTGGGCTTTGCCAACGCCCGCCGCGTGACCTCCGGCGCCGCACCCATCTCGCCCGACCTCATCCGCTGGTTCGCAGCACTGGGCGTGCCGCTGGTCGAGGGCTACGGAATGACCGAAACCGGGGGCGTGGCGACCGTGAACACCGTGGCCGATAACCGGATCGGCACCGTCGGCCCAGCGCTGCCCGGCGTCGAGATGAAGATCACCGACGAGGGTGAATTGCTGTCGGCAACGACGGCGCGCTGACCATCACGGGCCGGATGAAGGACATCATCATCACGGCGGGGGGCAAGAACATCACCCCGGCCGAGATCGAGAACAAGCTCAAGTTCTCGCCCTATGTCTCGGACGCCGTGGTGATCGGGGACAAGCGCAAGTATCTCACCTGCCTCATCATGATCGACCAGGAGAATGTCGAGAAGTTCGCGCAGGACCGCGCCGTGCCGTTTTCCGACTTCGCCTCTCTCACCCGCGCCCCCGAGGTGCGCGAGCTGATCGCGGGCGTGGTGGCCGAAGTGAACAAGGATTTCGCGCAGGTCGAACAGATCAAGGATTTCCGGCTCATCGACATATTGCTGACGGCAGAGGACGAAGAACTCACGCCGACGATGAAGCTCAAACGGAATTTCGTGAATGAGCGCCACAAGGGCCTCATCGGCGAGATGTATGACGCATGAACGTCAATTCAGGGAGGATAATATGAAATATATCAAGGCATTGGCGGCAGCGGCGCCCGCCGTGGCCGCGGCGCAGGCCTATTTCGCCGAGGTGAACGCGAACGGTGGCGTACATGGCCGCACGATCAACTACATCGTAGAAGATCACGGCTATCAGGTGCCCAAGGCCGCGCAGGCCGCGAACAAGCTGATCAACCGCGATCAGGTCTTTGCGATGCTCCTGAACCTCGGCACGCCCCACAACCTCGCCATGTTCCAATTGATGGAGCCGAAGGGCATCCCGAACATCTCGCCCATCACGGCCGCGCGCCAGATGATCGAGCCGCCCGCGCCGTGGAAATTTGCGGGCACCTCGTCCTACTATGACGGCACGATCTCGGCATTGACCTACATGGCCGAAAACGAGGGGACCCAGAAGGTCTGCCTGATGATCCTGCCCACCGACTTTGGCCAGGAGATCGCCGAGGGCGCCAAGAAGCTGGCCGAGGACGGCGTGATCGAATTGGGCGAGGAAATCGGCCACAAGCCGGACGAAAGCGATTTCACCGGCGCGCTCGGGCGGGTCAAGGATGCGGGCTGTGACACCGTGGGCCTCGCGCTTGGCGTGTCCCAGCAGATCAACGCCATCGCGACCGCGCGCAAGCTCGGCATGAACGACCTCAAGTTCTACGTCTCGGGCGCGGGGTTCCACACGGTCGTGGCCAAGGGCCTCGCCCAGCAGGGCGTGATGGACGGCGTCTATGCCGGCGCTGGTTGGCAGGACCTCGAGGCCCGTGTGGGCGAACCTGAGGTCATGGAGTGGATGGCGCAATACAAGGAAGCGACTGGCGAGGACTTCCCCAGCACCGGTGCGCTGCTTGGCCGCTCGGGCGCGGAAATCTTCGTGCGCGCGCTTGAAGCCGCCGGACCCGACCTGACGCATGAGAGTTTCATCGCCGCGATGGAGGGTCTCGACTACGATGACGTGATCGCGGGCAACCATGTCGATTTCACGGCCGAGGATCACACCGCCGCCGACGAGATCTTTGTTTCGCGCATCGAGAACGGCTCGTGGGTGCTCGTCGAAACGATCGAGTAAACTCTGACGGCGGGGCGGTTTGCGCCGCCTCGCCATTTCCCTCCACACCCAATCCCGAACGCATTCCGTCAGCCGGAGGTCCCGATGCTGAAACGCACGATCTATGCCGAAGAACACGAGATGTTCCGCCAGTCGGTCCGCGCATGGGCCGAGCGAGAGGTCTATCCCCACGCCGACGACTGGCGCGAGGCAGGCGTCGTGTCGCGCGAGGTCTGGCACCGGGCCGGGGAGGAGGGGTTTCTTTGCATGTATGCCGACGAGAAATACGGCGGCCTCGGCGTCGATGATTTCCGTTACGACATGATCCTCTGCGAGGAAATCGGTCCCCGCGAACCGGGGTTCTTTCTGGGCCTGCACAACCGTATCGCGGGGCCTTACCTTCAGAAATTCGCCTCCGACGACCAGCGCGACCGCTTCATGCCCGGTGTGGTGTCGGGCGAGACGATCCTTGCCATCGCGATGACCGAGCCGGGCACGGGATCGGACCTCGCGGGTATCCGCACGCGCGCCGTGGACATGGGCGATCACTGGGTGCTGAACGGCTCCAAGACCTATATCTCCAATGGCTTCCTCGCGGGCCTCATCCTCGTGGCCGCGCGCACGAACTCCGAAAAAAGCCACGAGATCGGGCTTTTCTGGGTCGAGGACGGCACGCCGGGCCTTACCCGTGGCCGCAACCTCAAGAAGGTTGGGCTTGAGAGCCAGGACACCGCCGAGTTGTTCTTCGACGACGTGAAGGTGCCGAAAGACAACCTCCTTGGCAGCCCCTCGGGCGGCTTCAAGACCATGATGATGAACCTCGCCGAGGAGCGGCTGATCGGGGCCGTCGGTTTCGTCGCCCGCGCCGAACGCGCCTTCGACATCACGATGGGGTTCATCATGGACCGCCGCGCCTTTGGCCGCCCCATCGGGACGTTCCAGAACTCGCGGTTCAAGATGGCCTCGATGCGCACGGAACTCGACGCCGCATGGGCGCTCACCGACCATTGCGCGCAGGCGCATATGAAGGGCGAGCTGTCCGCTGAATTGGCCGCCGAGGCCAAGCTTTACACCTCCGAGGTCGAGGGCCGCGTGGTCGACGAATGCCTCCAGCTTCACGGCGGCGCGGGCTACATGGACGAATACGAGATTTCCCGCCTCTACCGCGACGCGCGGATCAGCCGCATCTACGCGGGCACGTCCGAGATCATGCGCGAGATCATCGGTCGCGGTCTTGGCCTCGACGAGCGGCAAAGGAACTGACGCCGCTTCCTGTCCCTGCGACCGCTCGTCGCGCCCCCGCCCGATTTGACCCAGCGCAAGGCCGCCCCCCTGTCCGGGGCGCAGAAGGGCGGCGCTACAGATGAGCAAAGGACAGGACAGATGATGAAACAGATCCTATGCGCGGCGGCACTCGGCCTCGCCGCGACCGCTGCCTCGGCCGACACGATTCAAGTCCGGATGCTCGGCGCGGGCCCTGACGAGGCCATGGTTTTCGACCCCGCCTTCGTCCAGGCAGAGCCGGGCGATACCATTGAATTCATTGAGACCTCGCATGGCCACAATGTCGCGACCATCCGTGGCATGTTGCCCGAAGGCGCGACACCCGTGGCGTCGCCGCTCGGCGAAAGCTACCGGATGACCGTGACCCAAGAGGGGCTCTATGGCGTCGCCTCCTCGGCCCGCTACACGCTGGGCATGGTGGCGCTCATCCAGGTGGGAGAGGCGGTCAATCTCGACGCCGCGCGCGCCGCCCCGCACAAGGGACTTGCCCGTGCCGCCATGGCCGAGCTTCTGACCGAGGTCACTCATTCGGGGAGCTAGACGGCTTCCCCCCGCCCGCGAAACATGATCCTCTCGGCCCGCATCAAGGGGGCCGGGACGTGATTGCCAAACCACTCAGTATCGGGATCGCCGGGGCTGGGATCGGCGGGCTGGCCGCCGCTGCGCTTCTTGCGCGCGCGGGGCATTCGGTCGAGGTGCACGATCGTTTCGCCCGCCCCGCGCCGGTCGGCTCCGGCCTCGTGGTGCAACCGGTGGGCCGCCGCGTCCTCGCCGCCATCGGGATCGAGGAGGCGGCGCTCGCCCAGGGCCAGATCCTGTCGTCCCTCCTTGGCACCAGTGTCGAGACGAACGGTCCCGTTCTCGTCGCCGCCTATGGCCGCACGCCCTCGACCAAGGGCCTCGCGCTGCACCGCTCGGTGCTATTCGACCTGCTGCTCGGCGCCGCTCAGGACGCGGGGGCGCGGCTTCTTCCGTCGTCCGAGGTCATCGGGCAAAGCGCAAACCGCTTCACCCTCGCCTCTGGCGAGAGCGCGACTTATGACCTGCTCATCGACGCGAGCGGCGCGGGATCGCGGTTGTCGCCGCTCGTCCACCGTATCCTGCCCTTCGGCGCGATCTGGGCGACAGTCGACTGGGTACCGGGGGCCTTTCCCGAGGATCAGCTGACCCAGCGGTATCACTACGCGAGCCGGATGATGGGCGTCTTGCCCATCGGCACGCCGGCGGGGGCGACCGGAGCCAAAGCCGCGCTCTTCTGGTCTCTGCCGCGCGATGGCTACGCCGACTGGCGGCAGACCGGCCTTGCGGCATGGCGCGACACGGCGCGCACCCACTGGCCCGAGGCCGCCGGTTACGCCGAGCAGATCATCGACCCCGACCAGTTCACCATGGCCCGCTATGCCCATGGTACGCTGCTGAACCCGGTCGCGGGCAATCTCGTCCATATCGGGGATGCCGCGCACCGCACCTCGCCGCAGCTGGGGCAGGGGGCCAACATGGCGCTGCTTGATGCCAACGCGCTGGCCTGCGCGCTGGCCCTGCACCCCCACAACCTGCCCGACGCGCTGCGCTGCTACGCGCGGATGCGACGCACCCACGTCTGGGGCTATCAGTCGCTGTCGGCGATGTTCACGCCGCAATATCAATCCGATAGCCGCGCGCTCGCCCATTTGCGCAACCGCCTGCTCTATCCGTTGTCGCGCCTCTGGCCGGTGCCCGCGCTTCTCGCCCGGCTGGTGCAGGGCGATCTCCTGCCGCCCGCCGCAGGACTATCGCGCAAGACCGCTCAGGTGGCGAAAAGCTGACCCATGTCGGCAAAGGACTTCAGTTCGACCGCGTTCCCCGACGGATCGAGAAAGAACATCGTCGCCTGTTCGCCCGGCTGACCTTTGAAGCGGATATAGGGCTCGATCACGAACTCGGTCCCCGCCGCACGCAGCTTTTCCGCTGTCGCCTCCCACGTCGCCATGTCGAGCACCGCCCCGAAGTGGCGCACGGGGACGCCGTGGCCATCGACCGCGTTGGTCGCCGCCGATCCACATTCGTCGGGGGCGAGATGGGCGACGATCTGGTGGCCGTGGAAATTGAAATCCACCCACTCGGGCGAGGACCGGCCCTCGGTGCAGCCCAGGAGGCCCTTGTAGAAATCGCGCGCCGCCGCGAGGTCGTGGACGGGAAAGGCAAGGTGGAAGGGCGGCATCGACATGGGGGTCTCCTGAAGCTCGGCTGTCCTGCCCGCGATCCGGGGCAGGGGGTGAGGGATCGACGCGGATCGTGGCCGTCGCGCGACGAAATGGCAAGCGCGGGACGAGGCCCCGTGAACGGCGTAGAACGCCCGCCGGGTCACCCTGTCAGAAATTTTTTTAACGGTCACAGAATGTTGTTCGCTCCGTGACCTTTTGCCGCTAGAACCGACACTGGGACAATCACATAGGCGAAATGCCGAGGATTTCATGCGAAGCGGTTTCTTCGCCCTGACAGGGCTATCATTCATCATTCCATGTGTGGCGTTGGCTGCCGCGGGCGGCGTCGGCGGCGGGTTCGGCGCAGACGACTGGCTGCGCAAATGGCCGGTGCTCGTCATCGTCTTTGCTCTCGTCATCGGCACCACGAGTTTTCTCATCACCCGCGTCCTTGCCCGCGCCAAAGCGAAGGGAGAGGCGAAGTGATCCGCATCCTCACGACCCTTGCCGCCCTCACGCTGTCCGGCCTGCCCGGTGCGGCGCTGGCGTTTTGTGGTGGCTGGAACAGCCCCGTGGCCCCCGGATTCGACGCGACGAGCTGGGGCGACAAATGGCCGGTGCTGGCCGCGATCCTGACCTTCGTCGTGCTCTTCTCGAGCTTCGTGGTCCAGCGCGTTTCCGCCATGCGCCACCTGCCGGACGAGGTCTGAGATGAACCAGATCGTTGCGCAGGCCCGCCGGTTCTTCCGGTTCGAGGGGGTGAGCCTTCAGGTCGTCCTCGTGACCGCCTTCATTTCCTACGTGCTCCAGATCAACGCGATCGTGGGGGGCGAACCGCTTTACCTTATCGCCTTCTACACGCTTTTGCCGTGGATCCCGCTCGCGCTGTTCGAGGGCATCTGGAAGGTCAAGAACTACTCGATGATCGCCGTTCTCGGGCTCTTTACGGTGCTACAGATCGGCCATTTCGCGGAACATCTGATCCAGGTGATCCAGATTGATTATCTGAACGGCACCGTGGCCTGCCCGCCGCCGGTCGACAACATCGACAACGCCCAGCGAGCCGTGGACCTTGGCCTGCGCGCGGCCACCGACCAGCCGTCCTATTACTCCGTCGACCAGATCGCCAAGGCGGGGCCGGATGGCGCGCCGCTTGCCGATGCCAATGGCGAAATGCTCGTGGGTCCCGCCGCCTGTGCCGTCTTCGGGCAACTCGACCTCGAGGTCGTGCACCTGGTGTGGGAACTTCTGGGCTACTTCGGCACCGGCATGGTGCTGCTGTTTTTCCCGCGCAACCGCTGGCTTTTCATCGCGCTTCTGGCGCTGTCGTGGCATGCGCTCGAACACCTGACGATCACCTATTTCTACTATTTCGATCAGGCGCAGGAATGGCCGGGGATGGTCCAGCTCTGGGCGACCGTGCCGACCGGCGGTGGGCACTACATGGCCGTGCCCGCTGGCCAGCAGGAGGCGATGCTGAACTTTTACCAAGCAGGGGGCAAGTTCGGCCTGATGGCCAACAACGGGCTCTTCGAACAGCTCACCGGCTATGACGGGATGCCCGGTCGCCCGCTTCTGCACATGTTCTATAACCTCTGCATCACGATCCCGTCTTTGATCGGTTTCCTGATCGAATTGCGCAAACTGCGCTCGCGCTACCTCGAACAGACCTTCAAGGAACTGTCGATCGAAGAGGTCACGCGCCTGTCGCAGCGGGTCGAGGATGTGGTGTTCCACAAGGGCGCAGTCATCCTGCGCGAGGGCGATCCGGCCACCCATTGCCTGCTGATCAAGGAAGGCAAGGTCGACATTTACGTGGGCTACGGCACCCCGGAGCAGAAAAAGGTCGCGGAACTGCGTGACGGCGCGCTTCTGGGCGAAATGGGTCTGCTCGACGGCAAGCCGCGATCGGCCACCGCCGTGGCGCAGGGCCATGTGGATTGCCTCAAGATCGACGCGGTGACCTTTGCCGACCTCATGGACCCGACCAAGGGCGAGTTCCGGTCGGAAGCCACCATGCAGCAAGTCATGCGCATCGCCGACCTGCGCCGGATTGCGCCGGCGGAGTGATCCGAGGCTACCTGTAACGCTGCGACACCCCGGCCCGCGGCCGGGGTGTTTCGCTTTGGGCGAAGCCCACCTAGTCGAGCTGGAACCGGTATTCCGGCAACCCGCGGGGCGCGTCCGCGACGACCAGCGTCTTACCCGAGTGTGTGCCGTCCATATCGCTCTCGAACCCATGCCCATCGGTCGCCGTGGTGACGTAGAGCGTGGTGAAATCCGCACCGCCCGGCGCCGGGCAATTGGCAAAAGGCGCCGCGAGCCCGATCCGCCCGGTGACCTGTCCGCCGGTCGCGGCCAGCAGCACCTCGCCCCTTCCCCAGTTGGTGACCGCCAGCGTCCCGTCGGCCAGCACCACCGCCCCGTCCGCGAGCAGAGACAACGCCTTGCCGTCGAGGAACAGCTCCGGCGCGCCCCTGGGCCAGCCATCGGCGTCGAGCGCAATCCGCCACGTCTTGCGCTGCCCTGTGTCCGAGAAATAGGCGGCGCTGCGGTCCGGCAGAAACGAGATCGAGTTGGGCACCGTGATGCCAGGCAAAAGCTGGCGCATTTCACCTTCGTAATAGCGGTAAATCGCGCCCGCGCCTCGCGTGTGATCCTTGGCCATGGTCCCGATCCAGAACCCGCCCCAGGGGTCGATCCGCCCGTCATTGGTGCGGGTGTCGGGCCGGTCAACCTCAAGGTCGACAAGCCGGGTCATCCCCCCGTCGATGCTCCAGACCCAGAGCCCGGTTTCCGAGGCCAGCACCATCCGCTCCGCGTCGATCCAGCCGGCCGCCGAATACGTCTCGTCGAGCGCGATGTCGCGGGTGGCCCCGGTTTCGGGGTGGCGGGACATAAGCCGCCGTCCCTTGATGTCGAACCAGAAAAGCTCGCCCCGTTCGGGATGCCAGAGCGCCCCTTCGCCAAGGATGCAGGCGCGGTCGTCAAAAATCATGATCAGTCCTCCCCGCTCCAAGGTGCAAAGCCGCCCCGGCCCTGTCCAGTCCGGGCCATCCAATCTGCGGCATTGACGCGGCGTTGCGCATGGGGGAGGTCAGGAGAAAAGGGAGAACGACATGAAGCTCATACGGTTCGGAGAGATTGGCGCGGAAAAGCCCGGTCTGGTGGATGCCTCGGACGTGATGCGCGACCTGTCCGAGGTGGTGCCTGACTTCACCGGCACGACGCTGTCGCCCGCTCATCTGACCCGCATCGCCGCGCTCGGTCACGCCGACCTGCCCGAGGTACCCGCAGGCACCCGGATCGGTGCGCCGGTCGCCGGGACGCGGAACTTCATCGGCGTGGGCCTCAACTACGCCGACCACGCCGCCGAGGCGGGAATGGACATCCCGTCCGAGCCGATCCTGTTCAACAAGGCGCCCTCTTGCATCGGTGGCCCCAACGACGCTGTCGTCCTGCCGCGCGGGTCGGTGAAATCGGATTGGGAGATCGAGCTTGCCATCGTGATCGGCACCGGCGGAAGCTACATCGAAGAGGCCGACGCACTGTCCCATGTCGCGGGCTTCACGATCTGCAACGACCTGTCGGAACGCGAATACCAGATCGAGCGGATGGGGACATGGTCCAAGGGCAAGGGTTGCCCGACCTTCGGGCCCCTGGGTCCGTGGCTCGTCACCCCGGACGAAATCGACACCGCCGACCTTGCCATGGCGCTCGACCTAAATGGCACCCCCCAGCAGCGCGGCTCGACCGCCACGATGATCTTCAAACCGGAATTTCTGGTCAGCTACATCAGCCGCTTCATGGCGCTGGAACCCGGTGACGTGATCTGCACCGGGACCCCGCCCGGCGTCGGCATGGGGATGAAACCGCCGCTCTACCTCAAGCCCGGCGACGTGATGACGCTCACCATCGAAGGGCTGGGCACGCAGAGCCAGACCGTCGCCGCGGGCTAGTCACCGCAGCCGCTCGGCAAGGAAGTCATAGACGAAGCGCAACCGGCGGTTCTGGTGAATCTCGCGGTGCGCGACGAGGTAGACGGGAAAGGACAGGGGCGGCAGGTCGGGCAGCACCCGCTCCACCTGCGGCTCCGCGTCCCCGATCCGGTCGTCGATGATCCCGATGCCCATGCCGCGCAGCACCATCGCCCACATGACGAGGAAATTCTCGCAACGGATGGGCATGTTCCGCTCGCTGATCGGCAGCCCCATCTGGCGCAGCACGTCCAGCATGACCCCGCTGTTGTCGATGCCGATGAACCGCGCGTCGCGCAGGTCATCCGGCCGCTCGAACGGTCCCTTTCGGGCGACGAAATCCCGTGACGCATAAAGCCGCGCGTGGGCCATGCGCAGCCTTTTTGCGATGAGCTCCGGCTCTTTCGGCTCGAAACTGCGGATTGCGATGTCCGCCTCGCGCCGCAGCAGGTCCGAGGCGCTGTTGGACACGACGAGGTCCACGGTGATCCGGGGCTCCGTCTCGTGCAGCGCGTCGAGGATCGGGGGCAGGATCAGCCCCGCATAGGCATCAGAGGATGAGATCACCACCGGCCCTTCCATCGCGTCGTTCTGGCCGAAGGCCGTCATCGACAGGCGCGCGGCAGCCTCGCCCATGGCGCGGGCATGGGGCAAAAGCGCATGGCCCGCGGGCGTGAGCGTCACCCCGCGACCCACCCGCTCGAACAACGCGACGCCAAGTTCGGACTCAAGCAGATCGACCTGCCGACCGAGCGTGGGTTGCGTGAGCCCCAGCGCCCGTGCCGCTGCCGACAAGGATCCTTCTTCGGCGGTGGCAAGGAACGCGCGGGCGCGGGTCCAGTCGAAGGCGACATTCTTCCAATCCATAGAAAAACGCATAGCACATCCAGAGATTCTGGCAATTTTCTTGAGGTTCGCGTGGCGCTAATCCTGTGACCACGGGCCGACACGCGGCCCTCTCAACAGCTTTTCCAACGGCCGGAACGTGCATTTCGCACGGCTGGCACCCCTTTGCCTGAAAGGAGGCCCGGAATGATATTCGACGACCCCACCACCCGCAGCTACGCCCGCCTGACCGGGGGCTTCTACCTCGCCATCGCTGTCGTCGGCGCCTTTGCCATCGGCTACGTGCCAAGCCAGATCATCGTCGGCGGCGATGCAGCGGCGACCCTCGGAAACGTGATCGCCCGGCGCGGGCTGTTCAACGCCGGGATCGGCGCGGATGTCTTGGTGCTGCTTCTCGAGGTGATGACGACCACGATGCTCTACCAGATGTTCCGCCGCGTGAACGAAACCCTGGCATTCGCCGCCGTGATCGCCCGGTTCGGGATGGTCACGGTGATGGGGGCGATGCTGCTCCTGCAAGGCGGGCTGGTCTCGCTTGCGGCAAACGGCGGCGATCCTGCGCTGGCCAGTGTTCTGCTCGATGCGCACCACTCCGGCGTCTGGATCTGGCAGGCGTTCTTCACGTTGCACCTGTGGCTTCTGGGCACGCTCGTCCTGCGCTCCGGCCTTTTCCCGCGCCTTCTTGGCTGGGGACTGATCGTGGGCGGCACCGGCTATCTGGCCGATAGCCTTTATGCCTTTGCCTTCCCCGACATGGACGCGCTCGGATACCTGCGGATCGGCCTCCTTGTCATCATCACGCTGTCCGAGGTGGGCTTTGCGCTCTGGCTCGTGATCCGTGGCTCGAAATCCGTTCAGGGGGGAGAGAGGGAATGAAAGTCGCGATCATCGGAATCAGCGGCAAGCTTGGTCAATACATGACCGAGCATTGCCTGAACCGGGGCTACGAGGTGACGGGCGTCTGCCGTCCCGAGAGCGTCGGGAAGCTCGCCCGCTTCGGCGACCGGATCACGGTCTTTCCGGCCCGCACCGATGACGAGGCCGCCGTGGCGCAGGCGGTTGCGGGCGCGGATGCGGTGCTGACCGTGCTCGCCCCATGGGGGGTCGAGGATTACGCCTCGGGCACGGCGCGGGCCGTCCTGACTCACGCCAGACCCGGCGCACGGCTGATCTTTTCCTGTGGCTGGCACATCAGCCGGGACGGGCGGGATCGCTACGGTTGGCGGATGCGGGCCTTTGTCGCCCTCTTCGGTTTTCTGGGCCGGCTGACGCGGTTCGCGGATGTCTCCGATCAGGTGCGCGCGACCGACATGATCTTTGCCAGTGACACCGACTGGACCGTGGTGCGCGGATCGGGGCTGGAAGAGGGACCGTCGGAGGGCCTGCCTCTCTGGGCCCGGCATGTAGGCGATCCGATCCTCGCCGCGAACCTGACCCGGCGCATCGACTTTGCGCTGTTCATGGTGGCGACGATCACCGATCCGACCCTCATCCGGGAGGCTCCCGCCATCGTCAGCCGTGCGAGCCAGCCGGTGGGAACGCTGCCCGGCCTGCGATAGGCCGCCGCATCAGGACAATGGATGTGGTTGCCTGCGCGGCCAGGACGCCGGATGATCGACCATGGCGACGTCGTGCTGCAACGCGCCGTCCATCCCAAGGGGACCGGCTTGGCACATCGCTTTGAAGAGGGGAACATGGATAGCGACCGGGCCGGCCCCTATGGCCTTCGTCCCTCGACCCTGACCGACCTGCCGATGCTACGGGCGTGGAAGGCCGCGCCCCATGTGGCGTCATGGTGGGGCGAGAGCGATCCGTTCGATGAGGAAGATCTGGCCATGCCCGGCTTCCAGCCTTGGATCGTCTCCTTCGCGGGTCGGGATTTCGCCTACCTGCAGGACTACGATCCGGGGATCGAGGCGGACCACCACTTCGGCCATCTGCCCGCGGGGAGCCGGGGCATCGACCAGTTCATCGGACCTGCCGACATGCTGGGTCAGGGCCACGGGACAGCGATTGTCGCGCAACACGTGGCGTTCCTGTTCTCGCTCGGTGTGCCCGTGGTGGCGCTCGACCCGCATCCCGGGAACGCGCGCGATCCGGGTCTACGAGAAAGCCGGGTTTCGCGTGGCCGGTCCGGCGCAAGAGACGCGCTGGGGGCCCATCCTGCCGATGGTCATCGAACGCCAGCCACCGCCGGGACAAGTGGGTGATCAGGACAGCCCAAGCCGTTTCATCCGGCGGTAAAGTGTCGCGCGGCCCACGCCAAGGGCGCGCGCTGCCTCGGTCACATTGCCCCCGGTGCGTGCGAGTGCACGGATAACCGCTGTGCGTTCGGCCCGTGCAAAGCCGGTCGGGCCATCCTTGCCCTCCCGTCCCAGAAGGTCCGAGGCGGGGCGTGGGGCCAGCGGTCCGGCGGCGAGACCGAAGACGCGCCGCGCCTCGCGGGTGGCGCCCACCACGAGATCGTCCTCGTCGATGGCGAGCAGCACGGCGGAGTCGCTGTCGTCGCCACCGGCCAGCACGATCCGGCGGTCTGCGAAACTGGCCCGGAAATGCGCCTCCTCGATGGCGCGGGCGGTCTGGGCGACCTGCGCGGCGATCAGGCGGTTGAAGCCCTCGGTCTGGTCGGCGCGGGCCGAAGACACATCGAGAGCTGCGAGCAATTGTCCGTCCGCCCCGTAGATCGGCGCGTCGATGCAGGACATGGCGATGTTGCGGGCGTGGAAGTGTTCGCCCCGGTGGACGATGACTGCCCGGCTTTCGGCAAGGCAGGTGCCGATCCCGTTGGTGCCCTCGCGCGCTTCGCTCCAGTCCGCGCCGGGCATCAGACCCCATCCCTCAAAGGCAGCGCGGTCGGCCTCTGCCAGCCGCTGGTCAAGGATCACGCCATCCGTGTCGGTCAGGTAGACCGCGCAGCCCGAGGTGCCGAGCAGGGTGTAGAGCCGGTCGAGCCGGGGGGCGGCGACCGACATGAAACCCGCCATGCGCGCGCGCCTGTCGGCCAGTGCGGCGGCCTCGATCACATGGGCGGCGGATGGGTCTGCCGGGTCGAGCCCATGCTTGACCACCGAGCGCCGCCAGCTTGCCGCAAGACGTGACCGGGCCGCGGCCGAGGTCGATGCGGCGGCCTGCATGACCTTGGCCACGTGGTCCTGAGTCGGATTGGCTGTCATGGCTGTCCTCCCGCCCGGACCTTAGGGCGAGGGAGCGCGCCTCTGCAAGGCGGCGGGTCCGGGTGGGGGCGGGCCACGGATCAGGGCGGTAATCGGTATTCTGCCTCGAGATCGGGCACGGCTGCCCGGAAATTTGGCGCTCTGTGAAGAGCGTGGTCGGAAACCGCGTCACCGCACGGACCAACTCTTTACAACGCTCTGCCACGACGGTGCATGGACCCCATGAAAGACAGGCTCTCCGTCGTCATCGTCGAAATGGACCGCGAGCGCGGGGTTCTCATCGAAGAGAGCCTGCGTGTTGCCGGGGATTTCGACATCACCGTGGTCGGCGAGACGAATGACCTCGCCGGTAAGATCCGCGATCTCAATCCCGACATGGTGCTGGTGGACATCGCGAACCCGTCGCGCGACGTGCTCGAGGAGCTGACCATCGCGTCCGGCCCCATGGTGCGGCCCGTGGCCATGTTCGTGGACCGCTCGGACGAGGCACTCACGCGCGCGGCAATCGAGGCGGGGGTGTCGGCCTATGTGGTGGACGGGCTGAAATCGGACCGGGTGAAACCGATCCTTGATGCTGCCGTGACCCGGTTCAACATGTTCCACCGGATGCGGGTCGAACTGGCCACCACCAAGCGTGCGCTTGAGGAACGCAAGGTCATCGACCGGGCCAAGGGCATGATCATGAAAGCGCGCAGGGTGGACGAGGACGAAGCCTATGCCATCCTGCGCAAGGCCGCGATGGATCAGGGCAAGCGTGTGGCCGACGTCGCGCAAGCGCTCGTGTCGACGGCGGGGCTTCTGTCGTGAAGGGCGCGATGCTGTCGGTCGGGTTCATCCCGCTGGTGGATGCCGCCCCCCTGATCGTGGCGCAGGAGATGGGCTTTGCCGCGGAAGAGGGCCTCGCGCTCGACCTCCTGCCCGCGCCCAGTTGGTCGTCGCTGCGCGATCTCCTGGCCTTTGGCCGGGTGGATGCCGCGCATATGCTCGCCCCTGTTCCCGTCGCCTCGGCACTGGGGCTTGGCGGGTCGGGGGTCGAGATGTGTGCGCTGTCGGTCCTGTCGATGAACGGCAACGTGATCGGGGTCAGTAACGGTCTGGCCGCGCGGATGCGGAATGGCGGCCACGGCTTTGGCTTTGACGATGCGCATGCGGCGGGCGCGGCGATCATCACCGCCGGACCCGAGGCGGGGGCGCGGCTGCGGATCGGTGTGCCGTTCCCCTTTTCGATGCACGCGGAACTTCTTTACTACTGGCTCTCTGCGCTGGGCCTGCCGGCCCCGCAGGGGGTCGAGGTGCGCACGGTGCCGCCGCCGCTCATGGCCGAGGCGATGGCCTCGGGCGAGATCGACGCCTTCTGCGTGGGCGAACCCTGGGGGTCCATCGCGGTGGAAAAGGGCGTGGCAACGCTCCTTTTGCCCACCCGCGCGATCTGGCAGGGCGCCCCGGAAAAGGTGCTCGCCGTGCGCAAGGGCTGGGCCGACGACGAGCCGGAACTCTCCGCGCGGCTCATCCGGGCGGTGTGGAAAGCGCAACGCTGGCTCTTTGCCCCTGACAGCCGGGCGCTGGCGGGTGAAATCCTCGCGCGGCCCGAATACCTTGCCATGCCGGTCGAGGTGATCGACCGGGCGCTGACCGGCAATCTGTGCATTTCCCCCGGGGGCGACATGCGGCAGGTCCCGGATTTCGTCACCTTCTACAAGAACGCGGCGAGTTTCCCGTGGCGTTCGCAGGCGCAATGGATCGGCTATCAGCTGGCCGCGCGCATGGGGCTGGACCGCGCCGAGGCGCTGCGCAAGGCGAGCCATGTGTTCAGGCCGGACCTCTACCGTGCCGCGCTGGATCCGGCGGGCGCCGTCATTCCCGGAGCCTCGTCCAAGATCGAAGGGTCGATCCGCGTCGAGACTCCTGTGGCGAGCGGGGCGGGCCGACTGTTCCTTGGTCCCGATTCATTCTTCGATGGCAAAAGTTTTGACCCGGAGCGGGCAAATCTCTGAGATTGGCTGCGTAAAATTCGGGCAGTTTCTGCACCGCAGCAGAAAACCCGCGCCGCCCCGCGCAGTTTGCTTGAGCCACCGTCCGACCCGGTCCAGAAAGGGTCTAGGCGGACAACGGTGTCCCCCGACGAAATTCTCCCAGAGATGGGAAACCAGAGCAAAGCCGCTCGAATCCAGTGTCGCGACCTCCTCCCCGCGACAGGACGATTCGAGCGGCTTTTGTATTTTCAGCCCGGCACCGCGTGTGCCCGACAGAACCAAGGGACGTAAGACCATGAAGACACTCGCTCTCGCATTCGCTGCCTCGTCCGCGCTGACCGCGCCCGCGATGGCCGAAGTGCTCGATCTGGAAAAGGACATGCTGACCTTCGGCTTCATCAAGCTCACGGACATGGCGCCGCTCGCCGTCGCCTATGAGCAGGGGTTCTTTGACGACGAGGGGCTTTTCGTCACGCTCGAAGCGCAGGCCAACTGGAAGGTGCTGCTGGACGGCGTTATCTCCGGCACGCTCGACGGGGCGCACATGCTCGCCGGTCAGCCTCTGGCCGCCACCATCGGCTACGGCACCGAGGCACATATCATCACGCCCTTCTCCATGGACCTGAACGGCAACGGAATCACCGTGTCGAACGAGGTCTGGGAGATGATGAAGCCCGCGCTGCCCACGGATTCGGACGGCAAGGTAAGCCACCCGATTTCGGCGAGCTACCTCAAGCCGGTGATCGAGACGTTCAACGCGAACGGCAAACCCTTCAACATGGGTATGGTGTTCCCGGTCTCGACCCACAACTACGAACTGCGCTACTGGCTCGCCGCCGGCGGGATCAACCCCGGATACTATTCGCCCGAGGATGTGACCGGGCAGATCGGGGCCGAAGCGTTCCTGTCCGTGACGCCGCCCCCGCAGATGCCCGCGACGCTCGAGGCCGGCACGATCTCGGGCTACTCGGTGGGCGAGCCGTGGAATCAGCAGGCGGTGTTCAAGGGCATCGGCGTGCCGGTCATCACCGACTACGAGATCTGGAAAAACAACCCGGAAAAGGTATTCGGCATCACCGCCGAGTTTGCCGAACAATACCCCAACACCACCCTCGCCGTGACCAAGGCGCTCATCCGCGCGGCCATGTGGCTCGACGAAAACGACAACGCCAACCGCGAGGCGGCGGTCGAAATCCTCGCCCGTCCGGAATACGTGGGTGCGGATGCGGAAGTCATTGCCAACTCGATGACCGGCACGTTCGAGTATGAAAAGGGCGATACCCGCGCAGTGCCCGATTTCAACGTGTTCTTCCGCTACAACGCGACGCAGCCTTACTATTCCGACGCTGTCTGGTATCTGACCCAGATGCGCCGCTGGGGCCAGATCGCTGAAGCCAAGCCCGACAGCTGGTTCGATGAAGTGGCCAAATCGGTCTACAAGCCCGAGATCTACCTCGAAGCCGCCCGGATGCTGGTGGACGAAGGTCTGGCGAACGAAGCCGATTTCGACTGGACGTCGGACGGCTACAAGCCCGCGACCCCCGCCGAGGACATCATCGACGGCATCGCCTACGATGGACGGACCCCGAACGCCTATCTCGACAGTCTGCCCATCGGCCTCAAGGCCGAGCAGGTGGTCGTGGGCAACGAAATCCAGGGCTGATCCACATTCCATGCCACGCTTCCGGTTCCGGCCGGGAGCGCCCCTATCCCGTGACATCAAAGGACCGGACCCATGACGACCGTCGATCCCGATTTCGCCCGTGAAGCAGCGCGTGAGGCCCGTCGCGCCCGCCTGTTCACCCGCATCAACAAGGCCGACACCTGGTTCAAGGTTCTGGGCCTCGCCTGGATCACCCCGATCCTCAAGGCCGTGGCGGGCGACAACCCCAAGGCGCAGATGAAAGATGTCTGGCGGCTGCTGGGCGTGCCGGTGCTGGCCATACTGGTTTTTCTCGCCCTCTGGGGCACTCTGGCCCCGCGCGTGCAGACCTCGCTCGGTGCCATTCCCGGCCCGGTGGCGGTCTGGTCGTCGTTCACCGATCTGCATGAGGATGCGCTGGAGAAGGCCGCGAAAGAGCGTCAGCACAACGAACGTGTCGAGGCGCGGAACGAAAGGCTGATCGCGGCGGGTAAGGGTGACGAGGTGAAGGACATCCCCTTTACCGGCGCGCCGAGCTACTACGACCAGATCTGGACCTCGATCAAGACGGTGTTCTTCGGCTTCCTCATCGGTTCGGCCATCGCGATCCCGGTCGGCATCCTCGCGGGCCTGTCGCCTACCGCCAATGCCGCCGTGAACCCCATCGTGCAGATCTTCAAACCGGTCTCGCCGCTCGCTTGGCTCCCCATCGTGACCATGGTCGTCTCGGCCTTGGCGGCGTCGGGGACCGACGGGCTGCTGCCCAAGAGCTTCATCATCTCCGCCGTGACCGTGACGCTCTGTTCACTCTGGCCCACGCTCATCAACACCTCGCTCGGCGTCGCCTCCATCGACAAGGACCTCGTGTCGGTGTCGAAGGTGCTCAAGATGAACACCTGGACCAAGATCACCAAGCTCGTGCTCCCCTCGGCCCTGCCACTCATCTTCACGGGTCTGCGTCTGAGCCTTGGTGTGGGCTGGATGGTGCTCATTGCGGCGGAAATGCTCGCCCAGAACCCCGGTCTTGGTAAGTTCGTCTGGGATGAGTTCCAGAACGGCTCGTCGCAGTCGCTGGCCCGGATCATGGTGGCCGTGTTCACCATCGGGATCATCGGCTTCCTTCTGGACCGCGTGATGTATGCGCTCCAGTCCGCCTTTACCTTCTCGAACAACCGGTGAGCGTCATGGCAGTTCTTGAATTTTCCAACGTCTCCAAAAGCTTCGGTCAGGGCACACAAGCGGCCCATGTCCTGAAGAACATCGACCTCAGCGTCGAGGAGGGCGAGTTCCTCGTGCTCCTCGGGTTCTCCGGCACGGGCAAGACGACACTGATCAACCTGATGGCCGGGCTCGAATTTCCGACTGAAGGCAAAGTGACGTTCAAGGGCAAGCCCATCGACGGCCCCGGCCCCGAACGCGGCGTGATCTTCCAGAACTACTCGCTCATGCCTTGGCTCACGGTGCAGGGGAACGTGATGCTCGCGCTCGATGCGGTGTTTCCCAAAATGCCCAAGGCCGAGAAAGAGGCCAAGGTCGCGCATTACATCCAGATGGTCGGCCTGTCCCACGCGGTCACGCGCCGCCCGGCGGAGCTGTCGGGCGGGATGCGCCAGCGGGTAAACGTGGCCCGTGCGCTTGCCATGAACCCCGAGGTGCTGCTGCTGGACGAGCCGCTTTCCGCACTCGACGCGCTGACGCGGGCCAATCTGGGCGACGAAATCGAGGCGATCTGGCAGGCCGAGAAACAGACCTGCGTGCTCATCACCAATGACGTTGACGAAGCCATATTGCTGGCCGACCGGATTGTCGCGCTGAACCCCGACGGGACGCTCGGGGCCGAGTTCACCGTGGACCTTGCCCGCCCGCGCGACCGATCCGCGATGAACAGCGACGACAGGTTCAAGGCGCTCAGGGCCGAGGTGACCAAGTATCTCATGGATGTGGGGATCGAGGCCAAGACGGAAGGCGTCCGCCACCTGCCCAATGTGACCGCGATCCACAACGAACCGCTGCCGAATGCTGTCGTCGAGGCGCGGGTCTCGGCGCTCGAGGAGAAATACCTCGAGTTCTCGCACCTGCACAAGATCTACCCGACCCCCAAGGGTCCACTCACCGTGGTCGAGGATTTCGACCTCAACGTGAAGAAGGGTGAGTTCATCTCGCTCATCGGGCACTCTGGCTGCGGCAAGTCCACCGTCCTGACCATGACCGCCGGGCTGAACGCGATTTCGAAAGGCGGGATCATCCTCGACGGGAAAGAGGTGGTCGAGGCCGACCCGGAACGCGCCGTGGTGTTCCAGTCGCCCAACCTCTTTCCCTGGCTCTCGGCTCGCGAGAACGTCGCGATCGGCGTGGACAAGGTCTATCCCAAGGCGAGCATGGCCGAACGGCAGGACGTGGTGGATTACTACCTCGAACGCGTCGGTCTGGGCGACAGCATGGACAAATCCGCCTCGGAAATGTCGAACGGGATGAGGCAGCGCGTCGGGATCGCCCGCGCCTTTGCGCTCTCGCCGAAACTGCTCCTCCTCGACGAGCCCTTCGGGATGCTCGACAGCCTCACGCGGTGGGAACTGCAGGAGGTGTTGATGGAGGTCTGGGACCGCACCAAAGTCACCGCGATTTGCGTGACGCATGACGTGGACGAGGCGATCCTGCTGGCCGACCGCGTGGTGATGATGACCAACGGGCCGCAGGCGACGATCGGCAAGATCACCAAGGTCGATCTGCCGCGCCCGCGCACGCGCAAGGCATTGCTCGCGCACAAGGATTACTACGCCTACCGGCAGGAGGTGCTCGATTTCCTCGAGGAATACGAGCATGGCAACCAGTCCAAGCACGCCTCCGGCGCGACGCCCAAAACCAAGGCGCCCGACACCCCCAAGGCCATCGCGGCGGAGTAGGGGCATGAGCGGGCAGGGCAGACGGCTCGTCATCATCGGCGCGGGCATGGCCGCGGGTCGGCTGATCGACCACCTGATGGCCGAAGAGGCCGGCTGGCAGATCACGCTCTTCAACGCCGAACCGCGCGGGACCTACAACCGGCTGATGCTCTCACCCGTACTGGCGGGTGAGAAAACCTATGATCAGATCGTCACCCATGCCGACGCCTTCTATGCCCGCCACGGGATCGTCACGCGATTTGGTGAGCCGGTGCTGCGCGTCGACCGGGATAGGCGTGTGGTCGTCGGGGCGGCAGGCGAAGTGCCATATGACAAGCTGGTCATCGCGACCGGATCGACGCCTTTCATTATCCCTCTGCCGGGGCATGACCTTGAGGGCGTCATCGCCTATCGCGATCTCGAGGACACCGAGGCGATGATCCGGCTGGGCGAAACGCCCGGTGCGCGGGCCGTGGTGATCGGCGGGGGGGTTCTCGGGCTCGAGGCCGCCGCGGGTATGGCGGCGCGGGGGATCGAGGTGACGGTTGTGCACCTCATGGGACATCTCATGGAGCGGCAGTTGGACGAGGCGGCGGGTTACCTCCTGCGCCGGTCGCTCGTCGAAAAGGGCATCCGGGTGCTCTGCCAGGCGCAGTCCAAGGCGATCCTCGGCGACGGTGGCCATGTGCGGGCGCTGCTGCTCGAGGATGGCACCGAATTGCCCTGTGACCTGCTGGTCATGGCCGTTGGCATCCGGCCCAACACCGTGATCGCGCGGGATGCGGGGCTTGAGGTGGGCCGCGGTGTGGCCGTGGACGACCACATGGTCACTTCGGACCCCGACATCCTCGCGCTGGGCGAATGCGTCGAACACGCCGGCGCGCTCTTCGGCCTCGTCGCGCCGCTCTACGATCAGGCCAAGGTCGCGGCTGACACGCTCATGGGGCGCGATGCGGTCTTCGTGAACAAGGAGGTCTCGACCAAGCTCAAGGTCACCGGTTGCGACCTGTTTTCGGCGGGAGATTTCGCGGGCGGCGCGGGGCGGGAGGAGATCGTGTTCTCGGACCCGGCGCGCGTGCTCTACAAGCGGCTCGTGATCGAAGGCGACCGTCTGATCGGTGCGGTCATGTATGGCGACACCGATGACGGCGGCTGGTTCTACGGCCTTATCCGCGACGGGGCCGACGTGACCCCCCTGCGCGACCAGTTGATCTTTGGACCCGACTATCAGGAACCGCTGGCCGAGGTCTCGGCCGGGCGCTGTTCTCTGGCGGGATAGGGGGAACGCATGTCTGCCCAAACCATCCGCTCGACCTGTCCCTATTGCGGGGTGGGCTGTGGCGTTCTTCTGCGACCGACCGGCGACGGCGGGCTTGAGGTGAAGGGCGACCCCGATCACCCGGCCAATCGCGGGCGGCTCTGTTCGAAGGGTTCGGCGCTGGGCGAGACGCTGGGGCTGGACGACCGGCTTCTCACGCCGCAGGTGCACGGCGAGACGGCGACATGGGACGCGGCGCTGGACCTGGTGGCCGGGACCTTCCAACGGACGATTGCCGAGCACGGCCCGGATTCCGTGGCGCTCTACGTCTCGGGCCAGTTGCTGACCGAGGACTATTACGTCGCCAACAAGTTCGCCAAGGGCCTGATCGGCACGGCGAATATCGACACAAATTCAAGGCTTTGCATGGCCTCGACCGTTGCGGGGCACAAGCGCGCCTTCGGCACGGACACAGTGCCGGGCACCTACGAGGATCTGGACGAGGCCGATCTGGTGGTGCTCGTCGGCTCGAACCTCGCGTGGTGCCACCCGGTGCTCTACCAGCGCATCCTCGCGGCACGGGCGTCGCGGGGCACGAAGATCGTGGTGATCGACCCGCGCCGCACGGCCTCCTGCGACGGGGCCGAGCTGCATCTGGCCGTAGCGCCGGGATCGGACGTGACGCTCTTCAACGGGCTTCTGGCCGAGATTGCCCAGCGTGGGTTGGTCGATGCCGACTTCGCGCAGCATGTGACGGGGGCCGAGGCGGCAATCGTGGCAGCGCAGGCGACGGATCTTTCGGTCACCGGGCTGTCCGACGGCGACCTCGCGGCCTTCTATGATCTGTGGTGCGGTACCGAGAAGGTCGTCACCATCTTCTCGCAAGGAGTGAACCAGTCCTCCGCTGGCACCGACAAGGTGAACGCGATTCTCAACTGCCATCTGGCCACTGGGCGGATCGGCAAGCCGGGGCAGGGGCCGTTTTCCGTCACCGGCCAGCCCAACGCGATGGGCGGGCGCGAGGTCGGCGGGCTCGCCAACATGCTGGCCTGTCACCTCGACATCGAGAACGCAGACCACCGCGCCGCGGTACAGGGCTTCTGGTCCTCGCCCGCCATGCCCGAGGCACCGGGGCTGAAGGCCGTGGATATGTTCAATGCGGTGGGCGAGGGTCGGATCAAGGCGCTCTGGATCATCCACACCAACCCCGCCGTGTCGATGCCCGACGCGGACCGTGTGCGCGCGGCTATTGCGGGCTGCGACTTCGTGGTGGTGAGCGACGTGACGGGCCAGACCGACACCGCGCGGCTCGCCCATGTGATGCTGCCCGCCGCCGCCTGGGCCGAGAAATCGGGGACCGTGACCAATTCCGACCGGACCATTTCCCGCCAGCGCGCGGCGCTGCCCGCACCTGGCGGCGTGCGCCCGGATTGGGCGATCATCGCCGAGGTCGCGCGGCGGATGGGCTGGGCGGAGGGCTTCGACTTCTCGGGACCGGCAGAGATCTTTCGCGAATACGCGGCGCTGTCGGGGATCGCGGCAGGCTTCGGGCGGGACTTCGACATCTCGGGCCTCGCGGGTCTGTCGGAAACGGAATACGACGCGCTCGCCCCGGTGCGCTGGCCTGTGACTGCACAGGACGCGGGAGGGCGGTTCTTTGGCGACGGGCGGTTTTTCACCCCCGACGGCCGCGCGCGCATGATCCCGGTCAGCCACCGGGCGCCGGTGTCCGTGCCCAAGACCAAAGTCGGCTCGGCTCTCGGCGCATCTGCCGGAACCCTTTCTCGAGATTCACCCGCGGGATGCCGAGGCGCTGGGCCTTGGCCCCGCCGCGCTCGTCACGGTCGAGACCGATCACGGGCGGGCGATCCTGCGTGCGCTCGTCACCGATAACGTGCGCCGGCGCGAGGTCTTTGCGCCGATGCACTGGACAGGGGAAAACGCGCCCTCGGGCCGGATCGATGCGCTGGTGGCCCCGGTCACCGACCCCCTGTCGGGACAACCGGAGAGCAAGGCGAGCGTGGCGAAGGTCGCGCCATACGAAGCCGCATGGTATGGGTTCGCCGTTGCCGATCGTCCGATCGCGCTCGCCGCCGATTACGTGGCGCGGGTCAGGACCGGGACGGGCTGGCGGGCGGAACTGGCCGGCAGCGAGACGCCGGACGATTGGGAGGCGCAGGCCCGCGCGCTCTTGGGACTGGGACCGGAGGTCGAGGTGCAGGCGGTGCGTGACGCCGCGCGGGGCAACCACCGTTTCGCCTTCTTCGAGCAGGGCCGGCTCGTCGCCGCGCTATTCGTATCGAAGACCCCCGTGGCGCTCACGCGAGACTACCTTGCCACCCTGCCGGGGACCGATGGCACCGGCGTTCTCACGGGCCGCGCGCCCGCGAACCGGCCCGATCCCGGCCCGACGATCTGCGCCTGTTTCGGCGTCGGGCTCAACACCATCGTCGCCGCGATCGAAACGCAGGGCCTCGCCTCGGTGGATGCGATCGGGGACGCGTTGCAGGCCGGAACGAACTGCGGGTCGTGCCGGTCCGAACTGGGCGCCATTCTGGCCACCCGCCAACCGCGAGTCGCGGCGGAGTGATCGGGACATAAGTCTTGTCGCAAGGCGCGGCTGTCGCCTAAGGTTTAGGCAGGCGCCCTGTCGCCCCGCCCATGTCCTGTGCAGTTCCGGCGCGATGCATAAGGCCCGGCTCGTGAACTGGACCAATTGGTCAAGACGGGAAAGGATCAGGCGCCATGCCTCGTGAGAAGGCTGTCCAACAAGGAGTGTCCAACGTGTTCCACCGCACCATCATCGCCGCCGCCATTGCGGGCTTCGCGGCCACCGCCGCGCAGGCGCAGACCTCGGTTCCCTTCGCGCTCGATTGGAAATTCGAGGGCCCGGCGGCGCCCTATTTCGTCGCCATCGACAAGGGCTATTTCGCCGACAAGGATCTGACCGTCGAAATCTCCGAAGGTGCCGGGTCGCTCGATGCCATTCCGAAGGTGGCGACCGGGGCCTTTCCGGTGGGCTTTACCGACATCAACTCGGTGATCAAGTTCCTCGACCAGAACCCCGGCGCGCCGATCACCGGCGTGATGATGATTTATGACAAGCCCCCCTTCGCCGTCATCGGGCGCAAATCGCTGGGCATCACCGACGATCCCAAATCGCTCGAGGGCAAGATCCTTGGCGCCCCGCCGCCGGACGGAGCCTGGGCGCAGTTCCCGATCTTCGCCGCCGAGAACGAGCTCGACATGGCCGCGATCACGGTGGAACCCGTGGGCTTTCCGACCCGCGAGCCGATGCTGGCCGAGGGCGCGGTCGCCTCGATCACCGGGTTTTCCTTCACCTCCTACCTCAACGCCGCCCGTCTGGGCGTGCCCGAGGATGACCTCGTGACGCTGCTCATGTCCGACTACGGCGTGGACCTCTACGGCAACGCGATCATCGTGAACACCGAGTTCGCGGCTGAGAACCCCGAAGTGGTCAAAGGCTTCCTCGAAGCCGTGGCGATGGGCTGGAAAGACGCGATCGCGGACCCCGCCGCCGCCGTCGAAAGCCTGATGGAGCGCAACCCGGCGGCGGATGCCGAGCTGGAAACCCGCCGTCTGCAACTGTCCATCGACGCCAACGTGAAGACTGAAGCGGCCATGGCAGGTTTCGGGCTTATCGACGAAGACCGCATGGCGTCGGCCATCGAGCAGATCAAGCTGACCTACGAGTTCACGAACGAACCCGATGCGACGCTTTATTTCACCGAGGACTACCTGCCGGAATCGGGCTTCCCGCTGGAATGAACAAAGCGGCGGGCGCGGGGATACCTCGCGCCCTTGGTCCGTCTCAAGGGGCAAATCGGGGAAAGGGTGGGCCATGTATCCCATGATCAAGATCGAAGGCGTGCGCCACGCCTACAAGACCGCCACGGGGCCGCTCCCCGTGCTTGACGGACTCGAAGTCGAGGTGAAAGAGGGCGGGTTCGTCGCCGTCGTCGGGCCATCCGGCTGCGGGAAATCGACGCTGACCAAGCTGGTCGCGGGGCTGATGAAGCCCGATACGGGCCGGGTCATGGTGCATGGCGAGGTCGTTACCGGACCACGCGCGACCGTAGGCATGGCGTTCCAGAACCCGGTGATGCTGGAATGGCGCACGATCCTTGAGAACATCGTGCTGCCGCTCGAGATCGTGCCCAACAAGCTGACGAAAGCCGAGAAGATGGAGCGCGCGAATTACCTGCTCGAGCTCGTGGGCCTTGCGGGCTTTGGCAACAAGCGGCCCTCGGAACTGTCGGGGGGGATGCGGCAGAGGGCGAGCCTGTGCCGCGCGCTCGTCCATAAGCCCGAGGTGCTGATCCTTGATGAGCCCTTCGGCGCGCTCGATGCCTTTACCCGCGAGGACCTCTGGCAGACAATGCACAAGGTCAAGGCGGAAGAGCCGTTCACCGGCGTCCTCATCACCCACGACCTGCGCGAGTCCATCTTTCTGGCCGATACCGTTGTGGTTCTGTCGCAGCGCCCGGCGCGCACGCAATACGTGCTCGACGTGCCCGATACCGGGCCCCGGACACTGGATGACCTTTATACCCCCGAGACGGCCGAGATGCTCAACATCCTGCGCCATCAGATCGAAGTGGCCCAAGGCCGGGTGGCGGCATAATGGCTTATGTTCCCGATATGAAAATGCGCTCTGCGGGCGGGTCCTTCGTCAAGGCGCTGACCAGCCGCGCGGTGCTCGCCCCGGTCGCGGCGGTGCTCGTGTTCCTTGTCCTCTGGGAAGCGCTGGTCTGGGTCAACGGCTGGCCCAACTACGTCATGGCTTCGCCGTCCGACCTGCCGCCAGCCTATGCGAAATACTGGGGTCTGTTTCTCGAGATGGGTTGGCAGACGCTGTGGCGCACTGTCGTGGGGCTGGTGCTCGCCGTGATCGTCGGACTGTTCCTCGGTATGATCATGGGCTTCTCCAAGCTCATGCGCGATGCGCTCTACCCGCTTCTCGTGGGCTTCAACGCGATCCCCAAGGCGACCGTGGTGCCGATCGTGGCGCTGATGTTCGTGGGCGACCACAACTTCAACACCATCCTCATGGCTTTCATGATCTCGTTCTTCCCGATCGCGGTGTCCGTGTCGATTGGCCTTTCGACGCTCGAGCCGGAATACCGTGACATTCTGCGCGCGCTGGGGGCATCGCAATCGACGATCTTTTGGAAAATCGCGCTGCCCAAGACGCTGCCAGAGTTCTTTGGCGCGCTGAAGGTGGCCGTGACGCTGGCCTTCATCGGGACAAACCTGATGGAGATCGTGTCGCCCCATGGACGCGGTCTTGGCGCGCTCTTTGACAGTGGGAAGACCAACTCGGACTACCCGCTGATGTTCGCAGTGCTCATCGCATTGGCGGCGCTGGGGATCGTTCTCTACTACGCGGTCGTCGCGCTTGAGAAGATCTTTGCCGGCTGGGCGGAGCGGCCGCAGGGGTAAGGTGGTTTCGGATTTCGCTTGCGCGACATCCGACCGACGCGGGGGCTTTGCCCCCGCACCCCCAAAGTATTTATGAAGCAGTGTAGATGAAAAGGGCCGGGAGTTGATCCCGGCCCATTAGAATTACTTGGTGATGATCTCTGGTCCCATCAGCATGGTCGGGAGCCAAGTCGATATGATCGGCACATAGGTGATCAGGATCAGGAAGATGAAGAGGATTCCGAGGAAGGGAAGCGCGGCTTTCACCACCTTCATCATCGGCATGCCCGCAACCCCGGAGGTTACGAAGAGGTTCAGGCCGACCGGCGGAGTGATCATCCCGATTTCCATGTTCACCACCATGATGATGCCAAGGTGGATGGGGTCCACGCCAAGCTCGATGGCGATGGGGAACACGAGCGGCGCCACGATCACGATGAGGCCCGAGGGCTCCATGAACTGGCCACCGATGAGCAGGATCACGTTCACGATGATGAGGAACATGATCTTGCCGAAGCCCGCCGAGAGCATCGCGTTGGCGATCTGCTGCGGGATCTGTTCGTCGGTCAGCACGTGTTTCAGGATCAGCGCGTTGGCGATGATGAACATTAGCGTGATGGTCAGCTTGCCCGCGTCAAAGAGCGTGTCGCGGGTGTCGCGGTGCCAGAGCGAGGTGACGAGCGCCTGCGGTTTGTTGAGAAGCGATTTCTTCACGCCGCCGTTGTTGGCCTCCGACAGCGGACCCATGTCCCGGTAGACGAAAGTTGCCACGAGGAAGGCATAGATCGAGGCGACGGCGGCGGCTTCGGTCGGGGTAAAGATTGCGCCGGTGATGCCGGGGATGCCGTAGATGCCCACCATGATGATGACGATCAGCATGAGGCCCCAGAAGGCCGCGCCGAAGGAGCGCGCGATTTCCGTCCAGCCCGCGAAGTCGCCCTTGGGCATGTTGCGGATGCGGGCGATAACGTAGATCGCGATCATCAGCATGACGCCTGCGATGATCCCCGGGATGACGCCCGCGAGGAACATCCGGCCGACGGACACCTCGACGGACGAGGCGTAAACGACCATCACGATCGAGGGCGGGATGAGGATGCCCAGCGTGCCCGCGTTGGCGATGACGCCGGCCGCGAAGTCCTTGGTATAACCCTGCTGGCGCATGGCCGCGATCACGATGGTCCCGATGGCGACCACGGTGGCGGGGGACGAGCCGGAAAGCGCGGCGAAGAGCATGCAGGCGAACACGCCCGCGATGGCCAGACCGCCGCGGAAATGCCCGACCACCGCGATGGCAAAGCGGATGATCCGCTGCGCCACGCCCCCGGTCGACATGAACGACGACGCGAGGATGAAGAAGGGGATCGCGAGCAGCGTGTAGTGCCCGGCCATCGCCTGATAAAAGCTCTGCGCGATCGAGGCGAGCGAGGTGTCCGAGAACACGAGCAGGAACATGATCGACGAAAAGCCGAGCGCGATGGCAATCGGCACGCCGATCAGCAGAAGACCGACGATGATGACGAAAAGAAGCGCGACTTCCATGGATCAGTCCTTGATACGCGCGGCGTCGACTTCCTCTTCCATCTCGTGCGAGACGATGAGGCTGTCGGATTGACCACGGATGATGTGAATGGCGACCTGAATATAGCGGAACAGGAACAGTCCGATCCCGATGGGCATGATCACATAGGGGATCACGCGAGGCAGCTTGTCGTATTCCTCGCCCATGTTGATCCAGTCTTCGAGGAACCTGAGGAAACCCGGCATCGGCACCTGGTCGGTGACGTAGAAGGCGCGGTCGCGGGTGCCCGTGTCGAAGCCCAGCGGGAACCAGCGGCCTTCGGTCTGCCACAGGCCCGGGTAGGGCGCCCAGTAGTCCCACGCGCCTTTCATCATGAGAAGCGCATAGGCAAGGCAGACGGTGAGGGCGATGAGCGCGAGCACCCGGCGCGAACCCGGTTTCAGCATCCCGGTGATCGCATCGACGCCAAGGTGCATCGTCATGCGCACGCCGTAACTGATCCCGAAGACGACGAGCCAGGCAAAAAGGATCAGCGTGACCTCCAGCCCCCAGATGAGCGACTCGTTGAAGACGTAGCGAAGGATCACGTTGACGAACGTGACCATGGTCATGAGGCCGAGGATGATCGCGATGACCGTTTCCTCGAAGCCCCGGCGATAACCCCCGGTGCTCATGGCACTTCCCTTTGAAAAGCCCCTCGCGGGGCGGTGTGATGGATGGAAAAAGGGCGGGCGGGATGCACCCGTCCGCCCTGAGCGCCTTAGTTCGCGGCGTTGATCTCCTGCGCGGCGGCGATGTTGTCGGCGCCCACGTCGCCTTCGAACTGTTCCCAGACGGGCTTCATCGCATCGACCCAGGCCTGACGTTGTTCGTCGGTCAGCTCGCGGATCACGCCACCGGCGTCGAGGATCGCCTGACGGTTTTCCATGTCGACGGCGTCGATGGCCGCGTTCCGCTCGGCGGTCACCTCGTTCAGGATCGTGAGGAATTGCTCGCGGGTCGCTTCATCGAGGCTGTCGAGCCAATCCACGCTCGCCACCACGAGGTAGTCGAGAACGCCGTGGTTGGTTTCGGTGGTGCCGTCCTGCACTTCAAAGAACTTCTGGCCATAGATGTTGGACCAGGTGTTTTCCTGCCCGTCGACAACGCCGGTCTGGAGCGCGCCGTAGACTTCGGAGAACGCCATCGGCTGGGGCGAGGCCTTGAGCGCTTCCATCTGGGCCACGAGCACGTCGGACGGCTGCACGCGGAACTTGAGACCAGCGGCGTCCTCCGGCAGTTCGAGCGGCTTGTTGGCCGAGAACTGCTTCAACCCGTTGTGCCAGAAGGCGAGGCCCTGAAGCCCGCGGCGCTGCATCGAGTCCATCATCGCCATGCCGGCTTCCGAGGTCTGGAAGGCATCGACGGCGGCCATGTTCTTGAACATGAAGGGCAGGTCGTAGATGCGGAACACCTTGGTGAAGGTCTCGAACTTCGACAGCGACGGCGCGGCGAGCTGGACATCGCCCTGCAGCATGGCCTCGAGCACCTGATCGTCGTTGTAGAGAGTCGAGTTCGGATAGACCTCCATACAGGCGGTCCCGTCCATCTCGGCGTTCACACGCTCCATGAGCAGGTTAGCGGCAATGCCCTTGGGGTGCTTGTCGGTGTTGGTCACGTGGCTGAACTTGATGACCATCTCTCCGTCATCGCAGGCAGCAAGAGCACCCGTGGCGGCGGTGGCGGTCAGAACGGTTGCCATAGCGGCGGTCGCAAGGAATTTCATGATCTCTCCTCCATGTATCTCCCGGCCCCTGTCGGGGTCCCCGGCTATGTGGCGGCGAGGGTTGCACTCCGGCAAGAACAGAAATGCGTGCGGCGCATGGTGAGAATTTATGTATTCTCTACAGTAGCTTGCGGTTTTTTCAACTCAGATTGCGCCGATGCCGCGTGGCAGCATGTGCGGTTTTTCGCACTCTGTTTGCGCCGGACTGTGCGGAAAACCGCACAGATCGGATGGCGTCTGATCACGCTGGAATCACGCTTTAGCGATAATCCTCGGGCCTTAATCCATGGCGCGCGAGCTTGTCGTAAAACGTCTTGCGCGGCAGTTTCAGCGCCCGCGCGGCTTCGGTCGCATTGCCTGCGTGGTCGCGCAGCGCCTCGGTCAGAAAGGTGCGCTCGACCTCGGCCATACGTTCGGTGAGCCCCAGCCCTTCCGATGTGTCGGCCTCGGTCATTCCCATCGCATAGCGCATCGCGGCATTCATCAGGGACCGCGCGTTGCCCGGCCAGTCCTGCGCCACGAGGCGCTGCATCACGTCGGGCAGAACGTCGGGCAGCGGCAGGGCCGCCTGTTCGCAGGCGATGGCGAGGTAATGACGAAAGAGCGTCGGAATATCCTCGCGCCTCTCGCGCAGCGGCGGGATGTGGATGCGCGCGGCATCGAGGCGATAATAAAGGTCCGGGTGGAACGCGCCGGTTTCGGCAAGCTTGCCAAGATCCTGATAGGTTCCGGCGATGATCCGGGGCGCGGCGGGGTCCTCGATCGCCTCGATCAGCGCGAATTGCGCGGGCTGGGGCAGGGCGGCAATCTCGTCGATGAAGAGCGTGCCGTCCTTGGCCTCGGCAAAGGTCCGGGCGAGGGTATCGGGCGTGATCGCGGCACCGGCGAGCTTCACGAAAGGTCCGCGCGACACGGCAGAGAGCAGGTGCACGACCTCGGCCATCTTGGCGGTGCCCACGCCGGGCTCTCCGGTGATGAGCACGTCGGCCATCGTCCGGGCGACGGTACGCGCATCCGAACGCATCTTCTGGCTCAGCGCCGATGTCCCGCGCAAAAGCCGCGAGGCCGCATCCCCGGCCTGCACCTGTGCCTTGAGCGCGCGGTTTTGGAGCACGAGCGCGCGGGTCTTGAGCGCCTTTTCCACCACGGCGATCAGGTCGGCGGGTGCGCAGGGTTTTTCGAGAAAGTCGAAGGCGCCCGAGGCCATGCCCTGCACCGCGGTCGGAACATCACCCTCGCCAGTGAGCAGGATCACGGGCAATTCCGGGTCGGTCGTCTGAGCATAGTCGAGCAGCGCGAAGCCGTCCTTGCCGGGCATCCGGATGTCGGACACGACCACGCCGGCGAAATCGCGGGCGATGTGATCCTTGGCCTCGATGTAGCTGCCCGCGAGCGTCGGGATCATGTCGGCAAGCTCCAGCGTCTGGCCCAGCGCCTCGCGCACCGAGGCGTCGTCATCGACGAGCAGCACGCGGCGGGTCACTTGGCGGGTCATTCGGCGGCCTCCTGCGTGGCGGTGCCCGATGGCACCAGGTCCACGGTAAAGACCGCGCCGCCGTCCGGGTGGTTCGCGCCCCGGATCGAGCCGCCGAAGCTCTGTACAAGCCCGTAGGAGATCGACAGGCCCAGCCCCATCCCCTCGGCGCTGCCCGGCGATTTGGTCGAGTAGAACGGATCGAACACCCGGTCGGGGTCCGCAATGCCCGGACCGGTGTCGCGCACCGACAGGCGCACCGGGTTGCCGGGGGCAAGCTCGATGGAGACGCGGCCGGTGTCGCCCATTGCGTCCACAGCGTTGGACAAGAGGTTCACCACGACTTGCTGCAACCGCACCTCGCCACCGCGCACCATCACGGGGGTCGCCGGTGCGGTCCAGCCGAGCGTGACCCGGTGGCGCCTCAGCTTGTCCGACGTGACCTCGAGCGCCGCCTCGACCACGGCGACGAGGTCGACATCGGTGATCGGCCCGCTTTCCTGCCGCGCAAAGGCGCGCAGGTTCTGGATGATGCGTCCCATGCGCCGGGCCAGTTCGGAAATCTTGCCCAGGTTCTGGCGCGCGACATCGGGTTTGCCCCGGTCAAAGAACGCCTGGCCGTTCTCGGCAAAGGATCGGATCGCCATGAGCGGCTGATTGAGTTCATGCGAAATCCCCGCCGACATTTCGCCCAAAGCCGACAGTTTCCCCGCCTGCACGAGGTCCGCCTGCGCCTTTTGCAGGGCCGCCTGCGCCTCTTTGCGTTCGGCCACCTCGTGGGTGAGGGCCGTGTTGGCGGCGGTCAGTTCGCGGGTGCGCTCGGACACGCGGGCCTCGAGCTTGGCGTTGGCCTCGGCCTCGATGGCAAGCCGCTGGGCCAGCGCCGCGCGGTTCTGCTGCACGAAGAACAGGATCGCCCCGAGGGTCAGCGCGGCGCCTGCGGTGATCAGCGCCCAGAGCACGGCCCCCGCCGTGGCGGACGCGGTGTCTATGAGCATTTCGGCAGTGAGACCGATGGTGGGCAGATTGCGTGTCAGGTGGATCGCATGGGCTGGCAGGTAGCGACCGCCGTCGAGCTCCCAGATGACGTGCCCCCCTACGATGCGGTCGAAATCGGCGGGAAAGGCGCTGCGCCGGTCGGCGAGGATCAGGTCCGAGCGGTTGGTGATGAAGACCTGACCGCGCCGGTCGGTAAAGAACACGGGCGGCGCGTCGCCCGGCCAGTTGTCTTCGATCTGGCTCACCGCCATGCGCGTCATCACGGCGCCCGACACGATCCCGTCATCGCCGAACACGGGGGCGGCAAAGCTGTAGGCCCGGCGGGGTCCCTCGGCTTCCGTGGCGATCTCGCTCTGGGTGCCCAGGGCCCCGGCCATGGCGCGGTCGAGCGGCGCGACGGTGGGGTCGCGGGCGACCGATGCGCCCTGGCTCCCTGCCACGATGCGCCCGGTGATATCGACGACGGCCACATCGGCGGCGCCGGTCATGTCGGCCATGAACTGCACCACCTCTTCCGAGGTCGCCACGTCGCCTGCCCCGGCTAGCAGCGCGCGCAGGTCCGGGTGGCGCGACAGGATCACCGCCAACTCGCGGTACCGATAAAGCTGCGCTTCGACCCGGTCGGTTGCGAGCGTGAGGTCGGCCCCGCCCCGTTCGGCGAGCCGGTCGAGCCGGTCGTGGTAGACGGTCCAGCCCACGCTGCCCGACAGCAGGGCGGCGGCAAGAAGGAAGGCGAGGATACGGGTCATGGGCCAATCGGGTTGCGGTGGACGCCCGTGATCATAGGCGCGCCGTTCCCCTTTGGCGAGCGTCAGGCTTGCAGCGTGAAATTGGGCAGGCTGTCGAGCGCCTCTTTCAGCTTGTCGCCCCAGGCGGACGAGATGCTGCGGAAATAGGGATCGTCGGCTTTCACCCGGCCCTTGGGGCCGAGCGCATAGGTGTCGGTGGTGTAGAGCTGGTAGTCGAAGGGCAGCCCCACCGACAGGTTCGCCTTGACCGTCGAGTCGAAACTTACGAGCAGTAGCTTCAGCGCCTCTTCGAAGGTCGCGGCCCGGTCATAGGCGCGCACGATGATCGGGCGGCCGTATTTCGTCTCGCCGATCTGGAAAAACGGCGTGTCGTCGCCCGCCTCGATAAAGTTGCCCTCGGGATAAATCAGGAACAGGCGCGGCGGGCTGCCCGCGATCTGGCCGCCGAAGATGAGCGTGGCGCGAAAGGCGCTGTCGGCGTTCTGCCCGGCCTCGGCGTGGGCGGCGATCACGTCTTTCAGCGTCTTGGCGACAAGCTGCGCGGCCTGAAACATCGAGGGCGTTTCGAGCAGCGAGGGCGCGCGTTCCTGCGGCGCCTTGGTCCGTTCGTCGAGCGTGGACACCACCGCCTGCGTCGTGGCGAGGTTGCCCGCCGACATGAGCATAAGGACCCGCTCGCCCGGTTCCTCCCAGACATGGAGTTTTTTGAACGTCGAGATATTGTCGACACCCGCGTTGGTGCGCGTGTCCGACATCATAACGAGACCCCGGTCGAGCATCATGCCCACGCAATAGGTCATAGCCGCCTCTTACTGCTGTGCGACTTCGATCTGGACGTCGAGATGTTCCCCTTCGCCCCCGAAGCGCGAGCCAATTACAGGTGCTGCGCCGGAGTAGTCCAGCCCCGTCGCGACGCGGACGTAACGATCGTCGGGGGACTGTGCGTTGGATACATCAAAGCCGACCCAGCCCAGCCCGTCCACATGCGCCTCGGCCCAGGCGTGGGTGGCGTTCTGTTCGACGCGGTCGTCCATCATCAGGTAGCCCGAGACGTAGCGGGCCGGATAGCCCATCTCGCGGGCGCAGGTGATGAAGACATGGGCGTGGTCCTGACAGACGCCTTGACCCGCCGCGATCGCCTCTTCCGCCGTCGAGCCGCTGTGGGAGGTGCCGACCTGATATGTAATGGCCCCCCCGATCACGGCTGAGAGCGCGTGAAGCCGTTCGATGTCGGTCGTCCCTTCGACCTGCCTGACCAGCGCCCTTGTGCCCGCGCCGTGTTTCGTCAGGCTCGTGGGTCGAGCGAACAGCCACAGGGGCGTCATGCCGCCCTGCCGCCCGAGCACGCCGGAGGTATCCTTTACCTCGACTTCGCCCTCCGAGCGGACGATGACCTCGGTCACGTCGCGGTCAAAGCTGATCAGTTCAACGAGGTTGTTGTGGTGATCGGTGAAGGTGACTTCCCGCTTCCCGCCCTCGATGGTCGTGGACCAGTTGATGACTGTCTGCTGATGGTTGTTCTTGGGCGTCGTGCGAAGCTGCTGCAGCCCGTAATGCACCGGTTCGTCGAACCGGTAACTCGTCTTGTGTTTGATCCTGAGCCGCATGTTCTAGACGTAAAACCTGTAGTCTTCTTCGATCTGGCCGGAAAGCTCGCCAAGGCTGCTTAACACGCTTTGGATATATTCATGCAGCCCGAAATCGAAAATCTCGTCCACGTCGTGGATCGAGAACCTCTGGGCCAGACGGTCGGCAATGTCGAGCGAGGGCAGTTTCGACCCGTAGTCCTGCGCCAGGTAGCCCAGATTGTCGCGCAGCTTGGACACGCAGAAGTTCAGGCTGCGGGGCATCCGTTTGTCGAGGATGAGAAACTGCGCGATGTCGCGCGAATTGATCGTGCTGCCATAGACCGTGCGGTAGCCACCCCGCGCCGACACAGCCCGCAGGATCAGCTCCCACTGCACGTTGTCCACCGTGCCGCCGACGGCGAAAACTGACGGTAGCAGCACATAGTATTTCACGTCGAGGATCCGCGCGGTGTTGTCGGCGCGTTCGAGGAAGGTGCCGATCCGCGCGAAATCATAAAGGTCGTTGCGCAGCATCGTGCCATGGGTCGTGCCACGCACCAGCGCGGTGCGTTGGCGGATATTCTTGAGCACGGCCGGCAGGTCGCGTTCGGACACCTTGCGGGCGAGGTCCTCTTTCGTGGCCATGTAGCAGGCGTTCACCGCCTCCCAGACCTCCATCGTGAGGGCGGTGCGCACCATACGGGCGTTCTGGCGCGCCGCCGCGATGGTGGAGAGCACCGAGGACGGGTTGTCCTTGGACCGGAGCATCCAGTCGATGACCTGATCCTTGGCGACCTCGTCATGGCTCAGGTTGTAGCTGAACTCGACACCGGCGGTCTGCATGATCGAGCGCCATTCGTCATCGGCGTCCCCGGTCCGGGTCAGCGCGATGCGCTGGCCGGTTTCGATCAGGCGGGATGTGTTCTCGGCCCGCTCGAGCGAGCGATACATCCAGAAGAGGCCGTTTGCGGTTTTGCCTAGCATGGCCTCAGTCCTCCAGCACCCAGGTGTCCTTGGTCCCGCCGCCCTGCGACGAGTTCACCACGAGCGACCCTTTCTTGAGCGCGACGCGGGTCAGCCCGCCAGGCGTGATGTTGATCCCGTCCGGCGAGCACAGGACAAAGGGCCGCAGATCGACGTGACGGGGCGCGAGGCCTTTCTTGGTAAAGATCGGCACGGTGGACAGCGACAGCGTGGGCTGGGCGATGTAGTTCGTGGGTTTCGCCATGAGCTTCTTGCGGAAGTCGGCGATTTCCTTTTTCGACGCGGTCGGGCCGATGAGCATCCCGTAGCCGCCGGAGCCATGCACCTCTTTCACGACAAGCTCGGAGAGGTTGTCGAGCACGTATTGCAGGCTGTCGGCATCCGAACAGCGCCAGGTTGGCACGTTCTCAAGGATCGGACGCTCGCCGGTGTAGAACTCGACGATATCGGGCATGTAGCTGTAGATCGCCTTGTCGTCCGCGATGCCGGTGCCCGGCGCGTTGGCGATGGTGATGCCCCCTGCGCGGTAGACGTCCATGATCCCCGGAATGCCCAACTGGCTTTCGGGGTTGAAGTTGAGCGGGTCGAGGAAATCGTCGTCCACCCGGCGATAGAGCACGTCGATCGGCTGATAGCCCCGGGTCGTGCGCATCGCGACGCGGCCATCGACCACGCGCAGGTCGTGCCCCTCGACCAGTTCGACACCCATCTGGTCGGCGAGGAAACTGTGCTCGAAATAGGCGGAGTTGTAGATGCCCGGCGTCAGCACCGCGACCGTGGGCGGGCCGTCGCACATGGACGGTGCGCAGGCGGCCAGGGACCGGCGCAGGTTCGACGGATAATCCGACACCCGCCGCACGTTGGTTTTGGCGAAAAGCTCGGGAAACATGTGCAGCATCGTCTCGCGGTTCTCGAGCATGTAGCTCACACCCGAGGGCGTGCGGGCGTTGTCCTCGAGCACGTAGAATTCGTTGTCCCCCGTGCGGACAAGGTCGATGCCGACGATGTGGGTATAGATGCCGCCGGGGGGCGTCACGCCGATCATCTTGGGCTGGAACGCCTCGTTCTTCGAGATCATCTCCTGCGGCAGGCGCCCGGCCTTGATGATTTCCTGCCGGTTGTAGATGTCATGCAGAAAGGCGTTGATCGCCCGGACCCGCTGTTCGATGCCCTTGGACAGCTTCTGCCATTCCCGACCGGAGATGATCCGCGGAATGATGTCGAAGGGGATGAGCCGCTCTTCCGCAGCCGACTGCCCGTAGACGTTGAAGGTGATCCCGGTCAGCCGGAACAGGTCGTCGGCTTCGCGTTGCTTTTGTCGCAATCGCGCGGGGTCTTCGGCCTCGAACCAGGTGTTGAACTCGGAATAGGGCGATCGAAGCGTCGCGTCGCGGCCCCACATTTCGTCAAAGATTTCACCGTCGCTCATGGTCTCACTTTACTCACCTGCCAGCAGACCACAATTGAATTGCATTGAGGCGTAAATGGCGCGTCGGGCGGTCGCACCGACACATCATCAACTTGCCTATTCGTTGGGCAGTTCCCCGCCTGGTCGCCGATATTTGCGTCTGACACCAAGCGCTAAGCCGTTTCTGTCGCGTGACAAATTTGTCCCGCTTAACCGCTGTGCCTGTTCTTACGGACAGGGTAGTTCATTTGCGCTGGAAAAAATGCATAGGCCGCGTTAGAGAAGGCGCAGAGCTATAAGCAAGTGGCCGATTACAAAGAGCTGCTGCACTGAGGTAGGCGGAAGAAACATGAGCGCGATCCCATTCGTGGTCCGCGACGCTGTTGGCAATATCCAGCAGGGTGCGGTTATTGATTCAAGCGATAGTCAAACGATTCACATGCCGCAGGCGAGCCAGATTTCGCTCGATATGCGGCGGCTCGACGTGGCGGGTTACATCCGCTCGGGCAACGATCTGGTTCTGATGCTGGGCGATGGCCGCAAGGTGGTGCTGGAGGACTATTACGGTCCCGACGGCAACCCGCAGTCCACGCTCTATCTGAACGAAGGCGGACACCTGATCGAGACCAACGTGTCCGCGACCGGGTCTGTGGTGCATACCGAGGCTGACGCCTGGGGCAAATACTCCGATCTCGACGCGCTGTCCTACCCGGACGATCCGGTCGTGACGCGGGATGGCACGATGGAGAACACCATGGTGGCCGGGGCCTACACGGGTGACGAGGACGTCACGATGGGTCCGGGGCTCGCGGCGATCCCGCTCATGGGGCTCGCGGGTGGCGGCGGCTCGGCGG
>LULQ01000013.1_pt1 | contig 77018 bp, 74 predicted proteins | sample 728091 | NCBI WGS metagenome assembly LULQ01 (sample SAMN03860285, study PRJNA289734) | marine metagenome | biome: seawater column; feature: ocean; material: water; isolation source: Red Sea water column Station 149 - depth 10m | place: Saudi Arabia: Red Sea | collected 2011-10-15 | depth 10 m
TGACGAAGTCAGAGCCGTCATAAAAAATATGATGAATGAAGCTCATGCAATTTCTCAAAATTTAGGAATAGACAAGCCTTTCGATGTTGAGAGAAGAATTGATGCAGCTAAAGCAGTTGGCGAACATAAAACATCTATGCTCCAAGATTTAGAACGCGATAGACCTATGGAGATTGATGCTTTAATCACATCTGTTCAAGAGCTTGGAAAAATTACAAATGTTCCAACTCCTACAATTGATACAGTTCTTGCTTTAACTAAACTTAGAGCTAAAGAAGCTAAATTATATTAGTTTAAAGCTTCTTTGATTGTCTCACCTAGCTTTGCTGGTGATTTGGATATATGAACTCCTGCTTCCTCTAAAGCACTAAACTTTGACTCTGCAGTGCCTTTTCCACCCGAAATAATTGCACCTGCATGACCCATTCTTTTTCCAGCAGGAGCACTTGCACCGGCTATAAAAGAAGCAACTGGTTTTTTTATTTCAGATTTTTTAATAAATTCTGCAGCTTCCTCTTCAGCAGTTCCACCAATCTCTCCGATCATTATGATTCCTTCAGTTTCGGGATCTTTTAAAAAAAGATCAAGGCAATCTATAAAGTTTGTTCCGTTAATAGGATCTCCCCCAATACCAATACAAGTCGATTGACCCAGACCTACAGCAGAAGTTTGTGCTACTGCTTCATATGTTAGTGTGCCAGATCTACTAACAACTCCTATTTTTCCTTTTTGGTGAATATGACCTGGCATAATGCCTATTTTGCATTCATCAGGTGTAATTATTCCAGGGCAGTTGGGTCCAATTAAACGCGATTTTGATTTTTCCAATTTTCTTTTTACTTGCATCATATCAAGAACTGGAACACCTTCAGTTATACAAACAATTATTTCCATGTCTGCATCAATCGCTTCAGTTATAGCACCAGCTGCAAAAGGAGGTGGAACGTATATTACAGTTGCATTTGCATCTGTGTTGTCTTTTGCCTCTTTAACACTATTAAACACAGGAAGTCCTAAATGCTCTTGACCACCTTTCTTTGGTGTCACCCCACCAACCATTTGAGTTCCATATTTTATAGCTTGTTCTGAGTGAAATGTACCTTGAGAACCAGTAAAACCCTGGCAAATAACTTTTGTGTTTTTATTAATTAATACTGACATAATTTCTCCTTTAGTTTAAAGCCCTAACTGCCTTTTGAGCTGCATCTTCTAAATTATCTGCCGAAATAATTGACAGCCCAGATTTATTTAAAATTTCTTTTCCTAGGTCAACATTGGTCCCTTCTAATCTTACTACCAATGGAACTTGAATAGACAGCTCTTTAGCTGCAGCTACCACACCCTCAGCGATAATGTCACATTTCATAATGCCACCAAAAATATTTACCAAAATAGCTTTTACATTTGGATCTTGCAGAATTATAGAAAAAGCTTTTGCCACTCTCTCTTTTGTAGCTCCTCCTCCTACATCTAGAAAATTTGCAGGACTTCCACCATGTAATTTAATTATATCCATTGTCCCCATTGCAAGACCAGCTCCATTTACCATGCATCCAATTTGACCATCTAATTTGACGTAGTTAAGCTCATGTTTTGAAGCCTCAATCTCTGCAGGGTCCTCTTCAGTTTCATCTCTCATTGAAGCTACATCTTTATGTTTATAAAGCGCATTATCATCTATCGATACCTTCGCATCTAAAGCCAAAAAATTACCCTCACCAGTCAATACAAAAGGATTAACTTCTACTAAAGAGGCATCTGAAGACAAAAAGCTATTGTAAATTTTTTGAATTTGATCACAAAAATCACTTGATAGGTTTTGATCTATATTAAGACCTTCAGTTAATTTATTTAAACTATTTTGGTCAATAATACTGTCCCCAGGGACATTAACAGTAATAATTTTTTCAGGTTGCTTTTCTGCTACCTCCTCAATTTCCATACCACCCTCAGTAGAGGCTATAATTGAAATTGAAGATGAGGCTCTGTCCACGAGCATACTTAGATAGTACTCTTTTTTGATATCACACCCTTCCTCAATATAAAGTCTATTTACCTGTTTTCCACTTGGACCAGTTTGTTTTGTAACTAAAGTTTTACCAAACATTTTTTTTGCATTGTCTTTGGCTTCATCTTTTGAGAAGCAAACTCTCACACCGCCTTTGTCATCACCACTATCTGTAAATTTTCCTGCGCCTCTTCCACCTGCATGAATTTGAGACTTCACAACCATAACGGGCGTTTGGATAGAATCTACAGCAGCTTCTATATCGCTATCATCTAATACTGGGTAGCCATTTAAAACTCTAACGTTATTATTTTTTAATAATATTTTCGCTTGGTATTCGTGCAGATTCATTTTTTTTCTCCTTTTATGCTTAAAACTATTTTTCCTATATGGTCAGATTTTTCCATAACCTCATGTGCTTTATTTACATCACTCATATTAAAAGTTTCAAAAATCGTTGGTTTATATTTATCATTTTCTATCAAAGGCCATATTTCTTTGACAACCTGATCAACAATATTTCCCTTTTCAGAAGGAGATCTCGATCTTAATGTTGATCCAGATATTTTTAATTGTTTATTCATTATATGTAAAAGATTAGTTTCTGCTTTAATCCCACCAAGAGCAGCAATATAAGTAAGTCTTCCTTTAAAATTTAATATTTTTAAATTTTTTTTTAAGTAATCTCCTCCAACCATATCTAATATTACATCAACCTTTAATTTTTTCTCATTAAAATATTCTTCAAAATCTGTATCTTTGTAGTTAATAGCATCAGTGGCTCCTAATTCGATACAACTCTTACATTTCCCACTCGTACCAGCAGTTACAAAAATATTTTTTGTATAATTTTTAAGAATTGAAATAGCAGTTGTGCCGATACCACTACTTCCACCATGTATCAAAATCGCCTCATCTCTTTGAAATTTAGATACATTGAAAATATTCTCAAAAACAGTGAGTGTGGTTTCTGGTAAGCAGCCAGCTTCATGTAAATTTAAATTTTTTGGTAATGGCATTACTTGTTTCTCATTGACATTTACGTACTCCGCATATCCACCGCCTCCAAGAATTGCACAAACTTGGTCTCCTAAACTAAAGTTTTTTACTGACTCTCCTAATTTGGTAACTATTCCGGAACACTCTAATCCAATAATTTCACTCTCACCTGAGGGTGGTGGATAATGTCCGTTTTTTTGGAGAATATCTGCTCTATTTATTCCAGCGAAATGAATTTCAATTTGGATTTGTTCATCAAGAGGGTCAGCGATCTCTTTTTCGTCTAGAAACAAACTTCCATCTTTATAATTTATAAACTTCAATTTAACTGCCTGTGGTATTTTGTATACATTATACAATTAAATAACACAATCACTGTTGTAAATGTCAAGAATATCAATGCTAAAACAAGGTTTTTTTCTAATTTTAAACTAAATCCTAAATTAAGAATATATTTTTAATATTCTCTTAAATAGTTTATTGTACTGTTTAACCTATAGGAGGAAACAATATGTCAATAATCAAAAAATTAGCATTAGTTATTGTTTCACTTTCACTTGTCGCTGTTAGTTCAGTGTCTTCTGCGAAGCCTTTTAGTCCGAAGAAGCCTATTGAGCTTATTATCCCAGCTGGTCAAGGTGGTGGAGCTGACGAAATTGCTAGATTAGTTCAAGGTGTTATCGAGAAAAACGATTACGCATCTAAGCCAGTGATTCCAATTAATAAAAAAGGTGGTTCTGGTGGTGAAGCTATGACTTATGTTAAGAAAAAAGCTGGTGATGAGCACACACTTATCATTACTCTTAACAATGTTCTAACTACACCTGTTAACCAGCCTGAGTTAGGAATTGACTTCTTTAATGACTTCACACCATTAGCAAGACTTATTACAGATACATTCTTAGTATGGATTGCAACTGAAGGTAAAAATACTCAAGGTGTAGAAACATTTGATGACTTCATCGCACTTGCTAAAGGCAATGGTCTAGTAATGGGTGGTACAGGAAGTATGTCTGAGGACGAATTACTTCTTGGTATGATGAGAGGTCAGTTTGGATTTGATGCAAAGTACGTACCATATGACGGTGGTGGTGCTGTTGCAAAAGGTCTAGTTGGCGGCGAGTCAGATTTTACATTAAACAACCCTTCTGAGCAGATGGGATTCTATCAATCAGGTGACTCAAAAGCATTAGTTATGATGACTCCTGAGAGAAATCCTGCATTCCCAGAAGTACCATCTTCATATGAATTAGGTTATCCTGATCTTGAATACTATATGATGAGAGCATTTATGGCTCCAGCTGGTATTGATGCAGAGGTAGAGAAGTACTACACAGGACTTCTTCACACTGTTTATCATGATAACGAGTTCCAAACTTTCAACATCGACGATGGAAAGTTAATGAGCTGGTTAGAGGGTTTTGGTCTTAAAGATTTCTTAGCAATCGAATATGCTAAGCACGGTGAGATCATTAAAAACTTTAACTAATATTTAAATTAAGAGTGATATGAGCATAACAAACAAAATAACTGTCAAAAGAGCAGAAATTGCGGTGGCCGTTATTTTAGCGTTATGCTCAATCGCTCTGATGATTAAAAGTGCTGAGAATAGAATTACATGGAACGCAGAAGAAAACATGGGTGCGGGATTTCTTCCTTTTTACCTTTCTCTTGGCATGCTTATTTGCACTGTCCTTACCATAATTAAATTCGTTCTAAAAAGGTCACCACAATCTAAAGATGACTCTCCTTTTATTGAGGCTGAAGCATTCAAATATATTGCAGTAACAATTATTTCATTAGTTATTTTAGTTTTAGCAATAGGCTATTTGGGAATTTACTTTTCACTTATCTTTTTTTTAGCTTTTTATCTTAGATATTTTAGTTCTAAAAGTATCCTATTTATATCTGTATTCTCTTTAATCACACCAGTTTTAACCTTTTTATTTTTTGAATGGCTTTTAAAAATACCTTTACCCCAAGGTATTTCAGAGCCCTTATTTTATCCAGTATACGATTTTATGTATTCTTAATGAGATTGGTAAAGTAAAGACATAAAAGATGGATGTATTTATACTTCTTTTAGAGGGAATTTTTGTATCCTTTGAACCCTTAAACCTTGGTCTTTTAATATTTGGCTGTCTAATTGGTTTATTTGTGGGTGCAATGCCTGGTCTTGGTTCAGTTAATGGTGTTGCAATACTTATTCCAATTACATTTATTATACCACCCACTGCAGCAATAATATTTTTAGCAGCTGTCTATTACGGCGCTATGTATGGAGGTGCCATAAGTTCCGTTATGCTAGGTATACCTGGAGCTTCTACTGCAGTAGCTACAGTTTTTGATGGAAGACCCTTAGCTGTTAAGGGAGAAGCTATGACAGCTTTAACTGCAGCAGCAGTAGGTTCCTTCGTTGGTGGAACTGTATCCGTTATTTTATTTACTTTATTTGCACCACCTCTGGCTGAGGTAGCACTAAGATTTAATGCGCCTGAAACCTTTGCATTAATGGTAATGGCCTTTGCAACATTTGTAGGCTTAGGTGGAGATGACGTTCCAAAAACTATTTTTTCTATATTAATTGGATTAGCTTTATCAACTATAGGCTTAGATCTAATTACAGGAAAGCCAAGATTAATTTTCTTTAATATCCCTGGATTTCTTCATGGAATTAATTTCCTTGTACTTGCTATCGGAATTTATGGAATTGGAGAGATGCTTTGGACCCTTGAAGAAACAAAAGGTAAAGTTCAAATGTCAAAATTATCAGTCAACATGAAGGAAGTTGGAAGAGCATTTGGCGCTCTTAAAAAAACTATAATGGCAATGAACATTGGTTCTTTTCTAGGTTTCTTTGTAGGAATTCTCCCTGCGGCAGGTGCCACACCGGCATCACTTATGTCATATGGAATTACAAAACAATTATCAAAAAATTCAAAAGAATTTGGTTCAGGTGTTCCTGCTGGAGTTGTTGCTCCGGAATGTGCAAATAATTCTGCTAGTACTGGAAGTATGCTCCCTATGTTAACATTAGGTATTCCAGGATCACCTACAACTGCTATTTTACTTGGTGGCATGATTTTATGGGGACTTACACCAGGTCCTCTTTTATTTACTCAAGAACCCGAGTTTGTTTGGGGCTTAATTGGTAGTCTTTACATCGCTAACTTCTTTACACTGGTTTTAAATATTGCGTTAATTCCAGCTTTTTTAATGGTATTACGGATACCATTTGCCATCTTGGCCCCGGTTATTTTTGTTCTTTGTGTAACAGGCGGTTATGCACCTACACAAAGTCTTCACGACGTATGGTTAATGTTGCTATTCGGTTTTGCCGGATACATTTTGAGAAAATTAGATTACCCTGTGGCACCAGCTGTTTTATCTATTGTTCTTGGTCCATTAGCTGAAAAAGCTTTAAGACAGTCTCTAATTTTATCTGATGGTAGTATGGGAATATTTTTTGATATGGCAGAAAAACCTATTGCTGCAATCATAATGTATATTGCAATTGTACTTTTAATTATGCCAGCATTTGGCCCTCTCTACAGAAAATTTTTTAAAAAAGCACAGACTACATAAATGATCCAAAAAATAGGACCGGTAAACCTAAAAGGTAAGGTATACGATTCACTAAAAAAATATATTTTGTCACTTAATATATATTTAAAACAAAGTGATTTTCATCTAGATGAAAGACAATTGTCTGAAAAGCTAGGAGTTAGTCGGACACCTATTCGAGAAGCTGTTGCTAAATTAGAGCAAGAGGGAATTGTTAAAACAGTTCCAAGAAGAGGCGTATTTGTGCACAGAAAATCAAAAAAAGAATTGATTGATATTGTAACTGTATGGGCAGGTCTAGAGGGTTATGCAGCTCATTTAATTATTGCTAATTCAACTAAAGATGAGATTGAAAGTTTAAATAAGTATTGTCATTACTCAAAAGAGAACGTTTTGTCTGAACTTGATAACTACTCAAATGATAATATTAAATTTCATAATCAAATTATGAAATTAACTAAAGTAAAATTAATGGGAGAAATTTTAGAGTCACAGTTAATTCATTTACAATACTTGAGGAAAAAATTTGTAATAGAGTCACATAGAGCTGTGAAATCAATTGATGAACACAATGACATTGTTAGATCTCTTGTCGCAGGCCAGGGATCAAAAGCAGAAAAACTTCTTAAAAATCACGCACTTACTTTAGTTGATAAGATACAAGAAAGCATTAATTCATAAGGCAAAATTCTTTGCAAGACCTCTAAATCTGGTATACATTATACCACCAGGGAGAGGTTAAAAATGTCTACAGGATCTAACGAACAAATGATAACTGGCGGGGAGCTGGTTGCTAAAGCTCTTAAAGCAGAGGGAGTTGAGGTTATTTACACTTTATGTGGGGGACACATTATTGATATTTACAATGGATGTCTAAACGAAGGAATTAAAATTATTGACGTACGTCATGAAGAAGTTGCCTCTCATGCAGCTGATGGTTATGCAAGAATGACAGGTAAACCTGGGTGTGCAGTTGTTACTGCTGGACCAGGCACGACACATGCATTAACAGGAGTAGCAAATGCTTTTAGAGCTGAAATCCCAATGCTTTTAATAGGAGGACAAAGTTCACTCACACAACATAAAATGGGATCTTTACAAGATTTACCTCACGTAGACATGATGCAACCAATTACAAAATTTGCAGCAACTGTAATGTCAACCGAGAGATGTGCAGACATGGTATCAATGGCTTTTAGGGAAACTAGAAATGGATCTTTTGGTCCATCATTTTTAGAAATTCCAAGAGACATACTTGACTCTTCAATTCCAATGAGCAAAGCCGTCTTACCAGAAGCTGGAAAATATAGTGCTTCATCAAAAACATTAGCAGACCCAGTAGATGTACAAAAAGCTGCAGACATAATTTCAAATGCAGAGAGACCATGCATACTTTTAGGTCAACAGGTTTGGACTTGCCAATCTACGAAAGATGCAATCGACTTTGTTAAAAATATGAATATCCCTGCTTATTTAAATGGTGCTGCAAGAGGTTCAATGCCTCCTGGAGACCCACATCACTTTCACAGAACAAGAAGAAATGCCTTTACCAAGTCAGATTGTATTATAATTGTTGGAACACCTTTTGATTTTAGAATGGGTTACGGTAAAAGATTAAATCCTAACGCAACTGTTATTCAAATTGATATGGACTATAGAACTGTTGGAAAAAATAGAGATATATCACTTGGTTTAGTTGGACATATAGGAACAACTCTAAAGGCTATCTCTGAAGCAGGAACAAAAAAAGATCGATCAGATTGGTTTAATGAACTTCGATCTGGAGAAGAGGCAGCTTTAGAAAAATTGATGCCTACATTTACAACAGATAAATCTCCTATTAGTCCTTATAGAGTAGCTTGGGAACTCAACCAGTTTTTAAATGATGATACTATATACATAGGTGATGGAGGAGACGTTGTAACCATAAGTGCTCAAGCAGTTCAACCTAGAATGCCTGGTGCTTGGATGGACCCAGGGCCCCTTGGAACTTTAGGTGTCGGAGTACCATACGCGCTTGCAGCCAAATTAGCTGCACCTGAAAAAGAAATTCTTTTATATTGTGGTGATGGTGCTTTTTCGATGACCGGAATGGACTTCGAGGCTTTTGTCAGACACAAAGCACCTGTTTTAACAGTTATTGGTAATAACTCTGCTCAAAACCAGATCAGATTTGGTCAAATTATGAAGTATGGTGAAGATAAAGGAAATGTTGGAAACATCTTGGGTGATGTTAACTTTGATGAGTTTGCAAAAATCTTTGGTGGTCATGGCGAAGCTGTTAGAGAAGCAAAAGAAATCCAACCTGCCCTTCAAAGAGCTAGAGAAGCCGTAAAGTCAGGTATACCTGCAATCGTAAATATTTGGGTGGATAAAGAAGAATTTGCTCCTGGTACAAAAAACCAGACTATGTACAAATAAACTTTAGGAGGAAACTATGGAAGCTTTAAAAGGTGTCAAAATATTAGACATGACACACGTCCAGTCCGGACCAACTTGCACACAATTACTAGCTTGGTTTGGTGCAGATGTCGTAAAAGTTGAAAGACCAGGAGTGGGTGATGCTACAAGAGGTCAGCTAAGAGACGTTCCTGATGCAGACAGTTTGTACTTTACAATGCTAAACTCAAATAAAAGAAGCATAACATTAAACCCAAAGAAACCAGAGGGTTCAAAAATATTTACTAAGTTAATCCAAGAGTGTGATGTCATGGTAGAAAATTTTGCTCCTGGTGCTTTAGATAGAATGGGCTTTTCATGGGAAAAAATTCAAGAAATAAATCCAAGAATGATTTATGCGTCTGTTAAAGGTTTTGGTCCTGGTAAATATGAAGATTGTAAAGTTTATGAGAATGTTGCTCAGTGCGCAGGTGGATCTGCTTCAACTACAGGTATGCTTGGAGAAGTTCCTTTAGTCACCGGTGCACAAATAGGAGATAGTGGAACAGGACTACACTTAGCATTGGGTATAGTTACTGCTTTATTCCATAGAGAAAAGTCAGGAAAGGGACAAAGAGTATCTGCCGCAATGCAAGATGGAGTTTTAAATCTTTGCAGAGTTAAACTTCGTGATCAACAGAGACTTTCAAGAGGGCCTTTAAAAGAATACTCTCAATTTGGAGAAGACATTCCTTTTGGTGACTCTACGCCTCGCGCAGGTAACGACTCAGGTGGTGGTCAGCCAGGAAGAATTCTAAAATGTAAAGGTTGGGAAAAGGATCCTAATGCATATACATATTTTATTACCCAGGCGGCTGTTTGGGAAAAAGTATGTGATGTTATTGGTAAACCCGAATGGAAAGAGGATGAAAATTACTCAACTCCTGCTAAAAGACTACCAAGGTTAAACGAAATATTTGATACAATTGAGTCATGGACAATGACCAAGACTAAATTTGAGGTTATGGATATATGTAACCCTTTAGATATACCAGTTGGTCCAATATTATCTCTAAAAGAATTAGCTGAAGATCAAGGCCTGAGAGACACTAATACTATAGTCGAAGTCGATCACCCTGAACGAGGGAAATATTTGACTGTTGGTAATCCAATTAAGTTATCTGACTCCCCAGCAAAAGTTGAAAGATCTCCACTTCTCGGAGAGCATACTGATGAGATATTAAAAGAATTTTGTCAGATGAGTGACGATGAAATTAAAGCTGTAAGAGAGGCCGGAGCAGTATAAGATATATTTTAATTTAAGGAGCAATAATGAAAATAATTTTAATGGGGCAACAGGCATTTGGAAAAAGTGCTTTAGAAAAATTTCATACAGAAACAGACCATGAAGTAGTAGCGGTATATTGTGCACCTGACAAAGAGGGTAAACCAGTCGATCCTGTTAAAGAATACGCTCAAAGTGTTAGTTTGCCTGTTTACCAACCCTCAAATTTTAAAGACCAAGAGGTACTAGACCAAATTAAGTCTCATGGTGCGGATTTATGTGTCATGGCTTATGTAATAATTTTTGTGCCTGAAGGAGCGAGAGATATTCCTACTCATGGATCTATTTGTTTTCACCCCTCACTACTTCCACTCCATAGAGGACCAAGTTCAATAAACTGGCCTATAATTGGTGGCTCCACAAAAACAGGTCTTTCAATTTTTTATCCAAATGATGGGCTAGATGAGGGTGAAATATTACTTCAAAAAGAAGTTGATATTGGTCCTGATGATACTTTAGGAGATGTTTACTTTAAAAAGATATTTCCATTAGGTCTTGAAGCTTGTGTTGAAGCTGCAAATTTAATTGAGTCTGGTAAGGCACCAAAGACACCTCAAGATGACTCTAAAGCAACATATGAGTCTTGGTGTAAAAAAAGTGATGCAAGAATTGATTGGAAAAAACCCGGAAACGAAATTTATAATTTAATAAGGGGTTGCAACCCTCAGCCTGGTGCATGGGCTGAATTCATGGGTGATGAGTATGTCTTTTATGACACTAAGTTTATTGATGAGCAAAGTGCTGAGCATTTTCCAGGTCAAATCATATCAATTAATGCTGAAAACGTCAGAATCGCAGTTAAAGGTGGATTTATTGAGGTATCAAGATTTAAATCAGACCAAGGTAAATTATTTGTTAAAGACATGAATACTGCAGTATTTACAGAGGGTGATTTATTCTCATAATAGCTTTTAGTGGCTAAACTTAATAAAGATTCACTTAAGACCTTATCATTTATAACTTATTTCATAATACTTTTTGTATTCTGGTTTATTTTATCTGGTTACCTTAAATCGCTTTTACTTTTTTTTGGACTAGTCAGTGTTCTTTTTGTTTTTTGGATGTCTTATAGAGCTAAAGCTCTCGAGGAAGACTCTCTTCCTTTAAAAATTATTCTTAGATTACCATTTTATTGGATTTGGTTATTTAAAGAAATTTTTAAATCTGGAATTACGACAACAGCTTTAATATGGAATGGTAAATACTCTCCACAACTAATAAGTGTTAAAGCATCTCAGAAGAATAGAACAGGTATTGCAAACTATGCAAACGCTATAACTCTTACTCCGGGTACAGTAACAATAGAAGTAGATAAAAAAACATTTCTAGTTCACGCATTAAGTAAGAAGCTATCAGAAGACTTGCAAACAGATGATATGAACAAAGTAATTACGGATTTAGATAAATGATTTTTTTTGCAACTTTAATTGTTCTGGGCGTCTCTGTAGCATTATGTTTAGTTCGAGCAATCAAAGGACCAACTCCTTTTGATAGAATATTATCTATATCAAGCATTGGAACTATTATAGCCATAGGTATCAGTGTTCATGGTTTTGCATTTGATAGACCTGATTTTGTCGATATTTCTTTGATGTATATACTTTTGAATTTTTTAGGCACCATTGCAATACTTAGGTATTACAAAATAAAAAGAAAAAAAAGTAATGTCGTATAATTATATCGAGTTAATTTCTTTAGTCTTATTAGCTATTGGCTGCTTCTTCATTTTATCTGGAAGTCTAGGCCTTATAAAGTTACCCGATGTATTTAGTCGAATTCATGCTGCTGGTTTAATTGATACTCTAGGATCAGGTTTTATAGTCTTAGCTTTGATAGTTTATTCTGGTTTTAGTTTATTAAGTCTTAAACTTTTATTAATACCGTTATTTTTAATATTTACTAGCCCTGTAACAGGCCATGCAATAGCTCTATTTGCACATGAGTCGGGGTATAAGCCAAAGGGAAAAAATAAAAAATGAACTTTTTATTAATTAATTTTTTCTTAATTTCGCTTCTATTGGTAACAACCTTTTTTATTTTTAAAACCACGTCATTAATAAGTGTTGTTGCTCTCACAGGCGCTTTTACTTTGTTATGCTCAGCTATATATGTGAATTTAGATGCGGTTGATGTAGCATTTACTGAAGCTGCAGTTGGTTCTGGTATATCAACAATTTTAATGGTAATGGCTGCTGCGAAATTACCAGAAGGAAAAAAAAATAAATTAATAAACTTATTTCCGAGCATTATTCTTGCAGTAGCGATATCACTTATATTGATTATTATAATTGCAAACCTCCCTTTATTAGGAGATCCTAATGCACCAATACATCTTCATGTAGTTCCAGAGTACTTAAAGGAAAGTAAAGATTTTTTTCATATACCTAATGTTGTTACTAATATTTTAGCAAGTTATAGAGGTTTTGATACTTTGGGAGAAACAATAGTAATATTTACCGCAGGCTTAGGTGTCATTGCTTTATTAACTAGCAACACTCTTAATCGTAAAACTAATTTTAAAAAAAATAAAAAAAATGAGAGATAAAATTTCATCTAGTCCAGTATTAAGCGTTGTTAGCAAAATTCTTTTTGCACCGATTATTATATTTGGGCTTTACGTTCAATTTCATGGTGACTATGGACCAGGCGGTGGATTTCAGGCTGGGGTAATAGTAGCGGCAGCATTTATATTGTATTCAATGATATTTGGGCTTTCAAAAGGAGAAACTTTAGTTCCAATAATGATCAATCGATATTTAATGTGCATAGGTGTTTTGTTATATGCAGGTGTCGGAATAGTTTCAATATTTCTTGATGGGATGTATTTAGATTACAATGTTTTGTCATCAGACCCATCAACTGGTCAACATATTGGTATTATATTAGTTGAGCTAGGAGTAGGCATTACAGTTGCAACTGTAATGATTGCTTTGTATCACTCTTTTGCTTCCTTTGGGGAAATTAATGAGTAATTTTATTTATTTTTGGAACCATTTTGCCTTTATTTTACTTATGGTTGGCGGATTATTTATAATCATCACAAGTCAAAACTATTTAAAAAAAGTAGTTGGCTTAGCAATTTTTCAAACTGCAGTTTTTGTATTTTTTGTATCACTCGCAAAAGTTTTAGATGGAACCGCCCCTATATTAACAAAAATGGCAAATGCCTATTCAAATCCATTGCCACACGTCTTAATACTGACCGCTATCGTCGTTGGAGTGGCTACTTCAGCGCTTGGATTAGCTTTAGTATTACAAATTTACAAGAACTACGAAACAATTGAAGAAAAAGAAATAGAGTCTTTGGAGCTAAAGTCAGATAAATAAATGTTTGATATATTTTTAGACGATGCTCCTGCATTGGTAGTAGTTTTACCTCTACTTATTTCTGCAATTATTGCATTTATGCCGTCAAAAATATGGCCTTGGATAATTTCAATCATCACTTTGTTGTTACATTTATTTTTATCTTTACATCTTCTTAAAGAAATTTCTGTTTCTGGTTTAATTATATATGAGTTTGGAAATTGGGAACCACCATGGGGTATTTCTTTTAAAATAGATGGGGTGAATATTGGACTTCAATTGTTATTTTCAATTTTTGTTTTGGTATCAACATTTTACTCAAGAAAAATCTTCTTGAATGAAATTGACTATAGGGACTCTGGAAAGGCCTATTCTTTGTGGTTATTGGCAGTTGGAAGCCTGAACGGGATTATTTTAACTAATGATATTTTCAATTTATTTGTCTTTTTAGAAATATCTGCATTAGCTTCTATTTCTTTAATTGCCTTAGGTGCAGGACAAAATAGAAAAGCATTACTCGCAGCTTTTAACTATCTCATTATCGGGGCGATCGGGGCTACATTTTATGTAATTGGGGTTGGCTTTGCCTACGCTATGACAGGTACGTTGAACATGAATGATCTTGTAATTCAACTGGCCCAATATTCCGATGGTCAGTTAGCTATCTTCGCAGGTATGTCATTCATGCTTATAGGTCTTATGGTAAAGGCTGCAATTTTTCCTGTCCATATTTGGTTACCACCTGCATATAGTTATGCTCCATCAGCTGTCTCAACACTTTTGGCTGCTTTAGCAACAAAAACAATTCTTTATTTTTTTGTGAGACTTTTGTACGAAGTATTCATAATTTATCCGAGCTATTTAAGTTTGTTTTTAGATTTTGTTTTATATCCTCTATCTTTACTCGCTATATTCATTGGGACTGTAATAGCCATCTATCAAGATGATATCAAAAAACTTTTGGCATTTTCCTCAATTGCGCAAATTGGTTACATCACACTGGCTTTTAGCCTTAAAGACCACAGTGGAGTAGCTTCGGGCTTTGTGCATATATTTAATCATGCTTTGATCAAAGGAGGATTATTTATGGCTGTTGGTTACTTCGCTATTCTTTATAAGGATCGAGTAACCCTAAACAGTTTAAAAGGTTTTGGCTATAAATACCCCATAACTTCATTTGCTTTATTAATTTGTGGATTATCTTTAATTGGATTACCTCTAACAAATGGCTTCATTTCAAAATTATATTTATTTCAAGCTCTTTATACAAACCAGATGTATTTTTCAATCGCTTTAGTTGCGGTAAGCTCCGCATTAGCTGTTGTATATTTCTGGAAAATAGTGGAACAGATGTGGTTTTCAGAAATTAAATTTAAATCTGAAAAAGAAGATGCTTATATTTATTTACCAATATGGATAGTTACAATTTCAATCATTGTTTTTGGGATATATTCAACACCAATAATTGAATTTTCTAACTTGTCCGCAGACTATTTAATATCAGGTTATCAAAATTGAGTAATTCGTTTTTAATTATACTGGGTATTATCACCCCACTTTTTGCAGCATTATTTTCTTATGTCTGTAGATATAATAATAACTTAAGAGACTCTTTTGGTATAATTGGAGGTCTCATAACCTTTGTAATCAGTTTAAAAATTTTTCATGGAATACAAAATAATGAGGTATATCAAATAACTTTTTTTACACTTTTTGATGGGGTAGATTTTGCTTTTAAAGTATCAGCTCTTGGATCTATTTTTAGTTTAGTGGCATCTTCATTATGGATACTGGCATCTATCTACACTATTGGTTATATGAGGGGTGCTGGTGAAAAAAATCAAACAAGATTTGTAATTTTTTATTCAATCGCAATCCATGCTGCATTGGCAATAGCTTGGTCTGGAAATCTTCTAGTCTTATTTATTTTTTATGAAATATTAACTTTTTCAACTTTCCCTTTAGTTGGACATAAGCAAAACGCTGAATCGCAATCTGCAGGAAGGCTCTATTTGTCGATTTTAGTGGGTACCTCTTTAATATTTTTCTTACCAGCTATATTTTGGATTTGGCTTAAAACAGGGACTTTAGATTTTCAAGATGGGGGAATACTTATGAATAAATTCCCAGCAGAGTACCTATCTTTTCTAATAGCTATGCTTGTGTTTGGTATAGGTAAAGCAGCAATTATGCCTATTCATCGTTGGTTGCCTGCTGCAATGGTGGCGCCAACTCCAGTTTCTGCATTACTCCACGCCGTTGCTGTAGTAAAAGCTGGTGTATTTAGCTTTCTCGTGGTCGTTGTTTATATTGTTGGTCCAGACTTTTTACTTCAAACAAAAAGCTCTGACTGGTTAGTCTGGTTAGCATGTTTCACTATAATGGCTTCTAGTATCATAGCGATAACAAAAGATGACTTAAAAGCGAGATTAGCTTATTCTACTATAAGTCAACTTTCCTATATTATTTTGGGAGCAGCTTTGGCTTCAACTTTAGCTCTAAAAGGGGCATCTTTTCATATTATAACTCATGCTTTAGGTAAGATAACTCTATTCTTCTGTGCAGGTGCTATTTATGTAACTGCCCATATTAAAAAGGTAAGTGACCTAAAAGGTATGGGCTACAAATTACCGTTAATATTTTTTGCTTACACTTTAGGAGCTCTATCTATCATTGGGGTTCCTCCCTTTATTGGTTCTTGGAGTAAATTTTATTTAATCATGGGCTCTATTGAGAGAGAATTTATAATCGTTGCAATAATCTTAGGTATTTCCTCATTGCTAAATATTTATTATCTATTACAGCCTGTAGTAATAGGCTTCACCCAAAACTCTAAGAAAGAAATAAAATTAATTAAAGCCCCTTTAACTGTTTGGCCACCATTAATTACAGGTTTAGGCTGTTTAGTTTTCTTTTTTTATGCAAACTATTTTTTGAATAATATTAGTGGAGTAATAGTGAATTAAATGAAAAAAAATGATTTAAAGAGTATGGGTAAAAGCTTTACAAAGTACATACTTATAATCGGAGCACTTTTAATTCTTTTAGACTTTACTTTTCACAGACATGAATACTTTTCCTTTGCCGAGATATATGGCTTCCCAGCATTTTTCGGTTTTGTAAGTTTTGTTTTTATAGTCATGTTAGGAAAGTGGCTGAGGAAATTCTTAATGAGGAAGGAGGATTATTATGATCAGTAATTTTATTCCCGGTTTAATTATGATAATTACTTCATTCTTATTGCCAACCATTCCTCAATACTTTAGACATCCTGCGATGTTATTATCGGTGGGTTTATCAGCTTTATCTTTATTTAATGGTTATGGAACTTTTTTAGAGTGGGACATACTTGGTTTAAATTTAATATTATATCAATCAGATAGTTTAACTCTTCCATTTGCTATTATTTTTCATATTGCAGCTATACTTGTAATAATTTTTAGCTGGCACAGTAAAAATTTAATGGAGCACATGGCGACACTAGCTTATGCAGGCTCTGCTATTGGTGCTCTCCACGCAGGAGATTTTTTTAGTTTATTTATTTGGTGGGAAGCAACAGCTCTTACTTCAGTCTTTATAGTTTTTGCTGGAAATACAAATGCAGCAAAAGATGCAGCTATGAGATATTTGATCATTCAAGTTTCTTCAGGTGTATTACTTTTAATTGGCGCATGTTTAATGCTATATCAAACAGGAAACCATAATTTAGCTGTTCTAGATTTAAAAACAAATTTTGGAATTTTTATATTTATTGCTTTTGGAATTAAGGCTGCATTTCCTCTTTTAAATGGTTGGCTACAAGACTCTTACCCTGAGTCTTCGGTTACTGGTACAGTGGCACTTTCTGCTTTTACAACAAAATTGGCTATTTATGCTTTAGCTAGAACTTTTCCAGGCACTGACTCACTGATTTGGATAGGTGCAATAATGACAGCTTTTCCTGTATTTTTTGCAGTCATAGAAAATGATTTAAGAAGAGTTTTGTCATTTAGTCTTAATAACCAATTAGGCTTTATGGTTGTTGGTATTGGTATTGGGACAGAACTTTCTCTTAATGGAACGGTAGCGCATGCGTTCGTTCATATAATTTATAAAGCTCTTTTGTTTATGAGTATGGGTGCTGTTTTATACAGAGCTGGAACAACAAAAGCTTCTGAATTAGGTGGCCTTTACAAATACATGCCATTCACAACAATATTTTGCATTATAGGGGCCATGTCTATTTCTGCATTTCCGTTGTTCAGCGGATTTGTCGCCAAATCTTTAATAATGTCCTCGCTTGGAGGTATGGGAATGGTTTTAATTTACTTTATTTTATTCTTTGCTTCCGCAGGTGTTTTGGAGCACTCTGGGATAAAGATACCTTACTTTGCTTTTTTTGCACACGAGAGGAAGAATAAAGTTAAAGAGGCTCCAATTAATATGCTCATTGCAATGGGCATCGCTGCTTTTTTATGTATTGCTATAGGTGTATTCCCAAAATATTTGTATCAAATACTTCCATACGCAGTTGAGTATCAGCCCTATACTTTAGACCATGTAATAAGTCAGCTACAACTTTTAGTTTTTGCAATTATTGCATTTTTATTTTTAGTTAAATTTAAACTTTATCCCTCCGAGATTAGATCAACTGTTTTAAATTCTGATTGGTTTTACAGAAAAATGTTACCTGGTATTGGTAAACCCTTATTTAAAAAAATAGGTTTATTAACAGATAGTTTATATAAAAATTTAGGTTTATCTTTTAAACAAGTATTAAGTAAATCTTATAAATTTAGTAATTTATCCTACATTAAAGTTACAACACCTAGTTTTGCAGGCACAATTCTAATATCAATTTTATTTATAATGTTAGTAATCGTTTTGGTGTGATTATTTTTTTATTTTTGCAGACTCTAATTTAATAGCTTCTTGTATAAAAATTTGCCAAATTCTTACAATTATTTCAGCATCAATTTTATTTTTTTTTGCTTTTGATTGAACAGACTTTAAAATATGAGTAATTCTTTCGTGATCAATTATTTCTTCTCTATTTTCCTTTAATTTAGTGACTTTGTGTATTTCTTTAAATCTATCACCAATCAGCTCAATAATCTTGTTATCAATATTATCAATTTTCTTTCTTACTTTTTTAAGCTCTTCAATGTTATTTTTTTTAGTCATTTTTTTCAATATTGTTGTACAGTAAATCTATATGAAATTAAAAAATTCTAAACATAAAGTTGCCGTATTTTGCGGATCTATGTTTGGATCAAACAAAAATTTTAAAGATTTAGCTATAACAGTTACAAAATATCTAGCACAAAATGATTATGACATTGTTTATGGAGGTGGAGAAAATGGATTAATGGGTGTTGTTGCTAAGACAGCATTAAAATATAACGCCCATGTAACTGGTATCATCCCATCTTTTCTAGATAAGCGTGAGAAAATTCACACAAAAATTAACAAAATATATGTTACGAAAACAATGGAGCAAAGAAAAAAAAAGTTCCTACAATTGTCAGATAGTTTTGTCGCTTTACCCGGGGGTGGGGGTACAATAGAAGAAATTAGTTTAGTAATCAGCGCTCTTCAATTGGGTATTATAAAGGGTAAAAAATGTATTTTGTTTAATTATAATAATTATTGGTCTGATATAATTAATCAATACAAGAAAGTAATGAACTCCAAATTTGCTTATAAAAACTTTAAAGATTTATTTTCAGTTTGTAATAATCTAAAAGAATTTAAAGAATTATATTAATTCTTTCTCAAATAACTTAGCCAATTTTTTAATTCTTTGTGTCTTAACGTATCTTTTAACAAAGATTGACTATAACTCTTGTTATTAGGTCTTTTAAAGTCTTTGATTAACCCTTGTATTTGATTTTTACTAAACAGTTTTTCTTTGAGTAAAATATTTTTTCTTGCATTTAAAATTTGTCCTGTGTATTTAAAATTAAATTCAGGATGATATTGGGTACCCCAAAATTTATTGCTTACAAGAGACTGAATTGAGTAATGATTGTCTGACAGAACATGAGATCTATTAGGCTTTTGGGATATATGGTCAATATGAGAAGCAAAAGCATCAAATATCAAGGGCTTATCTTTGTACATTGGATGATGCGCACCATATTTATTAATACTTATATTATAGGCTATTCCAATTTCTCTACCTTTAGGATTTTTTTTAACTGCGCCACCATTTGCAACAGTAAAAAGTTGCATACCCCAACAACTACCAAACATATTTACCTTTAACTTTGATAACTTTTTCATGAGAGAAATTTGGTTTTTAATTTCTCTTGTATTATCATAAATATTGAGACTTGAACCTGTCCACACAATGCCGGTAAATGATTTGATGAAACTTTCGTCATAATTTTCATCTAAGTTCATAGATGGATAAATGAATGTAGTTTTTATTTTTGAATTAATTATTTTTAGTTGGTCTCTGTAAAACTCACATATTGGTTGTAATCCATATCTAGCTAGTTTACCCCATCCGTTTTTGTCATATCCATTAACTATTAGTAAATTCATTCATATTTAATATATTTAGATTAACCACATGTCAGCATTTATCTACAAGTCTTTGTCCGTCCTTTTTTTTGTTTTAATGAGTGTATGTATAAAAGCAACAGGCGACAACTTACCATTATTTGAGGTAGTTTTTTTCAGAAATCTATTTGCTCTTATTCCATTGATAGTTGTCATTTATTATTTAAATCTAAAAATATCTTCTATTAACAATTATAAACTTCATTTTTTTAGAGGTTTAGTAGGAATTTCAGCAATGAGTCTTTTCTTCATATCTCTTAGATATGTTCCGCTGATCGAAATGCAAACAATCAGTTTTTCATCTGTTTTTTTTATATCTATATTATCAATTTTTTTTCTGGGTGAAAAAATTGGATATAGGAGGGTAATTGCAATTATTATTGGTTTTATAGGAGTAGTAATTATTTTGAAACCGGACGTGAATTTATTAAACAACTATTCTGTTTTACCACTTTTAGCTAGTATATTTTTGTCAATGGCAGTGATAATTCTAAAAAAAATATTAATAACTAATAATAATATTTTAACGGTATGGGCCTTTACTTTATTTGGAACAGTTTCAAGTTTATTTTTCTATAGTGATGATTGGATATGGCCAAATAATTTAGACTTAGTTTTTCTAATTGCTTCGGGTTTTTTAGGGTTTACTGCTCAATTTTGTCTTACAAAATCTTTTCAATTAGCAGAAGCCTCTGTTCTTGCTCCTTTAGACTTCACTTCTGTTGTTTGGGCATTTGTCATCGGTTATATTTTTTTTGGTGAGTTTCTCTCGAAAGAGGTGCTACTAGGAGGTCCATTAATTTTACTTTCAGTCGGATATATTTTTTATCGTGAAACTGTCCTTCGAAAAAAAATAGTCCTTGGAAGCAATAAGCAATTTTAGAAATTTTTAGACAGATTTAAAATTTTTTGATATTTAATCTTAATGGAATATTTGCACACAATGGTTCGAGTAAGTGATATTGAGCAATCACTTGACTTTTATTGTAATAAATTAGGACTAATTGAATACTCGAGAAAAGAGAGTGAAAAGGGTCGATTTACTCTAATTTTTCTTTGTGCTCCTGATGATAAAGACACTGCTGATAGTAAAAAGAAACCTCTTTTAGAATTAACTTACAATTGGGACAAAGAAGAATACAAAGGTGGCAGAAATTTTGGTCATCTAGCTTTTAGAGTAGATAATATTTATCAAGTTTGTGAAAATCTGATTAAAAAGGATGTTGTGATAAACAGGCCTCCTAGAGATGGATATATGGCATTCATAAAATCACCAGACGGCATATCAATAGAGTTACTTCAAAAAGGTGAGAGCCTTGAAATAAAAGAGCCTTGGGCCAGTATGCAAAATAATGGGTCTTGGTAGATTATATTTCTGAGAGTTTTTTTACTAGATCTTCTCTAGTCAGACTACCATTATTTTGAGCTAATACATCTAAGGCTTTACGTATTATGTCTTCATCTCCTGGTTCCTCAAGATCAGATAATATTATTTCTCTCAGTAATTCTGAATTATCGGATTGTCCAATATCATCTAAAATGTATTGAGCAAAGATTTTGTTTCTTGAATTTCTTTTTTCAAATTCTGTTTGCTCTTTTTGGCTTTGCTCTGCTTCAAAGGCTTTTTGTCTGTCTTTAAATTTGTCCATAATTCATTATTTCATAGTTGGCATGTTGAGTGAAGCCCCTGCGACATCATCTGGCCATCTCGATGTTATTGTCTTACGTTTGGTATAAAAATTAATCCCTTCTTCTCCGTGCATTCCATGACCACCAAATATTGAACCTTTCCAGCCACCAAAAGTATAAAAAGACATTGGAACTGGAATAGGAATGTTTATCCCAACCATTCCTATTTGGACATTTTTCATAAAATTTCTCGCTAATGAACCACTTGATGTATAAATAGAAGTGCCATTGCCAAACTGATGTTTATTAATCAGTTTTATAGCCTCTTCAAAATTATTCATATTAAGGACAGATAAAACAGGGCCAAAAATCTCTTCTTTGTATATAGTCATACCATCAGTAACATTATTAAATATTGTAGGACCAACAAAATTACCATTTTCATAACCTTGAAGACTAATTCCTCTTCCATCTAACTCTAATTTTGCACCCTCTTGAACACCTTTTTCAATATATGATAGAACTTTTTGTTTGTGTTCCTTTGTAATGAGAGGTCCCATTTCACTTTGTGGGTCTAAAGACTCCCCAACTTTGATTTTACTTGCCTTCTCCTTTAGCAAATCCATAAATGGTTTTTGAATATTTCCAACAGGCATAGCAACTGATGTTGCCATACAACGTTCACCAGCAGATCCAAAAGCTGCTCCAATTAGTCCATTAACTGCATCCTCTAAATTCGCATCTTCCATTATAAGCATATGGTTTTTAGCACCACCAAGAGCTTGAACTCTTTTATTTGTTTTTGAACACTCGGTGTAAATGTACTTAGCAACAGGTGTTGAGCCAACAAAACTTACTGAAGAAATATCTTCACACTGAAGTATTAGATCTACAATATTTTTATCGCCATTTACGACCGTGAGGACGTTATCAGGTAGACCAGCTTCACTCATTAATTCTGCAAGTTTTAAAGAGCATTGAGGAACTTTCTCAGAGGGTTTTAACATAAAGGCATTTCCACATGCTATAGATAATGGAAACATCCACATTGGAACCATAGCTGGGAAATTAAATGGTGTAATACCAGCACAAATTCCCAAAGGCTGCTTAATATCAAACAAATCTACGTTTGTTCCAACGTTAATTGAGTGATTTCCTTTCAATAAATGAGGAATACCGCATGCAAAGTCAACTACTTCAAGACCTCTTTGTAAAGATCCTTTAGCATCAGAAAAAACCTTGCCATGCTCTTCAGATATTATTTTTGCTATTAAATCAAAATTTTTTTCAATTAAATTTTTAAATTTAAATAAAATTTCACTTCTTTTCGTAATGGGTGTATTAGCCCATAAAGGTTGTGCTAATTTCATTTTATTAATAATTTTTTCAAACTCATCTCTTGTTGTTTTTGGAACATGCGCATATTCCTCACCCGTACTAGGTTTATATAATTTTATGAAGTCTTCTGAATTACTAGATATTCCTTTAGAGTCAGAGAAGTTTTCAATTATTTTCATGTGATGTTTTTAATATTAAATTTGTTTTTAGTAAAGATAATTGATTTATTTTAGTAAGTTTGATAATATTGACTTTTAAGGGGTGCTGAAAGGCTGAGAAAGGTAATACTTAACCCTCGAACCTGATCCAGGTAATTCTGGCGTAGGAAGTTTCCCTTAAATACTTTTAAAACAAGAACAAATTAGATGGAAATTCTTTTTTTAATTTTTTTTGGATTAATTTTTACTGCGTCATTCTTTTTTTTGAAAAAAAATGAATTATCAGATGATAAGTTCGTTATTAAAAATAAATATAACTTATTTTTTTCAATATCTTCTTTTGTATCTTCTGCATTGGGTTTTTGGATAATATTTTCTCCTGCCGCAGCAGCTACTTGGGGTGGAATGGGTAATGTGATTGGTTATGCACTTGGAGCTGCGATGCCTTTAGTTTTATTCATCTTTATAGGAAAATATGTAAGAAAGGTTTTTCCAAACTCAACAGGCTTTCACGATTGTATCGAAAATCGGTTTGGCAAGAACTTATCCCACTTTGTTATAATAGTTTCGTTAGTTTATATGACAGTTTTCTTAATAGCTGAAATTACAGCTATCTCAAAGTTCTTTAATTTTTTAAATGATACACCTTATTGGATTTCTTCAATGATAATTATATTAATTGCTTTATCGTACGTTCTAATTGGAGGATTGTCGGCAACAATATTCACCGATTTAATTCAATTCATATTCATTATAGGAATTTGTTTGTTTTTAGTTTTTAAAATTCCTTTCCAAGACTTTTCAGATAACTCTTCATTTATGATCGAAAATGCTCATTTATTTGATTTTAATAATCAATTCCTATGGATAACAGGTTTGACTTTTTTAATAGCAGTTACATTTACAAATCTTTTTCACCATGGTAATTGGCAAAGAATTTATGCTGCTAAAGATAATAAAACACTTAGTATTGGTTTAGTTATATCTGCTTTAATTATATTTATAATTGTTTATTTCATTGGATACTCTGGACTAGTTTCAATCTCACTTTACGCAATGGATGATCCTGATTTAACATTTGTGAAACTTTTCGGTTTACTCGAGACTTCATTTATAAAATACATTTTTGTAATATTAGCTACTTCCCTTGTATTGAGTAGTATTGATACATTAATAAATGCGATAAATTCTCAGATTGTCTCCCTGAGCACAAGTTACTCCTTAAAATCCTCTTCAAATTTATACTTTATTATTGTTTTCTTGGTGGCAGTTTTCATACTATCTTCACAAGGCTACAATGTCTTATACGTGTTCTTAATTGCCGATTTAATTTGTTGTTGTTTAGTTTTACCTTTTTTGTTGGGATTATTTGGTTTTAATATCACTACTAAACAAATATACATAATTTCTTTTTTGAGCTTACTACTGGGAGTATTAATATTTCCTGACCCCTCTTATAGTAAAAATATATTGAGCGATTTTTTAAATATTAACTTCACATTTATTAATAACTATAAATTATTCTCATCATTTTTAGTGCCAATTCTATTTTCAACAATATTGACACTTTTGATGAAAAAGAAAGGTATATAATGGAGCATATTTATAATGATTTAAAAAATTTAAGAGATAAAGGAGCGCTTGTACATTGTATTACAAATTATGTGGCAATGAACATAAACGCTAATATTCTTCTCTCTATCGGAGCATCTCCTTTGATGTCTCATGCAACAAATGAACTTAAAGAAATAGCTGCTATATCGTCTTGTCTTGTTAATAATATTGGAACGTTAGACGATAATTGGAGGCCTAGCTTTTTAGAGGCTTCTAAATATTATGTTGAACAAGAAAAACCAATCATATTAGACCCTGTGGGTTCAGGTGCGAGTAAGTTAAGAACACAAACTTCTCTTGACATTATTAAAAGCTCTAAAAACTTAATTATTAGAGGAAACGCATCTGAAATTCAATCACTAGTAGATCAAAATAAAATATCTTCAAAGGGAGTTGACTCATCAATTGAAAGTCACGCAGCTATTGAGTCTGGAAAAATTTTATCTAACGAGAATAATTGTGTTGTATTTATAAGCGGAAGTGATGACTTTATTATCTATGAAGATAATGTCACTAAAATTTCAAATGGATCGAGTGTAATGACGAAGGTTACAGCTATTGGTTGCTCTTTATCGTGCATAGTAGGAGCATTTGCTGCTGTAGGTGAAAGTTTATATAAATCTGCGATAAGCTCAGCGGCTATTTTTTCAATCGCAGGAGAACTCGCAGCATCAAAGTCAGAGGGGCCAGGAGATTTTCAAGTAAATTTCTTGAACAAATTAAATAATATTACAGAAAAAGAAATTTTAGATAATTTAAAGATTACTAGTGTTTAAATTTTGTTTTGTTACTGACGATAAACTTACACCATTAAGTAAGTTGGATAATTATTTGAAAATAATATTTGAGAGTAAGGTCGATTGTATTCAATTAAGGTTTAAAAATTTAAAAACAATTGATTTATACAACTTAGGAAAAGATTTAAAAAAAGATTGTGTTAAATTTAAAAAAACTCTCATTGTCAATGATCGTGTGGATATTGCAAAATCTATAAATGCTCATGGTGCGCATGTTGGTATGGATGATTTACCCTATAATCAAGCTAGAAAAATATTGGGAAGAAAATCTATAATAGGAGTTTCAGCAAGTAATAAAAATGAATTTATAAAGGTAAAAAAGTTAAAGGGAGTTGACTACATAGGTGTTTCAGCCTTCTCGTCTAATACAAAAAAAGAAATGAAAAATTATTTTGGTTTAAGCGGGCTTAAAATTTGTGCTAAAGCTACAAAAATTCCTTTAATAGCAATAGGAGGTATCAATATTAGTGATGTAAATAGTATACTTAAACTAAAAATCCATGGCGTTGCTATGATATCCTCTTTATTAAAAGGTAATATTAAAAAGAATTGTATGGATGTAAGTAAAATTATTTCAAGTTATGAAAAGATATAAAACTGTATTAACAATTGCAGGATCTGACTCATCAGGAGGGGCAGGTATCCAAGCTGATATTAAAACTATAACATACTTTAAATGTTATGCGATGTCTGTAATTACTGCTTTAACTGCACAAAATACTCAAGAGGTAAAAAGTATTTTTAATACAACCCCAAAGTTCATAAGAGAACAACTTAATACGACGTGTAGTGATATTAAACCAGACTCAATAAAGATTGGTATGTTAAGTGATAAAAAAATTATTCAAGAAATTTCAAAATTTATTGACAACTATAAAATATCTAAAGTTGTTTTAGACCCTGTTATGGTTTCAACATCTGGTTATTTACTCTTAAAGAAAAGCGCTATATCAAGTTTAACTAAAAACCTTATAACAAAATCTATGATAATTACTCCTAATTTGAAGGAGGCAGAAATTCTTACAAATACCAAGATTAATAGTAAAGATGATATGATTAATGCAATTCAAATTTTAGAAAAAATTGGCGCTAAGGATATACTGATCAAAGGTTTAATTAAAAATGGAAAAATATTCGACTGTCTATTTATAAAAAAAAATAAAAAAATTCACTTTTTTGAGTCTAGTATCATTAAAAGTAAAAACACACATGGAACTGGGTGTACTTTATCGTCAGCAATTGCTTCGAATTTAGCTTTAGGTGAAGATATTTTAAATTCTGTCAAAAAATCAAGAAATTATATAAAAAGAGCCATAATTAAAGGAAGTTTGTATAAAATTGGTAAAGGTAGCGGCCCGGTTTACCATTTTTAACTTTAAATTTAGAAAAATTGCTATAAAAAGTTTACCAATATTTAGGCTTACTATTTGAATACTAATTAAAAAAATCTCATAAAATTTTTAACTATGTTTGGATACGCTAAATATTTACTACTTAAGATTAAGAAAGGACTATAAATGGCTACAGGAACAGTGAAATGGTTTAACCCAAAAAAAGGATATGGGTTTATTGCCCCTGATGGAGAAGATAAAGATATCTTTGTCCACATCACAGCTGTTCAACAAGCAGGTTTAGACCGCCTCGATGAAGGCGACAAAGTCGAATTTGAAGTTGTTGAAGACAAAGGCAAATCCAAAGCAGATCAGTTAAAAAAAGTTTAATTGATTTTGCGAATACTTTTTATTTTATCGTAGGCTTGATTTATCTCGGATAGTCTGTCTTCAGATTTAATGATTAATTCTTGAGGAACACCCTGTGCCCTTAATTGGTCAGGGTGTAACTCTTTGCTTAGCTGTATCCATCTCTTTCTAATTTCACCATCAGAAGAACTTTTCTCAACTCCTAAAATTTTGTATGGATCAATTTGTTTATCCAGCCACATAGTTTTTATGCTTTCATATTGAGCTTTATTTAGTCCAAAATAATCAGAACAATTTTGAATAAATACTATTTCTGAGTCGCTGATTTCACCATCAGCCTCTGCGATATAAAAAAGTAAGTTTAAAATTTGCTCCAAAACTTGAGGCTGTCCACGAAATAGCATTCCTATTTGTTGAGCATATTGATGATAGTCATCAGAGCTTTTTTTAGCTTCATTAAATATTTTGCTAACATCACTTTGAAAATCAGGAGGTATTTTAAATTTTTCTTTAAAGGCGCTTATTTCATCAGTTGTAACTTGACCGTCTGCTTTAGCCAGTTTAGCTGCTAAAATAATTATACCTATCGTTATAATTTCTTGTGGTGAATTAGAGGCTATATTAGAGTCAGATTTTTGGTTTCGAATACGATCAACACTGTGACCCGCTATTACACCTAACATAGCTCCGATTGGCCCCCCAAGAGCAAAACCAAAAGTCCCAGCTAAAAGTTTTCCCCATATACTCATCTAAAATTTATTTTTTATAAGTCTTATTAATTATTTAAGCCATTCGTTAGTTTTGTTAATGTCCTTAAGACTGCTTTCTGTGCCATGAGAAAAATGTTTGCTCATATCAGGGTAATATTTATAAGAAATTGGTTTTCTACCCATAGCAACTGCCATTTCTCTTACATGATGAGGGTCGGCACCGCAACAAATACCAATAAAATTTACATTGATGTCCATACATTGTTTGGTGAATTCAGCCATTTCAAACCTGTTACATGTTAATCCATCAAGAGCAATATGAGAAACATTACCATCTAAACAATTACAATTTGGATCCTCTATATACATGTGTGTTGGGAATTCTTCAGTTGTTCTATATGGAACAGGTAATGCAGCCACATGGCATGAGACTTTTTCTCTAATGCTTGGCAGCAGTTTCATTGTCATTTCAGGACCACGATAACAATTAAGGCCAACTACATCAGCACCATGGTCTTCCAAAATTTTACAGGCCTCTGCAGCACTATGGCCTTCTCTTGTTTTGTCACCTTTAGGTATAGCAAGATTTACGACAGCTATTAAACCTGCATTTTTAATTTCCTTTAATGCTAATTTAGCTTCTTCAGTCCAATTAATTGTTTCAGCAATAACAAAATCAACATTAGCTTCTTTTGCCCAAGCTATTTGTTCTTCAAACATTTTTTGACAATCAATGTGAGATTGTTTGTCATCAGGGTCATAAATATTAGTATTAGCTACATTACCAGCTATCATTAAATCTAACTGGGGAAACTCAGCTGCAGCATTTTTTGCAATTTCTAATGCATTTTTTTGAAGAGGTTCTAATAATTCTTCCTTTCCAATCAAACGCAACTTTTCTCTGTGACCGTAATAAGTAAATGCTTGAACAACATCACTACCAGCTCTAATAAACTCTCTATGAAGTTGAGTTACTACTTCAGGATTATCAAGAACAACCTCAGGAACGTAAGTTCCTGCCTGTAAATATCCTCTTCTCTCCATTGCAAAAAGATAGCCTTCTGCACACAAAATAGGTCCTTCATTGAGTCTCTGTATTAGATCCATACTACCTCCTAAATAAATATCTAGATTATTATAGCTTTTAAAAAAAATTCTATAAAAAATTTCAAAATGTTTTTGGATTTTATCCGTAGAAAATAATTCAAAGATCAGTATGTTTTAATCAAATGGAATTTGAAAATAAAATCAAGAGTCTTCCAATATGGAAAAATCTTGAAAATATTGAACCTTTAGAGGGAGGAATTACAAATCTTAATTTCCTAGTATCAGACTCTGGTTCTAAATCAGTTGTTAGATTAGGTTCAGATATACCAGAACATCTAGTTTATCGATCAAACGAAATTATTGTTAGTGAAGCAGCCTATCAAATAGGGGTGTCTCCAAAATTAATTTATAATGAACCTGGAGTATTGGTCTTAGAATTCATTGAAAGTAAAACTCTTGAACCAAAAACTGTAAGAGAAAATTTAAATAAAATTGTTCCAATCATAAGAAAAATTCATGATGAAATACCTAACAAGTTATCAGGTCAGCCTCAAATTTTCTGGGTTTTTTATGTCATAAAGTACTACTCAAATTACTTATTAAATAATAATAGCTCTCACATTTCATTAATTCCAAGTTTGTTAAAAAAAGCAGAAAAGTTAGAAAAACTCTCCTCTCCAAGAGAAATTGTATTTGGTCATAATGATTTATTGGCTGCAAATTTTCTTGATGATGGTTCTAAAATATGGGTAGTAGATTGGGAATATGGTGGTTTTAATGATCCTTTGTTTGATATAGGAGGTTTATCTTCTAATAATGATTTAGATGAAAATCTAGAAAATGAAGTTTTAGAAATGTATTTTAAAGAAAAACCATCAAAAGATTTAATAATTAAATATAACGCAATGAAAACTGCTAGTTTATTAAGAGAGACAATGTGGAGTATGGTCTCTGAGATCACTTCTAAGATAGAATTTAATTATGCTGAGTATACTTCAGATAATCTCAAAAAATTTGAGGAGTCATTTGATAAACTATAATGATAGATAGTTCAAAGATTGTAGTAATTGGGGGTGGTATAGTAGGTTGTTCTACTGCATATCACTTAGCTGATTTAGGACATGAAGTTGTACTTATTGAAAGTGGTAAATTAACATCTGGTAGTACATGGCATGCTGCTGGACTAGTTGGCCAATTAAGAACAAATGCAAATATTACTCAATTATTAGGATATTCTGTTGATCTGTATGACAAGCTTGAAAAAGAAACAGGATTAGGAACAGGATGGAAGATGAATGGTGGATTGAGACTAGCTTGTAATAAAGAGAGATGGCAGGAAGTTTTAAGACAAACTACTACAGCTCATTCATTTGGTTTGGAGATGGAACTACTTACTCCAAAAGAGGCTCAAGATTTATGGCCAATCATGAATATAGATGATGTTTATGGAGCAGCTTTCCTTCCTACAGATGGACAAGCAAATCCTACAGATATTTCACAAGCATTGGCTAAAGGAGCTAGAAATAAAGGAGCAAAAATATTTGAGGAAACTAGAGTATCAAAGGTAATTATAAATAATGGCGTAATTGAAGGTATTGAAACATCTAAAGGTAAAGTAAAGTGTGAAAAAATTGTTTGTTGTTGTGGTCAGTGGACCAGACAGTTTGCACAAGATGTTGGAGTTAATGTCCCTTTAGTATCTTTTCAACATCAATATTTGGTTACTGAAAAAATAGAGGGTGTTAAATCAGACCTTCCTACTTTAAGAGATCCTGACAGGTTAATTTATTTTAAAGAGGAAGTTGGAGGCCTTGCAATGGGAGGGTATGAACCTAACCCTTTATCATGGGCTGAAAAATCAGTCCCAGAAGATTTTCATTTTTCACTTTTAGACTCAAATTACGATCATTTTGAACAAATAATGAATAATGCTCTTGGAAGAGTCCCTAGTCTTGAAACTGCTGGGGTCAAAGAATTAATAAATGGACCTGAGAGTTTTACTCCAGATGGAAACTTTATTTTAGGAGAGAGTCCTGAATTAAAAAACTTTTATGTTGGCGCAGGTTTCAACGCATATGGGATAGCTGCTGGAGGTGGAGCGGGAATGGCACTTGCAGAATGGGTAGCTAATGGAAGACCACCTTACGATTTATGGCCAGTTGATATAAGAAGATTTGGAAAACCCCATCAAGATTTGGAGTGGGTAAGAAAAAGAACTTATGAGGCTTATGCTAAACATTACACTATGGCATGGCCTTTTGAGGAAAACTCCTCAGTGAGAGAATTTAAAAAATCTCCAATTTATGAAAAACTTAAAAACTCAAATGCATGTTTTGGTGAAAAAATGGGTTGGGAGAGACCTAATTGGTTTGCGCCAAAAGGAAGTGAGCCTAGGGATATTTATTCCTTTGACAGACAAAATTGGTTTGAATTTGTTGGAAATGAAGTAAAGGCCGCAAGAGAGAATGCTGTTCTAATTGATCAAACATCTTTTGCTAAGTTTATTGTATCAGGTAAAGATTCACTACAAGCTTTAGAGTATTTATGTGCAAACAAAATTGATAGACCAATTGGTTCGACAATCTATACCCAAATGTTGAATGACGATGGCGGAATTGAATGTGATTTAACAATAACAGTTATAGATAAAAATACATTTTATATTATAACTGGAACAGGTTTTATGACCCATGACTATGATTGGATAATTTCAAATATTCCAAATAATTTAGAAGTAGAAGTTAAAAATATAACATTTGATAATTCAGTTTTTTCATTAATGGGACCAAATTCTAGAAAGATCCTTCAAGGACTTACAAATACAGATTTATCAAATGATAATTTTCCATTTGCTACATGTAAAAAAATCAAAATTGCATCAAAAGATGTTTATGCAATTAGAATAACCTACATGGGTGAGTTAGGTTGGGAGCTTCATTTCCCAATAGATTTTTCCTCAGAAATTTATTCAAAGATAATGGAATATGGAAATCAATTTGGACTAGTTAATGCTGGATATCGATGTATAGAGAGTTGTCGTTTAGAAAAGGGCTACAGAGCTTGGGGTTCAGATATCGGGCCAGACCATACTCCTCTTGAGGCTGGATTAGGATGGGCAACTAAAATTAACTCTGACAAAGATTTCATTGGAAAAAAAGCACTGTTAAATCAAAAATCAAAAGGTTTGAAAAAGATTTTTGCAGGTTTTACGTGTGATGATCCAAATCAAATACTTTTAGGAAGAGAAACTATATTTAGAGATGGTAAACAAGTAGGTTGGTTATCAAGTGGAGGTTACGGATACACCATAGGCAAATCTATTGGTTATGGGTACATAAGAAGTAAAGATGTTATTGATCAAAACTTTGTAGAAAATGGTAATTATGAATTAGAGATAGCTACTAAAAAAGTTCCTTGCAATGTGCATCTTTATCCTATCTATGATAAAGAGATGATTAAGATTAAATCTTAAGCTCTTTTATTTTTAAAAAAGCGTATTTTGTAACAATATTATGTGTTTTATTTGTTTTTAAAATTTCTAAAATTTGTTTTTTTTTCATCGGGATTATCTTTATATATTCTCCCTCATTAGGATTTATAATTTTAAAGTTTGTAATTCTAGGGACGTATGCAAGATAGATATCAGTAATTTCTTCTAAAATATCTGGGGCAATAATGAGTGACTCCAACTTTTTTACCGAAATAGGTTTGACTCCAAGTTCCTCTTTAATTTCTCTAATAATAGCTTGTCTACTTGATTCTTTCTTGTTAATCCCACCAGCTACTATTTCCAGAGGGTAGGGTGAAAATTTATTAAAAAAATAATTTGGTCTCATCTGTCTTATGAAATAAAAAACTTGATCTTGTTTATTAAAACAAATAGCTGAGACACTATTTCCATTATAAATGTAGTTTTCTCTTATCTCTTTAAAATCAAGTTTATTAGTATATTTAATAAATAATTCATAAATATTTTTATAGATCTTCCTCTTCTTAATATTTGTCATAGTTTTTGGATCTTGTAAGTTGTTTAACTTAGTTTATTTTATTGAAATTCAAATGAAAGTTTTAGTTGCTGTCAAAAGAGTCGTTGATTACAAAGTGCAGATTAGAGTAAAAAGCGACAATAGTGGAGTAGAAACACAAAATGTTAAAATGTCTGTTAATCCACCAGATGAAAATGCCATTGAAGAGGCAGTAAAGCTTAAGGAACAGGGTCTTGCGAATGAGATAATATCTGTATCTATTGGAGATGATAAATCCCAAGATGTTTTAAGAACATCCATGGCTATGGGAATTGATAGATCTATATTGGTCAAAAGTCAAAACACATTAGAGCCATTAGCAGTTGCTAAAACACTAAAAATAATAATTGATAAAGAAAAACCAGATCTCGTTTTAATGGGTAAACAAGCTATCGATGATGACTCAAATCAAACAGGTCAGATTTTATCTGCATTATTAAATTGGCCACAAGGATGTTTTATTTCAAATTTAAAAATTGAAAATAATAAAGTTTTCATATCAAGGGAAATAGATGAAGGTATTGAAAACCTAGAAACTTCACTTCCAGCTGTTTTAACATGTGATTTAAGATTAAACACACCAAGGTTTGCCTCTCTTCCAAATATAATGAAGGCTAAAAAAAAACCTCTTGAGACAATTGATATTGACACTCTTGGAATTGATACATCATCAAAAATTAAAACCTTAAAAGTAATTGAGCCTCCAAAAAGGAAAGCAGGGATTATGGTTAATGATGTCAAAGAATTGGTTCAAAAACTAAAATACGAGGCAAAAGTAATTTAAATGTCTGTACTTGTAGTAGCGGAACATGATAACAAAAATTTAAAATCATCAACTCTTAATACTATTAGTGCTGCTGAAAAATTAAGCGAAGATATTCATCTTTTAATTTTAGGGAATAAAATTGAAGATCTTGCTAAAAGTTCAAAATCAATACAGTTAGTGAAAAAAGTAATTATTTGTGATCATGAGAAACTAGAAAATCAAATACCAGAATTATCATCTCCTATAATTTCTAATTTAGCTGAAAACTATTCACACATTTTAGCACCTTCTAGTACATTTGGAAAAAATCTTCTACCTAGAGTGTCTGCTCAGTTAGATGTCACTCAAATAAGTGATATTATAGGTATAGAGTCCCAAGATACTTTTATCAGACCTATTTACGCGGGAAACGCTATTTCTTATGTTCAAACTGATCAAAAAATTAATTTAATGACTGTCAGGCCCACTTCTTTCGAAAAATGTGAAGAAGCAGGGGGTGATGCTGCTTTAGAAAATATTACTTTCATTGACTCAGAGTTTAAAACAACATTCGTAAGTAGAGAAGTATCAAAGAGTGACAGACCTGAATTGGGCAATGCTCGAGTGGTTGTGTCTGGAGGTAGAGGACTAGAAAACTCTGATAATTTTAAACTTTTATATGATTTAGCTGATAAACTTAATGCAGCTGTTGGAGCGTCGAGAGCTGCTGTTGATTCAGGATATATTGGCAATGAATACCAAGTCGGACAAACTGGTAAAATGGTTGCTCCTGAGCTTTATATTGCCGTAGGTATATCCGGTGCAATACAGCATTTAGCGGGTATGAAAGAAAGTAAAGTCATAGTCGCTATTAATAAGGATTTAGAGGCACCAATATTTAATATAGCTGACTACGGACTTTCTTCGGATTTATTTCAAGCAATACCTGAAATTATTAAAGAGTTAGATCTACTTAATCAGATAGAATCGTAATATTTAATATATAATCAACATTATGAGCGAAGTGCAGAGAGAAGAATTAAATTACGATGTAGTAATAGTTGGAGCTGGTCCAGCTGGTTTATCAACAGCAATTAAACTAAAACAACTCGATACGAATTTGTCTATTTGTGTACTAGAAAAAGCATCTGAAGTCGGTGCTCATATTTTAAGTGGTAATGTTTTTGAAACTAAGGCTTTAGATGAACTCATTCCAAATTGGAAAGAACTTAATAGTCCAATCAATACATCAGTAACATCAGAAGATTTTTTATTTTATACAAAAACTAAAAGTATGAAGGTGCCAAACTTTTTTTTACCAAATGTTTTAAAAAATCATGGAAACTACATTATTAGCTTATCTAATCTTTGCAAATGGTTAGGTGAATTTGCCGAAAACTTAGGAGTAGAGATCTTTCCAGGATTTGCAGCTAGTAAATTACTTTATGATAGCGATCAAAAGGTTATTGGTGTTCAAACAGGTGATATGGGTTTAGACAAAAATTTTAAACCTAAAGATAATTATGAACCTGGGATTAATATCAAAGGTAAAGTTACAGTTTTATCAGAGGGATGTAGAGGTCACCTGGGAAAAGAGGTTCTTAAAAAATTTAATTTAGACTCCAACAACAAATCTCCTCAACAATACGGTATAGGCTTTAAAGAAATTTGGGAGATCAATTCTGAAAATCATCAAATCGGTAAAGTTTCACACAGTGTTGGATGGCCTCTTGAAAGTGATACATATGGAGGTAGTTTTTGTTACCATGCTGAAAATAATCAAATATACCTAGGTTACGTAATCGGTTTGGATTATAAGAATCCATACCTTTCTCCTTATGATGAATTTCAACAGTTTAAAACTCACCCTGATATCAAAAAATTATTAGATGGTGGTAAAAGAATTTCTTATGGAGCAAGAGCTCTAATAGAGGGGGGATTGCAGAGTCTTCCACAAATGTATATGCCTGGGGCGTTATTGATAGGATGTGATGCAGGCACTCTAAATATGCCAAAAATTAAAGGATCACATACCGCAATGAAAAGTGGAATAATTGCTGCAGAAGTCATCAATGATCACATAAATAGCAATAAAGAACTGTCAGAGTATGAGTCAAAATTCAAAAACTCATGGGTATATGAGGAATTATACAAAGCAAGAAATGTAAAGCCCAGTTTTCAATGGGGCCTAATACCTGCAATGATTTTTACTGGATTAGATCAAAAAATATTTGGAGGTAAACTTTCCTTTACCCTTCAACATAAGCACGCTGATCATGAATCTTTGATCCCAGCTAAAAAAGCAAAAAAAATTACCTATCCTAAATATGATGGTGTTATTACTTTTGATAAACCCAGCTCAGTTTATCTATCAGGAACTAACCACGCAGATGATCAACCTAACCATTTGTTACTTAATGATAAAGATCTGTCAACTAATTTTACTATTGAAGAATACGACGAACCTGCCCAAAGGTATTGCCCTGCAGGTGTGTATGAAGTTGAATTTGATAATGACCTTCAAAAAAAAATTTTAAAAATTAATTCTCAAAATTGTATTCATTGTAAGACATGTGATATTAAAGAACCTTCTCAAAATATTGAGTGGGTAACTCCTGAGGGTGGGGGTGGACCTATTTACTCTGGGACCTAATTAAAGTCGTATTCAAAGTTTTGCGAAGTTGCATTGATATTTACTAATTTAGCACCATGCTTTATATGAAAATGTGTTGCAATAGGTGTCAAAGGAGAAAGTGTGATAAAGCGATCTATATTTTTCATCTCATCTTTAACAAGCTTTTTTGTTGTAAAAATAGTTTGTTTACCTGCTCCTCTTTTTCTTGACCAAACAGTATAGGCTACAGCAATGTTTGCGTTTTTTTCATGAAAAGCATTTTTGCTCATTAAGTCTAATTCTTTCATTGTTTGTGGTACATCGTTACAGAATGCTAGACAAATAAAACCTTCTACATCTTCATTAGATTTTAATCCATAAATCTTGCGGCCATACGAGGTGCGAAATTCATTGTCAATGTCTGGTCTGATTGGATCTTCGCTAGTATCCACTGAGTCTAGCTCAACTAATTCTGCCTTTGAAAGCCAACTAAAAAAATTACTTAATTTATTTTTGAATTTTTCCAAATTACAACCATTGATGTTTCATAGCTAAAACATCTTCATCGCCATGTAAAATTATGGAAGCTAAACTATCAATTTTTGGCAAAATACTTGATACATAAATACTTGATGTAGCTATTTTTGCATCCAGAAATTCATTATCAATTTCGCCTTTATCTTTTAGTTCGAGTGATTTTTTGGCAGTTTTAATCATCATCCAACCCCCAAAAATATAACCTAACATCATTAAATAATTAACACTCGATACAGCAGGTCTTTTTTTATTGTTAGAAGTAGAAACAATGTGCTCAACAACTTTTTTTGCAGAGTCAATTGAGCTATCCATTTTTTTACATAACTCTTGTAATCGATCTGAACTCGCAGATCCTTCTGTATCGGTTTTAATTTCATCAATTAATTCTAATATGCTTTTACCATTGTCTCGAAGCGTCTTCCTAAAAACTAAATCATTTGCTTGAATTGCAGTGGTGCCCTCGTATATAGGGAGAATTCTAGCATCTCTATAATGTTGTGCGATTCCTGTTTCTTCAATAAAACCCATTCCACCATGAATTTGAATAGCATTTGATGTAATCTCAAGTGACCTTTCAGTCAACCACCCTTTAATAATAGGTATCATTAAAGATGATTTTGTTTCCCAATATTCACTCTCATCTGACTTAGTCATATCCAAAGCAAAAGCTCCATAAATTGCAAGAGCTCTCATAGCTTCGATTTCTGATTTCATAGTCGAGGACAATCGAAGCACATCTGGGTGATGAATAATAGGATCGCCTTTCTGACCATCAATTGGAACTCCTTGAACTCTATCAAAGGCATACATTTTAGATTGTTGGTAAGCTCTTTCAGAAACAGCAAGTCCTTGTACTCCAACTGAGAACCTTGCATGGTTCATCATTTCAAACATAATATTTAAACCCTGATTTTCTTCTCCAACTAAATAACCAATTGCTCCATCCTTTTCACCAAACTGTAAAACTGCAGTAGGAGAACCTTTAACACCAAGTTTTTTTTCAATAGACAAACAGGTTACATCATTTTTTTTGCCAATACTGCCGTCATCATTTGGAATAAATTTAGGAACAAGAAAAACAGAAATACCTTTATTACCCTCTGGCGCTTCAGGTGTTCTGGCTAAAACCAAATGAATAATATTCTCAGATAAATCATGTTCTCCATAGGTAATATAAATTTTTTGTCCATAAATTTTATAATGACCATTTTCTTTTATGGCTTTAGTTTTAATCGTAGACAGGTCTGTTCCGGATTGTGGTTCAGTTAAATTCATTGTACCTGTCCAATGACCTGATGCTAATTTTGGTATATAAAAGCTTTTTTGATCTTCTGATGCTGATTTTTGTAAAGCATATATCAGACCTTGTGTTAATAGGTGGCAAAGCGCCAATGACATATTAGAACTATGCCAAATCTCATTAACAGCGGCAGATAAAGTAACTGGTATCTGTTGACCACCAAATTTTTCTTTGGCCTCTAAGCCAAACCACCCACCATCTCTTAAACTCTCATAAGCCTCTTTGTAGCCTTTAGGAGTTACGACTTCACCAGTATCGAGTCTTTTTGAGCCCTCATGGTCTCCTGAAAGGTTACAAGGGTCTAACACTTCAGAAGCTATTTTTCCTGCCTCTTCAAGAACAGCTTCAACTAAATCATCAGAAAATTCAGAATAATCACTAACTTTATTTAGTTTGCCTAAATCTATTAGATTTTTAATTACAAAATTTAAATCTTTAATTGGAGCTTCGTACATGACTTATATATATACTTTTCTTAAGTTCCTGCCTAAAGAAATTAAAATCTCGTGTTCATTAGTCCCAGTTTCGTATGCAATTCTCTCATATCGTTGATTACTTCCAATTATTTCGACAGGTTTGCCCAGATACAATTTGTTATTGGGAACTTTAGACACATCAATCGTGATCAAGTCCATTGAAACTCTTCCTAAAATTCTACATTGAAATTTATCTATATAAACAGATGCTTTATTACTTCCGCTTCTAAGAAATCCATCAGAGTAACCAAAATCTATGGTTGCAACTTTTAAGTCTTTTTTAAGTTTATAAGTCTGGCTGTAGCCAATTGAATTTCCTTTTCTGACATTTTTAATTTGTAATATAGGTGAGTAAATACTCATAACCTGTCTTAAGTTAAATCTTTTTTTATAGAAAGGATTAATTCCGTATAAACTTTTTCCAGGTCTTACATAATTTAAATGATACTGCTTTCCTAAAAAAATCCCAGATGAATTAGCAATACTTAAAGGTAAGTTAAAATTTTTATTTAGGTCAATAAGTTTATTTAATTGTTTACTTGACTCATTTTTTTTTAAATCATCTGCAGAAGATAGGTGAGACATTAAAAAAATAATATTCTTTTTATCGATTAAATTTGAATATTTCTCAAGTTCGCTTGACTGCAATCCAAGACGATTCATTCCAGTATCAATATGCAAAACGTACTTAAGTTTTTGTGAAGTTTTTAATAAAGATAATTGATCGACGTTATTAATAATAGGTATTATTTTATTTTTTTTTATTTCTTTTAAATCATTGTTTGAAATCACACCTGATAAAAGGTAAATATTTATATTTTTAAAATTTTCTCTTAGCTTGATAGCATCATCTAACCTAGCAACATAAAAATCTTTACATTTATTTGTTTTTAATATCTTACAACATTCCAAAAGGCCGTGCCCATAGCCATCACCTTTAATTACGCTTATAACCTTTGAATTACCTGAAAACTTATCGATTTGCCTGTAATTATGCGACAGATTTTCTTTACTCACAAAAATCATTTTTTTATTGATTTTTTGGTTTTTTTTAAAGACTAGTTGTTTCATATTATGGATTTTAAGGCTTCAACCTTGTTGTCTTATGCCCTATATTACTTCTACTATTATAATAGATATAGGAGGAGTAAATGAAAAAATTTATTTCATTATTTTACGCTCTAGTCCTGTTTGCTGGTTTTACAACTGTAGCAAAAGCAGCAGACCCGATTAGAATTCCAGTTTTAAACTGGTCAAGCCAAATCGTTATGGCTAACGTTATGGCACAAGCTTTTGAAGAGCTTGGTTATGATGTTGAATTAGTCCCTGCTGAGTCAGCAACAAGATATGAAGCTGTCAGAGTAGGTGAACTTCACGTTGCTCACGAAACTTGGGAGTCAACAATGGCTCTGCCTTTTTATGAAGCTATGGATAAAGGTGGATTAATTGATGCTGGAAGTCACGACCTTATTACTTTTGAAGAAATGGGTGTTCCTAACTGGGTAATCGAAGATGGATTATGTCCTGGTCTTCCAAGCTGGGAAGCACTTAAATCTCCAGAGTGTGCAGCAAACTTTGCAACACCAGACTCTGAAGGTAAAGGTAGATGGTTAGAAGGTCCTTATGAGTGGCACACAGAAGTTATGCCTAACAGACTTAAAGGTCTTGGTATAGATGATTTATGGATGGTAAAATTTGCAGGTACTGCAGATGCATTATGGGCTGAATTAGAAGCAGCTAAAAAAGAAGGAAGAGGCACAATTATCTTTAACTGGTCTCCAAACTTTACAGATGCAGCTGGTTTTACTTTCATTGAATTTCCTCCATACTTCGAGGGATGTAGACTAGAACAAGGTGGTTCTTTAGAGACTACTGGTTGTGGTTCTCCAAAAGGTTGGCTTAAAAAAGCTGCTCACATTAAGTTCCCAATCACTCATACATCTGCATATAAGTTCTATACAAAAATGGAATTTACAGCACCTAACATTGGTGAAATGGCAAACTACGTTGACAACGAAGGCATGACTCATGCTGAAGCTGCAACTGCATATATTGCAAATAATAGAGATCAAATAGATCTATTTATGAAGTAATATTTCTAATTTGAATTCCTCCCTCTTTTTGAGGGGGGAATTAATTTTATTTTAGGAAAGATTAATTTATGTCACCAACTATTAGCTGTTCATCTGTCTATAAAATTTTTGGTAATAACGCTCAGACACTTTTATCTGAAAGTGGAGGGAATGTAGACGCCAAAAAATTTCAAGAAGCAGGGTGCATAGTTGGCGTTAACAATGCTTCTTTTGATGTAAATCAGGGAGAAATGCTTGTAGTTATGGGTCTCTCCGGATCAGGAAAATCAACATTACTAAGGTGTATATCTAGATTAACAGACGCAACTTCTGGTAAAATTTTAATTGATGGTGAGGATATTTGCTTAATGAATAATAAGCAATTAATCGAACTAAGAAGAGAAAAGATGGGCATGGTATTTCAAAATTTCGCTCTTCTTCCACATAAAACAGTTTTAGAAAATATTGCTTTTCCGCTTCAAGTAAAAGGAGTCACTACTGAAAATAGTATTCATAAAGCACTTGAAATGGTTGAGCTTGTAGGCCTAAAGGGTAGAGAAAATTACTTTCCAAGAGAACTCTCTGGTGGACAGCAACAAAGAGTTGGAATTGCGCGGTCATTAGCAGTTGAACCTGATATTTGGTTTTTAGATGAGCCTTTCTCTGCGCTTGATCCTCTAATTAGAAAAGAAATGCAAGACGAGTTTTTGAGACTCCAGTCTGTTTTGAATAAAACAATTATGTTTGTCACTCATGACTTTGACGAAGCATTGAGGCTTGCTGACAGAATAGCTATTATGAAAGATGGAATAATAGAACAATTAGATAAACCAGATAATATAGTTTTAAATCCTGCTACTGACTATGTCAGGAAATTTACTGAGGATGTCCCTCGTGAAAAAGTATTGAAGATAGAGTCAATCATGGATGCCTCTGATCCACATGCCTCCGGAGAAATAGCTGTTAAAAAAGATGATATTATAGAAACCGTAGCAGAAAAAATTTTAAATAGTAAAGAAATTATTAAAGTCGTTGATGATAAAAATTCAGTAGTTGGCTCTATAAACCCTTCTAAAGTTATAAAAGTTTTATTTGGTGGATAAGAATTATTTAAATATAATTAGATCTTCAAAACCAGCTCAGTTTGGTATTTTATTAATTGTATTTCTGCTTTTATACAATTTAGTTCCACATAATGAGGGTAACTATTTTTGGAGACTTCCCTCTTTATTAGGTTTCATACCAATTAAGTTAAATGAGATTATATATGCAGCTTTATATGAATGGTTTCCCCTCAAAGTATGGGACCCCATATTTGAAATGTATGAGGAAAAAGCAGCATTTCGTGAATTCACAAAATCTATATCTAAAGGTTTATTATTTTTAATTACTTTTGTAAGAGAACTTTTATTGGGAGGTGACAAAATAATTGATGTTTTTGTTAGTGACGCTTGGCTGAAAGATAATGATTGGATGACATGGCCAGCACTTCCATGGACAGCAGCTACAGTCGGTGCATTTTTGCTTGGGTTCCAACTTGGTGGTATTAGATTGGCTTTACTTGGAGGGATAGGATCTTTATACGTATCTATTTTTGGAAATTGGGTACCATCTATACAAACACTCTCTTTTGTTCTTATTACAACACCAATTTGTTTTGTACTAGGTCTATCCTTTGGAATATGGGGATACCTAGATAGAAAAGTTGAGACAGCTTTGCAACCAGTACTAAATGTAATGCAAACTATGCCTCAATTTGCATATCTAGTCCCTATTATTGCTTTATTTGGTTTAGGCGATCATGCAGGTTCGATAGCTACTATAGTAATTGCTACTCCGCCAATGATAAGAAATACCATTTTAGGATTAAAACGAATTTCACCTGAGGTAGTAGAAGCGGGACTTATGAGCGGTTGTACAAAAACTCAGCTTTTATTTAAAGTATTAATACCAACAGCTAGACGAGATATTTTAAACGGTGTCAATACAGTTATTATGCAATGCCTTGCAATGGTTGTAATAGCATCTTTTGTTGGTGCAAAAGGACTTGGTCTAAATTTAAAAATTGCCTTGAATAGTTTAAAAATTGGTAAAGCTGCAGAAGCAGGTTTTTGTATCGTCTTAATTGCTGTTATCCTTGATCGATTTACAAAAGCATGGGCGAATAAACAAGTTGATTATTTTGAAAATCTAACTTTTTTTCAAAGATATAAACTCTTAATCATCTTTGGAACCTCAATTTTAATTTTTTCAATCATTGCTTTTATAGCAAATGGTTACTTCGATAAAATTAATTACTTATATGTCATACCTATTGAAAAAGGTTTTACTTTTGCTCACTATATTGATGCTGCTGTTGATTGGGTTTGGGAAACTTTTTTCTATTCTCTCAATTCTTTCAATAAGTTTCTTCTAACTGAAGTTCTAGGTCCCATGAAAAAAGCTTATCTAGGTATGCCAGTAGTTGCCACGCTGACTCTTACTATGGGTGTCGCTTATATCATTGGTGGAATTAGAACAAGCTTATTAGTTGGGGGCATGATGTTATTTATTGCTATGTCTAAATACTGGGACAGAGCTTTAATTACAATGTACATGGCAACATTTGCTGTAATTATGGCATCTCTCAATGGAATAATAGTTGGATCAATATTTGCACAAACTGAGAGGGGATCAAAAATTATTCTCTCCGTGTGTGATTTTTTTGAAACATTTCCATCTTTTGTTTATTTAATACCTGTTATCTTCTTGTTCAATATTACTGATACCTCAGTGTTAATAGCTGCTATTGTTTATGCTACTGTTCCTGCTACTCGATATACTGTTTGGGGTCTAAATAGTGTCCCACTCTCCTTACATGAAGCAGGCACCATGTCTGGTGTCTCAAGAATACAAAGATGGACAAATATTGAAATTCCCTTAGCTTTCCCGACAATTATGCTTGGTGTTAATCAAACAGTTGTTTTCACTCTTCAAATGGTAATTTTAGGAGCGTTAATTGGAACTGAAGATTTAGGCCAACTTATTTTTGGAGCATTATCAAGAGCTCAAGACGGTCCTGGTGTTGCTATAACACTAGGTTTATTCGTTTCTTTAATGGCTATTTCAGTAGATGTAATTGTGAGAAAATGGGCCGAGGAAAGAAAAAAAGCTCTTGGATTAGCATAGAGAATGATTATCCCAAGAGTTACTCAACCTTATGAACCTGGATTACCAGCTCTTGGTGACGACTTAGAAAATTATTTGGTAACTGGTGGAGGTTCTCTCACATTAAAATTAGAACCAGATGACAAATTTAAAATAATTAATTTAGAAGGCCATCAACAGGCCGAGATTGTATGCTTTAATTCAAAGCGAGAGTGTAATCTATCAGCTTTAGGTCTTAATAACGAGCACAACGGACAATTAACAAAAAAAATCCTTACGAGTGAGGAGGAGTCAGCTCAAATAGCACATACTAAATTAAAAAAACTTGGATATGAGGTAGAGTCTATTAATCAATCTATATTAGTATTTTCTCAAAATTCACTATCAGGTTCAATTGAAGAGTTTAAATCAAACGACTCCATTGTTTGTATAATTGCTGCACCAGGCGAAAGTGAAATTACACATGAAAATATTCCTGCATCCGAACTAAGAGTGATTGTTCAAAGAAATAAAAAACGTGAAGAGGGGGAATTTTTATTACCAGACCCTTTAATGGATCCTGTTGAAGAAATTTTTGTTAAAAGATATACCGCAATGGCCTATGAGGTCAAAGAAGGAGATTTTATTCAGATAATTGATGTTTATGGAAGACAATGTTCTGACTTTATGGCATTCGACTCAGAGAGCCTTCAAAAAGGCCAAGAGCTCTCAATAGATACAACTAATAGTAGATATTTAATGGGAAGTGCTTTTCCAATGCCAGGTCTCCATTCTAAATATTACGATGAAAATCAAATGCCCATGGTTGAAGTCTACAGAGACACTGTCGGAAGACATGATACGTTCGGTACTGCATGTACTTCAAAATTTTATGATGATATTGGTTATTTTGGTCATCCAAATTGCTCTGATAATTTCAATTATGTATTAGATAAGTTTACTGTGAGAAAAAGACTAGGTTGGAATGCTATAAATTTATTTTACAACACAGCCATTGATGCAAATAATGCTTTAATTTTTGATGAACCATGGTCTAGACCAGGAGACTATGTGATGTTTAAAGCTCTGAAAAATTTAGTTTGTGTCTCCTCTGCCTGTCCAGACGATGTAGATGCAGCTAATGGATGGAATCCTACTGACATTTTTGTTAGAGTCTATAGACCGAATAGACCTTTTAGTAAAGGAATGGCATTTAGAATGAAAGCAGACTCTGATCCCAAATTAACTAAAGAAACTGGTTTTCACCCAAGAGTATCAAAACTTACTGAAAATATTGTTGAGTACAAAGGTTTCTGGTTAGCTTCTAATTATAATAACCACGGGGCGCACCAAGAATATGAAGCTTGCAGAGAGCGGGCTATCATTATGGACCTATCAGCACTTAGAAAGTTTGAAGTAAGAGGTCCAGACGCTGAAGAACTTTTACAAATGACTTGCACCAGAAACATCAGAAAACTATCTGTTGGCCAGGTTGTTTACACTGCGATGTGCTACGAGCATGGAGGTATGCTTGATGACGGTACAGTATTCAAAATGACGGATGATAATTTTAGGTGGATTTGTGGAGATGAGTATTGCGGTGAATGGTTAAGAGAAAAAGCAAAGGAACATAACTTAAAGGTATGGATTAAATCTTCTACTGATAATTTACATAATGTTTCTGTCCAAGGGCCAAGGAGTAGAGAAATATTAAAAAAGATAATCTGGACACCCCCTCATCAAACATCATTGACAGATTTAGAGTGGTTTAGGTTTTCTATAGCTAGGTTAAATACTTTAGATGGAATTCCTTTAATGGTATCTAGAACTGGATATACAGGTGAACTAGGTTATGAAATATTCTGTCATCCGAGTAAAGCTGCTGAAGTTTGGGATGCTGTAATGAAAGCCGGAGAAGAGTTTGGAATTGTGCCTATGGGATTGGACGCTTTGGATTTAGTTAGAATTGAAGCTGGTTTAGTTTTTGCAAATTATGAATTCGATGATCAAACTGATCCGTTTGAGGCAGGAATTGGTTTTACAGTTCCTCTCAAATCAAAAGAAGATAACTTTATTGGTAAAGAAGCTTTACTTGAAAGAAAGGCAAACCCTCAAAGAAAACTAGTTGGACTTGAGATTGAGGGAAATGAAACTACCGGGCATGGTGACTGTGTTCATCCTTCAAATAATGGAAGGGAACAAGTTGGCATTATAACAAGTGGTATGAAATCCCCTGTTCTAAATAAAAATATTGCTCTTTGTAAAATAAATGTCAAATACAGCGAGCTTAATACTGAAGTTGAAATAGGTAAGTTAGATGGTCAACAAAAAAGAATAAAAGCTAAGGTTGTACCTTTCCCATTTTATGATCCAACTAAATCAAGAGTTAAATCCTAATTTATTTATCTTTTAAATGAGTTCAATTTTTTTAGATAAATCTTCAACTTTACCAATTAGTGATAACAGGTTTGATAAAGGACCTTATTTTGAGTTTTATCATAAAGAAGATAATTCTTATGGTGTATACGCTGATCGCTATTTTCCAATATCTGTTGGAAATAAAATCAAAGATAGTTACTGGAATTTGAGAAGAAAAGCTGTCATGTATGATGTACCTGAAAAACCTATTCAAATAGAGGGACCACAGTCAGAGGAATTTCTTGATAAAATATTTTGTCGCAAAATTAAAGATATGAAAGTAGGCAGGGGTAAATATGCAATTGCCTGTTATGAAAATGGCGGAATATTTATAGATGGTGTACTTTTTAGATTAGAGCAAAATAAATTTTGGTACGTCCAACCTGATGGACCCCTTGAAACTTGGTTAAAAGCTCATCAAAAAAACTATGAAGTTACTATAACTGACCCTAATTCTCGAGTGATACAAATACAAGGTCCAATTTCTAAAGATATAATTTCAAAACTGACAAATGGAGAAATAAACAATGATTTTAAATATTATCATTCAGGCTATTCAAAAATAGCTGATCAAAATGTATATGTCTCTAGAACAGGATGGACTTCTGAATTAGGCTTCGAAATTTATACTCTAGGAAATAAGACTAATTATAAAAAAATTTGGGATACTATTTGTGAAATCGGATATCCGATGGGTATGACATTTGATGGTCTAGAATCAATGGATATAAGAAGAATTGAAGCAGGCATCCTAGATAACAACACAGATTTTGACTCTTCTATGAATCCTTATGAAATTGGATTAGGCTCTCTAGTTGATTTAGAAAAAGAAAATTTTATTGGAAAAAAAGCTTTAGAATTTTTATCAACAAAATTTGGAAAAAGATTATTTGGTATAACTACTGATAAAGAAATTATTCCTAGAGCAAAAGTTTATTTATCATCAAATGAACAAAAAATTGGATATCTTTCAGCATCAACTTGGTCTCCTACTTTAGAAAAGTATGTGGGCTATGTACGTTTTGACTACCCTGGTGAGTGGAAAGAATTTCAAATTAAAGTTGAGTCTGTTAATGATAATTTAGCTGACTGCGAAATAATTGATTTACCATTTTACGATAAAGAAAAACTCATCCCAAAGGGGATTGACAAAAATATTCCTTAATCTTTATTTTTTTCTTTTCTAAAGAATGGTATTAGAAACACAAAACAAGCTACAAAGAAAAAAAGACTTCCAAACATAGCCCAGAAACTACCAATGCTTGATATTATAAAGCCTACAGCAGAAATAATAAATAAAACCCACCCAATAAAATTAAGAGTATTATTGGACATATAATATTTATTTTGTATCTAAATATGTAGCCATAGAGTCATCCATAGCATCCAACCATGTAGTATGATGTGAGGGACCAGTGGTGCCAGTGACTGGCGAGGAAAAGGATTTATCTCTATAAGTCAGGATATTTTCTTCCTTATGGTGTTCCCAATCATAAAAATGTTTGCGAATTAACTCAAAGTCAATTTTTGGGTAGTCAACAGCAGAACATAAATCCACACAATAATCTGTTTGAAAATCAATCATTTGATAGGCATCCTCTAGGGCTTCTTCCTTTTTAACCCAGTTATCAATATCCTTTGCTAACTCATCAGCTGAAGGCAGAGTTATTTTGTTCATTATTATGTCTCTAACATACCAAGCTTGAGCATCAAACATGTTAAAAGTATGAAACTGATCTTGCATACCAAGATAAAACAAATTTTGATTATTTTGCCATACTACTCCTTTGTATAAGTTTGGAGGATACAGTCTGTTATGAGTTTTTAATTTTAGATCTTCTGGTAAAAAAGGAAAATGATGCAAGTAACCTGTACATAGTATTAAGGCATCCATTTCTTGAACTGTGCCATCTTTAAAAACTGCTTTGTTTCCATCGATCTTATCCATGTAATGTACTTCTTTCATGCCTTCAGGCCAATTGAAACCCATTGGATTGTTTCTATAACCAATAGTAACAGTTTTAGCACCATACTTATGGCACTGTAACGCTACATCTTCAGCAGAGTAACTACTTCCGAGAACGACAACGTTTTTATCTCTAAACTCTTCAGCGTCTCTGAAATCATGAGAGTGCATTATTCTCCCTGGAAAGCTATTCATTCCCTCATATTCAGGAATGTAGGGAACAGAGAAGTGACCAGTCGCAACAACTAATTTATCAAAACTTTCAGTTTTAGTTTGATCGTCTTTTTTATTTCGGTATGTAATATCAAATCCATTACCATTATCAGCAACAGAGGTAACAGTGGTGTTAAACTTTACGTATTTTTTTACATCTGATTTTTCTGCACGACCTAAAATGTAATCTTGAAGGACGGCTCTTGGAGGGAAGGAGGGAATTGGTTTTTTGAAATGCTCATCAAAAGAATAATCTGCAAATTCAAGACACTCTTCCTGTACCAATTAGTGCAACTTTTGTCATTATTCTCCTCCGATTTGAATTAATATTAATAATTAAATTTTAATTTCCAATCCATTTTTTGTCATAATCTGTAATAAATACAGGGATAATAAAAATGTTGTTTCATATTATGGAACAGGTTTATTGTAGCATTATATTAGGAATATATATTTTCGAAGAGGTTTAATTGAATCATGCAAAAGTACTCAGTTTTTAGTTTAGTAAAAAATGCTTTCACCAACCATGAAAATTGGGAGGTAGCTTGGAAAGACCCTGAGCCTAAAAAAGAATACGATGTCATAATTGTAGGCGGCGGTGGTCATGGTCTTGCAACAGCTTATTATCTTGCAAAAGAACATGGCATCACAAACGTTGCCATACTTGAAAAGGGTTGGATTGGTGGAGGTAATGTTGGAAGAAACACTACCATCTTGAGATCTAACTATATGTTTGATTCAAACGCTCATTTTTATGAGTTTGGCATGAAGCTTTGGGAAACACTTAGCCAAGAATTAAATTACAACGTTATGTATTCACCGAGAGGAATTATAAACCTAGCTCACTCTGATGCACAAATGAATGCTTACGCTAGAAGAGGTAACTCTATGAGATTAAATGGTATTGATGCAATTCTTCTTGGAAGGGATGATTTAAAAAAGATGATCCCATTTGCAGATTTTTCAGAAACATGTCGTTTTCCTATTCATGGTGGTTTAATGCAACCACGTGGAGGAACTGCAAGACATGATGCAGTTGCTTGGGGATATGCGAGACAGGCAGACTCCATGGGTGTCGATATAATTCAAAATTGTGAAGTGACAGGTTTTGATGTTAACAACGGAAAAATAGAAGGCGTTCAAACATCAAGAGGAAATATTAAAACTAAAAAAGTTGGATTGTGTGTTGCTGGAAGCACTACACTTTTAGCAGACATGTTAAATATGAGACTTCCAATTGAAGCACATGTTCTGCAAGCTTGTGTCTCAGAACCAGTTAAACCTTTACTTCATAACGTAGTTACATTCGGAGCAGGTCACTTTTATTGTAGCCAATCTGACAAAGGTGAAATGGTTATGGGTGGTGATTTAGATGGTTACAACAGCTATGCTCAAAGAGGAAATATGCCAATGATACAGCATGTTTTAACAGGTGGATTGGCTGTCTTCCCAAACTTTAGTAGACTCAAAATGCTTCGAACTTGGGGAGGTATTATGGATATGTCCATGGATGGTTCTCCAATAATCGATAAAACTCATATTGAGGGGGTATATCTTAATTGCGGTTGGTGTTACGGCGGCTTTAAAGCTACTCCTAGCTCAGGTTTTGTTTTTGCACATACAATAGCACAAGATCAAGTACATGAACTCAACTCAGACTTTAACCTTGAAAGATTCCATACTGGAAAAATTATAGATGAAAAGGGTGTAGGCCCTAAACCTTGGATCGGTTAATAGATGTTAGAAATAAAATGCCCATACTGTGGCAAGCGTTCACAAAATGAATTTTCTTATGGCGGAGACGCCACTATAAAAAGACCTCAACTAGGAGAAGAAATTTCAACCGAGGATTGGGATAATTTTGTTTACTACAGAGATAACCCAAGAGGAAAACACTCAGAACTATGGCATCATGTTTCTGGATGTAGACAATGGTTTAAAGTCTCAAGAGACACCGCTACACATGAAATTTTTGACACTTGTAAAATGAACGAGGACTTTAATGTCTAACAGTTTTAGAACAACTAACTCAACTGGACTTATTAATAAGGATAAAAAAATTAACTTTACTTTTAACGGTACTATTTATCATGGCTATGAAGGAGACACTCTTGCATCTGCTTTAATTGCAAATGGTGTTCATTTAGTTGGAAGAAGTTTTAAGTATCATCGACCTCGCGGTTTTTTGGGAGTTGGTGTTGAAGAACCAAATGCAATGGTTCAATTGCATGATGGTAATAAATCTGAACCTAATATCATTGCAACCGAAGTTGAGTTAGTTGAGGGATTAAAAGCTAAAAGTCAAAATTGTTGGCCTTCAGTTCAATTTGATATTGGAGAAATAAATAATGTCTTAAATCGTTTTTTTCCTGCAGGTTTCTATTACAAAACATTTATGTGGCCAAAAAGTTTTTGGATGAAAATCTATGAACCATTTATAAGAAAAGCTGCTGGTATGGGTAAAGCACCACTGTTACCTGACCCAGATAGGTACGAACATAATTATGAACACTGCGATGTACTAGTTGTTGGCTCTGGCCCATCAGGCCTCGCAAGTGCTCTGGCTGCTGCTAAAAATGGGGCAAGGGTTATATTAGCAGAAGATAAGCCTAATTTTGGTGGCTCTCTTCTAACTGACGAAGTTACGATTGGTAACATGTCAGGAAAAGAGTGGGCTAGTGATACCATTTCCCAACTAAAAAGTATGCCAAATGTAATATTAAAAAAAAGGTCACAAGTCTTCGGATACTATGATCACAATATGACCGTAATGATTGAAAGAGTTAGCGATCATATTGAAAATCCCTCAAAATACACACCAAGACAAAGACTACATTATATTAGAGCTGGAGAAGTAATAGTTTCAACTGGTTCTATTGAAAGACCAATATCTTTTGGAAATAATGATAGACCAGGAATTGTATTAGCCTCAGCAGCAAAAGAGTATATGAAGGTTTATGAAACATTAGTTGGTAAGAAACCAATTATATTTACCAATAATGATACAGCATATTCAACTGCCCTTGAGTTTATTAAAAATGATATTGAACCAATCATTGTAGACACTCGAGACAGCTCAAACGGTGAATTAGTCAAGGAAGTTCAGCAAAAGGGTATTTCTATAAAATTTAATTCAGGGATCGCAGACACTAAAGGACATTTGAAGATAAATTCTGCTATCATCGGCAAGCTTGACTCTTCAAAAGAGTCTTTTATTTCAGAAGAAACAGTAGAGTGTGATTGCATTTGTATGTCAGGAGGCTGGACACCAACGGTTCATTTATCTTCCCAAGCTGGAAATAAATTAAAGTTTAATGATGATATTGATGCGTTCGTACCGGATAAAAAAAGACAAAAAGAAACAGCAATTGGAGCAGCTAATGGTTCTTTCACATTAAATCAATCTCTAGCTGAAGGTTTTCAAGTGGGCTTTGATTTATCAAACAAATTCACAGATCAAAATAATCCTACAAATAGTCCCAACTCAAATGAACCTAGCTATGAAAAACATGAAAAGCTCTGGTGTATGCCTTTACCATCTGGAAAAAAACCAAAACGCTTTATCGACTTTCAAAATGACGTTGCAGTTTCTGATGTAGAGCTAGCAATTAGAGAAGGCTTCAGATCAATTGAGCACGTCAAAAGATATACAACTCTTGGGATGGCTGGCGATCAAGGCAAGACAAGTAATTTAAATGGTTTGCAATATGTATCTAAAATTGAAAAAAAGATTGTTCCAGAAGTTGGTCATACAACATTTAGACCACCATACACTCCTGTAACAATTGGAGCTATCGTGGGTAGAGAAGTTGGTAATCACTATTTACCAACAAGAAAATCTCCCATTCATACATGGCATGAGGAAAATAATGCTGTTTTTGTAGCGGCAGGTTTATGGCAAAGACCCAGATACTACCCAAGGGGTTCTGAGGATATGAACAGTGCTGTTAATAGGGAAGCTGCAAATGTAAGAAAAAACGTTGGAATTTGTGATGTTACGACACTTGGTAAGATTGATATTAAAGGTCCGGATGCACCAGAATTCTTAAACAGAGTTTATACAAATGCATGGCTGAAACTGCCCGTTGGAAAAGCTAGATATGGTGTAATGCTAAGGGAAGATGGCATGGTTTTTGATGATGGAACAACATCTCGATTATCTGAAAATCATTTTCATATGACTACCACTACTGCCCAAGCTGCAAATGTTTTATCGCACTTAGAGTATTATTTACAAGTTGTATGGCCAGATTTAGATGTAAATGTCTTATCAACTACTGAACAGTGGTCTGGTATAGCAGTGGCAGGTCCAAAATCTAGAGATCTTTTATCAAAATTATTTCCTGATGTAGATATGTCAAATGAGGGTTTACCATTCATGGGTCTTGTTGACTCTTCAATAGACGGTATCAAAGCTAGAATTTATAGAATTTCTTTTTCTGGCGAACTAGCTTATGAGGTAAATGTCGAGTCAAACTATGGTCTTTATATGTGGAAGAAGATCATGGAAGTAGGACAGTCATTTGATATTCAACCATACGGAACAGAAGCTCTATCAACCTTAAGAATAGAAATGGGTCATGTCGCAGGAGCAGAATTAGACGGACGCACTATTCCTTTTGATGTTGGACTGAATAGTATGGTGAGTCAGAAAAAAGATTTCATAGGTAAAAGATCTTTATCTAAAGACGCATTCACTGAGTCGGATAGACAAACTATTGTTGGACTTGTTCCACTAGACAAAAAAACAAAGATCCCAGAGGGTTCACATATTATAGAAGATAATAGTGCTGTTGCCCCAATACCTAAACTTGGACATGTTTCATCTTCTTGTTGGAGTGTTGAATATAATAATCCTTTTTCCATAGCTATTATAAAAGATGGTAAAAATAAAATTGGTAAAAATCTATATGCTGTCTCTCCTTTAAAAGATATTTCAATTCCTGTTGAGGTAGTATCCTCACACTATGTTGATCCCGAAGGCTCAAGGGTGAGATCATAATGGAACAAGCACAAAATCTATCACCACTTCATTTTGATCATAAGCTCGGCTTGTTTGGCGACCATGAGAATAAAGAAAACCTATTAAAAATTTCGGAAATAAAAGATCTTAGTATTATCCAAATTGCTAAATTTAAAAAAAGCTCAATTGAGATTGAAAAAGTTACCATAAATCAACTTAATTTACCGACAGAAAGTTTAAAAGTTTCTCACAATCAAGAGCTGTATTACAAATATCAGGCGTAAATGCAAAAAATGTTTTAAAAAAAGGTTCTCCAATAAATTTTAATGAAAATATGTTTAAACCAAATAATTGCGTGAACACTACATATAACGGAATTAACATACTGATCGACTATTTAGACGACCAACCGTTTTGTTTTAACCTTTATGCATTAAGAAGCTTTGGTGGTTCTTTTTACCATAGCATTACTGACTCGTCATTAGAGTATGGGTATGAGGGTATTTAATATTAATGTGCGGTATAGTTGGAATATATTTAAAAAATAAAAAATATAATTCACAATTAGGTAAATTTCTTACTGGAATGATGAATAGTATGGCTACGCGTGGTCCTGATAGTGCAGGTTTCGCGATATACTCATCTGAGAAAAAAAAGAAATATAAATATTCAGTCTGCTCTAATACTGATCAAGTTAAAGAAATTTCAAAAAAACTATCTAAGCAAGTAAAAGATATCAAAGTAAAATCTATTTCAGATCATTTAATAATTGAAACAGCAATGAAGCCTAAGAAATTTATAGAAATTTTAAAAAACCATGAAGAATTAAGTTTAGTTGGTTATGGTAGTTGCATAGAAATATTTAAACAAGTGGGAAATCCAAAGGATGTTGTTAAAAATTTTTCACTAGAGAAGTTTTCTGGCTCACATGCTATTGGGCATACAAGGATGGCAACAGAAAGTGCAATCACGACAGATGGCTCTCATCCATATTCCACAGGTGAGGATGAATGTCTTGTACATAACGGATCCTTGTCAAATCATAACAATTTAAGAAGATCGCTTCAGAAAAAAGGGATTGAAATAAAGTCCATGAATGATACGGAAGTCGCTGCAGGTTATATTTCAAACGGATTATCTGATAAAAAATCACTCAAAGAAACACTTTTGGATGGACTGAAGGACCTCGATGGTTTTTACACATTTATTTCTGGAACCAAAAATGGCATGGCAATTGTTAGAGATGAGATTGCTTGTAAGCCCGCAGTTGTTGCAGAAACAAAGGATTATGTTGCTATTGCCTCAGAGTTTCAAGCAATGGCACATTTACCAAATGTAAATTCAGCAAAAATTTTTGAACCAGAGCCTGGAAAAGTATACAGCTGGGGCAAATAATGAATTTAAATTTAAAAAAAGAGTCATTGAGGAAAGTTAATGAAACTCTTCAAAGTATAGATAGAAAATCAAACAAAAAGATTTTTAAAATTTCAAATCCAGATGGAAATCACGCTATTTGTGCTGGATTAAAAGACGAGATTGAAGTCACTATTGATGGTCACACAGGATACTATTGTGCTGGTATGAACATGAATGCAAATATCATTGTAAATGGAAATGTGGGCACAGGTGTTGCCGAAAATATGATGTCTGGAACTGTTCATGTTAAGGGCAATGCATCCCAATCAGCCGGTGCTACAGCACATGGTGGAACTTTGATCATTGATGGTGATACTAGTTCACGTTGTGGGATTTCAATGAAAGGAATAGATATTATAGTTAAAGGATCGGTAGGCCATATGTCTGCATTTATGGCTCAATCTGGAAATTTAGTTATATGTGGAGATGCTGGAGACGCTCTGGGAGACAGTATCTATGAAGCAAATATTTTTATTAAGGGTAAGGTGAAATCACTCGGTGCTGACTGCGAAGAGAAAAAAATGAATAAAAAAGATCAAAATATTTTGAGATCTCTTTTAAAAAAAGCAAGTATAAATGAAAGTGAGATTAAAAACTTCAAAATGTATGGTTCAGCAAGAAAACTTTATAATTTTAATATAGATAATGTATCGGAGTACTAATGGCAGAAAAATTTAAAACTACACCCAGAAAATCTTGGACATTTGATGACTATACAAACTCTGAAATTCGAAGAGCTGCAGAAACAGGTATTTATGACATTAGAGGCGGTGGTTCAAAAAAAAGATTACCTCATTTTGACGATCTTCTTTTTTTAGGCGCATCAATGTCAAGATACCCTTTAGAGGGCTACAGAGAAAAGTGTAGTACTAACGTCACTCTTGGAACAAGATTTGCAAAAAAACCGCTTGAATTAGATATTCCAATAACAATTGCTGGAATGAGCTTTGGAGCTCTCTCAGGACCAGCGAAAGAAGCGCTTGGAAGAGGAGCTAGTATTGCCGGGACTTCAACGACAACAGGCGATGGAGGCATGACCCCTGAGGAAAGAGGACAATCAAAGCATTTAGTTTACCAATTACTTCCCTCAAGGTATGGAATGAATCCAGAGGATTTAAGAAAAGCAGATGCTATTGAAGTTGTGATAGGTCAAGGTGCTAAACCTGGCGGTGGAGGTATGTTACTCGGTCAAAAGATAAGTGATCGTGTTGCCGAGATGAGAACATTACCAAAAGGAATTGATCAGAGATCAGCATGTAGACATCCAGATTGGACTGGACCAGATGATTTGGAAATTAAGATTTTAGAGCTCAGGGAAATAACAGGTTGGAAAGTTCCCATATTTGTAAAAATTGCAGGATCTAGGCCTTACTACGATACTGCTCTTGCAGTAAAAGCAGGTGCTGATGTGGTGGTGCTTGATGGCATGCAAGGAGGTACTGCAGCTACACAAGAGGTATTTATCGAAAACGTAGGTCAGCCAACATTGGCATGTATCAGGCCAGCAGTAGATGCTTTATTAGACTTAGATATGCACAGGAAGGTTCAGTTAATTATTTCAGGTGGAATTAGAAATGGTGCGGATGTTGCAAAAGCTATGGCATTGGGTGCTGATGCTGTTTCCATTGGTTCATCAGCATTAATCGCACTTGGTGATAATGATCCAAAGTGGGAGAGCGATTACAAAAAACTTGGAACAACAGCTGGTGCTTTCGATGATTGGCATGAAGGTAAAGACCCATCAGGTATAAATACACAAGATCCAAAATTAATGAAAAGATTAGATCCAGTAAAAGGTGGAAAAAGATTATCTAATTATCTCAAGGTTATGACTCTTGAAGCCCAAACTATAGCGAGGGCATGTGGTAAAAACGATTTACATAATCTTGAACCTGAGGACCTATGTGCATTAACAGTTGAAGCTGCTGCAATGGCTAGGGTTCCTTTAGCGGGAACCGGTTGGGTGCCTGGTAAGATTTAACCATTAGTTGCTAATAACTTAAACTGTACTATAATGTTCCATTCGGTGGAACATTTGTTGGAGGACAGTTTTGCAACAAGATTTAAAATATATAAATAAGTCTCTGGAAAAATCTTTTAAAATTCTTGAAATTTTATCAAAATCAATTTTCCCGTTGAAGGCATCAAATATTTCCAGAAAAGCAGTTTTATCTAGAACAACTACATTTAGACTATTGTCTGTTTTATCTCAACTTGGTTATATCCATAAAAATACTGGATCGAATACATATACTATGGGGCATAAAGCTTTTCAATTTGGAGAAACCTCAGATTATCTTCAGTCAATTTCTGAGACTTCTAAAGAAATTCTAAAAGAGGTTTCCAGTAAAACAAATTTAATTACATATTTAGCAATGCTTGAAGGCTCTCAAATAGTTCATTCTGATAAAATTTCTGACAATAATGATGATGCAACTATTAGAACTTTTAGAATGAGACTTGACGCTCATTGCTGTGCTTTAGGAAAAGTCATGCTTGCGTACAGACCTGAAAATGAAATTGCAACAATTTATCGAAGCTATAATTTTTATCCTCACACAAACAATACAATTACAAATTTAAATGATTTAAAAAGACAACTTGGCAAAATTAGAACTAACGGTTATGCGCTTAATCATGGAGAAGCTTTTGAAAACTCTTATGGAATAGGAGTTGCTATTTTAGACAAAGATAAAAGATCATTTGCTGGAATCGCTTTATCAGGAAGTAAAAATATTTTAAACCCAAAAACTATGATGGATTATGTTGATCTTCTTCAATCTGCCTCGATTAAAATTTCTCGACTAATTGTTGCCAATTGACGATTATTGTTGATAAATAATAGATTTTTGTAAAAATTTTGTTTCATAATATGAAACAAAATGTGTTTTTTTCATACCTCACAGACAAAATGTAATTGCTTGGAGGTTACTAAAATAATGAGCTTACCTACTAAATGTGACTATTTAATAATCGGGGCTGGAATTCACGGTCTGAGCACCGCATGGCATCTTTGTAAAAAATTATCCAGCAAAGGCCAACTCAAAGAAAATTCTGTAGTCGTTTTGGAAAAATCCAAAGTTGCAAATGGAGCAAGTGGTGTTGCATGTGGAATTGTAAGGAACAACTACTACCAGCCTGCAATGAGAAGACTAATGGCTCATTCTGTAAATGTTTGGAATGAGAATGCTGAGGCTTTAACTTACAAGCCAGTTGGCTACATGCATCAACTCCGAGCTTATGCAAGAGGGCATGTCTGAAGTTTATGAGCAGCAAAAAGAAATAGGATTTGACTCTGAGTTTATCGAGGGAGCATCAGATTGTGATAAGTATATGAAAGACATGTTGCCAGATTGGCAAGCTCAAGGCATCACTTCAGTTTTACACGAAAAGAAAACAGGATATGGAGCTAATAGAGGTGCCATAGAGGGCTTCCATAAGTTAGCAGTATCGGCTGGGGCAAAAGTTTTAGAAGGGGTGATTGTTAACAATTTAATTTCTTCAAACGGTAGTGGCGCAGTTTCGGCTGTAGAAACATCAGAGGGTAAAATTGAATGCACTCAATTAGTTGTTGCGGCTGGTCCATGGGTAAGAAAATTTTGGGAAATTTTAGAATTACCTAACACCGTAAAAATAAAAAAACCTGATGGTTCATTTACTGATGATATACCTATGTGGTCATACATGGCGCTTGAAGAGGGTGAGTTGGAAGTTGATCCAAGAAGTTATAAAACAGCAAACGGAACAGAGTACCCAGTTATTCATGTTGATACAGAAGCTACACTTGTCTCAAATAAAACAGGAGATGTTATACATGAAAATGTTATGTGGGGTTTTTACTATAAGCCCGATGTCTACAGAGATGGTATACAAGGCGGTTCCTCTCCATATGACATAAATAAACCTGTAAACGACATAAGTCTTGACCCTTATGGTCATGACTCAGATGAGTTTCAACCAAGGGCTTCTTTTGAGGATAAATGGACCTCAGCTTTGGCTTTTTGCCAAAAGCAATTTGATGGATGTCACGCTAAATACAAAAAGCAAAAAGCTGGCGGTATTGGCTGTGTTACTCCAGATCGTTTTCCCGTATTCGACCGATACAGAGAAAACGTATATATTATAGCTGATGCAAACCATGGATACAAAATGGCTGGGTTAGGTGATCTTGTATCTAATGAGTTACTTGGTGAGAAATCTGAAATTCTAGAACCTTTTAGATTTTCTCGTTATGAAGAAGGGAAGTTACATCCGGTTTCAAAGAGCCCGTTCCCTTGGAGTTGATGTAAAAGGAGGAGGAATAAAATGACAGCGCTAGAAACGTACGTTAAGGATAAAAAGAGACAAGACTATATAAAACAAGTTAGAAAAAAAATTGATAAATTAGGAATTGAGTACATTTATTATCAATTTATTTCTGTTACAGGTCGAATTGTAGGTAAAGGTGTTCCTGCAGATCATTGGGAGAGTGTAGCCAATAAAGGTTTCCAATTAGTTTATGGAGCTACTGCTAATCTATTTACAAATAGACATGGTGATTACATAGGTTATGGACCAGAGGCTCACGAATTAGTGGGTATACCTGACCCTGAAACATTTGTTCAAATTCCATGGGATAAAAGAATTGCCAGAGTTTTTTGTACTTGTTTTAGAAACAGGGAAGAAGAAAAAGATCCTGGTGGATATCTTACATCTGATTGCAGAGGTAACTTAAAAAGAGCCCACGAAGAATTTAAAAAGAAACACAAACTAGAATTACGAGCAGGGACAGAACCTGAAATGATGTGGTTAACAAAAAACGAAGATGGTTCACCGACTGGTTCAGGTTTCTCTAAGCCCTACTGCTATCACATTGATCAATTTGAATCATTAAGACCTGTTTACATGAAAGTAATTGAGTATTCACGTGCAATGGGTTTGGACATTATCCAAGGTGACCATGAGGACGCGCCTGGACAATTAGAACTAAATTTCAACTACGATGATGTTGTTAGAAACGCTGACAGGTTATCAACTTACAGACAAATCTGTGCTCAAGTAGCAAGAGAATTTAATTTGATTGCTTGTTTTCTGAGTAAGCCATTTGTTGGCGTGTCTGCTTCTGGGTGTCACACAAATATTTCACTCTGGAAGGGCGGAAAAGATGAGTTAATACCATGTGGTAACAAGACTATCCCAGGTATGGAAAATGTATTTCATCACCGTAGGGGAGGTACAAATGTCTTTATGCCGGACGGAAAAGATAGAAGAATTCCTGGAAAAATAGGCCTTCAAGCAATTGGTGGTGTCATGGAACACCTTCCTGCTTTAACAGCCTTGGGTTCCTCAACTGTGAATTCATATAGAAGACTTTGGGATACAGGTTTTTGGGCTCCAGTTTATGCGGACTGGGGATATCAAAACAGAACCTGTGGTTTAAGGGTATCTGCCCCTGGTAGATTTGAATATCGATCAGTTGACTCAGCCCACAACCCATACTTAATGGGAAGCGGTCTGTTGAAAGCATTCGACCATGGTATTTCAAAGAAAATGGATCCAGGCAAACCTGAACAACAAAATATGTATGAACAAATGAAAGCTGGTAAGCAAGTTGAAAAATTACCAATGACTCTTGGTGAGGCATTAGATCGATTAGAAACCGACAAGGTAATACAAGATGCTCTACCAGGCGACATGATGAAAGTGTTTATGGAGTATAAAAGAGATGAGTGGGAAGAATTTTTAGCAACTCCGACTCAATGGGATCTCGATAAATACCTAGATTGCTTACCATAAGATAAGATAGGAGAAAAGTATGTGTGGAATAGCTGGAGTTATAAATAAAAAGAAGACAGTCAACGTCGGTGAACAAATGGGCCTTATGTTACAAGGTCTTAAACATAGGGGACCTGACTCAACAGGATATGCTATGTACGGAACACCTTTAAAAAAAGGCTTTGTAATGAGATTTAAAATATCTGAAAACGAGGCTGAAAAGGTAAATGCAACTGTCGACTCACCTGCTGATTTAAAAAATAGAAAAAATGCTGTCGACTCTATTTTAAAAAAACATGGTGCTAAAGTAACAAAAGAAAGCTCCAGCACCCCATACGCTTTCAGATATATATTTGATTTTAAAGGTGACCTCACAGATTTGGCTACTGAGATAGAAACAGTCGAAAAAACTGAAATTTTATCAATTGGTAAGGGTCTCGAGCTCATTAAAGACTTAGGCGATGCAAATACTGTATCCAATCAATATGGCCTTGATAAATTTATGGGTACACACGGTATTGGCCATACAAGGATGGCTACCGAGTCTGATGTAGATATTAAATCTGCACACCCTTATTGGGCTTTCCCTTTTGAGGATGTGTCAGTTGTTCATAATGGTCAATTGACTAATTATTGGGGCAATCGAAGAGTACTTGAAAGAAAAGGTTACAGGTTTAATTCAAATTGTGACTCAGAAATAATTGCTGTCTATATAGCTGATAAGATGGCTAACGGCATTGAACTAGAAAAAGCTATGCATGATAGCTTGGATGAGCTCGATGGAGTTTTTACATATGTTGTAGCAACAAAGGATCAGTTAGGAATGGCAAAAGACCATATGGCCGCTAAGCCAATGGTAATCTACGAAAGTAAAGACATCGTAGCATGTGCATCAGAGGAAGTTGCTATTAGGAATATATTTCCTCACGAAATTAAAACATATGACCCTTATGAAGCGGAGGTAAAAGTATGGCAGGCATAACAAAAAGAACTACTGCTTTTGATGATGAAAATTTATCAGGTAGATCGCAAAAATTATATTTTGAAGTAACAGAAGAAGAAAATTATACCTACTACGGTAATCACGAAGTTGATTTTAATAAAAGAACCTCCATTGATTGTGAAGGCATTGATGCTCATGAGTTGAATCAAAAAATTAGAGATGCAATTCGAAAGGGATATGGGTCTATAGTTATTAAAAACCCTGGTGCAAAACACTCACTTGGTGTGGGAATTCTAAATAAGTTAAACTTAATCTTTGAGGGTAGCTTAGGTTATTTTGGTATCGGTTGTATCGATGGACCAACAGTGAGAGTTAACGGAAGAGTTGGTTGGTCATGTGCTGAAAATATGATGTCAGGAAAAGTTGTTGTTGAAAACAATGCAGGATCTTGTTTTGGAGCTGCTCTTAGAGGTGGTGACCTTATAGTTAAAGGCGATGCAGGTGCAAGAACTGGAATTGATATGAAAGGTGGCACTATTCTTATTGGCGGAAATGCTGGAGCTTACACTGGATTTATGATGCAAAGAGGAAGAATTATCGTTTGTGGTGATGTAAACGCAAACATGGGTGACTCAATGTATGATGGAATCATTTTTGTAGGAGGAGAGCCTCATTCGCTTGGAACAGACTGCGTACCTGGTGAAATGAATGAACACGAGGTTAGATGGCTAGAACAAAAAATTAAAAATGCTGAGATTGATTGCAAGGTCCCAGCTTCAAAATTTAAGAAATACGTTGCAGGAAGAATGCTCTGGAATTATGACAATCTAGAGCCAGCAGAAAAGAAAGGAATATTAGGCTAATGGCAAAACGTAATACACAATTATTAGGACAAAACTCAATTTTTACCCCCGAGGTAATGGACGACATTCATATCAAATCACAACTTGGTCGTTATCGTATGCGTGGTATGGCGTTAATGAAAAAAATTCCTCACTGGGATGATTTAGTTTTTTTACCAGGCACATTAACAAGATTTGTTATTGAAGGTTACAGAGAGAAGTGTCTAACAGAAACAATAATAGGTCCTAGAGCAAAAAATCCTATCAAACTTGATATTCCTGTTTACATAACAAGTATGAGTTTTGGTGCTCTTTCTTATGAAGCAAAAACTGCTTTAGCTAGAGGTTCATCAATGGCTGGAAGTGCAACTTGCTCTGGAGAAGGGGGTATGATACCTGATGAGAGAAGGTACTCTCACAAATGGTATTATCAATGTATTCAATCCAGGTATGGCTTCAACCCACACCATGCTCAATTAGCTGACGCCATTGAGGTTTTCATTGGCCAAGGTCAAAAAGTTGGGATGGGTGGTCACTTAATGGGCCAGAAAGTTACTGACCAAGTAGCTGAGATGAGATCTTTACCTGCTGGTATTGATCAAAGATCTCCTGCTAGACACCCAGACTGGATGGGACCTGACGATTTAGCTCTTAAGGTTCAAGAATTAAGAGAATTAACTGACAATCAAGTGCCAATTCAATTGAAGTTAGGTGCATCAAGAGTTTATGACGATGTCAGAATGGCAGCAAAATGTGACCCTGACTCTATATTTTTAGACTCTATGGAAGGTTCAACAGCAGCTGGTCCACACATTGCAGCAGCTAATACTGGTATTCCTGGTATTGGTGCAATTAGAGAAGCAAGAAGAGCTTTGGACGATGTGGGAAAAACTGGTGAAATATCATTAGTATTTGCTGGAGGTATTAGAGATGGAGCTGATATGGCTAAAGCCTTAGCTCTTGGGGCAGATGCTATTGCTATCGGTACAGCTGGATTAGTAGCACTGAACTGTAACAAAGATATTCCAGAAGCTGATTATGAAAAAGAAATGGGAGTGGAGGCAGGTTACTGCTATCACTGTCATACTGGTAGATGTCCAGTTGGTGTGGCCACACAGGATCCTGTTCTTAGAAGTAGATTAGACCCAACAGAGGCAGCAGAAAGAGTTTATAATTTGCTCAGCACTATGACTCTTGAGTGCCAAATGTTAGCAAGAGCATGTGGTAAGACAAACATTCACTCACTTGAGCCAGAAGATCTAGCTGCATTGACAATGGAGTCATCAGCAATGGCTAAAGTTCCATTAGCTGGTACAGATTTAACAGTAGGTGTAGATAACTACCACTCAATTTAGGAGAGTATTATGGTTAAAAAGAAAGTTACAAAAAAGAAATCAACTTCTGCAAAATCAAAAAAACCTACTAAGTCAAAAGGTTATCAAGTTGTCGGCGGAGCTAAATTAAAAGATAAGGAAATTAAAACATCAAGAGAAAAAATGATTGGCCAGCATATTGGCTATCGTTATGATGTTAACTTAATTCCTGATTACAAGCACTTAACACCATTTCTTAAACAATATATCGAAATTATGGGTTGGGATGATTTAAATTGGTTAGAGGACATCCATATGGGTTTTGAAGGTGATACCCCTGCTGTGTTTGACAGAAATGCAAACGCTTGGATCACTTTGCCAAAGAAGATTAAACTTCCAAAAAACCAACAAGATAGAGATATGTTAGCAAGAGAACTTTTAATTAAGTTTCAAATGTCACCTAATCATCCCTTGGTACAGTTAAAAAGAACATACGCTAAGGGTGAGAACTTTAAGTTAGTTGAGTAAAATTTTATAAATAAGGGAGCCTTTGCTCCCTTATACTTTCAAATATTTTAATCTTTAATTCTTATTAATTTAGATTTTTTCCAATTTGGAATAAACTTTATAACATCTATGTCATTCCCCAAACCAGGATTAAAATTTTTATTATGCCAAAAAATATTTTCCCAATGTTCCTCATTTTTATCAAGAATAAAAGGAGAACATGACAATCTATAATTTGTAGAAAGGTGAATAAAATCTAGAATACATGAGCCGTCTTTTACTACTTTTTTTGAGATACTTGAATTTTCTGGAAAAGTAGCAAATAAAGAGTCTGAAAATTTATCTTTATCCATAAAATATTCAGAAGATAAAAATTTATTCATTTTATCAAATCTATCAGCAGGATCGTAAGTTCGTTTAAATGTGTGTTCAAATAGTTTTGTCGTGTTTACAGGATCATTTTCTGAAATTACAACAATAATTCTTAGAAGTTCATTTCCTTTCTTATCAAGCAATATTGGTGCCATAGATGAGTTTGGTCTACCATTTTGTGTTCTAAATGCCTGAATTCTAGATTGACATTGCCAATCAAGAAACTTTTCTTGTAAAACTTCAGGTGTCATTAATAATTTAACAATCTAGAGTTGTTTCTCTTTCCCAACTAGAAAGGTGTTTATTAAAAGTACCCCAATCTTGATTTTTTAGTTTGACATAGCTATTAACTAAATCATCACCAAAACCTGCTCTAATGATTTTTGATTTATCAAAATCACGTATTGCATCAAGAAGATTTAATGGCAATTTTTTTACTTTCCCAGCCTTGTGACCCTCTGTGTACATATTAATATCTAATCGTTTTCCAGGGTCTCTTTTATTATTTAAACCGTCCAAACCTAAAAGTAAAATACCTGCTTGAAGTAAATAAGGATTTGTAGCTCCATCCATTAATCTTAATTCAAATCTTCCTGCTCCAGGAACTCTTACCATGTGTGTCCTGTTGTTACCTGCCCAAGTAATCGAGCTTGGCGACCAAGTTGCACCTGATGTTGTTACACTACCGTTAATTCTTTTATAGGAGTTTACAGTTGGGTTAAAAACAGCAGCCATTTTGTCCGCACTTTCCATTATTCCACCTAAGAAATTGTAACCAGTTTTGGATAAACCTAATTCATCTTTTTTATCTAAAAACATATTTTTTTTGCCAGATTTATCCCAAATAGAAATATGACAATGACATCCATTGCCTGTTAAATTTGTGAAAGGTTTGGGCATGAAAGTCGCCCTTAATGAATGTTTTTCAGCAATAGATTTGACCATGAATTTAAAAAAAGCATGTCTATCTGCAGTTACTAAACAATCTGAAAAATCCCAGTTCATTTCAAATTGACCATTCGCATCCTCATGGTCGTTTTGGTAAGGTTTCCATCCAAGTGAGATCATTGAGTCACATATCTCAGTGATTACATCATATCTTCTCATTAAAGCAGAGGAGTCATAGCATGGTTTTGCTTGCGTATCCCTTTGATCTGATAAAGATGTCCCGTCTTCGTTGACCAAAAAGAATTCACATTCAACACCTGACTTCATATAAAGATTTTTTTTAGCTGCTTTTTCTATTTGTCTTTTTAAGGCTATTCTTGGTGAGGTTTCTACTGGTTTACCATCCATAAACAAATCTGAGGCAACCCAAGCTATTTCTTTATTCCAAGGAAGCTGGATAACACTATCACCATCAGGCATACCAAACATATCAGAGTCAGCTGGAGACATATCAAGCCATGTTGCAAAACCTGCAAATCCAGCTCCTTCAGATTGAATTTCATCTATAGCTGTTGCAGGTACAAGCTTTGATCTGAGCACTCCAAATAAATCTACAAAGCTTACAAAAAAATATTTAACACCATTTTTTTTTGCAAATTGGTGAAGGTTAGTTGCCATTATATATCTCCTCTACTTGAATATGCAAATCGTGCATACCATTAAAAAAACAATTGAACTCAATCTTTTTTTAACATTAATTAACTTCTTTTGATTTTATAATTAAGTCAATTAAAAGTAAAATACATAAAAGTACAGGAAAGAAGATTCTAAAAGTTGTAAAAAGATTTTTTCTCTGTCCTTTTTTATTTTTATAAAAATAAAAAGTAATAATTTATAAGGAGATCATATAATGACACTTGAAGAACTTGAATCGTACGTGATGATGCAAGCGAACGTCAGTATGGAAGCTTACTATTGGTGGTGTACTGCGTTAATGATTGCAATTCACGTAGGTTTCTTGATGTATGAAGTAGGATCGTCTCGTTTTAAAAACGCGGTCTCTTCAGCTACAAAAAACCTTTTAGCGTTCGCGTTTATGATACCAACCTTCTGGTTATTTGGTTGGTATATTTATTTAGCATTCCCAATGGGATTTACTCCTATTGAGCTAGAGGGTTATGGAACACCTTGGAACGTATCAATGGGACCAATGTTAAGTGACCAAGCCACAGGTGTTTTCTGGGCGGCATTTACATTATTTGCTTGTACTACAGCTTCTATTTTTTCAGGATCTGTTCTTGAGAGAATAAGAATTAGCTCATTTACTTTCTTGGCTGTTGTTTTAGGGTCTGTAGCATGGATCTTAGCCGCTTCATGGGGCTGGCATCCTGATGGTTGGTTAGTAACACAATTCGGATATCATGATGTTGGAGCAGCTGGTGTTGTTCACATGGTAGCAGGTTGGTTTGCTTTCGGAGTTGTCTTAAACTTAGGTCCTAGAGTTGGTAAATACAATGCTGACGGTTCTGCGAATGAGATTGAGGGTCATGACCTTCGTTTCTCATTTATCGGTCTATTGATGATTATTGTTGGTTTCTTCGGATTCCTCGGTGGTTGTTTAATTTGGGCAGGTGCTGACTTTGGTGGATGGATTAATATCTACGGTGCTCCAGCAACACTATCTTCTTTCGCCTTCAATACCCTAATGGGACTTGCCGGTGGAATGATTGGTGCATTCTGGATGAGTAAAGGTAATCCATTCTGGATGATGTCAGGTTTTGGTATCCAGGATTAGCCTTTGTTCTTGGTTTTGTTGGCGGTGTGATAATTATTCCTGCGAATAATTGGTTACATAGTGTTTTCAAGATCGATGATCCAGTAGGAGCTATCTCTGTTCACGGAGTTGCCGGTATATGGGGTGTGATTGCAATGGGATTATTTGCATCAGGCTATCCAGCATCTGGTGATATTCCTCCAACAAGTTTTGGTGGACAGTTAGTTGGATGTATAGTCATGTTCTTAGTAGGATTTGTACCTGGTTATGGTTTATCATTCATTATGAAAATGATGAATTGGTTACGTGTACCAGATGCAGTTCAAAAAGCAGGTATTGATAGCGCTGAGTTAAATCTCAAGGCATATCAGTAACATATAAGGAAGGAGAAAATATGAATACATTTCCAGGACCTGAAAATAGTTGGGAAGGTGTGGACGCTTATTTCACATATGCCAACAGTGAAGGTGCACTGATATTTTGGACCCTTTTTGTTATTGCTCTATGCGTGCTAGTCACTATGGCAACAGCAAGACACGAGTCTGATACTGCAAAAAAAACAAAATAATGTATAATTTAAGGCGGGGAATTATCCCCGCCTTATAATAAATGGATTACAACACTTCAAATCTCTTTTTTCAAAATCTCATTCAATCAATAGCTGAAAATAAACTAATAGCAGCAGTTATTTGGATTGCATTTATGATTTTTATTTTAAGAAAAATAGCAAAAAAAGATAACGAATTGATTTTAAAAAAGAAATTCTCTAGACATAAATAAACAGAAAACTTGAATTTACTAATTATCAGTGGCATGGATAAAAACCATGATAATGAACATGTTAAATCAAATTCTTCTTATCAATATAGTTTTTTTGAAGAAATTATTAAAAAGCAAAATCCCCTCTCAAATATCTCGGTTTATAAACCTTACATTGAGGATGTAAATAAATTTAGTTTTGAAGATTACGATGCCTTTTTATGGACCGGAGGTCTCGGTAATATTTATGATGACAATGATCACAATAAAAATCAGTTGAAGATATTTGATAGAATAGCAACTCTAGAAAGACCAATTTGGGGAAGTTGTTGGGGTCTTCAAGTGGCTGTAACAGCATTTGGAGGAAAAATATCAAGTTCTATGAGTCCAGAGTTTGGATATTCTGAAAAAATAAAAATTATAAAAAATCATTTTGTTTATAAAAATAAAAAAAATTTATTTACTGCTCCTGGTCATCATTACGATAGTTTAGAAACTCTTCCCAAGGACTTTGACATAATTTCTGAGAATAATCATTCTATTCAATCTATATGTCATAAAAAACAAAACATATTTTGTACTCAATATCATCCAGAACTACCATACAACTATATCGGTAAATTAATGAGTTATTGGAAAAGAAATTATTTAAAGATTATGAGTGAAAATGAATTTGAAGCATTATTAAATAAATTACAAAGTTTTGAAAATGAAGATCAATTTAACAGAGAACTTGAATTACTGAATTGGTTAGAAAATATTAAATTGTGATTATTTTTTAGTAGCGATCATAATTAGTGATAAAAAAATCACTGCTAAAAGACCACAAAAAACTGCTGCAAAAAAAATAGTGGATATAATGAACATAAATACTTTTATATCTGTAATCTTACTAAAAAAAAGTGGTGTCTGTAAAAACTGATCAACAGTGAGTATAAAAGTTAAAACAAAAAATCCCATCATAAAGCCTCTTTTGTAAAATTTAATCCATGATTTTTTAAAGTAATCAATATTCATAATTTGAAGTAGTAATTTTATATTATGGTCATATAATTTCAATTCGATAAGATTTAAATTTTAGGAGGAAACTAACTTGGGTCAATATTTTGAAAATTTTAAAGACGCCTTACCTGATGTAAAAAAAGTTAGAAAAATAAAAAAGGATTTAGAAAAAAAAGGCGTAAAATACATTTATTCTAATTGGATTGATTTTCTGGGTAGTCCAAAAACTAAGCCTATGCCTATATCTGATTTTGAGGATCTTTGTATGGGTAAAGGCCCTCAATTTGCTGTTCATTCTGTTTCCTTTGTTCCAGAATTAACTCCAGCAGATAATGATCAAATCCCTGTGCCAGATTTGGATAGTCTCGTTATATGTCCATGGGATAAAACATGTGCATGGGTTTTTGCAGATTTATATTGGAATGACAAACCTTACGATGTTTGCCCAAGAATGACGTTAAAAAAACAAATAAAGGAAAGCGCTAAATCTGACTTGAAATTTTTTGTTGGTATCGAACCTGAATTTTTCTTAATGAAGTGGGAGGGCGACAAACCAGTTAAAGCAATTGACAGAGATCCTATAAATTTGAGAAGACAAGCTTTTGGGTATGACTCAGAGTACTCAATAGATGGAATGCATTTTTTAAAAGAAATAATAGATATTTTAAATAATGATTTGAAATGGGATCTCCATGACGTCGTTGCTGAGGGCGCATATGGCCAGTATGAATTAGATTTCGGTTACACAGATATTTTAGGGATGGCTGATAGATTTGTATTTTTAAGAGTATTACTCAAGGAAGTTGCAAAAAAATATGGATATTTTGTATCATTTATGCCAAAGACAACTATTAGTGATTGGAGAGCTGGCGCTCACATCAATCATAGTGTGGCATCAATTAAAAAGAAAAATAATAACATATATAAGAATGGAAATAATTTCTCTGATAAAGCCTACAATGCTGTCGCTGGAATTTTAAAACATGGAGCAGCGATTACAGCTCTAGCGTGTCCAACTGTTAACTCATATAACGGATTTGTTCCTACAGTTGAGGGCCTTGATGGTGGCCGTCATACATGGGCTCCTACACACATGACATACGGCAGTAATAATAGATCAGCTATGATAAGACTACCACAAAATAGATATTGTATAGAAAATAGGGCGTCTGATTTAACTCAAAATCCTTATTTAACCTTTTCTTTATTAGCCGCAGCTGTTACAGAGGGTATCGACAAAAAAATGAAGCCCCCAAAACCAACTAATAAAAGTCTTTATGATTTGACCGAGAAAGAAAAAAAAGAGGTTACTACACTGCCAAGAAATTTATTAGAGGCAGTAGACGCTTTTGCTGCTGATAAATTAACTAAAAAAGTTTTTTCTGAGGCTATGATAAACAATTTTATTGGATATAAATATGATGAGTGGTCTAGATATCATACAACTACAACTGATTGGGAAATCAAAGAATATCTAAAGTTATTTTAATTGATTAGTAAAGAGGAACTACATAAATACCAACTAAATAATTTCAAATTAAAATCAGGCGACATAATAGATTTACAATTAAATTATTTAGCATTTGGGAAACTAAATTCTGACAAATCAAATGTAATTTTATTTCCTACTAGGTATGCTGGTACACATCTCGAGCAAGGATATCTGATTGGTAATAATTTTCCCATAGATCCAGATAAATATTTCATCATTATTCCAAATATGTTTTGTAATGGTGTTTCATCCTCACCCAGTAATACAGAAAAACCCTTTAATGGACCTAATTTTCCCTTAATTACAATATATGATAACGTGCAAGCACAATACACACTTCTAAAAGAAATATTTAACATAGAAAAAATTAAATTAGTTATAGGTTGGTCAATGGGAGGACAACAAGCATTTGAGTGGGCGTCATATTTTCCAGACATGATAGAAAATATGATTTCTATGTGTGGTCATGCTAAAACTACAGAGCATACATATGTATTTTTAGAAGGCGTATATGCTGCTTTGACTTCAGATCCAAACTGGAATTCTGGAAATTATGAAAAACAACCTCAAAATGGAAAAACAACAATGGCAAGAGTATGGGCTGGATGGGCGCATGGGCAAGACTGGTTTAGGGAAAAAAAATATATCGATGATGGTTACAAAGATGCAAAAGAAGTTTTGGATAAACTTTGGAATAGAATTTATTATCGTAAGGATGCAAATGATTTATTAGCGATGATAAGAACTTGGCAAGAGCACGACATTAGCAACAATAATAAATTTAATAATCAATTTGATAAAGCTCTTAACTCTATTACTGCGCGATGTATTTTAATGCCAGGTAAAAATGATTTATACTTCCCCCCAGAGGATAATGAAATTGAATTAAAAAATATTAAAAATGGTGAATTACGTATCATTCCTTCAAGCTACGGTCACTATGCTGGAGCAGGTAAGTCCAAAGATGATTTAAATTTTGTTAATGATGCTATAAAGGATATATTGATTACTTAACAATAATTTTAAAATATTTTTTTTTACCAATCTTGAGTATTTTTCCGTTATAAGACTTATCAATCGTAAGATTAATATCGTTAATTTGGTCGTCGTCAATCTTTATACCACCACCCTCAATTAGCCTTTTTGCTTCAGATTTTGATGAGACCGTACTATTGGATGTTAGTGTATCTATGAGTTTTGAGTCTATTTTAAAGTTAATTTCATCAATATTATCGTAAGAATTATTTTCAAAAATTGATCTTGCTTTTTCTTCAGCCTCTTGTGCTGAGCTTTCTGAGTGACAATCTGTTGTCACTAAATATGCTAATTTTTTTTTCGCATTATTGATATCTTCTTTAATTAATATTTTTATTTCTTCTTTGTCTAAATCACTAAAAATAAGTAATAGTTTTTCCACATCATTATCATCCACATTTCTCCAATACTGATAGAAATCGTAAGAACTGTATTTATTTTGATCTATCCAGACAGCGCCTTGCTCGGTCTTACCCATCTTCTTACCCGTAGAGGTAGTTAAAAGAGGTGTAGTCAGACCAAAAGCATCCTTTTTGTTTATTTTTGATATAATTTCCATACCCAAAACGATATTACCCCATTGATCTGAGCCACCAATTTGCAACTCGCAATTTTCATGTTTATTTAAGTGAAGAAAATCATAACTTTGAAGTATCATGTAATTAAATTCTAAAAATGATAATGATTGCTCTCTTTTAAGTCTCTCTTTAACACTCTCAAATGTAAGCATACGATTGATTGAAACTTGACTTCCCAAATCTCTCAATAACTCTATGTAATTTAATTTATCAAGCCATTGATCATTATTTATAAATTTTATATTTTCTTTGAAATCTCTAAAATAATGTTCAAATATTCTTTTAAAATTCTCAATATTTTTTTGGATTGTTTCGTAAGTTAAAATTTGTCTTGAGGCATCTTTGCCAGAGGGGTCACCAATTTTTGTTGTGCCTCCACCTAATAGTACTATAGCCTGATGACCATGTTTGATTAGAGTCTTAATAGCTCTTAATTGAACAAGACTACCGGCATGTAATGCATCAGCAGTAGCATCAAATCCAATATAAAAAATAATTTTTTTCTTATTGAGTAAATTATTAAGTTCTATTTCATTAGTGCATTGATTGAATAGATTTCTATCTTTAAATAACTGTATATAATCTATCATATATAATAATTAACATAATTTTATAGATATCAAATGGAATATATCGCCCTCGGTTGCATGTCTGGTACTTCTTTAGATGGTATTGATTGTAGCTTGGTCAAATCTGATGGAGTTTCATATGTGACTGATATATCAAATGAATTCATTCCATATAGTGATGATCTGCAATTAAAATTACGTAATGTAATTTTGAAAGGATACTTAGACGATATCAAAGTTATAAATCAGCTAAATCAAGAATATAAGGATTCCATAAACAATTTTATTAAAAAAAATAATTTCGAAATAGACTTAATTGCAATGCATGGACAAACAATATTTCACGATCAAAAAACAAAAATTTCAATACAACTATTTGATAAGACTATTAGATTTAACGCTAACTCTCCTGTTATATGTAACTTTAGAAAAAATGATTTGTTAAATGGTGGTAATGGGGCACCAATAATGCCAGAATTCCATCGAGTCTTAGCTAATCAACTAGATTTAAAAAAGGTTATTTTTGTCAATATAGGAGGTGTTACTAATATAACTGTAATTGATAACCAAAAAATTACTGCTGGTGATAGTTCTTTTGGTAATGCCATCGTTAATGATTTAATTTATGAAAAAACTAAAGAAAGATTTGATGTTGATGGTTCATTATCTAATAATGGTCAAAAAATTGATGTTCTATTTAAGAGAATAATAAGTGACAAGTATTTTTTAGAAAAACTTCCTAAATCTTTAGACAGAAATTATTTTCATAAATATATAGATAATTCTATTAAAGATAAAAATTTAAATGATTTAATTTATACATTACTTGAAGTAATTCCATTTGCTATTAATTCTTTGATTTCCTCGCAATCAGACTTCAAAATTATTTTAATGGGCGGTGGAAGAAAAAATCTAACTTTAAAAAAAATTTTCAGTAATTATTTTGATAATATTTCTTTAATTGATGATTTCCAAATAGATGGAGATTTTATAGAATCCCAAGGAATGGCATTACTTGGTATAAGATATATGCTAAAAAAACAATCTACATATTATGAAACTACAAAAGTTTTAAAAAATATTTACTTAGGTGAAAAGTGTTAGCTTTTGTGTTTTTGAATATACTTATTTAAAGTATTCATAAGAGGATCTAGCTTTCCCTCAAATAAGTGATTTGATTTTGAGATAGTTTCCATTGAAACTTCTGCATTTTTTTGTTTTTTAAATGTTTCAAAAAATTCTTTTAAGTTATCTCTTTTTACTATTTCATCTTGTTCAGCTCTAACTATCAATGTTTTTATAGGACAGGGTGATAAAAAATTAAAATCGTACAAATTTACAGGTGGGGCTATTAAAATTAATCCATCTACTTCTGGTCTTCTCATTAGAGTTTGAAATCCAATCCATGCACCAAAGGAGAATCCTACAATCCAACACGACCTAAAATCCTCATTTTTTTTTTGGAGCCAATCTAGAGAGACACTCGCATCATTTAGCTCTCCCTCTCCCTCAGTAAAGGCACCATCACTCTTGCCAACACCACGAAAATTTATTCTTAAAGTTGAAAAACCCGCATCTTTCATCACTTTAAATGCTGCATAATTAACTTTTGTGTCCATAGTTCCTCCATGTTTAGGATTGGGATGGAGAATTATAGCTATATTTGGTTTTTCTTGCTCACTAGGTGAGTATTTGGCTTGAAGTTTACCTTCACCACCTTGTATAAATACTTCTGGCATAATTAAAGAAGAGATCATAGATTACTTTTGATAAAAAAAGCAAGTTATAAATGAATTCATTAGGTTTTAATAAAGATCCATCAAGCACAACAGTGGTGGTTGCTATGTCTGGTGGAGTGGATAGTTCTGTCACAGCTGGTCTATTAAAAAAAGAGGGATACAATGTTATAGGTATAACTCTTCAGCTCTATACTTCTAATAACTCTGCAAAAAAAGGTTCTTGTTGTTCTGGTCTTGATATTTATGACGCTAGAAGAGTTGCCCAAAAATTAGATATACCCCATTATGTATTTAATTATGAAAAAACATTTAAATCAGATGTAATCGATTACTTTATCAACGCTTACGAAAATGGTGAGACACCCATACCTTGTGTTAAGTGTAATGAGACTGTTAAGTTTAGAGATTTAATGAACTTTGCAAAAAAATTAGAGGCAGATTGTATGGCAACAGGGCATTACATTAGAAGAAAAGGTAATATTAAAGATGCCCATATGTATAGGGCTGAGGATAAATCGAAGGATCAAAGTTATTTTTTATTTGCAACAACACAGGATCAGTTAGATTACCTAAGATTTCCACTTGGTGAGATATCTAAAGCAGAAACTAGAAAAATAGCAGAGGATCTTGGTCTTATCGTTTATGACAAGAAGGATAGTCAAGATATATGTTTCATTCCAGATGGAGATTATAAAAAATTTATTAAGTCAAATAAGAAGAAAGGTGAAATACTCGACCTTTCAGGTAATGTTTTATCTTTTCATGACGGTATTCAAAATTTTACAGTTGGTCAAAGAAGAGGCTTAGGTATAGCAAATGAAGACCCACTTTATGTTGTTGATATCATTAAAGATAAAAACCAAATAATTGTTGGTGATAAGAAAGATTTGTTAGGTAAATCCCTTTTATTAGGTGATTTGAATTTTATTATGCCAGAGTACGACCTTTCCAAAAAAACTGTTGAAATCCCTTGTAGTGCAAAAATTAGATCTTTATCTGAACCAAAAAAGGGAAAACTTATTAAACAATCTACTTCCTACTCTTTTGAGTTTGATGAACCCGCAGAGGCAATTACCAAAGGTCAAGCTTGTGTTTTGTATGATAATGATAGGGTTTTAGGTGGTGGGATTATTAAACAGAAACTGAACTAATTAGGGTATTTACTCGTATTTTCTTGTAAAAATCCTTATTTATCATATATATCGAGACCTATGGCAGCTACAGAACAAACAATTAAACAAGTAAACACACTAGGTAACAGTGATTACAAATATGGTTTTTCTACTGAAGTAGATGAGATCCGACCTCCTAAAGGTTTAAATGAAGAAATAATAAAATTCATATCTGCCCAAAAAGATGAACCAGAGTGGATGCTTGAATGGAGACTAAATGCATTTAAAGTCTTCAACAAATTACCGAAGCCTCAATGGGCTAAATTGAATATTCCAGAAATTGATTATCAAGATTGTTATTATTACTCAATACCTAAAAGTTTAAAAGATAAACCAAAGTCACTAGATGAAATAGATCCAGAAATACTAAAAACTTATGAAAAACTTGGTATTCCATTAAAAGAACAAAAAATGTTATCTGGTATAGCTGTTGATGCTGTTTTCGACTCCGTATCAGTTGCCACGACATATAAAAAACAACTGAGTGACTTAGGTATAGTATTTTGTTCAATTTCTGAGGCAGTAAAAACTCACCCAGAATTAGTAAAAAAATATTTAGGAAGTGTAATTCCAGTATCAGATCATTCTTTCGCAGCATTAAACTCAGCCGTTTTCACTGATGGCTCGTTTGTTTACATTCCCGAGGGAGTAAGATGCCCAGTGGAATTATCAACATATTTTAGAATTAATGCAATGAATACAGGTCAATTTGAAAGAACGCTTATCATTGCTGATAAAGACAGTTATGTGAGTTACCTAGAAGGCTGTACTGCACCAATGAGAGATGAAAACCAACTTCATGCTGCTAATGTAGAGTTAGTTGCCCTAGATAATGCTGAAATTAAGTATTCAACAGTTCAAAACTGGTACCCAGGAGATAAAGAGGGTAAGGGAGGCATCTACAACTTTGTAACCAAAAGAGGTGCCTGCAGAGGGAAAAATTCTAAAATATCTTGGACTCAAGTCGAGACAGGATCTGCAATTACATGGAAATATCCAAGCTGCATTTTACAAGGAGATAACTCTAAAGGAGAATTTTATTCAGTAGCCATAACTAACAATATGCAACAAGCTGACACTGGCACAAAAATGATACACATTGGTAAAAACACGTCTTCTAAAATCATATCAAAAGGCATTTCAGCTGGAAAAGCTAATAATACATATAGAGGCCTTGTAAATATTTTGTCAAAAGCCAAAAATGCAAGAAATTTTACTCAATGTGACTCCCTGTTAATTGGTAATCAATGTGGAGCTCATACAGTTCC
>LULQ01000185.1_pt1 | contig 70443 bp, 67 predicted proteins | sample 728091 | NCBI WGS metagenome assembly LULQ01 (sample SAMN03860285, study PRJNA289734) | marine metagenome | biome: seawater column; feature: ocean; material: water; isolation source: Red Sea water column Station 149 - depth 10m | place: Saudi Arabia: Red Sea | collected 2011-10-15 | depth 10 m
CGCCGCCGGTGCGGTCGAAGACCTGCTGCGCGGCGCGCATGGCATCCGGGAGGCCACGCACGACCTCGGGCGTCGGCAGCGGACCGTCCCACCGGGCCCCCGAGGAGACCGCGAGGGCGTCGGCGAGGGAGTTCGACCCGCACACCCCGCAGGCCGAGGACCCCGCCGACGCCGCCTCGTGCCGGCGGCCGGGGTCGCGCAGCGGGGCAGCGGCCAGCGTCACCGTGACGACGTTGTAGCGCTCCTCCTCGGACAGCGAGACGTCGGTGCAGTACCCGACGCCCGCCACGTCGCCAGGCCGGTCACCGACGAGCCCTTCGTGCCGCACCCACCCGGCGGCGAGCTCGAAGTCGTGACCCGGCGTGCGCATCGTGACCCACACCCGCCGTGCCGCGGCGCCCGGCCACGCCAGGCGGATCTCCAACGGCTCCTCGCCGACCAGCCGGTCCTCGTGCCGTCGCTCGGTCCCGTCGCCGAGGTGCTCGACGACCCGCGTGCGGACGGTCGGTCCCGGACGGCGCACGGCTCAGCCCCGGCCGTAGCGCGCGATCACGGCCCGCCGGCGCTCGAGCTCGTCGACGGCGTCGGTGACCCGACGACGCACCGGCGCCGGCAGGTCCTCGCTCGTGCGCAGCGGCGCCAGCAGCGCCATCGCCTCGTCGGAGACCATGCACGCGGGGAAGAAGTCCTCGGCGACGTCCGCCTGGACCCACCCCGAGTGCCGGGACCGCGCCGGTGAACCGCTCGAAGGCGAACTCCTTGGCCTCGACCGTCGGCAGCGACACCACCGCCCGTGTGTGCTCCACGCGGGACACCGCGGTCGGCTCCTCGTCGAGGACCGCGTCCAGCTCGGCCCGGTCGGTCACCCCGAGCACCGCCAGTCGGACCCAGAGGCGCCACCGCAGCTCCAGGTCCACGTCCACGCCGTCGGGGAGGTCCCGACCTGCCAGCCAGCCGCGCAGGAGCTGCTCGTCGGCGGCCGTGGCGACGGCCGTCTGCATCGTGCCCAGCTGCAGTGCGGACCCCGCCTCGTGCGAGTGCGCCGCCGCCAGCGCGACCGTGTGCAACCGCGCGGCCGCGGCCTCGGGGTCGCTGCTCAGAGAGACGGCCGATCGCAGCAGCCACGGGGTGGTGTAGGTCAGGCCCGCGTCCTGGGTCTCGACCGGCAGCCAGGCCTCGGCGAGGTCCACGACCGCGTCCGGGTCGACCTCGGCGTGGTGGAAGCCCGAGCGAACCGAGTTCCAGGTGCCGGCGCGCAGCATCGGGTCCTCGGTGCGGGTCACCAGGTCGGGGAGCAGCGCCAGGGTGGTGTCGTCGGCGAGGCAGGCGGCCCACGTGTCCTCCCACGGGTCGACGAGCACCGCGTGGCCCTCGGGCACGTCCACGGACGTCCGCTCACCGGTCACCTCCACCGCGACGGGCGACCAGGTGCCGTCCGGGGGCGCGACCGCCAGGCGCAACGAGTGGCTGCGGTCGGCGGGGTGGTCGGCCGGGGGAGTGCGCACCAGCGCTCCGGCGGTGCGGTCCAGCGCGAGCCGGTCCGGCCCGGCGGTGACCAGCCACTCGCGGGAGAACGAGTCGAACCCCCCGGCGCCCGCACGGGTCCAGGACGCGAAGAGGTCGTGCATGGTCGCGTTGCCGAAGCGGTGCCGCGTCAGGTGGTCGCGCACGCCCTCGAGGAAGACCTCGTCACCGAGCCGCGCCGCCAGCTGCTTGAGGATGCTCGAGCCCTTGGCGTACGAGATGCCGTCGAAGTTCTGCAGCGCCGCCAGCGCGTCCTCCTCGCCGTTGCCGGCCACCGAGTGGGTGCTGGGCCGCTGGTCGGCGACCAGCCCCCACTGACGACGGGCGAAGGAGTTCTGCACCCACGCGTCGTCGTACTCGGTGACGGCGGCGGTGACGCGCACGCCCATGTACTCGGCGAAGGACTCGTTGAGCCACAGGTCGTCCCACCAGCGCGGGGTGGTGATGTTGCCGAACCACTGGTGCGCCATCTCGTGCGCGACCGTGGTCGCCCGCTGGATGCGCACGCCGCGGGTGACCCTGCTGGTGAAGACCAGCGGGTCCCGGAAGGTCACGCAGCCGGGGTTCTCCATGGCGCCGGCGTTGAACTCCGGCACGAAGGCCTGGTGGTAGTCGCCGAACGGGTAGCGGATGTCGAAGAGCCGGTGGAACTCGTCGAAGCACTGCTTGGTCATCGTCAGCAGCTCGTCGGCGTCGCGCTCGAGGTCGGCGGCGATGCTCTGCCGGGCCGAGAGCCCCAGCGGGATGCCGTCGTGCTCGTCCCGGACGAGGTGGTAGGGGCCGGCGACGAGGGTGACGAAGTACGTCGACAGCGGCTGGGTCGGCTCCAGCTCCCACACGCCCGGCTCGGGGTTGCTCGCCGGGGCGTTGCCGACCACGACCCAGTCGTGTGGGGCGCGGACGTGGAAGGTGTAGGGCGCCTTGAGGTCGGGCTGGTCGAAGCAGGCGAAGATGCTGGGCGCGGCGTCCATGAAGGACATGCCGTAGACGTAGTGGCGCCCGTCGGCCGGGTCGACCGAGCGGTGCAGACCCTCCCCGTCGTTGCGGAAGCGCATGACGGCGTCGACGACGAGCTCGTGACGACCGGCGGTGAGCTCCAGGGGCAGCCTGCCGTCGCGCAGCTGGTCGACGTCGAGCGCGTGGTCGTCGAGGGTGATCGAGCGGACCGAGGCCGGCTTCAGGTCCAGGAAGGTGCTGCCCGCGTGCGAGGTGAGCCCGATGCGGGTCAGCGAGCCGAAGGTCTCCTCCGAGCTCGCCAGGTCGAGGGTGACGTCGTAGGAGTCGACGACGAGGAGGTCCGCACGGGCGCTCGCCTCGCTGCGCTGGAGACCGCGGACCGGCTGGCTGGGGGACTCGGAGAGCTCGGGCACGCAGCGACCCTACGTCCGTCCGGCACACCCTCCAGCACACGGTCGGCCCGTCTCGGCGCAGCCCTGGACCGGCACCGGACGGCCACCGTCACCAACCTGTCCAGACATCTGTGCCCGTGTCCGGCAACCAAAGTGGCCCCAGACACGTCACCATGTGCAGCGGGCGCACTCCGTGCCCGCACGTCTAGGGAGGACACCGCGCGATGACGCGTTCGATCCAGGCGGGCCGGGCTCGGGCCCTGGCCGCCACCATTGCCGCCGGACTGTCGCTCGGCACGCTCGCCGTGACCGGGGGTGCGGCCAGCTCCGCCGAGCCGGCACCCGACTGCACGGCGCCGTACGACGTCGCGCAGCTCGAGCGCGGCGACGCCGTGACGGGACTGACCGTCGAGTCCGGCACCACCCCCGAGGAGTTCACCGGCGACGTCATCGGGGTCCTCGACGACGGGATCGCCGTCGGCCTCGACATGATCATGGTCGAGCTCGAGAGCCCCGCCCTGGAGCGCGCCGGCGGCATCTGGCAGGGCATGTCCGGCTCGCCGGTCTACGTCGACGGCCAGCTGCTCGGCGCCGTGGCCTACGGCCTGAGCTGGGGACCCTCGCCCATCGCCGGCGTGACCCCGTTCTCCGAGATGGACGACTACCTCGCCGCTCGCCGCGCCCCGGGCGCGAAGCAGGACGTCGAGGTCGACGGGAAGACCGCGCGGACCATTGCGCGCCGCAGCGACGTCAGCCGCTCCCAGGCCGCCCAGGGCTTCACGGCCCTGCCGGTGCCCATGGGCGTCACCGGCGTCTCCCAGGCCCGTCTGGACAAGGCCCACCGCTACGCCACCAAGCACGACAAGGGCTACTTCGCCTCCGGTGCGCTCGCCAGCGGCCGCATCGGTCGCACCGGTGCCCGCGAGGCCGCCCCCGAGACCGTGGTCGCCGGCGGCAACATCGCCGCCTCGATCTCCTACGGCGACGTGACGTACGCCGGTGTCGGCACCGTGACCTCGGTGTGCGACGGCCGCGTGGTCGGCTTCGGCCACCCGTTCTCGTTCCTGGGCGGCACCACCCTGGGCCTCCACCCGGCCGACGCCCTCTACGTCCAGCCCGACTCGCTGGGCGCGCCCTTCAAGGTCGCCAACATCTCCCCGGCGACGGGCACGATCGACCAGGACCGCCTCACCGGCATCAGCGGAGCCTTCGGGGCGCTGCCGGACGCGGCGACCATCACCTCGACGGTGAGCTACGAGGACCGCTCGCGCACCGGCTCCTCGGACATCTACTACACGCCGTACTCCGCCGACGTGACCTTCGGCCAGCAGATCGCCAACCACGACCGCGTCCTCGACGCGATCATCCCGGGCGGCGAGGACCTCTCCTGGACCATCACCGGCACCGACGAGGCCGGCGCGCCGTTCGAGCTGTCGTGGGCCGACCGCTACGTCTCCAACTACGACATCACCTTCGCCTCGTCGTGGGACCTCGCCGACACCGTCTACGTGCTCTCGAACCTGCCCGACGTGCGGATCGAGTCGATCACCACCGACGGTGCCGTGGACGACAACACCGACCAGCTGCGCTTGGGCTCCGTCGAGCAGCTGCGCGGCGGTGAGTGGGTCAAGGTCGGCCGGCGCTACGGCATCTCCGCCCAGCGCGGCAAGATGCTCAAGCTCCGCGCCGTGCTCAAGGCCCCGGACGGCACGCTGTCCTACGTCCCGTTCAGCACCCGCATCGGTCCGCGGGCCCGCAGCGGCAGCCTGAACGTCATGGGCGGCGCCTCGCAGTGGACCAACGTCTGGAACGCCAAGTCGGTCGCCGACGTGCAGGAGGCCTACGACAAGTCCGCCAGCAACGACGAGGTGCTGTTCAACCTGCGCCTGCGTCGCAACGGCGGCAAGATCAACGAGCCGAGCGAGGCGCAGTCGTCGGTCGTGGTCGGCCGGAAGTACTACTACGTCGACCTCGACAGCGGTCGGGGCGGCCCGGCCTGCCGGGGCTGCTGACGCCCCGCCGGCAGCACACGTGCGGCTCTGGCCCCCTCGGGGGTCAGAGCCGCACGAGCATCTTGCCGGTGTTGCCGCCGGTGCCGAGGCCGAGGAACGCCTCCACGGCGCGGTCCAGCCCGTCGACGTGGGTCTCGCGGGCGACCAGCTTCCCCTCCGCCAGCCAGCCGCCGACGGTGCGGTAGAACTCCGAGGCCGCGTCGCGGTGGTCGGTGACGATGAAACCGGTCATGTTCAGGCGGCGCTGGACGACGCGGGTGAGGTTGCGTGGCCCCGGGGGCGGCTCGGTGGCGTCGTACGTCGCGATGGCGCCGCAGGCCGCGATCCGGCCGAAGTCGGCCATGTGCTCGATGGCGGCCTCGAGGTGGTCGCCACCCACGTTGTCGAAGTAGACGTCGATACGACGTCCGTCGAGCGCGGTCCCGAGCTGTCCGACCAGGTCGCCGTCGCGGTAGTCGTAGGCGGCGTCGAAGCCGAGCTCGTCGGTCAGCCAGGCGACCTTCTCGGCGGAGCCGGCCGAACCGGAGACGTGCGAGGCGCCGAGCAGCTTCGCCATCTGTCCCGCCAGGGACCCGACGGCACCGGCGGCGCCGGAGACGTGCACGACCTCGCCCTCGGCCAGCCGCCCGATCCGGGTCAGCCCGACGTAGGCGGTGAGCCCGGGCATGCCGAGCACCGAGAGGTACGCCGACGCCGGGACCCTGCTCGCGTCGACCCGCCGGGCCTCGCGCGCGTCGAGGAGGGCGTGCTCGCGCCAGCCGGCCATGTGGTTGACCACGTCGCCGACCGACAGCGACGGGTCCTCGCTGGCCACGACCTCGCCCATGGCGCCGCCCTCCATGGGCGCGCCGAGCGCGTAGGGCTCGACGTAGGACTCGGTGTCGTTCATCCGGCCGCGCATGTAGGGGTCGACCGACAGCACGGTGTTGCGGACCAGGACCTGACCCGGCCCCGGGGCGGGCAGCTCGACCTCGACGAGGGAGAAGTCGTCGGGAACAGGTCGGCCGACCGGGCGGCGGGCCAGGTGGATCTCGCGGGTGCGGGTGCTCATGGCTCCCGATCCTGCCAGGGGATCCACCAGGTCCCTCGTCCCGGTCGGCCGGAGGTCCTGCGGGGGGCTGGGTCAGCCCGGGGTGTCCAGGGTCAGCCCTGGACGCCGAGCGCGAACTCGACGCGCCCGGACTCGTCGACCGCGGCGTCGAGCACCTTGTCGTCGAGCATGGTGGCGGCGTCCTGGTCGAGGTAGACCGTGGCGCCGTCCTGCTGGAGGACCTGGTCGCCGGGCTCGGCGGTCTCGGCGGTCGTCACCGACAGGCCGGCCTCGGGGCCGGGCTCGGCGGTGATGCGCAGGCCGGAGCTTTCAGTGCCGCCGGACTGGTCGGCGATCTCCTTGACGATGAGCGTGGCGTTCTGGGTGAGGGTGAGCATGGCTCGCCTTCCGTCTCGCGTACGGGTGAATCCTCAACCGTGCCGGGTACGGCGCCCGGGATCAAGTCGCCGCGGGGTGACCCCGCTCTGGCAGGCTGCTCCCATGGCTGACGACGACACGCTGCGCGCGATCGACATGGTCCGGATCGGGGAGCACCGCTACAAGGCCACCAACGGCCGTGGGGGAGTGCTGCCCATCGGTGGCGGCGAGGACCCCGACTTCACCCCGGTGGAGCTGCTGCTGGCCGCGCTCGCCGGTTGTGGGGCGATCGACCTGGACCACCTCACGGGCAAGCGGGCGCCCTTCGCCTCCTTCGCGGCGCACGCCGAGGGGCACAAGGTGCGTGACGAGGGCGGCAACCACCTCACCGGTCTCACGGTGACCTTCGACGTGACGTTCCCCGAGGGCGAGGGCGGCGACGCCGCCCGCGAGGCGCTGCCGCGGTCCGTGCGCCAGATCCAGGACCGCCTGTGCACCGTCGGTCGCACCGTCACCCTCGGGGACCCGGTCGTCTACCGCACCGGCGAGCTGTCGACCGACGCGGACGCCGACGACTCGATCGCCCCCGAGCCGGACCCGTCGGCGTGAGCGGGCGTCCGTGACCACCGCTCCCTGGACCGCGGTGCCCGACCAGCGCGGGCGCCGCTTCGTGGTGACCGGGGCGACCAGCGGCATCGGGCTGCTCACCGCCCGTGTGCTGGTGCACCGGGGGGCCGAGGTCGTCCTCGGCGTACGCAACGAGGAGAAGGGGGCCGCGGCGGCTGCCGCGATGACCGGGCCGGGTCGCGCCGTGGTCGAGAAGCTGGACGTGTCCGACCTGGCCTCGGTCGAGGCCTTCGCCGAGCGGATCGGCGACGTGGACGTGCTCGTCAACAACGCCGGAATCCTCGGCGTCGCCCGGGGCACCTCGGTCGACGGCGTGGAGCTTCACCTGGCGACCAACCACCTCGGCCACCACGCCCTGGCGCTGCGGATGCTCCCGCGCATCGGCGACCGGGTGGTCGTGGTGTCCTCCAACTCCCACCGCCACGGCGAGCTCGACGTCACCGACCTCGGGTGGACGAGGCGCACCTACAAGCCGTACGCCGCGTACGCCGCCTCCAAGCTCGCCAACATGCTCTTCATGCTCGAGCTGCAGCGCCGCCTGACCGAGGGCGGCTCGACGCTGCGCGTGACCGGCGCCCACCCGGGGTCCACGGCCACCGCCATCACGGCCAGCAGTGGGCGCGGGTTCTTCAGCTGGCTCGGCTCCTGGGGCCACCAGCTCGTCGGGATGCCGGTGTGGCGCGGGGCGCTGCCGACGCTCTACGCGGCGACGATGGACGTGCCCGGCAACTCCTACATCGGACCGCACGGGCCCGGGGAGTTCATGGGCTGGCCGACGATGGTCGGGCGCAGCGCGGCGGCAGCGGACCCGGCGCTGGCGCGGGCCTGCTGGGACGCCTCGGTCGAGCTGAGCGGGGTCGGCCTCAGCCGGCGGTGACCGACTCCAGCTCCACGGTCTCGGTCGGAGGGCCGTCCGGGCCGCCGTCGGCGGTGCCCTTCTCGGCGATCTCGCGCAGCACCTCGACGCCCTCGGGGTCGACGGTGCCGAAGACGGTGTAGTTCGGCGGCAGCGGGGTGTCCTCGTAGACCATGAAGAACTGCGAGCCGCCGGAGTCGGGGTAGGGCGTCTTGGCCATCGCGAGCGTGCCGGCGGGGTAGGTCTCCTCGCCGCTGAGCTCGTCGGGGATGGTGTAGCCCGGACCGCCGGTGCCGGTGGCCGTCGGGTCACCGCACTGCAGCACGAAGATCGTGCTCGGCGCGATCGTCAGGCGGTGGCACTCGGTGCCGTCGAAGTAGCCCTGATCGACCAGCGACACGAACGAGTTGACCGTGCAGGGCGTCGTGTCGGCGTCGAGCACCGCATCGATGTCCCCGACGTTGGTGGTGATGCTGACCTCGACCTCGCCCTCGACCGTCGGGTCGGCCGACGGCGCGTCGACGCCCTCGACCGCAGGGTTGCCGTCGGAGGGGTAGGCGCACTCACCCTCCGCGGCGGGCTCGAACGAGCCGCTGCCGCCCTCGCTCGACGCCGTGGTGGTCGGGTCGTCGGTGGCGGAGTCGTCCTCGGAGCCGCACGCGGCGAGGGAGCCCAGGGCGGCCAGCACGGCCACGGTGGCGAGGGATCGGGTCAGCATGGCGCCGATCGTAGGCGAGCGACCTAGGAGTTCAGCCCACGGGCCGCGACCGGCCACGGACGCAGACGACCGGCCTCCTCCACCCACATGGAGTCGGCGAGGTTGACCGCGGCGCAGACGTGGTTGGGGACGACGTCGACCTGGGTGCCCAGACGGGGCCGCCGTCCGGGCCACTCGACCACCGCGTGGTGCTCGGAGAGGGAGACGATGCGTGCCTTCGGGCGGTCCAGGATGCGCCCGTACCCCGTCGCGTACGCCGCGCGGTCGGCGCCCAGGACCTTCGAGCCCGCGTCCAGGACGACCCGGCCGCCGGCGTGGCTGACGACGGTGGCGCGTGCGGTGAGGGCGATGTCGTCGGGCTCGGTGGTGCCGAGCTCCCACTGCTGCGCGTCGCCGAAGACGTAGACCCCGGGGCGCAGCTCGGTGATCCGAGCGACGCCGTCGACGCCCCCCGTGCCATCGACGCCATTGACCCCGTGGGCGCTGCCGCCGGCACCTGCGCCGCCCAGGCTCGCCGCCAACGTGGGGGTGGAGCCGCCGGAGAGGACCCGGACCTCGAGGCCCTCGGCCGTGACCGACTCCCGGGCCTGGCGCAGCGCGGCGGCCTCCGCGGCCACCACCTCCTGGGCGGCGCCGGGGGAGTAGCCGTGACCGGGGAAGGTGAAGACGCCGCGGACCGGGAGACCGACCCGCGCGGCGGCGCGGGCGACCTCGCCGGTCTCCTTCGGGCGGACCCCGGTGCGGTGGTGGCCCGAGTCGACCTCGACCAGCACCTCGACGCCGGTGCCGCCGAGGCGGCGTCCCAGGTTGGCGGCGGAGTAGACCGAGTCGACGCCGATGGCCACACGGGCCTGCTCGGCGAGGTCGCGCAGCCGCTCGGCGCGGGCGTCGTCGACCCACAGGGGGTAGGCGATGAACACGTCGGTGCAGCCGCCCCGCACGAACGCCTCGGCCTCGCCGACCGTGGCGACGGTGAGCCCGCGGGCTCCCATGGCCAGCTGGAGGCGGGCGATCTCGAGGCTCTTGTGGGTCTTGGCGTGCGGTCGCAGCGAGATCTGCGCGGCCGCGGCCTGGTCGGCAACCCGGCGTACGTTGCGGCGCAAGCGGCCCAAGTCGACGCGCAGGTGGGGTGTCGCGACAGGCATGCCGCCCACCGTATCGGCAGTACCGTCGAGGTCGTGCCTCCCGTCTCCGCCCCGCTCGCAGCGCTGCTGCTGGGCGCCTCGCTCAATGCTGAGATCGAGAAGAAGTGGCCGACCCGGGAAACCCTCAGGCGCTCGCCCGCACCTCGACGCGAGGAGTGAGCGGCGCCGGAGCGTCGCTCGTGCGCCGGGTGCGGGGGATCGTCGCGGCGATCGCGACGCCGAGCAGTGCAGCGGCGGCGCCGATCACGAAGCAGGCCTGGAAGGCGCCCTCGCTGGGAACCCTGGCCACGCGGTCACCGATGCCCACGGCGACGGTGCTGCTGGTGAGGACCGTGCCCATCAGGGCGGAGGCCAGCGTCGTGCCCAGCGAGCGCGCCAGGGCGTTGACGCCCACCGCCGAGCCGGCCTCGTGTGCCGGGTTCGCGTCGAGCACCAGGGACGGCATCGCCGCGTAGCCGATGCCCACGCCGATCGAGATGACCACGGCAGCGGCCGCGAGCTGCCACGGCGAGCCCATCAGGAACAGGGCGAGCACGTAGCCGCCGCCCAGCACCGAGGCGCCGATCATCAGCGTGGCCTTCGCCCCCAGGGAGGTCATCAGACGGCTGGAGACGGGGGCGAAGAAGAGCATCATCAGACCGCCGGGGGCCATCCACAGGCCGGCGGCCAGGAGGGACTGGCCGAGGCCGTAGCCCAGCGCCTCCGGGAGCTGGAGCAGCTGCGGCACCACGATGGCCTGCGCCATCATCCCCATCCCGACCGCGACCGCCGCCAGGTTGGTCAGCAGCACGGGCAGGCGCACGGTGCTGCGCAGGTCGACCAGCGGCTCCGCCGTACGCAGCTCGACGACGGCCCACACCCCCAGCACCACGAGGCCGGCGGCGATGAAGCCGAGCGTGCGACCGGATCCCCAGCCCCAGGCGCTGGCCTTGGAGAGGCCCACGAGGAACAGCACGAGGCCGGTCGCGAGTCCGAGCGCGCCGACGGCGTCGAAGCGCGCCGGGTGCGCGTCGTGGACATGGGGGACCAGGAGCACGATGCCGGCGAGGACGACCAGGGCGACGGCGGCGGAGACCCAGAAGAGCAGGTGCCAGTCGCCGACCTGCACGATCCAGGCCGACAGCGGCAGGCCGATGGCGCCGCCCACGCCCAGCGTGGCGCTCATCGCAGCGACCGACGACCCTGCCAGGTGCGGCGGGACGATCTCGCGGAGCAGCGCGATGCCGACGGGGATGAAGCCCATCGCCAGACCCTGGAGCGCGCGCCCCACGAGCATCGTCGCGAGGGACTCGGCCAGCGCACAGACGACCGAGCCGGCGACCAGCAGCAGGGTGCTGGCGACGAGGATGCGCTGCTTGCCGAGCATGTCGGCCAACCGCCCGGAGACGGGCATCGTCACCGCGCCGGCCAGCAGGGTGATGGTCACGACCCAGGCGGTGTTCGCCGCGGTGCTATCCAGCAGGCGGGGCAGCTCGCCCTGGATCGGGATGACCATCGTCTGGGTCAGCGAGGCGGCGAGGCCTCCGGCGCACAGGGCGACGACGGCGGCGAGGGGACGTGAGGCAGGAGCGGGCACCGGACCATGAGACGACACACTGGTTGCCGGAAGCACCTATATGGGCAGGTGACCTGGATCACCGCGGGGGAGTCGCGTGCCTTCCGACCGTCGGCGGCTCGTGCTTGTCTGCTGCCATGGGCGAGGAGAAACGGGCCTTCGTCGACGAGGACCTCGCCGGCGCACGGTTCGAGCGATGCTGGATGACCGACGCCGTCATCCGCGGGTCCGGGGTGTCGGGGATGGAGATCGACGACCCGTGGCTGCTGGAGTACGGCGGGTCGCTGGTCGTGAACGGCGTGGACGTGGCCGCGTACGTCGACGCCGAGCTCGACCGGCGCTTCCCGGGTCGTTCGCTGCGGCTCGCGGCGACGGCCGAGGACCTGCGCCTCGCGTGGGGCGCGGTCGAGAGGGCGTGGGCCGGTGCCGTCGAGAGGGCGCTGGCGATGCCGGCGGACGCCGTGAACGTCTCGGTCGCAGGGGAGTGGTCGTTCGCCCAGACGCTGCGACACCTGGTGATGGCGACCGACACCTGGCTCCGGCGCTCCATCCAGGGCGTCGAGGAGCCGTACCACCCGATCGGCCAGCCGCACGCCGAGTACGCCACTGACGGATACGACCTCGCGGTGTTCTCCGAGGCGTCGCCGTCGTTCGACCGGGTGCTCGAGGTTCGTGCTGAGCGGCTGGCGATGGTGCGCAGATTCCTGGCTGACCTCACCGACGAGCAGCTGCAGGACGCCAGCACCAACCCGTGGGCTCCCGACCATCCGTGTCGCGTGCTCGACTCGCTCCAGACGATCCTCAACGAGGAGTGGGAGCACCTGCGCTACGCGGTGCGTGACCTGGATGCGCAGGAGGGGTCCCGTCGACGTGAGTTGACATAATGTCGCTTATCGGCGATCTGGCGGCATCAGTCGACGAGCGCCTTCGTACGGCTGGGACGCGGCGTTGCCTCGGATTCAGCTACGGCAGGAGGCCGTCCACGAGGTCGGCGGCACCGCTGAGGGACTCGTCGGTGGCGTCGACCAGCGGGTCGACGAGCGGGTCCGCCTGATCGGGCGCTCGGTCAGCGGTCTTGCGTACGGTGTCGACGACCGCATCGGTGGCTGAGCGAGCCGTGCCGGACTCGTCCGCGGCTGGGCTGGTGTCGCCCTCGGAGGTGCCGTTCGTGCCATCGCCGCGCGAGCCGGCTTGGTCCCGAGTGCCGACCGAGGCCTCCGTGGACTCGGCACGATGCCGCGGTCGGTAGGTCTCGGTCTGCTCGGCGGCACCGGACTCGGGATCGGCCGCGGCGACGGTCACCACCTGGCTGATTCGACGCAGCGGGTCGAGGAGTCCGACGGTGCTGCCGCTGCCGCTGCTGGTGGCCGGCAGGACGGCGAGGTCGTCGGGGCCGATCGGAGGCTGGTCCTCGTCGCCGACGGCCACGCCGCCCAACGTCAGCGCCAAAGTGCCGGTCAGGCCGATCGCTGCCAGTGACGACGTGCGTCCGATGCGGCTTCCACTGGCCGGCGATCGGTGGGCTCCGACCGAGCTCGCAGTAGAGAGGGTCGCGCGGGGCCGCAGGAGGCGGCTCTGCGGGGCGGCGTGCTTGCCGGGCACCGGGGTCTCCTGGTGTCGGGGGCAACGAAGACTCCCCGCGTGCTACCCACACGCACTCCCCCGCTACACGTGCGAGCCACGAGGTCTCCGTCACGCCGAGGACGGCCGACATCCCCGGGATCACTTGCGGAAGCCGACACTGACGCTCGTGCCCATCGTCTCCGTGCCGGTGCGCCACAGGTGGGCGCGATCGAGGCGGTAGCCGACGGTCAGGCCTGAGATGCGGTACCGGCCGGGTGACCCTGGCTGCAGCACCGCGACGAGCTGGTGCTCAGGGCCGAGCACCGTGCCGGGCCCGGCGGCAGTGCAGTCGTGCTCTCGAGGGGGTCGTCGATGGAGGACGCCGAGCGCCAGATGCCCGCCATCCTCGGTTCGAACCTCTCGGCAGCGCAGCACCTCCACGGCCGGGTCCTCTTCAGGCGTCCTGCTGAGGTGGACAGTGACGGAGCGCAACCTGAGCGTCCCCTCGGCCGGGAACTGTCCGGGGTCGGTGAGGCCGACGCTGAAGACACGGCCCTCCCGCCACGCGACCGGGGCGGCGCGCATCGAGGCGCCGTACTCCTCGTCGAGGACGTCGGGGTGCGCCCACCACCAACCGCCCACCAGGAGGGAGACGACGACGCCGGCAGGGAGCAGCCAGCGGCGACTCAGGAACCGAGACATGTGTGCAGGCTAGGCGCTGCGCCGCAGCAGCCTGGTGAGGCTCTCGTCGAGGTGCGCCGCGAAGCTGTGCTCCTGTGGTGGTGGGAGCTTCGGGATCACGCATCGGTAGCGATGGCCGCTGGGTGTCTCGAGCACCAGGTCGTGGAGCTCAGCGTCGACGACCCACGTGCGGAAGTCCTCGGCCTCCTTGGCCTGGTTGCAACCCTCGCACAGGCCCTGACCGTTGCTCGCAGACGTGGGGCCACCACGGGCGACCGGCACCACGTGGTCACGGTGCCGGATCGGTGCGTCGCAGCCGGGTGTGCGGCAGCTCCGGTCACGGACCGTCAGGAACGCGGCGAGCCCGGCCGGGAAGCAGCGCGCCGCCGACTCCATCGCCACGAGCTGACCGTCCTCGGGGCGGACGTAGAGTCGCCGCAGGGTGGCCTCGCCGTCGGCCTGCGCTCGGGCGATGAGGTCGCGCACCAGATCGGCCGGCAACGGGATCGGCGCCACGCCCGGAGCCGACACCCAGCCGGGCTCGTCGCCCAGCCTGCCGGCCAGGTTGAGCAGCGTGGCGTCGGACAGCGTCACCTGGACCGCGACCGGCGTGACAGACCCCTCGTCGTCGTCGGTCCTGCCGTGCAGGACGCGCGCCGTGAGCACGTCGGCCATCACCTGGCCTCGCGTCCGCTCGTCGCCGGCGGCCCGGGCCTCGTCGGCAGCGCGACCCAGGGTGGCGTGCACCGAGACGCCGACCGAGAGCGGGAGCAGCGCGGAGAACCTCACCATCCCGTCGGGCGCGGGCCGCAACGAGGTGTGCCGCTCCCCTGCCGCCTTGCGGTGCCGGGCCAGCGCCGCCGACGGGTCCGCGGTGTAGGCCCGACGGTCGACCTCGGCCCGGAACCGCCGCTCACCCCAGCCCTCGGTGGTGGCCGGATCGGCCATCAGCTCGGTGTCGATCTGCTGGCGGTCCTCCAGCGAGAGGCAAGCGGTGCCCTGCGCGATCTGGATCGCCCGCCACTCGCTGCACCGACCCGCCTCCATCGCGGCGAGCGTGTGCGGCAGCTCGCGCACCAGCACGCCTGCCAGCCCGAGGTGGACCGACCCGCGGTGCGGTGACTCGCGTCGTGCCAGGGCGACCTCGGTCGCGACACCACGGTCGCGCTTGGGCGCCGGCAGGTGGGCGCGCTCGGCCACCCGGCTCTGCTCGAGCAGGTGCGAGGCACGCGCCTGGGCGGCGGCCGCGGCGTTCTTCAGCGACTCCATCTCGTCGATGAGGTCGACGGCCGAGACGTCCCGCTCCCCCGGCTCGAGGGACTCCAGGTCCCGCACCCGCTCACGGACCCGGGCGATCAGGTCGTGGGGTGCGGTGGCCGAGTCCATGCCTCAGTCTATTCGAACGTACGTTCGAAAACAAGGGGTCTCGACGACAGATCGATGACGCTTCGAGGGAGGCCGCGCTCCGACCAGGTCAGAGCGGCTCGCCCTCGCAGCAGTTCGCCTTGAACTTGCACTGCGGGCAGAACCATCGGGTGGCGATCGGGTCGAACTCGTGCCCGCACGCCATGAAGGCCACACGATCCACCGACTCGCCCGTCGCCACCGCAGCCTGCTCCGCGGCCACGCGGTGACCGCGTCGAGCCCCCAGGGGCGGTTCGAGGACGGCGCCGCCGTCATCGACGGGGCCGTCCTGCTGGGCACCGACGCGTGGGGCAAGCACCTCTTCCACGACTACGGCGACCACGTCCTGCACGTGCACCTGGGGTTGTACGGGAAGTTCCGCGACGGGTCGGGTACGCCGCCGGAGCCCCGTGGCGCGCTCCGGCTGCGCTTGGTGGGAGGTGGGCACTGGCTCGACCTGCGCGGACCCACGGCCTGCGAGCTGCTCACCGCTCCGGAGGTCGAGTCCCGCACGGCGCGGCTCGGCCCCGATCCCCTCCGCCGGGGTGCGGACGTCGACCGATTCCTGGACCGGGTGGGCCGCAGTCGCGCCCCGGCCGGCACGCTGCTGCTGGACCAGTCGGTCATCGCGGGCGTGGGCAACGTCTACCGCGCCGAGGTCCTGCTCAGGGCGGGCATCTCGCCCTGGACGGCCGGGCGCGACGTCGCCAGGCCGTTCTGGCAGGCGGTCTGGGAGGACCTGGTCGTCCTGCTGAGAGCCGGCGTCCGCGCCGGTCGCATCGTCACCACCGAGCCCGAGGACCGAGGGCGCCCAGCGGGAAGGGTCCGCCGCATCGACGCCCACTACGTCTACGGCCGGGCGGGACTCCCCTGCCGTCGCTGCGGTACGCCGGTGCAGCGCGGCGAGCTCGCGGCCCGGTCGATCTTCTGGTGCCCGGTGTGCCAGCCCGCCGACTGAGCCCGGCAGAGCTCAGCCGAACCCGGCCGGCTCAGCCCTCCCGCCCGCTGACGGCCACCACCTGGTCGTGCAGCCGCCCGGGCCAGGTGGACAGGTCCGCCGGCGTCGCGGCGACCACGAGGTGCGAGCCGGGGATCAGGTCGTGCAGCGCCTGGGCGGTCGACAGCGGGTGGGCCGGGTCCTCGGTCCAGGCGAGGATCGCGGTCGGCACCGCGATCCCGGCCACCGCCTCGCGGGGCGGGTAGTCGGTCGACGCAGCACCCCGCAGCAGGGCCGGCAGCAGGTCCTCGCGCACGTCCGGGACCGTCTCGGGCGCCTCGACGGTCGCGGGCGGCCGGGGCGCGAGCCGTCCGGCCTCCACAAACGCCGCCATCCCCCGCTGCTCCACGAGGTCCGCGGCAGCGAGGTAGTCGGCGGCCTTGGCCTGCCGGGTCTCCCAGGCGGTCGAGGGCACCACGAGCGTGAGCGCGGAGAACCGCTCCGGCGCCCGGGTGATCGCGTGCAGCAGGGTCGCGCACCCCATCGACGGGCCGACGCCGTGCACCGGCTCGTCGGGGAAGACGTGGTCGAGCAGCCGCAGCAGGGCGTCGGCGAGCCGCTCCCACCGGTAGTCCTCCGGCACCGGCCGGCCGGTCGAGCGGCCGTGCCCGCGAGCGTCGTACCTCAGCAGCCTCGTGCCGCTCAGGCCCACGCCCAGGTCGAGGTCGAGCACCCGGTCGCGGTAGCGGCTCGAGGTCAGCCCGTGCAGCTGGACGACCGCCTCGCCGCCCTCGTCGCTGATCTCCCAGTCGAGCACGGCACCGGGTACCTCGAAGGGGCGGACCTCGAAGGGGCGGACGTCGACGGTCGGCACGGCGGTCTCCTGGTCGGCTCGCAACACGGCGGGGATCCCGGCGACGGCGGCAGGACCCGGAGGACGGTGGCCCTAGAGTACGGCGCATGCGGCTGACGAACGTGGCGCATCTCAGGCTCCCGTTCGGGCGGCTGGTCGGGTACGACCTCCAGGTCGGCGACCCGGGCGCCCCCCTGCCGGTCTCCTTCGACCAGCGCCGCCACGTGGGCGCCGGTGACCGGGCCGGCTCCTGGATGGCGCTCTCCTTCCGCCTCACCGGCCAGCGCGAGCTCTCCGACCTCGCCGAGGCCTGGCGCGCGGTGGTGCAGCGCCACGGCACCCTGCGCACCGTCTTCGTCCCCGACGCCAGCACCGGCACCGACGATGCAGGACCGGGCCTGCACGAGGTCGAGATCGGCGAGGGGCGCTGGGTCGAGCACCCGATCCCGGCGGGGCAGCCGGTCAACGAGGCGCTGCGCGACGTCCTCGACAGCCGCTGCACGTCGTACGCCGCTCCCTCGCACCGGCTGTGCGTGCTGGAGACCGCGGACGGGCCGACCGTGGTCGTCGCCGCCGACCACTCCCATGTCGACATGTGGTCCATGCTCGTGGTGGTCCGCGACCTGCTGGCGGCCCTCGACGCCCGCCGGGCCGGCCGCGCTTCCCGATGCCGCTGGGCGAGTCCGACGGCCCGCAACCGGAGCGGGTCGAGGTCCGCGACGTGCTCGACGTCGACGACAGCGGCGCCTTCGGCGTCCGCGCGAAGGAGCTCGGCGTCTCCACGCTCTCCCTCGTCGTCGCCGCCATGACCGAGGTGACCCGTGAGGTCGCCGACCAGCCGCTGCGCGCGGTCTTCCCCGTCCACAGCCGCTACGACGCCACCTGGCACGACTCGGTGGGCTGGTTCATCACCAACTCCGTCCTCGAGTCACCCGACCCCGACCCGACCGCCTGCGCCGAGGCCGTCAAGGAGGCCGTGCGCCTCGGCTCCTGGCCGCTGGAGGACGTCCTGGAGCCCTGGGGCGGGATGCCCGAGGCGCCGGGCATGTTCGCGATCTCCTGGTCCGTCGGCCTCGAGGCGCAGTACCTCGGGGCGTCGATCCTCACCGACGGCGTGATGCTCTGGTTCGTCCTCGACGAGTCCGGGCTGCACCTGCGCTGTCGCTACCCCGACACTCCCCCGGCCCGCGCCGGTGTCGGCCGCTGGCTGGACAGGTTGGTCGAGCGGCTGCGCGAGGAGGCGGCCGAGCAGGTGGGCGGGGTCCTGGACGTGGGCGGCTGGCGCTTCCGGCTGCAGCGCGCCCGGCGCACGGACGTTCCCGCCGTGGTGGCGCTGCTGGCCGACGACCCCATCAGCGGGGCGCGCGAGGTCGACGACGTGGTGCGGTACGAAGCGGCGTACGACGCCGTCGCGCGCGACCCGGGCGAGTTCCTCGCCGTCGTGCGCGACCACGCCGGGACCGTCGTGGCCACCATGCAGCTGAGCATCATCCCGGGGCTCTCCCGCGCCGGCGCGACCCGGCTCGAGGTCGAGGGCGTGCGGGTGGCCAGGGGCCTGCGCGGCCTCGGGCTCGGCGCGGCGATGCTGGAGTGGGCCCACGACCACGGGCGGGCCCGTGGCGCCACGCTCGCGCAGCTGACCACGGACTCCGCCCGCGCCGATGCCCACCGGTTCTACGAGCGGCTGGGCTACACCGCCTCGCACAAGGGGTTCAAGCGCCCGCTCTGAGCCGCCCCGACGGTCGGCGGACTCAGGAGGCGTCGAGCCGAGCCAGCTCCTCGGCGCCGAGCTCCAGGTCGGCCGCCGCGGCGGAGTCGGTGATCGAGGACGGACGCTTGGCACCCGGGATCGGGATCACGCAGGGGTCCTGGGCCAGCTCCCAGGCCAGCGCCACCTGCTGCGGCGACACACCGCGCTCGGCGGCGATCTCCGCGAAGGCGGGGTGCTCGTCGCCGAGCCCCTTGGCGCTGTTGAGCCCACCCAGCGGGCTCCACGGCAGGAACGCCAGGCCGAGCTCGGCGCACACCTCGATCTCGGGGGCGCTGGAGCGGAAGGCGGGTGAGAACTGGTTCTGCACGCTGACGAGCGCGTCGCCCAGCACCGAGTGCGCGAGCCGGATCTGCTCGGGGTTCGCGTTCGAGAGCCCGACCATGCGCACCTTGCCGGCGTCGTGGACCCGCTTGAGGGTCGCCACGACCTCCTCGTAGGGCACCTTCGGGTCCGGGCGGTGGTGCTGCCACAGGTCGATGTGGTCGCCGCCGAGCCGCTCGAGGCTCTTCTCCACCGCGGACTCCAGGTGGGTCGCGGAGCTGTCGACGTCCCAGCCCCCGCCCTCGGTGCGCACATGCCCGGCCTTGGTCGCCAGGAACACCTGGTCCCGCACACCGAGCTCGGCGAGCAGGGAGGCGATGAGCCGCTCGTTCTCACCCTGCGCGTCGGAACCCTTCTCCTCGCCGGGCCCGTAGGCGTCGGCGGTGTCGAAGAGCGTCACGCCGGCGTCCAGGGCCGCACGCACGGTGTCGAGGAGCTGCTCGCGGGGCTGCGCCCCGGTCTGGTCGAAGGTCATCAGGCCCAGGCCCACGGCGCCCACCGTGACCCGGCCGACGGTGTCGTTGCCGATCTCTCGCGTCTGCATGGGCACATTCCTACCCCGCGGGTCCACGGCCGATGTCACCCCACCGGGGCCAGCGGGGTCGCCCCGTCAGCCGTCCCTCAGTCAGCGAGCAGGAAGTAGCGCAGCGCGGAGACGAAGGCCTCCGGCTGCTCGGAGTGCACCCAGTGACCGGCGCCCTTGACGGTGACGGTGTACGTCGTGGGGAAGAGCTCGCGCATCCGCGCCTCGTGCTCGGGGCGCACGTAGTCCGAGCGCTCCCCGCCCATCCACAGCACCGGGTGGTCGAAGGTCGCGTCGACCCCGGGGAAGCCGGCGATGGTCGGCAGCTCGCGCAGCAGCAGGTCGAGGTCGGCCTGCCAGCGCCAGCGCCCCTCCTCACGGCGCAGGTTCTGCAGCAGGAAGCCGCGCACCCGCTCGTCCGGGATCGATCCGGCCAGCTGCTCGTCGGCGTCCGAGCGCCGCTCCAGCCCGTCGAGGTCGAGCCCGGTCAGCGAGGTGAGCAGGTGCTCGAACTCCCCCGCTCCCCCGCTGGGCGCCGGTGAGATGTCGACGACGACCAGCCGGTCGATGAGCTCGGGGTGCCGCAGCGCCAGGACCATGGCGACCTTGCCGCCCATCGAGTGGCCCACCAGGTGCACCGGCTCACCGTCGTACGCCGCCCGCAGCCAGGTGGCCACGGCGTCGGCCACGTCGACGTAGTCCACGCTGCCCGTCCAGGCCGAGCGCCCGTGGTTGGGCAGGTCGACCAGGGTCGAGCGCAGCTCGGGCTGCAGCGCCTTCGCGACCTGGGTGAAGTTGCGTCCCTGCCCGAAGAGGCCGTGGAGGAACACCACACGCTCGCCGGTGTCCCCGATCTCGGTCGTGTGCAGGTCGGGTGCGGAGGTCACCCGGACAGCCTAGGGATGGCCCGTTCGGGCCATGCCCGCCGCCCCGCTCGGGCCGACCTGGTCCCCGACCGGCGCGTTGACCGCAGATCTGCCACGGATCGGCCGATGGGTTCCTTACCGTCGTAGGCAGGAAGTTCGGACCGAAGGACAGCACCATGTGGGACACCGTTCAAGAGCAGTGGGGACAGGGCTCCGACGAGCACCTCTCGCACGACCGGCCGTGCGTGCGCTGCGGTCACGCGATGCACACCTTCCTGGCGTGCGACGCCTCGTGCGGCTGCGAGCCCGCCGCCGTGCCGACCGCCGTGCCGGTCAGCGCCGCGGTCTGAGCGCAGCCACCCGACGCAGCACCGGGTGGTCGTGGTCGTCGCCCTCGACGGCCCCGGTCGACCACCACATCCGCAGGTCGTCGCCGTCGAGCACCAGCTCCGCGACGAGGTTGTCCAGCCACGGCCCCTGCGTCACCTTCCAGTGCAGCGGAGAGGCTGGGACCCAGCGGCCCAGCAGGCGCCCGGTCGGGCGTGCCGTCCCGCGGCTGGCCAGGCGCACCGCCCCACGCATCACCCGCGGCAGCTCGTTGCGGATCGGCGAGCAGACCGCCTGCAGGATCCGGGTCCTCCCGGCTCGGTCCCTCGTGGCCTCCTCGGCCGGCCAGGCCTCCGCCACGTAGGAGTGGTGGACGTCGCCGGAGAGGAAGACCACCGAGCTCGGCGCCCTCCCCCGGCCGCCGGTCGCCACGTCGACCACCATCTCGCCCACGCGGCGGAACCCGTCCTGGAAGGCCGCCCAGTGCTCGGTGTCGGCCGCGCGTCGCACCCACTCCCCGACCTCGTGCCCGGGGCGCCCCAGGGCTCCCTCGGCCAACGCCTCGACCACGGCCTCGACGTGGTGCAGGCCCGGGCTGAGGAGGTAGGGAAGGGAGGTCCCGACGAGCAGGTGCTCGACGTCGCCTCGCAGCTGCGCGTCGAGCCAGGCCATCTCCTCGTCGTCGATCATCGAGCGGTGCTCGGGCTCCAGCACCCGTGCGGCCCGCGAGTCGACCACCACGAGCCGCGCCTGCGGCCCGAGCTCCCGCGCGAACGACCACCGGTAGGTCGCCGGGTCGTCGTCCGCGCGCTCGGCGAAGGCGTCCAGGGCCGCCCCGATGTCGGGCTCGCCGGGGCCGTCGTGGTCCAGCACGAGCCGCCAGAGCGGGTCCTGCTCGCGCTCGGCAGGTGAGAGGTTGCCCAGGTGCTGGTAGACCCAGTACGACGCCAGCGCACCCACGATCCGGTCGTGCCACCACTCCTTGCGCGCCATGTCGGTGCGCCACCGGGCCGAGGTGTTCCAGTCGTCGCGGACGTCGTGGTCGTCGAAGATCATCGCGCTCTGCACCGTCGAGAGCAGCCAACGGTTGGCCGGCTCGCTCCAGGCGATGCGGTAGAGCTCGGCGTACTCCTGGTAGTCCTGCAGCTCCCACCACGGCGGCTGCTCGGGGTCGCGCCGCGCCGCGATGAAGGAGCGGATCTCCTCGCTGGTCTCGTCGGCGTAGACCTGGTCGCCCAGGAACAGCAGCAGGTCCGGCAGGCGGCGCCGGTCCCTGGGGGCGGCAGAGGCGTCGAGCGCCCAGGAGCGCAGCGCGTCGACGCCGTACGCCGCATGGTGCTCCGCGTCGTGCGGGACGCTGACCCGGCACGACCCGAACGCCAGGTGGACGGGCCGGTCGTGGTCGAGCGTCCGGACGACCGGTGCCGGGTGCGGCGACCCCGGCTCGGGCCAGACGGGGTCGTCGTCGAGGCTCAGCGTGTAGGGCAGCGACGTGCCGGGCGCCAGCCCGTCGAGGGCGACCAGGGCGTAGTGGTGGCCGTGGACGGCGAAGGTGCCGGTGCTCCAGCGGCGACCGCCCGCCTCGACGGTCACCCGGCAGGCGGAGTCGACCTCGACCCACAGGGTCGCGGAGGTCTCGTCGCAGTGGCGCAGCAGCGGCCCGAGGACCAGGGCGGGCACGACGACCTCAGGCCCCCAGCGAGCCGTCGACGTCGAGCAGCACCTTCACCGCGCGCCGCTCGTCCATCGCCCGGTAGCCCTCGGCCACCTCGTCCAGCGGCAGGGTGAGGTCGAAGACCCGGCCCGGCTCGATGGCGCCGGTCAGCGTCAGCTCGAGCAGGTGCGGGAGGTACTCGCGCACCGGCGCCATCCCGCCGGCCAGCCCGACGTTCTTCTGGAACATCCGGCGCACCGGGAGCTCCACGCCGTGGGGCACGCCCACGAAGCCCACCGTCGCGCCGGGGCGGGCGACCGCGAACGCGGTTCCCATGGCCTGGTCGGTGCCGACGCACTCGAGGACCGCGTCCGCGCCGACGCCCCCGGTGATCTCCTTGACCGCCGCCGCGGCCGCACGGCCCCGCTCGGCCACCACGTGCGTGGCGCCGAACGCGCGGCCGATCTCCTGGCGCGGCTCGTGCCGCGACATCAGCACGACCTTCTCCGAGCCCATCTGGGCCGCGGCGAGCACGCCGCACAGCCCGACGGCGCCGTCGCCGACGACCACGGTGGTCCCGCCCTGCTTCACCCCGGCGGCCACGGCGGCGTGCCAGCCGGTGGGCATCACGTCGGAGAGCGCCACGAGGTGCGGCACGAGCGCCGCGTCGGGACCGGAGGCACCCACGTCGGGGACCTTCACCAGGCTGCCGTCGGCGTGGCCCACGCGGGCGTACTGGCCCTGCCCCGAGCTGGTCATCGACAGCTCGACGCAGGCCGACTGCATGCCGGCCCGGCAGTGCGCGCAGGTGTTGTCGCAGTGGTCGAAGGGGACGACCACGAAGTCGCCGGGACGCACGTCGCTGACCTCCGGGCCGACCTCCTCGACGACGCCGATGCACTCGTGCCCGATGGTGTCGCCGGGCGTGATGTCGTTCTCCCCGCGGTAGGGCCACAGGTCCGAGCCGCAGATGCAGGCACTGGTGACCTTCACGATGGCGTCGGTCGGCTTCTCGATGGTCGGGTCGGGGACCTCGGAGAGACGGATGTCGCGCGGAGCGTGGATCGTGGTGGCTCGCATGAGCCGAGCATCGCACCTCCGGCGGCGCCCGTCGTTCACCCCCGGCGCCACCTCCCGCGTCACCCCTTGTGCACCCGACCCCACCCTGCGCGGCGATGTCGCGTTATCTCACATGTGAGTTACCGTCGCTGCCATGACGGAGGGGTACAAGGGACGCATCGGCCTGCTGATCCGGGACGCACGCAAGCACCGCGGGCTGACCCAGAGCCAGCTCGCCGACCTGCTCAGCACCAGCCAGAGCGCGATCAACCGCATCGAGAAGGGCCAGCAGAACCTCTCGCTGGAGATGCTCGCCCGCATCGGCGCGGCGCTGGACTCCGAGATCGTGGCGCTCGGGGCGGGTCCCACGCACCTGCGCATCACCGGCCCCACCACGCTCTCGGGCAGCATCGAGGTCAAGACCTCCAAGAACGCCGGCGTCGCGCTGCTGTGCGCCTCGCTGCTCAACCGCGGCCGCACCACGCTGCGCAAGGTCGCGCGCATCGAGGAGGTCAACCGGCTCCTGGAGGTGCTCGGCAGCCTCGGGGTCCAGACCCGCTGGCTCGGCGACGAGGGCGACCTCGAGATCATCCCGCCCAAGGAGCTGCGCCTGGACGCCATCGACGAGGAGGCGGCCCGCCGCACCCGCTCGGTGATCATGTTCCTGGGCCCGCTGCTGCACCGCGCCGACACCTTCGACCTGCCCTACGCCGGTGGCTGCAACCTCGGCACGCGCACCGTCGAGCCGCACATGTCGGCGCTGCGCCCCTTCGGGCTCGACGTCAAGGCCACCGACGGCAGCTACCACGCCAACGTCGACCGCTCGGTCTCGCCGAGCCGCGCGATCGTGCTGACCGAGCGCGGCGACACGGTCACCGAGAACGCCCTGATGGCCGCCGCGCTGCACCCGGGCACCACGGTGATCCGCAACGCCTCGTCCAACTACATGGTCCAGGACCTCTGCTTCTACCTCCAGCGCCTCGGCGTCGAGGTCGAGGGCGTCGGCACCACCACCCTGACCGTCACCGGCCGCGAGAGCATCGACGTCGACGTCGACTACGCCCCGGCCGAGGACCCGATCGAGGCGATGTCGCTGCTCGCGGCGGCCATCGTCACGCGCTCGGAGATCACCATCACCCGCGTGCCGATCGAGTTCCTCGAGATCGAGCTGGCGCTGCTGGAGGAGATGGGCTTCGTCTACGACCGCACCGAGGAGTACGTCGCCGCCAACGGTCACACCCGTCTGGTCGACATCACGACGTACCCCTCGGACCTGCACGCGCCGCTGGACAAGATCCACCCGATGCCGTTCCCGGGCCTCAACATCGACAACCTGCCGTTCTTCGCGGTGATCGCGGCCGTCGCCACCGGGCAGACGCTGCTGCACGACTGGGTCTACGAGAACCGCGCGATCTACCTCACCGAGCTCACCAAGCTCGGGGCGCAGGTCAAGCTGCTCGACCCGCACCGGGTGATGATCGAGGGCCCGACGCACTTCTCCGGCACCGAGATCGTCTGCCCGCCCGCTCTGCGGCCGGCGGTGGTCATCCTGCTGGCGATGCTCGCCTCGAAGGGCACCTCGGTGCTGCGCTCGACCTACGTCATCGCCCGCGGCTACGAGGACCTCGCCGAGCGCCTCAACGAGCTGGGTGCGCAGATCGAGCCCTTCCGCGACATCTGACCTGCCAGACTGCCCAGGTGACGTCACCGGTGACGGGCCATGCCTACCTAGACGTGCGCCCGTCCGGGCGTCGCAGCGGCGCCGCGGGATCGCGCCGGGTGATCGCGTTCGCTCACCGTGGCGGCGCCTACCACCCCGAGATCGAGGGCCTGGAGAACACGCTCGTGGCGTTCGAGCACGCCGTCGACCTCGGCTACCGCTACCTCGAGACCGACGTACACCTCACGGCCGACGGGGTGCTGCTGGCCTTCCACGACCGGGTGCTGGACCGGGTCACCGACAGCGCCGGCGAGGTCGCCGCGCTGACCCACGCCGAGGTGCGCCGTGCCCGGGTGGGCGGACGTGAGTCGGTGCCGACCCTCGTGGAGCTGCTCGATGCCTTCCCCGACGCCCGGTTCAACATCGACCTGAAGTCCGAGGGGGCCGTGGACGCGCTCGCCGCACTCGTCGCCGAGCGCGGCGACTGGGAGCGTGTCCTGGTCGGGTCGTTCTCCGCCTCCCGGCTTCGCCGCTTCCGCCGGATCACCGACGGTCGCGTGCCGACCTCGGCCCACCCGCTGGAGGCGGCCGCGTTCGCGCTGCTGCCCGGGCGCCTGGCCGACCGGGTCACCGGGGGTCGTGTCGCGGCCCTGCAGGTGCCGCACCGGCGTACGCTGCGGCTCGCCGGGCTCAGCGTCACCGTCCCGGTCGTGACCACCGGCTTCGTGCGCCGCGCGCACGCCGCCGGAAAGCACGTGCACGTGTGGACCATCGACGATCCCGAGGAGATGCGGGAGCTGCTCGCCAAGGGCGTCGACGGGCTGTTCACCGACCGCACCGACCTGTTGCGCGAGGTGCTGGAGGAGCAGGGACTCTGGGAGGGGACCACATGACCATCGCACCCACGACCACGCGCGAGCGGCGCCGCGAGCACCGCGCGTGGTACGTCTACGACTGGGCCAACAGCGCCTTCTCGACCACGGTCGCCGGCGTCCTCTTCGGGCCCTACCTCATCGCGATCGCCGAGGAGGCAGCGGTCGACGACCGCATCTCGGTCCTCGGGATCTCGGTGGCCCCGGGCGCGCTCCCCTCGTTCACGATCACCGCCTCCACCCTGCTCTCGGCGGTGCTGCTGCCGCTGCTGGGCGCCGTGGCCGACCGCACCTCCCACAAGCGGCAGCTGCTCGGCGGCTTCGCGTGGGCCGGGGCGCTGGCCGCCGCCCTGCTGTTCTTCATGAAGGACGACAACTGGGAGCTCGGCGTCGTCGCCTTCCTGGTGGCCAACCTCTGCTTCGGCGCCGCGGCCGTGGTCAACGACTCGATCCTGTGCCTGATCGCCGACCCCGACGAGCGCGACGGGGTCTCCTCGCGCGGATGGGCCACCGGGTATGCCGGCGGCGGGCTGCTGCTGGCGCTGAACTTCGTCGTCGTGAGCATGCACGACACCTTCGGGCTCTCCGAGGGCATGGCCGTGCGGCTCTCGCTGCTCTCCGCCGCGATCTGGTGGGGCCTGTTCACCTTCGTGCCCTACCTCGGCATCAAGGACCGTCCGCCGCTGGCGGTGGAGCCGGCCGAGGGCGGGCTGCTGCAGCGCAGCTTCGGACAGCTCTGGCACACCCTGCGCGACCTGCGGAGCTACCCCGTGGCGCTCACGTTCCTGGTGGCCTACCTCTTCTTCAACGACGGCATCCAGACCGTCATCGCCTCGGCCTCGGTCTACGGCGTCGAGGAGCTGGGCTTCGAGACCGGCACCGTCCTGGCGACCTACCTGCTCGTCCAGGCGGTCGCCGTCTTCGGCGCCCTGGGCTTCGGCCGCGCCGCGCAGTCGTACGGCGCCAAGCCGGTGATCCTGGTCGGCCTGGTGATCTGGATGGTGATCGTCACCGTCGGGCTGTTCCTGCCCGCCGGCGAGCTGGTGCCGTTCCTCGCGATGGGCGCGGCGATCGGCGTGGTGCTGGGCGGCACCCAGGCCCTGGCCCGGTCGTACTTCTCGCTCCTCATCCCCACGGGCAAGGAGGCGGAGTACTTCAGCTTCTACCACGCCATGGAGCGGGGCACCTCGTGGCTGGGGACGCTGGTGTTCGGCATCGTCTACACCGTCACCGACTCCTACCGGCCGGCGCTGTTCGCGCTGATCGCGTTCTTCGTCATCGGTGGTGCGATCCTGACCCGCGTCGACACGGCCAAGGGCATCCAGCAGGCTCAGCAGGCGTCGGTCCCGGCCGGTTCCTGAGAGGAGCCCGAGAATCCGGGGCTCGACCACCCTCCTCGGCGATTGTCGGAATCATCGCGGGGTCGCTACCGTTGAAAACTTGAGATGGTGCGGCACGGCACCGTCTTCGGTAGAGACTGGAGGGCTCAGATGGCAGAGCGCACACTACGGGGCGCGCGACTCGGAGGCCAGAGCTTCGAGGACGAGCGCGGCATCGAGTTCGCCGCGCGGCAGCAGGTGGGTTACCGCTGCAAGCAGGACCACGAGTTCGAGAAGCCGGCCCGCACCCACTGGGACATGCTGCTCGAGCGCCGCTCCGAGAAGGAGCTCGAGGAGATCCTCAAGGAGCGGCTGGAGCTGCTGCGCGGCGGCGAGATCGGCCCCGCGCACCTGCACCGCGCGAACCGCAAGAAGGGCAAGGCCTCGGCCTGATCTTCCGACCCGTCCTCACTCGGGCGGGTCCACCACGTCGCCCCGGACCACCGGTCCGGGGCGTTCGTCGTCCCCGGGGCCACGTGGGCCACCGGGACCGGGGCTCCGCGGGGCAGCGGGGCCACCAGGTCCGCCGGGACCACCGGGTCCGGGGAACACGACCAACCGTGAGGCGACCGCCCGGGCCAGCAGCCCGCGGAAGGCGGGGCGCGTCACCGGGAGCACCAGCAGCGCCCCGAAGGCGTCGGTGACGAAGCCCGGGGTGAGCAGCAGGGTGCCGCCGATGAGCACCAGCGCACCGTCGGCGAGCTCGCGGTGCGGCATCCGCGCCTGGGCGAGGGCCTCGCGCAGCGCCCGCCAGGCGCGGCCGCCCTCGCGGCGCACGATGATCGCGCCGAGGACGCTGTCGAGGACCAGCAGCAGGATGGTCCACCCGGCACCGATCACCTGGCCGACCTGGATGACCAGGTAGAGCTCCAGGAGCGGCAGGCCGATGAAGGCCAGGCCGAGCAGCCAGACCACTCCCCCACGACGTCGCCGACCGCTCTGCGGGCTCATCTGCTCCCCTCCTCCTGGGCACTCCTGCGCGACCACAGCCGCCGCACCTGCTCGCGGCGCTCGCGCAGCCCCCACGCCGTGATCCGGCGCAGCGACTCCACCGCCACCTTGCCACTCATCTTCGAATCACCGCGCACCCGCTCCACGAACTCGATCGGGACCTCGCGGACCGTGAGTCCCGCCCGCAGCGCACGCACGACCATGTCGGTCTGGAACACGTAGCCGGTGGAGCGCACGCTCTCCAGCTCCAGCTTCTCCAGCGCGTCACGGCGGAAGAGCCGGAAGCCGGCGGTGGCGTCCTTGACCGAGATGCCCAGCAGCACGCGGACGTAGAGGTTGCCGCCGCGCGAGAGCGTCTCGCGGCGTCGCGGCCAGTTCACCACCGTGCCGCCCGGCACCCAGCGGGACCCGATCACCAGGTCCGCGGCGGGGCCGCCGTCGGTCCCCTCGATCGCGTCGAGGAGCCGGTGCAGCTGCTCGGGCTGGTGCGAGCCGTCGGCGTCCATCTCGCCGATCACGTCGTAGCCGGCCTCGAGCGCGTGGGCGAAGCCGTGCCGGTACGCCGCGCCGAGACCGCCCTTGTTGACCCGGTGCAGCACGTGCACCTGAGGATCGGCTGCCGCCAGGTCGTCGGCGATCCGGCCGGTGCCGTCCGGGGAGTTGTCGTCCACGACGAGCACGTCCACGTCGGGCCGGGCGGTGCGCAGGCGCTGGAGGATCCACGCGATGTTGTCGGCCTCCTGGTAGGTCGGGACGACCATGATCACGCGCATTGGGCGGACTGTACGGGAGTCAGGAGGCCGCATCGGCGTACTCCGGAGCAACCGTGCGCGAACGCCGGGTGACCGCGCCGGAGGCGATGAGGACGAGCAGCAGGCCGAGCAGGGTCAGAGCCACGACGCCGCGGGTCACCCAGGGCGTGAGGTGGATGCCGGGCGAGACCCCGGGCAGCAGCTCGACCTCGGCGAGCATCGTGGCGGTGGTGCGCCGGTCGACGGTCTCCACGACCCGCCCATCGGGCGCGATGATCCCCGAGCGACCGTTGGTGGAGGCGACCACGAGCCACTTGCCGGCCTCGATCGCGCGCAGCCGGGTGATCGCGAACTGCTGGTCCACCTGGTCGGTGAAGATGAAGGTCGCGTTGCTGGTCTGCACGGTGAGCAGCTCGGCACCCTCACGGACCTGGGCGTGGAGGCCGTCGTCGTAGGCGACATCGAAGCAGATCGCGTCGGCCAGCAGGATCTCGCCGATCCGGAGCGGTTCGGTGCGGTCCCCCGCGCGCATGTCCCGCTTGATGCGCGCGAGCTCGCCGAAGTTGAAGTCGACGTAGTCCCGGAACGGGATGTACTCGCCGTAGGGCACCGGGTGCCACTTGGTGTAGCGCTCCCCCGGGCCGGTGACCGGGTCCCACACGATGCCCTGGTTGAGCACGTGCTCGGGTCCGTCGTCGACGATCGCCCCGACCAGCACGGGCACCCCGACCGCCTCGACCGCGCGCTCGATGCCCTGGTTGGTCTCGGCGTCCAGGAAGGGGTCGACGGCCGTGGAGTTCTCCGGCCAGACCACCAGGTCGGGCCGGGGCTGCTCGCCCGCGGCCACCGCGTCGGCCAGGCGGACGGTCTCCTCGACGTGGTTGCGGGTGACCTGGCGGTGGTCGAAGAGCACGTCGTTGCCGGGGCCCGGCACGTCGCCCTGCACCGCGGCGACGGTCGCGGTGCCGCTCGGGTCGCCGGCGTCGTACGGCGCCAGGCCGGCGAGCGTCGCGCCGGCCACGAGCCCGAGGAGGACCGCGGTGTCGGCGCGCCAGCTGCGGGCACGCGTCAGCACCAGGTGGGCCACGCAGGCCGAGGCCAGGGCCAGCAGGAAGGACACGCCGACCATGCCCACCCACGGCAGCAGCGGGGCGACCGGGGTGTCGACGACCGCGAAGGCCAGTCGACCCCACGGCATCCCGCTGAAGGGCCAGCCGCTGCGGACCACCTCGGCGGTCGTCCAGGCCGCGGCGCCCCACACCGGCCACCACCGAACGGTCGGGGCATGACGGGTGAGCGCGGCGACCGCCGCTCCCGCGAGCCCGTAGAAGAACGTCTCCAGCGCCGAGAGCCCGATCCAGGCGGGCACGGCGACGGCGCGCATCCACCAGATGTGGGTGAGGTAGAAGGCCGCACCGAAGGCGAGCCCGAGCGCCAGTCCGCGTCGTGCCCGCACGCCGTGCACGACGGCGAAGAAGCCGGCGACGGCCACCGGCAGCAGCACCGGCCAGGCGACCGGCTCGAAGGCGAGCGAGAGCACGAGGCCCGAGACGACGGCGAGGGCCAGGCGGAGCACGTGCTCACGCTACCGGCCGGGCCCTGAGCCAGCGGAGCCCCGGCACCCGTGCAGAGCGGCGAGAGGGCCCGGCGACACCTTCGGTCCAGCCTGATGTCCGACGGGCGGCCGGGGCAGGCTGTTGTCTAGGGGGACCCAGGCCCTCTCGCGTCCGCCCTCGCAGGACGAACCGACCTCCGCGAACAACCTCGGACAGGTGGCTGGCACCCCCACCCTCCGAAGCGGCCACTCGGACGCCGGTCCGTCTCCCGCGATCTGCACGAGCGGACGGCTCACCCTTATGCGTCGCGGATCACATGTCAACCGCCTCCTGACCTGCGACGACGCCTAAGACCGCAGGTCAGCGCAGCCCGATCGAGAACAGGATCCAGCGACGTTCAGGCAGAAATGACTGCACCGCCCCGGCGTGTCGCGCGCGACACGCCGAGGAGCCTGCATGCCAGGGCCACGTAGTGGTCAGCGAGGTCCGCCAGCGACAGCGGCCCGGCCTGGTCGAACCACCGTGCCACCCCGCTGCACATCTCCAGCAGGGCCCGGCGAGCCAGAGCCGGGTGCTCGAGGTCCAGGACGCCCGCCGCCTGCCCGTCGGCCAGCACCCGCTGCCACACCTGCTCGTACCGGTCGCGCAGCGCCACCACCACCTCGCGCGCCGGCGGCGACAGCGCCTCGACCTCGTGGTCGCCGACCCGCGTCTCCAGCGGCCGGGCGGCGTGGGCGGTGACGTGCATCCGCACCAGCGCGCCCAGCTGCCCGACGGGGTCGTCGCTGCCGGCGACGGCGGCCTCGGCGTCGCCGACCAGCCGCTCCAGGCTGCTGGTCATCAGCGCGACCAGCAGGTCCTCCTTGGTGCCCATGTAGTGGTAGAGCGAGGCCGAGGAGACGCCGGCACGCTCGGCGAGCTGGCGGATGCCGGTGCCGTGGAAGCCGCGCTCGGCGAAGAGCTCGAGTGCGGCCTGGCGGACTCGCTCGCCGGTGGGGGTCATGGGCCTATGCTATCGATCGATCGATCGACACGCGGTGAGCCGATGCGACCCACAGTGACCCGCCTTCCGACCACCCGTCCTACCGCCAGGAGCCCCCGTGACCCGCCCGCCCCTCCACGCGAGCGTGGACTACTCCTTCGACGGCGTCGTCGCCGAGATCCGGCTCTCGCGCCCGGAGCGGCTCAACGCGGTCGACATCGGCCTGACCAGGGGCTTGGTGGCGGCCCTGACCCACGCCGGTGAGGACGGGGCACGCGCGGTCGTGCTGTCTGGCGCCGGACGTGCCTTCTGCGCCGGCCACGACCTCAAGGAGGAGCCGGCGGTCGAGACGGTGCTTCAGACGCGGGCTCGGCTGGAGGAGATCCAGGAGGTGACCCGCCTGGTCCGGCGCCTGCCCGCCCCGGTGGTCGCCGCGGTGCACGGGTACGCGTTGGGCGCGGGTGCTGAGTTCGCGCTGTGCTGCGACGTCGTCGTGGCCGCCGAGGACGCGGTGTTCGGGTTCCCCGAGGTCTCGGTCGGGCTCTCGGTCACCGGCGGCATCTCCCGGCTGCTGCCCGCCCTGGTCGGCTGGGCGCGCGCCAAGGAGCTGCTGCTGCTCGGTGAGCGGGTCAGCGGTCCGGACGCGGCCGCCATGGGCCTGGTCGCCCGCTGCGTCCCGACCGGCGAGCACGAGTCGACGGCGCTCGACCTCGCGCGCCGGATGGCCGAGCGCCCGGCCCTCTCGCTGTCGCTGGCCAAGCAGGTGCTCGACGCCGGCCTCGACTCCACCGTGGACGGCGCGATGGCCCGCGAGGTCGAGCACGCGCTGCTCACCTCGCTCTCGGGCGAGAACGACGCCCCGCGGGAGGGGTTCAACCGTGGCTGACGGCACCACCCTCGTCGACCTCCTCGACCGGGCCGCCGCGGACCACCCGCAGCGACCGGCCTGGACCTTCGACCTGCCCGGTGACCGGCACCGGCTCACCTACGCCGACGTGGCGGAGCGGTCCCGTCGGCTGGCCGCGGCCCTCTCGGCCCGCGGCGTCGCAGCCGGCGACCGGGTCGGCGTGATGCTGGGCAACACTCCCGAGATGCCGCTCACCTGGCTGGCGCTGATGCGGCTCGGTGCCGCGATGGTGCCCCTCAACCCCCGCTACCGGCGCGACGACGTGGCCCACCTGCTCACCGACGCCGCGGTCCGCCTCGTGGTGGCCCGGTCCGAGCACCACGAGCTGCTGACGGCGTACGCGACCGTCGTGGGGCCCGACGAGCTCGCGCGCCACGGGGCCGAGGACCTGCCGACGCCCGTGCTGACCCCGGGGACCGTGGTGAACGTGCAGTACACCTCCGGCACGACCGGGCGGCCCAAGGGCTGCCTCCTCGACCACGCCTACTGGACGACCCTGGGCGGGTCGATGCTCACCGAGCACCCGCACCTGACCTCCGACGACGTGCTGCTCACCGCTCAGCCCTTCCACTACGTCGACCCGCAGTGGAACGTCGTGGCCTCGCTGATGGCCGGCGCTCACCTGGTCGTGCTCGACGGCTTCCACCCCTCGACGTTCTGGTCGAAGGTGCGCGAGCACCAGGTGACCTACTTCTACTGCCTGGCCTCGATGCCGGTGCTGCTGCTGAAGATGCCCGCCGACCCCGCCGACCGCGACCACCGGGTGCGCGCCGTCCAGTGCTCGGCGATCCCCCCTGCCCTGCACGCCGCGCTCGAGGAGCGGTGGGGCGTGCCGTGGACCGAGGCCTTCGGCATGACCGAGACCGGCGCCGACATCCGGGTCGGCTTCGAGGAGCACGGCGAGCTGGTCGGCTCCGGCTCGTTGGGTCGGCCGGCGGCACACCGCGAGGCGCGCATCGACGAGGCGGGCCAGCTGTGGCTGCGCGGCCCGGGCATGATGCAGGGCTACCTCGGCCACCCCTCCCCCTACGACGAGGACGGGTGGTTCCCCACCGGCGACCTGGCCCGCACCGACGACGCCGGTCGGCTCTACCTCGCCGGTCGGCTCAAGGACATGATCCGGCGCTCCGGGGAGAACGTCGCCGCCGTCGAGGTCGAGGAGGTCCTGCTGGCGCACCCCGCCGTGCACCTGGCGGCCGTCATCGGGGTGCCGGACGAGGTGCGCGGCGAGGAGGTGGCGGCGTACGTCGTGGCGCCGGAGGCGAGCGCCGAGGAGCTCTCCTCGTGGTGCGCGGAGCGGCTCGCGGGCTTCAAGGTGCCCTCGATCTGGCGGTTCCGCGACGAGCTGCCGCTCACCGCCTCGCTGCGGGTGGAGAAGGCGGCCCTGCGCGCGGAGACCCAGGGTGCTCGCTGACCTCCTCCTCACCCACGCCCGGGTCCGCACCCTCGAGGGCCCGGGACGCGCCGACGTGGCCCGCTCCCTGGCGATCTGGCGCGACCGGGTCGTGGCCGTCGACGAGGACGTGCCGGCCGCACGGACCGTCGACCTCGGCGGTGCCGTGGTGGTGCCCGGCTTCCACGACGCGCACAACCACATGGCGTGGTTCGGGTTGTCGTTGGCCGAGGTCGACCTGCGGGTGCCCACGCTCGAGGCGTTGTACGACGCCGTCGCCGCCCGCGCCGCCACCCTGGGGCCCGAGGACTGGGTCGTGGGGGCCGGGTACGACGAGAACAAGCTCGGCGCCCACCCCGACCGCGACGCCCTCGACCGGGCCGCCGGCGGGCGTCGCGTGTGGCTCAAGCACACCAGCGGCCACATGTGCACGGTCAACGGGCCTCTGCTGGCCGACCTCGGCCTGGCCGAGGCGCCCGTCGACGTGCCGGGCGGCCTGGTCGTCGTGGACGACGACGGTCGGCCGACCGGGCTGCTGCAGGAGCAGGCCCAGCAGCTGCTCAACGCCCTGGTCCTCCCCTACCCGGTCAGCCAGCTGGTCGACGCGATCGAGCGTGCCGGCCGGGTCTACCTCTCCCAGGGGCTGACCTCGGTCGTGGAGGCGGGCGTCGGCGGCGGGTGGATCGGCAAGAGCCCGGTCGAGGTCGCGGCCTACCAGGCCGCCCGGGACGCCGACCGCCTCCCGCTGCGCGTGGAGCTGATGGTCGCCGCGGACGCGCTCCACCCGCTTGGCGGGCACGCCGCCGACGACCTGGGCGTCGGGCTGGACCTCGGCATCCGGACCGGTCTGGGCGACGACAGGCTCCGGATCGGTCCGACCAAGGTCTTCAGCGACGGGTCGCTGATCGGGCACACCTGCGCCCTGAGCGAGGAGTTCGCCGACACCCCCGGGGAGCGCGGCTACCTCCAGGACACCGCGGACGCCCTGCGCGCCCGCATCCTCGACGCCCATCGCTCCGGCTGGCGGGTCGCGACCCACGCCATCGGAGACGCCGCCATCGACCTGGTGCTCGACGCCTACGAGGAGGCCCAACGGCGCTGGCCGAGGCCCGACGTGCGGCACCGCATCGAGCACTTCGGGGTGTCCCGGCCCGACCAGGTGGCTCGGTGCGCACGGCTCGGCGTCGTGCCGGTGCCGCAGGGACGGTTCGTCGGCGAGATCGGCGACGGCATGCTGCGCGCGCTCGGGCCGCAGCGGGCCGGGTGGGCCTACCGGTACCGGTCGCTGCTGGACGCCGGGGTCGTCGTCCCGGGGTCCTCGGACCGGCCCGTGGTCGACGGCCACCCGCTCCTGGGGATGCACGACATGGTCAACCGACGCACCGACTCCGGTGCCGAGTGCGGACCGGACGAGGCCGTCTCCGGGCTCGAGGCGCTGACGACGTACACGCTCGGGTCGGCGTACGCCTCCCACGCCGAGCGCGACCGCGGCACCATCGCCGTCGGCAAGCTGGCCGACCTGGCGGTGCTCGACGAGGACCCGGCCACCTGCGACCCGACCAGGATCCGTGACATCGAGGTGCTCAGGACCTACCTGGGCGGGCAGGAGGTCTGGCGTGCTGACGACTGAGGTGGACACCGCGCAGCTCGCGGTGGTGCGCGCGATCTACGAGGACGCCTTCCCTGCGGACCTGCGCGCCGACTTCGACTCGCTCCTCGACGACCGCCTGGTCGTGCGGGTCGCCGAGGGCGGGGCGCCCGAGGGGCTCGCGGTCCTGCGAGCGCTGGGCGGCACCGGCTGGGTCTTCCTGCGGTACTACGCGGTGGGCGTGCGGGGCGGCGGTGTCGGGACCGCGATGCTGGGCGAGCTGGCGGCCCTGCTGGCCGGCGAGGGCTGCTCGCTGCTCGTCTGGGACGTCGAGGACCCCGACGAGCCGGGCCTGGCCGCGCACGAGGTCGAGGAGCACCGGCGCCGCATCGCGTTCTACGAGCGTGCCGGCGGCCTGCTGCTGCCGGTACGCGACTACGCGCCGCCCCACGGCGACGACCTCGATGACCACGCCCCGCATCTCCGGCTGATGTGCCTGCCACTCGGCGGCGCGCAGGCACCTGCCGTCCGCGACGTGCTGCTGGCCGCGATGACGATGCGCTACGACCTGGCGCCCGACCACCCGGCGGTCCTCCGGGCGCTGGACTCGCTCGGCTGAGCTGCTGACGGCTCAGCCGGTGGTGGTGCCGGTGGTGGTGCCGGTGATCGAGCCGGCGAGGTCGGCCGGGTCCCGGGGACGGGAGTGCCGGGCGAGCAGCTGCTTGGCCTCCTCGACGCCCTCGTCGAGGTCCCACAGCAGCACCCCGCGCACCGCCTCGTCGTCGAGGTAGTAGGCCACGGCCCCCTCCCCCACGGTCTCCACGAAGGTCTCGAGCGACGCGTCCAGGGTCCCCACGGCCTGGTAGCCGAGGCCGAGCACGTCGGAGTAGAACATCGGGGTGTGGTCGTAGGTCTCGTCCGACCCGGCCATGATCCGCCCGGCGACCGTGCCCATCGTGGTGGCGTTGTCGACGTGCTCGACGCGGGTGCGGCCCAGGATCGGGTCGGGGTACGACGCGACGTCGCCGGCGGCGTACACGTCGGCGGCGCTGGTCCGCAGGTGCTCGTCGACGACGACCCCGCCGTCCTCGGCGCGCTCGACCGACTCGGGGAGGAAGTGACCGGCCGGCTCGACGCCCAGGCCGACGACCACCACGTCGGCCTCGAGCTGCTCGCCGGACTCCAGGTCGAGGCGTACGCCGGCGGCGTGCTCGCGCCCGCCGGCGACCTTCGCCCCGCCCCGCACCTCGACGCCGGCGTCGGTGAAGAGGCGCTCGAAGCGGGCGGCGAGCTCGGCGGGCAACATCTGCCCGCCCAGGACCTCGCCGGGGTGCAGCAGCGTGACCCGGCAGCCCTCGCCGACCATGGCGGCGGCGATCTCGGTCCCGATGTAGCCGCCGCCCACGACCGCGACGTGGGGTCGGGTGTCGGCCAGTACCCGCAGCCGGTGGTAGTCGGTGAGCGAGCGATAGTAGAGGACCCGGTCGCCGCCGGGGAGGTCGGTGAGGGTGCGCGGTCGGCCGCCGGTGGCGACCAGCACGCGGCCGTAGCCGATCGTCTCGCCACCCTGGGTGGTCACCTCGTGCGCCTCGGGGTCGACGGAGACGACCCTGGTCCGCGGGTGGAGCGTCGCGCCGGTCTCGCCGACCGTGTCGAGGGCGGTGTTCTCCACGGTGAAGTCGGGGTCGGTCCACAGCTTCTTGGACAGCGCGGGGCGCGGGAAGGGGGCCGTGGGCTCCTCGCCCAGGATGCCGATGCTGGCGTCCTCGTCCTGCTCGCGGATGCCGTGGGCGGCGGCGTCGGCCGCCATCCCGCCTCCGATGATCAGGTGGTCGTAGTGCGTCATGATGGGTTCCTCGGTGATCGCCGGGCCAGGTGGTCGGGTGATCAGATGGTCGCGACGGAGCCGGAGTCGACCCGCCAGTTGGAGCCGTTGACGAAGCTGGCGCGCTCGGAGCAGAGGAACGCGACGACGGCCGCGACCTCCTCGGGCTCACCGCGGCGCCCGAGCTCCATGTGGGGGCGCTCCTCCTCCAGGAACGAGGCGATGGCCTCGTCGAAGGAGCAGCCGAGCTCGTCGGCGCGCTTCTCCATCATCGCGTCGGTCATCGGGGTGTGGATGAAGGCCGGTGACACGCAGTTCACGAGCAGGCCGTCCTGGGCGTAGGTCTGCGACAGCCCCTTGGCGAAGGCGAGCACGCCCGCCTTGGCCGCGCAGTAGGGCAGCTCGTCGTCGTAGGGCTGCACCGCGTCCTCGGAGGTGAGGTAGACGATCCGGCCCCAGCCGTCCTTGCGGAGCGACGGGAGGACGGCCCGGGTGACGCGCACCGGGGCCAGCAGGTCGATGGTCAGCGTGTCCACCCAGCCGTCGTCGTCGATCTCGTGGAACTTGCCCTGGGCGCCGGTGACGCCGGCGGAGTGCACGAGGATCGAGAGGCCCTTCTCGTCCGCGACCTCCTCGACGTGGCGGGCCAGCTCCCGGGCCGCCGCGTCGGTGGTGAGGTCGGCAGCGACCGTGTGCAGCCGACCCGGTGCGGCGTCCAGCTGTGCGGCCGCCTTCTCGAGCGACTCCTCGTCCTTGTCGGTGAGCACCACGGTCGCGCCCTCCTCGAGGAGGATGCGGGCGGTGTGCCAGCCGATGCCGGAGTCCCCTCCGGTGATGAGGGCGGTGCGTCCGTCGAGTCCGAGGTCCATGACGTCCACGCTGCCCACCGAGGAGAGGGTGTGAACCACTCGGAGGGGTGTGCGCAGAGGGGTGTGTGCGGAGGGGTGTCGGCGACCGGGTGATGCCTGGAGCCCGCCACCGCGCTGCGATGGGGACATGACGCGATTCGGGTACACGTTGATGACCGAGCAGTCCGGGCCCAAGCAGCTGGTGGAGTACGCCGCCCGCGCCGAGCAGGTCGGCTTCGACCTGCTGGTGAGCAGCGACCACTACTCGCCCTGGCTCACGAGCCAGGGCCATGCGCCGTACGCCTGGACGCTGCTGGGCGCCGTCGCCCAGGCCACGTCGGACGTGGAGCTGATGACCTACGTGACCTGCCCGACCATGCGCTACCACCCCGCGGTGGTGGCCCAGAAGGCCGCGACGCTGCAGATCCTGGCCGACGGCCGGTTCACGCTCGGCCTGGGCAGCGGGGAGAACCTCAACGAGCACGTCGTCGGCGAGGGGTGGCCCGCGATCCAGACCCGGCAGGCCATGCTCGTCGAGGCGATCGAGGTCATCCGGCGTCTGCACACCGGTGACCTGGTCGACTACGCCGGCGAGTTCTACCAGGTGGACTCCGCCCGCATCTGGGACGTCCCGGAGCAGGGCGTCGACATCGGTGTCGCGGTCTCCGGCGACCGCTCGGTCGAGACCTTCGCCCCGCTGGCCGACCACCTCGTCGCCGTGGAGCCGAAGGCGGAGCTGATCACGACCTGGAACGGGGTGACCGGCGCGAAGCGCATCGGTGCCGACGGTCGGGCCGTCGGGCAGATCCCGATCTGCTGGGGCCCCGACGAGGAGAAGGCCACCGAGCTCGCCCACGAGCAGTTCCGCTGGTTCGCCGGCGGGTGGTCGGTCAACGCCGACCTGCCGACGCCGGCCGGGTTCGCGGGTGCCACGCAGTTCGTCCGGCCCGAGGACGTCGCCGACAACATCCCGTGCGGCCCGGACCTGGACAAGATCGCGGAGGCCGTCTCGGCGTTCACCGAGGCCGGCTTCACCGACGTGGCCCTGGTCCAGATCGGCGACGAGACGCAGGAGGCGTTCCTGTCCGAGGCGGCCGGGCCGCTGCTGGAGCGGCTCAGGTCCTGAGCCGGACAGGAGAATCTCCGGCCAGGTATTCGACAGACCGCAAATCATCTGTCACCGTGCTCGTATGAGCATCGAGACCTCCATCGCAGCCCTGGTCGAGGACGAGACCGGTCAGCCCTACCCCTACCGAGCCGTCGAGCTGGTCGAGCCCGACTGGACCCGGTTCCCCGGCTGGAAGGACGTCACGGCTGCGGAGTGGGAGTCGGTCCAGTGGCAGCGCAGCCACTGCGTCAAGAACCTCAAGCAGCTGCGCGAGGTGCTCGGCGACCTGGTCGACGAGCGCTTCTACGCCGACCTCGAGCGCGACCAGGCCGAGCGCGCGACGATGTCGATGCTGGTGCCGCCGCAGATGCTCAACACGATGGCGTCGCACGTCGCCCCGCGTGGCGCCGGGAGCTTGACCGACGCGTTCTACGCCGACCCGGTGCGGCACTACATGCTGCCGGTCTTCTCGGACCGACGCACCGACTGGCCCAGCCACCCCCATGCCACCCGCGACAGCCTGCACGAGCACGACATGTGGGCGGTGGAGGGGCTGACCCACCGCTACCCCACCAAGGTCCTCGCCGAGCTGCTGCCGACCTGCCCGCAGTACTGCGGCCACTGCACCCGGATGGACCTCGTCGGCAACTCCACGCCGACGGTGGAGAAGCTCAAGCTGACCGGAAAGCCGAACGACCGGCTCGGCGCGATGATCGACTACCTGCGGCGTACCCCCAGCGTGCGCGACGTGGTCGTCTCCGGCGGCGACGTCGCCAACATGCCCTGGCCCCGGCTCGAGGCGTTCCTCACCGAGCTGATGACCGTGGAGAACATCCGCGACATCCGGCTGGCCACCAAGGCGCTGATCGGGATGCCGCAGCACTGGCTGCAGCCCGACGTCGTCGAAGGCGTGAACCGGATCGCCACCCTCGCCCGCAGCCGCGGCGTCAGCCTGGCGATGCACACCCACGCCAACCACGCGAACTCCGTCACCCCACTGGTCGCACGGGGCGCCAAGGCGATGCTCGACGCCGGCCTGCGCGACGTGCGCAACCAGGGCGTGCTGCTCAACGGCGTCAACGCCGACCCGCACGCGCTGCTCGACCTCTGCTTCCGTCTCCTCGACGGTGCCCAGGTCATGCCCTACTACTTCTACATGTGCGACATGATCCCGTTCTCCGAGCACTGGCGGGTCTCGGTCGCCGACGCGCAGCGCCTGCAGCACCACATCATGGGCTACCTGCCGGGCTACGCCACGCCGCGCATCGTGTGCGACGTACTACCGCACCTCGATCGAGGCCGGCGACGCCGAGGCGCTGCAGCGCACCTACACCTACTACGACCCGATCCACACGCTGCCGCAGGCGGGCCGCGACTGGTGGGAGCAGCACGGGCGGCTCGACGAGTCCGCGCTCAAGGCCGCCGAGGTGGCCGAGGCGTCGCGTCGTACGGCGGCGCTCCAGGCCTGGTGACCTACTCGCCCGTCACCGGTCGGTTCTCGTAGTAGGTCGTCAGCACGATCGTCGTCCGCGTCGACACGTTGGCCGCCGAGCGGATGCGCGCCAACAGGTCCTCGAGGGCGGCCGGCGTCGTCGAGCGCACCTTGAGGACATAGGACTCCTCCCCCGCGACGGACCAGCACGACTCGATCTCGGGGATGTGCTCGAGCCGGGCGGCGCAGTCGTCGGGCTGGGAGGGGTCGATCGGCCGGATCGAGATGAACGCGGCGAGCGGCAGCCCGATGTCGGCGTGGTTGATCGTCGCGCCGTAGCCCTGGATGAGCCCACGCTGCTCGAGCCGCTTGACGCGCTGGTGCACCGCCGAGGTCGACAGGCCCGTCGCCTTCCCGAGGTCGGTGAAGGACATCCGGCCGTCCTCGGCCAGCAGCTGAAGGATCTTGCGGTCGGTGGGCTCCACGGCGGACTGACTCACGTGCGACACCCTAGGCCCCCGCGTCCCACGGAGCAGGCACCCTAGGGTGTCGTCGTGCCACGAACCGACCGCCTGATGCTGCTCGACACCGCCTCGATGTACTTCCGCGCCTTCTTCGGGGTGCCGGAGATCCTCGCCCCCGACGGCACCCCGGTGAACGCGGTGCGGGGGCTGCTGGACTTCATCAGCCGCCTGGTCGAGCAGTACGAGCCGCGCGACCTCGTGTGCTGCTGGGACGACGACTGGCGCCCGCAGTGGCGGGTGGACCTGGTCCCGACGTACAAGGCGCACCGCGTCGTCGAGGTCGTCGAGGGCTCCGCCGACGTCGAGGAGGTGCCCGACCCGCTGGAGGTGCAGGTGCCGATCATCCGCGAGGTCCTGGCCGCCCTCGGCATCGCGGTGGTGGGTGCACCGGAGGCGGAGGCCGACGACGTCATCGGCACGCTCGCCACCGGGGCGGGGCAGCCGGTCGACGTGGTCACCGGCGACCGCGACCTGTTCCAGCTCGTCCACGACGGCGCGTCCGGCGAGGGCTCCGCGGACGAGGTGCGGGTGCTCTACATCGCCCGGGGCGTCGGCAACCACGAGCGCGTCACCGAGGAGTGGGTCCGGGAGAAGTACGCCGTCGAGGCCAGCCAGTACGCCGACTTCGCGACCCTGCGCGGCGACACCTCCGACGGGCTCCCCGGGGTCAAGGGCGTCGGTGAGAAGACCGCCGCGACGCTGCTGCAGCGCTTCACCGACCTCGACGGCATCGTCGCCGCCGCGGACGACCCCGAGGCCGACATGGCCCCCGGGGTCCGCGCGAAGATCAAGGCGTCGGCCGACTACCTCGCCGTCGCCCCCGAGGTCGTCGCCGTGCGACGCACGCTCGACGTGCCGCGCACCGGCTTCGCGCTCCCGACCGAGCCGGCTGACCCGGCCCGGCTGGCGACGCTCGCCGCCGAGCACAACCTCGAGGGCCCGGTGGAGCGACTCACCACCGTGCTGGCGCGGCTCGCCTGACGGGTTGCCGGAGGACTCCTCCCACCCGGTCGGGCGAGCAGGCGCGCGCAGCGCCCCGTAGCGTCGAGGGCATGACTCGGATCGCTGTCGTCGGTGGCCACGGACAGGTGGCCAAGCACCTCCACATCGCCCTGCGCCGCTCGGAGCACACGCCCGTGGCGCTGGTGCGCAACCCGGACCAACGCGAGGAGCTCGAGGGGCTCGGTGCCGAGGTCCGCCTGCTCGACATCGAGTCCGACGACGCCGACGCGTTCGCCGCCGCCTTCGAGGGCTGCGGCGCCGTGGTGTTCGCTGCCGGCGGCGGGCCCGACGGCTCCATCGAGCGCAAGCGCACCGTCGACCTCGAGGGCTCGCTGAAGTCCATCGAGGGTGCTCGACGGGCCGGCATCAGCCGCTTCGTCCAGCTCTCCGCCATCGGCGTCGACAACCCCCTGCCCGAGGACACCGAGCCGGTGTGGCGCGCCTACGTCGAGGCCAAGCGCGACGCCGACGCCGCCCTGCGTGACTCCGGCCTGGACTGGACGATCATCCGTCCCGGTCGGCTCACCGACGACCCGGCGACCGACGCCGTCCGGCTGGCCCCCGAGGTGGAGTACGGCGAGATCCCGCGCGCCGACGTGGGCGCCGTCCTGGCCGCGGTGCTGGACGAGCCCGGCACCGTCGGCCAGCAGGTGGACCTCGTCGCCGGCAACGACACGGTCGCCGACGCCGTACGCGCCCTCGTCTGAGCGTCCCCGCGCTTCTGGGGCCCCCTACTCGGCGAGTCCGGACATCGCGACCACGCCGCGGCGCAGGCGCTCGACCACCTGGCGGGCGGTGTGGCGCAGCGGGGTGTCGCCGGCGGCGTCGGCGACCTGTCCGGCGAGGTCGAGGAGCTGCTTCATCCAGCGCACGAAGTCGCCGGCCGAGAGCTCACTCTCGCCGAGCACCTCGTCGAGGTCGTCGCCCTCGCACCAGCGGTAGGCGATCCACGCGAAGCCGAGGTCGGGCTGGCGCAGGAAGTCCAGCCGGTTCTCCTTCTCCAGCCGGTCCAGCTCGCCCCAGAGCCTGATCGTCGCGCCGATGGCCGCCTTGGTGGCGCCGCCGGGCACCCGCGGCGAGCGGGCGTCGTCGGGGCGGCGCGCCTCGAAGCAGAGCGTCGACAGGGCCGCGGCCAGCCCGGAGGGATCGAGGTCGGCCCAGATGCCGCGCCGGATGCACTCCGCGGCCACCAGGTCGAGCTCGGAGTAGAGCCGGCGCAGGTGCGCGCCCTCGGTGGTGACCTGCGTGTCGTCGCCGTCGGCGGTGAGGTAGCCCAACGACGTGAGCACGTCGCAGACGCGGTCGAACTGCCGGGCCACGGTGTTGGTGCGGTTCTCGACGCGCCGCCGCAGGGTCGCGGCGTCCTTGTCGAGCTTGAACCACCGCTCCGCCCAGCGGGCGTGGTCCTCGCGGTCGGGGCAGCCGTGGCAGGGGTGCGCCTTGAGCTCGCGCCGCAGGTCGGTGATCTCCTGCTCCCACGGCGCCGGCTGCCCGGTACGCCGCTGGGCGGCCGCGTTCCCGCGCGGGAGGTCCCGGGTGCGCTCCCGCAGCTGGTGCGCGAGGTCGCGGCGCATCTGTGCGTTGCGGGGGTTGAAGGTCTTGGGCACCCGCATCCGGGTCAGCGCCTCGACCGGCACGGGGAAGTCGATCATCGCCAGCCGGCGTGCCTGGCGCTCCTGGGTGACCACGTAGGGGCGCGGTCCCTCGGGCGACCAGCCCGGGTCGATGACGACGGCGTACCCCGCGAACTTGCCGGTCGGGACCTCGATGACGTCGCCGGGCTTGAGGAACTTCAGCGAGGCGATCGCCTCCTGGCGCTGGTCCTCGCGCCGCTGCCGGCTGGCGCCCTTCTCCAGCTTGTTGATGCGGTGCCGGAGGCCGGCGTACTCGATGAAGTCGCCCTGGTCGCAGGCCGCGGCCTCGGCGTAGCCGTCGAGCGCCTCCTCGGCCTTGCGGAGCTGCCGGGCGAGCCCGACGACGGCCTTGTCGGCCTGGAACTGCGCGAAGGACTGCTCGAGCAGCTCGCGCGCCACGACGCGGCCGAACTGGCTGACCAGGTTGACGGCCATGTTGTAGGAGGGACGGAAGGAGCTGCGCAGCGGGTAGGTGCGGGTGGAGGCCAGGCCGGCGAGCTCGCGCGGGTCGGTGCCGGGCTGCCACAGCACGACGCCGTGGCCCTCGGTGTCGAGACCGCGTCGACCGGCACGGCCGGTGAGCTGGGTGTACTCCCCCGGCGTGATGTCGGCGTGGGTCTCGCCGTTCCACTTGGTGAGCTTCTCGATCACCACGGTGCGCGCGGGCATGTTGATGCCCAACGCCAGGGTCTCGGTGGCGAAGACGACCTTGCACAGCCCCCGGACGTAGAGCTCCTCCACGATCTGCTTGAAGGCCGGCAGCATCCCGGCGTGGTGGGCCGCGACGCCGCGCGTGAGCCCGTCGAGGAAGTCGTGGTAGCCCAGCACGTGCAGGTCGTCGGGGTCGAGGTGCTTGGTGGCGTCCTCGACGAAGGCGAAGACCTCGTCGCGCTCCTCGGGCGTGGTGAGCCGCACCCCGGCGGCGAGGCACTGGGTGACGGCCGCGTCGCAACCGACCCGGCTGAAGATGAAGACGATCGCCGGCAGCAGGCCGTCGCGCTCGAGGCGGGTGATGACGTCGGGACGGCTGGCGACCCACACCCGGCGCCCGTTGCCCGACCTCGGCCCGGACTTGGGCCCCGAGCGACCCCCGCCGCGACGGTCGCGCGGTGAGCGCCGGTCGCGCATCCGGGAGGCCGCCCAGTCGTCGCGGGCGACCTTGAGCAGCTCGTCGTTGACCGGGGCACCCTCCTTGACGAAGCCGGCCGCGGCGTCGACGTCGGAGGAGGCGAAGAGGTCGAGCAGCCGTCGGCCGACCATGACGTGCTGGAACAGCGGCACCGGGCGCCGCTCCTCGACGATCGTGGAGGTGTCGCCGCGCACGGTCTCCAGCCACTCGCCGAACTCCTCGGCGTTGGACACCGTCGCCGAGAGCGCCACCAGGCCCACCGACTCCGGCAGGTGGATGATGACCTCCTCCCAGACGGCCCCGCGGCTGCGGTCGGCGAGGTAGTGGACCTCGTCCATCACGACGAAGCCGAGCCGGTCCAGGGTGCGCGAGCCCGCGTAGAGCATGTTGCGCAGCACCTCGGTGGTCATGATGACGATCGGCGCCTCGCCGTTGACGGTGTTGTCACCGGTCAGCAGCCCCACCTGGTCAGGGCCGTAGCGGGCCACGAGGTCGGCGTACTTCTGGTTCGACAGCGCCTTGATCGGCGTGGTGTAGAACGCCTTGCGGCCCTGCGAGAGCGCCAGGTGGATGGCGAACTCCCCCACCACCGTCTTGCCCGAGCCGGTCGGGGCGGCCACGAGCACGCCGCGGCCGTCCTCGATGTCCTTGCACGCGGCGATCTGGAACTCGTCGAGGGGGAAGCGGTAGAGCTCGCGGAAGTCCGCGAGCACGGGGTGGGACTGGCTGCGGCGGAAGGCGGCGTACCGCTCGGCCGGGCTCTGGTCACCGGTCGCGTCACTCACGGTCCCCAACCTACGCGGGGGTCAAGACCTCCAGCGCCCCCGGCGCGCACTCCACGGTCATCGGCAGCGGTCCGAAGCGCTCACCGTCGGCGTAGGTGACGATCCCGGGCGCAGCGACGGTGACCCGGCGCACCCGGTGGTGCTCGTACTGCCGGTGGGTGGTGTGGGTGCCGGTGAACAGCTTGGGGTAGGTGCGGACGAGCTCGCCCTTGCCCATCGGCTTGATGACGACCACGTCGAGCAGCCCGTCGTCGAGCAGCGCGCCCTCGGTGATCCGCAGGCCGCCGCCGAAGGACGGCCCGTTGCCCACCGCCACCATCATCGCCTCCAGCGAGCGGGTCTCACCGTCGAGGTCGAGGGTGTAGGAGATCGGGGTGAAGGTGCGCAGCTCGGCCAGGGTGGCGATGTTGTAGCGCATCTGCCCGTGCGGCCAGGTCATCGCGTTGGCGCGCTCGTTGACCTTCGCGTCGAAGCCGGCCGCGAGCACGGTGACGAAGTGCTTGTCCCCGGCGCGGGCCAGGTCGATGCGTCGTCGGCGGCGCGGGTCCTCGGGGCGTCGCAGCGCGTCGACCACGACGTGGGTCGCGGCCGCCGGGTCCCGGCGCGGCAGGTCGAGGTAGCGGGCGACGTCGTTGCCGGTCCCGGCGGGTACGACGCCGAGGGCCGTGCCGGTGCCGGCCAGCGCCTGCACGGCCAGGTGCACCAGTCCGTCGCCGCCGCAGACGACCAGCGCGTCGACGTCCGGGACGGCCGAGCGCGCCAGCGCCAGGGCCTCGTCGGCGTCCGCGCCGACCAGGTCGAGCACCTCCACGTCGGTCCCGCGGAGCACGTCGAGCGCGGCCTCGCGGGCACGCGCGCCCCGGCCCTTGCCCGAGGTCGGGTTGGTCAGGAGCGCCACGCGGGGTGCGGCATCGGTCACCCGGGCGAGACTAGTGCCAGCCCTACCGACGGCGGCGGGTCGCCGCGCGCTCCTCGCCGATGCGGAACACGACGCTCCAGTCGTCGGCGGAGGCGCCCACGGCCTTGGACAGGCGCGCCAGGGCGTCCAGCGCGCGTCCGGCGGTCAGGTCGCGACCGGGCACCGCGAGCGACAGGCGTCCCTCGGGACCCGGCGGGTGGGTCACGCAGAGCACCTGCCCGTGCCGCCACGCCTGGTGGGCCCGGGTGCGGGTGTCGTCGTCGACGACCGGCGCCGGGTAGGCCTCGTCGACCGCCAGCAGGTCGCAGGGGTGCTCGGGGTGCGCCCGCTCACCGTCGTACAGGGTGCCGGTGACGAGGTGACCCGAGCGCAGCCCGGAGGCGGAGGTCCAGGTCACCTCGTCGGTGCCGAGCCACTCGGGCAGGTCGAAGGGGTCGACCTCGTCGGGGTGCGGGGCCTTCACGACCGGCCCTCCTCGGCGCGGGGCGTCACAGCTGGGAGGCCTCGTCGGGCGACAGCCCGGCATAGGGCTTGTTGCGGGCCCGGCGCTTGTCGTTCCACCGCGCGATGATCTCGGCGACGAAGAAGAGCAGCACCATCGGCACGGCCATGAACGTCATCGTGAACGGGTCGGCCGAGGGGGTGGCCACGGCGGCGAACACGAACAGCCCGACGATGATCCAGGGCCGGTGGTCGGCGAGCTGGCGCCCCTTGACCACGCCGGCGAGGTTGAGCAGCACCACGAAGACCGGGATCTCGAAGGCGATGCCGAAGACCAGCATGGTGCGGGTGAAGAACTGCAGGTAGCCCGAGAACTCCAAGATGTTGGTGATGCCGTCGGGATTGAACCCGATGAGGATCTCCAGGCCCTTGGGCAGGGTGACGTAGCCGATCCAGATGCCGAGCAGGAACAGCGGCGTCGCGACCGCACCGAAGACGCGCGTCCACTTGCGCTCGTGGGCGTGCAGCCCGGGCATGATGAACGCCCAGATCTGGTAGAGCCAGACAGGTGCAGTCGCCACCAGCGCCGCGAAGCCGCAGAGCTTGAGGTAGAGCATCAGGCCGCCACCGGCTCCGGTGGTGGTGGCGAGGGTCTGCTTGTCCTCCAGCCGCGCCACGGCCTCCTCGTAGGGGCCGTAGACGAGGTCGAAGAGCTGGTCGAAGAAGAACAGCGCGACGACCAGCGCCACGAGCAGCGTCAGCGCGACCTTGAGGATGCGCGCGCGCAGCTCACGCAGGTGGTCGCTGAGGGCCATCCTCCCGTCAGGACCGACGGGGTGGTGGGGCTTGCCGACGAAGAGGCCGACGATCCCGCGGAGCGCCACTCAGCCGTGCTGCTGGTCGCGGTTGGTCTCGCCGACGGTGGGCGAGTCCGTGGAGGTCTCCTGCGTGGTGGAGGTCGGCAGCTCGCCGGACGGCTTGGCCTCCTTGGTGGCGTCGTCGTCCTCGTCGTCGCGCAGGCCCTTGGTCTCGGCCTTGAAGATCCGCAGCGCCTGCCCGGTGCCGCGGGCCAGGTCGGGGAGCTTGGCCGCACCGAAGACGAGGATCACGATCGCGAGGATCACGAGCCACTCGGCGCCCTGGGGCATGGCGATCAGCGAGAACATCTGGGGCACTGCCTTCTCTCGGGGATGCGGCGCCGTCGGCACCGCGGGCTGCTGCCGCCCATCCTACGTCGGGTCAGGAGTAGAGGCTGAGCGTGGCCCGCGCGGCGGTCGTGAAAGAGTCGGTGAACTCCTGGGGCGCCACCACCTCGGCGTACGGCGCCAGGCGCAGCAGCAGCCGGGTCAGCCACCGCTCGTCGGCGACCCGCAGGTCGACCTCGAGCGGTCCCTCGGGGTCCTGCGGGTCCACGGGGCGGGTGGCCAGCACCGGGTAGTAGTCGACGACCCAGCGGGCCTCGGGCGCCAGCCGGAGCGTGACCACGACGGTCTCCTGCTCGTCGATCACCCCGGCCGGCAGGTCGCGACCGGGCCGCGGGCTCGTGCTCACCGGGCTGTCGAGCACCTCGGCGTGGTGGATGCGGTCGAGGCGGAACAACCGCGGGGCACCGGCGGCGTGGCAGTGGGCGTCGAGGTAGGCGTAGCCCTGGCCGCGGGTGACCGCGTGCGGGTCGACCACCCGCTCGGTCTCCTCGTCGCGGCTCGGCACGAAGTAGCGCAGCCGCACCTGTCGGCGCTGCTCCACGGCCTCCTGGAGCCGGCGCGCCAGCAGGGCCACGTCGGCGTCGGCGGCGCCCTGGCCGGGGTCGATCTGGTCGACCCCGCCGTGGGCGGCGGCGGCCTCGAGCTTGGCGAGGGTGCGGTCGAGCACCTCGCGCGTCTCCGGGCCCGCGCTGTTGCGCAGGGCGCGCAGCGCCACGATCACCGCGCTCGCCTCGGTGGGCGTCAGGCGCAGCGGCCGGGCGAGGTAGTCGGCGTTGGAGACCCGGATGACGCCGTCGCCGTCCTCCTCCAGCGCGTCGAGGTCCACGTCGATCAGGTCGTCGGGGTAGCCACCGGGCAGCCCGCACATCAGCAGCACCTTGAGGTCCTTGACCAGCTGCTTGGGCGTGGTGCCGAGGTCCCGCGCGGCCTCGTCGACGTGGACGGTGCCGCGCGCGTGGAGGTAGGGCACCAGGGTCAGCAGGCGGCCGACCTGGTCGCGTGCCTGCGGGACCGGGGTCGCGCTCATCGTGCCCCTCCTCCGCTCGGGGTCTCGTGGCCGAGGGCCCTGGTGAGCCGGTCGACGACCTGGTCGCGCAGCTCGGTGGGCTCCTCGACGACCACCGAGTCGCCGTGGGTCAGCACCTCGTCGGCCAGCCCCAGGTGGGTGCGGGTGAGCCGCACCCGGTCCCAGCGGGTGCGCTCGTCGGGTCCGGCGACGTCCTCCTCGACGTGGTCGGCGCCGCGCCGCAGCGTGTGGCCCGCCCCGCGACGGACCAGCAGCGTCGCCTCGACGCGGACCGGGTCCGGGGCCAGGCGGCGGGCCAGGGCCTTGACGTCGGTGCCGGCCGGGATGTCGTACGCCGCCACCGGCCCCTCGGGACGGGCCTGCCCCTGGACGCGGGAGAGGCGGAAGACGCGCTCCTCGCCGCGGTCGGTGTCCAGCCCGACGACGTACCAGCGGCCGGCGTAGCGCGTGACGCCCCACGGCTGCAGGTGCCGCGTCGTGGTCTCCGTGGCCGAGGCGGTGCGGTAGTCGAACGCGACGGCGCGGCGCTCCTGCACCGCCTCCCAGAAGACGTCGAAGGACGGCTCGTCCGCGCTCAGGCGCGGCTCGACGATGTCGAGCGCGCCCGGGTCGACCGGGACACCGAGCGCGCTGAGCTTGCGCACGGCGTCGGTGGTCGCCTCGGCCAGCTTGGCGTGCTGCCACACACGGGTGGCGAGCCCGATGACGGAGGCCTCGTCGGCGGTCAGGTCGATGTCGGGCAGCGCCAGGTGGTCGGGACGGATGCGGTAGCCGGGGTCGTCGTCGAAGTAGGCATCCATCTGCCCGATCTCGATCGGCACCCCGAGGGCACGCAGCTCGTCCTTGTCCCGCTCGAACATCTTCTCGAACGCCTCGTCCGAGGACCCGGGGTACAGCAGTTCACGGATCCGCTGCTTGGGCACGTAGTGCCGCTGCACGAGCAGCATGATGAGCAGGTTCATCAGCCGCTCGCTCTTGCGGACGCTCATGCTCGGTCCCGGGAGGGGTGGGGGTGCTGGACGGTGGTGGTCAGGACTCGTCGTCCAAGGGGCTCTCGGAGGCGTCCGCGCTCGGGCTGGGCTGGGACGACCCGGACTGCTGGGGCTGCTCGGGCTCCTGGGGCTCCTCGGTCTCCTCCGGCTCGGGCTGCACCGGCTTCGGGGCGCGCGCCAGGATGTCGACGAGGAAGTAGATGGTGTCGGTGCCCTTGATGCCGGCGCCCTCGTTGCCGGACGCGCCGTAGCCGAAGCGCGGCGGGAGGGCCATCCAGACCCGGCTGCCGACGGTCTTGCCGGCCAGGGCCTCCTGCCAGCCGGGCACCAGGCCGGACAGGCTCTGCACCAGCGGGTCGCCGTCGTAGCTGCCGTCGAAGGGCTTGGGCTTGGCGTAGACCGAGCCGAGGTAGTCGACCATCACGACGTCGGACTTCTTCACGACCTCGCCGTCACCCTCGACGACCACCTGGACCTGCAGGCGGCCGGTCGGGCGGGGGCGGTCCTTGAACCGCATCGACTCGGGCTTGCCGTCCTCGTCGAGGACCAGGTCGGGCGCGAAGCCGGTGCCCTCCTCGGCGTACGGCTCGTCGACGCTGTCGGGGCCCAGCACGTCGAAGACCAGGAGCAGCGGGTCGGCGTTGGAGATGCCGAGCTGGGAGTTGCCCGAGGGCCCCACGACCTCCTCGGCGACGACGCTGGCCGCGATCCGCGAGCCGACGGTGGCGCCCTCGAGCGCGGTGGAGAAGACCTCGGTCAGCTGCTCGTCGGCGAGGTCGACGACCTCCGGCAGCGAGGTGTACGTCGACAGCGCCTCGGACTCGTCGTAGCCGTTGCCGATCCAGTAGTGCACCAGCGCGTCGCCGTCGGCGGCGAGCTCGGGGCCGTCGCCGGCCACCACGGTCTCCACCTCGGGGTCTGCGGTCGCGCTGAAGTCATCGCCCCAGGTGACCTGCGGGGGCTCGCCCACCGCCCCGGTGACCTCCACGGCCTCCAGGCCGGCGCCGGAGTCGGCGTCGTCGGAGCCGCACGCCGCGAGGGCGGGGATCAGCAGAGCAGGGGCGACCAGCAGGGCCAGCGGTCGGCGTACGCGTCGAGGCACCGGGGATTCCTTCGCGAGGTGGCGTGCAGAGCAGGGGAACCCTACCGCTCACATGCTGTCGATCAGACGCTGGACCCGCTCGTCGTAGGCACGGAAGGGGTCCTTGCACAGCACCGTGCGCTGGGCCTGGTCGTTGAGCTTGAGGTGCACCCAGTCGACGGTGAAGTCGCGGCGGCGCTCCTGGGCCTTGCGGATGAACTCGCCGCGCAACCGGGCCCGGGTGTTCTGCGGGGGCACCGACTTGGCCTCGAAGATCTTCAGGTCGCTGGTGACCCGGGCGACCTTGCCGCGCTTCTCCAGCAGGTAGTAGAGGCCGCGCTGGCGGTGGATGTCGTGGTAGGCGAGGTCGAGCTGGGCGATCCGCGGGTGGCCCAGCGGCAGCCCGTGCTTGGCGCGGTAGGCGTCGATCAGCTTCCACTTGATGACCCAGTCGATCTCGGTGTCGACCAGGCCCAGGTCGTCGGACTCCACGGCCTTCAGGCCGCGCTCCCACAGGTCCAGCACCTGCTCGATCACGGGGGTGGAGATCTCGCGGCGGTCGACGAAGTCCCGGGCCTTGGCGAGGTACTCGGCCTGGATCTCCAGGGCACTGGCCTCGCGGCCGTTGGCCAGCCGCACCTTGCGCTGGCCGGTGACGTCGTGGCTGATCTCGCGGATCGCGCGGATGGGGTTCTCCATCGTGAGGTCGCGCATCACCACGCCCTCCTCGATCATCCGCAGCACCAGGTCGCAGGAGGCGACCTTGAGCAGGGTCGTGGTCTCGCTCATGTTGGAGTCGCCCACGATGACGTGGAGCCGGCGGTACTTCTCGGCGTCGGCGTGCGGCTCGTCGCGGGTGTTGATGATGGGGCGGCTGCGCGTCGTCGCGCTGCTGACGCCCTCCCAGATGTGCTCGGCGCGCTGGCTGACGCTGTAGCCGGCCCCGCGCGGGGTCTGGGTGATCTTGCCGGCACCCACGACGATCTGCCGGGTCACCAGGAACGGGATGAGCACGTCGGCCAGCCGCGTGAACTCCCCGCTGCGCGAGACGAGGTAGTTCTCGTGGCAGCCGTAGGAGTTGCCGGCGGAGTCGGTGTTGTTCTTGAACAGGTAGATCTCGCCGGCGATGCCCTCGTCGTGCAGGCGCTGCTCGGCGTCCAGCAGCAGCCCCTCGAGCACCCGCTCCCCCGCCTTGTCGTGGGTCACGAGGTCCACCACGTCGTCGCACTCGGGCGTGGCGTACTCCGGGTGGCTGCCCACGTCGAGGTAGAGCCGCGCACCGTTGCGGAGGAAGACGTTGCTGCTGCGGCCCCAGCTCACGACCTTGCGGAAGAGGTAGCGGGCGACCTCGTCGGGGCTGAGACGGCGCTGGCCCTTGAACGTGCACGTGACGCCGTACTCGTTCTCGATGCCGAAGATCCGACGCTCCATACCGGAACACTACGGGTCGGCCGGTGGCCGTGGACGCAACTGAGGGCTTTGGTCACCGAACGGTGATCAAAGCCCTCAGCTGCGAACAGGGTGGAGCAGGCGTGCCTGTCGGCCGCGGGGGTGCCCAGCAGGGTCTCGAGCCGCTCGGGTCGCAGCCGGGCGAACTTGCGCGGCTGGGTGCGGGTGCGGTCGAGCACGGCGACCTCGAGGTCGTCGGCGGGGATGGTGCGGTCCTCGGACTCGCTGTGGCCCAGCGCCGCCACGGCCAGGCGCAGCGCCTCCTCCAGGGACGCGCCGCGGGTGTAGTGCTCCTTGAGGTAGGTGCCCACCACGTCGGCGGCTCCGCCCATCACGGCGTAGTCGTGCTCGTCGGCGACCTGGCCGTCGTAGGTGAGGCGGTAGATCTGGTCGTCGGCGGCGTCGGCGCCGATCTCGGCGACGAAGATCTCGACCTCGTAGGGCTTCTCGCCACCGGAGGAGAAGATCGTGCCGAGGGTCTGGGCGTAGGCGTTGGCCAGGCCGCGACCGGTGACGTCGCGCCGGTCGTAGGCGTAGCCCCGCATGTCGGCCAGGCGCACGCCGGCGATGCGGAGGTTCTCGAACTCGTTGTAGCGACCGACCGCGGCGAACGCGATCCGGTCGTAGATCTCCGAGACCTTGTGCAGCGCCTGGGAGGGGTTCTCCGAGGCGAACAGCACGCCGTCGGCGTACTGGACGGCGACGACGGAGCGGCCGCGGGCGATGCCCTTGCGCGCGAAGTCCGCCCGGTCCTTCATCAGCTGCTCGGGCGAGACGTAGAACGGGGTGCTCATGCCTGGCCTCCGTCCGTGGAGATGGGAGCGTGCGGGCCGCCGGGTCGGCCCATCCGGCCGGCGATCACCGCGCCGGCGACGTCGGCGACGGTGTCGGGCGCCACGCGCGCACCGCCCTCGGCGGTGATGACGTGGACGATCGGGTAGATCGCGCGGGTGACGTCGGGTCCACCGGTGGCGGAGTCGTCGTCGGCGGCGTCGTAGAGCGCCTCGACGGCGACCCGGACCGCCTCGTCCTGCGACAGGTCGGAGCGGAAGAGCTTCTTCAGCGAGCCGCGGGCGAACAACGAGCCCGAGCCGACGGCGTGGAAGCCGGTCTCCTCGTAGCGCCCGCCGGTCACGTCGTAGGAGAAGATCCGGCCCGCGGCGTGGTCGAGGTCGTAGCCGACGAAGAGCGGCACGACCGCGAGGCCCTGCATCGCCATCCCGAGGTTGCCCCGGATCAGCGCCGAGAGCCGGTTGGCCTTGCCGTCGAGGGACAGCGTGGTGCCCTCGATCTTCTCGTAGTGCTCGAGCTCGGTCTGGAACAGGCGCACCATCTCGACCGCGAGCCCGGCGGTGCCGGCGATGCCGGCCGCGGAGAACTCGTCGGTCGGGAAGACCTTCTCGATGTCACGGCTGGCGATGATGTTGCCCATCGTCGCGCGACGGTCACCGGCCAGCAGGACGCCGCCGGGGAAGGCGACCGCGACGATGGTCGTGCCGTGCGGCGCGAGGTCCGCGGCGTTGCCCTGCGGCACGCTGCGACGGCCCGGCAGCAGGTCGGGCGCCTGCTGGGCCAGGAAGTCGCTGAACGACGACGAGCCGGGCTGGAGGTAGGACGCGGGGAGCCTCGGGTCGCTCACTGGCCGCCCTTCTGGATGAACGACTTCACGAAGTCCTCGGCGTTGGACTCCAGGACGTCGTCGATCTCGTCGAGGATGTCGTCGACCTCGGAGTCCAGGGCCTCCTTGCGCTCGGCGACATCGGTCTCGGGCGCGGTCTCGACGACCTCCTCGGTCTCCGAGGACCGTCGCGGCTGCTTCTGCTCCTGTGCCATGACCAGACCCTATCCACTCCCCGGGTGGATGCGGAGGGCGTTCGGTCCGTGTCCGCTGCCCGGTGCCGGCCGAGGGTCAGCGGGTCAGCGGGTCAGGGCGAGGAAGAACTCCTCCGGGGTCTCGCACCGGTCGAACAGCTCGCCCACGTGGGCCTGGGAGCCGCGCAGCGGGTCGATGGTCGGCACCCGCTGCAGCGACTCGCGCCCCGACAGGTCGAGGATGACCGAGTCCCACGACGCGGCGGCGACAGCCGCCGGGTAGCGCTCGAGGCAGCGGCCGCGGAAGTACGCGCGGGTGTCGGTCGGCGGCTCGTGCATCGCCCGCTCCACGGTCTCGTCGGTGAGCAGGCGCTGGATGCGCCCGCCCTGCACGAGGCGCTGGTAGAGCCCCTTCTCGGGACGGATGTCGGAGTACTGGATGTCGATCATCTGCAGCTTGGGGTCGTCCCACTCCAGGCCGTCGCGCTGGCGGTACTGCTCGAGCAGCTTGAGCTTGGCGACCCAGTCCAGCTCGGTGGCCAGCGACATCGGGTCGCGCTCGAGGCGGTCGAGCACGGACTCCCAGCGGGCCAGCACATCGAGGGTCTGGTCGTCGGCATCGGAGCCGTAGCGGTCCTCGACGTACTTCCTGGCCAGGTCGAGGTACTCCATCTGCAGCTGCACCGCGGTGAGGCGGCGCCCGTCGTGGAGCGTGACGAGCTGCTGCAGGCTCGGGTCGTGGGAGACCGCCCGCAGCGCCGAGACGGGTCCGTCCACGCCGAGGTCGCGGTCGATGAACCGGTCCTCGATCATCGCCAGCACCAGTGCGGTGGTGCCGACCTTGAGGTAGGTGGAGATCTCGGCGAGGTTGGCGTCGCCGATGATCACGTGGAGCCGGCGGTACTTCTCGGGGTCGGCGTGCGGCTCGTCACGGGTGTTGATGATCGGCCGCTTCAGCGTCGTCTCCAGGCCGACCTCGACCTCGAAGAAGTCCGCTCGCTGGCTGATCTGGTAGCCGTGGTCACGACCGTCCTGGCCGATGCCGACCCGGCCCGCGCCGCACACGACCTGGCGGCTGACGAAGAACGGCGTGAGGTGCTTGACGATGTCGGCGAACGGCGTGGACCGACGCATCAGGAAGTTCTCGTGGGCGCCGTAGGAGGCGCCCTTGCCGTCGGTGTTGTTCTTGTAGAGCAGGATCGGCTGCCCGCCGGGGAGCGCGGCGGCGCGCTTCTGGGCGTCGAGCATCACCTGCTCCCCCGCCTTGTCCCACCGCACGATGTCGAGCGGGTTGGTGACCTCGGGGGTGGAGAACTCCGGGTGCGCGTGGTCGACGTAGAGGCGTGCGCCGTTGGTGAGGATGACGTTGGCCAGGCCGAGGTCCTCGTCGGTCAGCTGGCTCGGGTCGGCGACCTGGCGGCTCATGTCGAACCCGCGGGCGTCGCGCAGGGGCGACTCCTCCTCGAAGTCCCACCGCGCCCGCCGCGCCTTCAGCGTCGCCGAGGCGTAGGCGTTGACGACCTGCGAGGAGGCCACCATCGGGTTGGCGGTGGGCTGGCCCTGCACGGAGATTCCGTACTCGACCTCGGTCCCCATCACCCGTCGCACGCTCATGGTTCGAGCCTACGCGGCGGCGGCGACGGTCGGGGCGCACCGACCACTACGGTGGCCCGATGAGCTGGTGGGAGAAGCGCGTGGTCCCGCGCCTGGTCGAGAAGGCGCTCTCGAGCGGCGACGTCCGCCGGGAGCGGGCGCTGGTCTGCGAGGGGCTGTCCGGCCGGGTGCTGGAGATCGGCTTCGGCAGCGGCATGAACCTCCCGCACCTGCCGGCGGCGGTCACCGCCGTGGACGCCGTGGAGCCGTCCGACCTGGGGTGGGAGATGTCCGCCGCGCGCCGCGGGACCGCGACCATCCCGGTCAGTCGGGTCGGGCTCGACGGCCAGCGCGTGGACGCCGACTCCTCGGCGTACGACGCGGTGCTGTGCACGTTCTCGTTGTGCACGATCCCCGATGCCGCGCTGGCTGCTCGCGAGATGGCCCGCACCGTGCGCCCGGGCGGGACGGTCCACGTGCTGGAGCACGGGCTCTCCCCCGACGCCGGTGTCGCCCGGTGGCAGCGCCGGCTCGACCCGATCGAGAAGCGGGTCGCCGGCGGCTGCCACCTCACCCGCGACCCCGTCGCCCTCCTCGAGCAGGCGGGCCTGGAGATCGTCGACCGCACCGAGCGCTACCTGCCCGGACCGGCCGTCGCCCGTCCGTGGGTCTACGGCTACCGGCTCCTCGCCCGGCGGCCTGCCGGCGGCTGACGCGAGCCCCGCAGGGGGAAGGTTCGACTGATGTCAGTCAGACCTTGCACGTCGCGGTCGAACCTTCGACCGCACACCGAAAGGTCTGACCGACATCAGTCAGACCTTCCGATGGCGGCGATGCGTCCTACAGGTACTGACCCGTGTTCGACACCGTGTCGATCGAGCGGCCCGGCTCGGTGCCCTGCTTGCCGGTGATGAGCGTGCGGATGAAGACGATCCGCTCGCCCTTCTTGCCGGAGATGCGGGCCCAGTCGTCGGGGTTGGTGGTGTTCGGGAGGTCCTCGTTCTCCTTGAACTCGTCCACGCAGGCCTGCAGCAGGTGGCTGACCCGCAGACCCTTCTGGTCGTGGTCCAGGAGGTCCTTGATCGCCATCTTCTTCGCCCGGTCGACGATGTTCTGCAGCATGGCGCCGGAGTTGAAGTCCTTGAAGTACAGGACCTCCTTGTCGCCGTTGGCGTAGGTGACCTCGAGGAAGCGGTTCTCCTCGGTCTCGGAGTACATCCGCTCCACCGTCGCGCGGATCATGCCGTCCACGCACGCCTGGCGGTCCCCGCCGAACTCCGCGAGGTCGTCGGCGTGCAGCGGGAGCTCGGCGGTGAGGTACTTGCTGAAGATGTCCCGCGCCGCTTCGGCGTCGGGGCGCTCGATCTTGATCTTCACGTCCAGGCGTCCGGGGCGCAGGATCGCGGGGTCGATCATGTCCTCACGGTTGGAGGCTCCGATGACCAGGACGTTCTCCAGCAGCTCCACGCCGTCGATCTCGCTCAGCAGCTGCGGGACGATGGTGTTCTCGACGTCGGAGGAGACGCCGGTGCCGCGGGTGCGGAACAGGGAGTCCATCTCGTCGAAGAACACGATGACCGGGGTGCCGGCCGAGGCCTTCTCCCGCGCCCGCTGGAAGACCAGGCGGATGTGGCGCTCGGTCTCGCCGACGTACTTGTTGAGCAGCTCGGGGCCCTTGATGTTGAGGAAGTAGGACTTCACCTCGGCGCCCTGGCCGGAATCCGGGTTCCGCGCGGCGACCTTCTTGGCGAGGCTGTTGGCGACCGCCTTGGCGATCAGCGTCTTGCCGCAGCCGGGAGGGCCGTAGAGCAGCACGCCCTTGGGCGGCTTGAGCTGGTGCTCCTTGAAGAGCTCGGGGTAGAGGTACGGCAGCTCGACCGCATCCTGGATCTGCTCGATCTGGCCGCCGAGCCCACCGATGGACTCGTAGGCGATGTCGGGGACCTCCTCGAGGACGAGCTCCTCGACCTCCGACTTCGGGACCTTCTCGTAGACGTAGCCGGCACGGGAGTCCAGCAGCAGCGAGTCGCCGGCGCGGATGGTCTCCTCGCGCAGCGGCGCCGCGAGGCGCACGACCTTCTCCTCGTCGGCGTTGGCGATGACCAGGGCACGCTCGCCGTCGGCGAGCAGCTCCTTGAACATCACGACCTCGCCTACCTGCTCGAACTCCAGCGCCTCGACGACGTTGAGGGCCTCGTTGAGCATGACCTCCTGGCCGCGGTGCAGCGCGTCCAGGTCGACGTTGGGGCTGACGTTGACGCGCAGCTTGCGGCCACCGGTGAACACGTCCACCGAGTCGTCGTCGTTGCGCTGGAGGAAGGTGCCGAACCCGGCGGGCGGCTGGGCGAGCCGGTCGACCTCCTCCTTGAGCTTCGTGATCTGGTCACGGGCCTCGCGCAGGGTCTGGGCGAGCCGCTCGTTCTGGCTGGTGACCGCCGCGAGGGAGCGCTGGGCGTCGGCCAGCCGGAGCTCGACGGTGCGGTGGGAGCCCGGTGCATCGCTGAGGCGGCGCCGCAGGTCGGTGACCTCGGCCTCCAGGAAGCGCACCTGCCCCATCAGCTCCTCGGCGCTGCGTGCGCCGTCGGGAACCGGGGAACCTTCTCGTGACCTGCCATCGGATGTCGACATCAGAGCACCTCCTTGCCGTGACCCTACTCGTGCCGGTGAAGCACGGAAGGCCATCCTGGACGGTGTCGGTCACGATTTGGGACCGGCGGTGTCACCCCCGCGTTTCCTCCTCCACCTCACTCATCGGCGGGCGCCACGGGCTCCTGCGGCACGTCCGCGGGGCGGGGCCCGGTGTAGTCGGGTCCGTAGGCGCCCGGCGCCGGCCGCCGGGTCTTGCGCGGGGGCCTCTCCCCCGGGGCCATCCGCCGAGCGGTGACCAGGAAGGCCGTGTGCCCGATCATCTTGTGGTCCGGACGCACCGCGAGGCCCTCGACGTGCCAGTCGCGGACCAGCGACTCCCAGGCGTGCGGCTCGGTGAAACCACCGTGCGCCCGCACCGTCTCCACGAACCGTGACAGCTGGGTGGTGGTCGCGACGTACGCGCAGACGATGCCGCCCGGCACCAGGGCGTCCGCGGCGGCCTCGAGGCACTCCCAGGGTGCGAGCATGTCGAGGATGATCCGGTCGCAGCGCTCGCCGCTGGCCGGCAGCGCCTCCGCGAGGTCGCCCAGGGTGAGGTCCCACGCCGGGTGACTGGTGCCCTCGGGGGCGGAGAAGAACTGGTCGACGTTGCGCCGCGCGACCTCGGCGAACTCCTCGCGCCGCTCGTAGGACGACACCCGCCCGTGGGGGCCCACCGCGCGCAGCAGCGAGCAGGTCAGGGCGCCGGAGCCGACCCCGGCCTCGACCACGCGGGCTCCGGGGAAGATGTCGGCCATCGCCACGATCTGTGCGGCGTCCTTGGGGTAGATGACGGCCGCGCCGCGGGGCATGGAGACGACGAACTCCGAGAGCAGCGGCCGGAACACCAGGTAGTCACCACCGCCGGAGGTGGTGACGGTGAAGCCCTCCTCGCGGCCGATCAGCTCGTCGTGGTCGAGGTGGCCGCGGTTGGAGAAGAAGCGCTTGCCGGCCTCGAGGGCGAAGTTGTGCTTGCGTCCCTTGCCGTCGACCAGGCGCACCCACTCACCGGCGCGGAGCGGGCCCCGGTGGACACCGGACCAGGCCTCCTGCGGGACGTCGTCGAGGGACGGGCCCTCGAGGGACTGGCCCTCAGGGGCCTGGGACTGCGGCTGGACGGGCTCGGACACGCGCGCACCCTAGACCGCGGACGCGCCGCCCAGCGAGTTCCGGAGACCCCGGCGACCGGGAGTCGCCACAGCGCGGATGCGTCGGCGTCAGGCGCTCGTCTGCCGGAAGGCGCGGTCGACGTCGGCGGTCACGAGCACGCCGTAGACGGTGCCGTCGTCCTCGACCAGGAGGTACTCGGCGGCAGGCGTGCGGGTCAGCGCCCGCACGAGGTCCTCCCCGCGCAGCCCGACCGGCAGCCGCAGACCCTCCTCGAGCGTGCGTGCGACGCTGGAGGTGGGCACCCAGGGACGCCGGTCCTCGGGGGTGGCCAGCAGGGCCGCCTCCGAGACCAGGCCGGTGGTCCGTCCGTCGGTCGTCGTGGTGAGGATGCCCCCCGCCTGGGCCTCCTGCGCGCGGCGCACCGCCTCCGAGAGCGGCAGGTCGGCCGGGACGGCCAGGGTACGCCGCGCGAGGTCGCGGGCTACCAGGTGCGGGATCCGGCTGCGCAGACGCGCAGCCGACATCGACGCCGTGGCACCCGACCACAGGAACGCGGCGACCACGAAGGCCAGGACGAAGTCGATGACGTCCGGCGGAGTGCCCAACACGGACTCCTGCGCCACGGGCCAGGCCAGCACGGCGACGGCCGCCAGGCGCCCGCCCCAGCCGGCCACGACCGTCCCGCGGACGATGCTGCCCGTCAGGCCCCACACACCGGCCTTGAGGACCCGGCCGCCGTCGAGGGGCAGCCCGGGCACCAGGTTGAGGACGCCGACGAGGAGGTTGGCCCCGGCGAGACCCTCCATCGCCAGGCGGGTCAGGCCGTCCGGGGTGACCGGGAGCAGCAGCAGCGCCGCCACCCCGACGGCCATCGAGGTCAGCGGACCGACCACGGCGATGAAGAACTCCTCACGCGGTCGCTTCGCCTCCCCCTCGATCGACGTCATGCCGCCGAGGAAGTGCAGGGTGATCGAGCTGACCGGGTAGCCCAGCCGCTTCGCGACGATCGCGTGCGAGGCCTCGTGGAGCAGCACCGAGCCGTAGAGCAGCACCGCGAACGCCAGCCCGGCGACGTACTTCAGGGCGCCCAGGCCGGGCTGCACCTGCTCGACGAGCGGAGCCATGATGATCGCGATGAGCGCGGCGACGAGGAACCACGAGGTGCTGACCAGCACGTCGCTGCCCGCCACGGTGCCGACCTTGAAGGTCCCCGGCGGTCGCTGCTCGCTCACCCGGGGAGGCTATCCGACCGGTGGGCGCACCGGTCGGCCTGGCGCGGGCTGTCGGTGCGATCGCCTAGCGTGAACGCCATGAGCACGGAGGTCCTGGGCACGCAGCAGCGCGAGGAGGTCCCGGCGACCAGCCCCGCCGAGCGCCACTCGACACCCGTTGACGGCGTCGACGTGCTGGGCGCCCTGTCCCCCAGCCGGGCCGGGGACTTCATGACCTGTCCGCTGCTCTACCGCTTCCGCACCATCGACAAGCTGCCCGAGCCGGCGTCGCCGGACGCGGTGCGCGGGACCCTGGTGCACAAGGTGCTCGAGGACCTCTTCGACCTGCCCGCGCTCGAGCGCACCCCCGTGCGCGCCGAGCAGATGCTGGAGCCGTCGTGGCACCGCCTGCTCGAGGACGAGCCGGGCCTCGGGAAGATCTTCGACGGCGACGGCGCGGTGGACCGCGAGCGCTGGTGGGACACCTGCCGCACCGTCCTCGAGCGCTACTTCACCTTGGAGGACCCGACCCGTCTGGAGCCGGCCGAGCGCGAGCTGTACGTCGAGTGGCTGCTCGACTCCAAGCTCCTGCTGCGTGGGTTCGTGGACCGGGTCGACGTCGCCCCGGACGGTGCCGTCCGGGTCGTGGACTACAAGACCGGCCGCGCCCCCGGGCCGGGCTTCGAGGGTCGCGCGCTGTTCCAGATGAAGTTCTACGCCCTGGTGCTGTGGCGGTTGCGCGGCGTGGTGCCCGCCATGCTGCAGCTGGTCTACCTCGGCAACGGCGAGCTGGTGCGCTACGTGCCCGACGAGCACGACCTGCTCGCGACCGAGCGCAAGGTGCAGGCGGTCTGGGAGGCGATCAAGCGCGCCACCGACGAGCAGGACTGGCGGCCCAGCAAGGGGCCGCTGTGCAGCTGGTGCGCACACAAGGCACTGTGCCCCTCCTGGGGCGGCACTCCCCCGCCGATGCCGTCGGGCGGCTGAGGACGCAGCCCGGCTCAGAGGCCGTTGCGCTGTGCCCAGAGGGCGGCCTGCGTGCGGTCGGAGACTCCGATCCGCGAGAAAGCACTGGTCAGGTGCGCCTTGACCGTGCGCTCGCTGATCTCCAACTGCCGCGCGATCTGCTTGTTGGCTAGTCCGTCGCGCACCAGCTGCAGCACCTCGACCTCCCGGGCGGTCAGCTGCGGCCGGCCACCGGCCGAGCGGGCGCCCAGCAGCGCCCGGGCGGCCTTGGGGTGGATGGGCGACTCGCCGCGGGCGACGGCACGCACCCCACTGAGCACGTCGTCGGGGTCGGCGTCCTTGAGCAGGTAGCCCACCGCACCGGCGTCCAGCGCGTCGAGGATCCGCTCGTTGTCGGAGTACGACGTCAGCACCAGCACGTCCACGCCGAGCCCGGCCGAGACGATCTCCCGGGTGGCGCTCACCCCGTCGACCCCGGGCATCTGCAGGTCCATCAGGACCACGTCAGGGGTCAGGGCACGCGCCTGCTCGACCGCCTCGGCACCGTCGGCGGCCTGACCGACCACCTCGATGTCCTCGGCCGTGGCGATCAGCTGCGCCAGACCCGCCCGGATCACGGCATGGTCGTCGACCAGCACGATCCGGATGGTCCCGGAGTGCCCGTTCATCGTCGTACCGCCATTCGCACGGAGGTACCTTCGCCCAGCGCGGAGGTCACGTCCAACTCCCCACCCACGTCGCGGACCAGGCTGCGGAGGCCGCGCAGGCCGAAACGGTCCGGTGGACTCGGGGCAGTCGTGTCGAAGCCGACACCGTCGTCGACGACCTCCAGGAGCAGCCCCCCGGCATCGCCACGCACGGTCACCGCGAGGGTCGAGGCGCCGGAGTGCCGGATCGCGTTGCGCACCGCCTCCTGGGCCACCCGCCACACCAGGCCGACCTCGGCGTCGGAGGCGTCGGTGACGCCGTCGACGCTGGTGGAGGCGTGGATCCCCGCAGCGGCAGCCGGGGCGATCAGGTCGTCCAGCGCGGACTGCAGGCCCTGGCCGTGCAGGTCCGGCGGATGGATCTCGGCCAGCAGCGACCGCATCTGCTTGAGGCTGTCGCGCATCGAGGCGCTGACCGAGGACAGCACCTCGGCAGTGGCCGGCGTCGTCGCCGGGTCGCGAGCAGCACCGGAGAGGGCGAACGCCGAGCCGGCCAGGTCCTGCACCACACCGTCGTGCAGGTCCCGGGCGATGCGGCGTCGTTCGGCGTCGGAGGCGTCGATCGCGGTCTGCAGCAGCCGCTCGCGCTCGCGCCCTCCCCGGCGCACCTGTCCGGTCAGCAGGGCCAGCAGCACCGTGGACAGCAGGACCAGCAGGAGGAGCGGGCCCAGGGTAATCCAGCGGAAGTCCCCGAAGATGTCCTCACGACGCTGCTCGACGTCGTCGAGGTCCCAGTAGGCGACGAACAGGGCGGGCGAGGTCACGCTCTGTCCCCGGTTGAGCCCCGTGTCGCGGCTCTTGGAGTCACGCGTGGCGTAGACGCGGGTGGAGATCTTGACCAGCCCCACCTCCGAGCCCGGCCGGTCGTCACTGCGGGAGGAGCCCGGGTCCGCGAACTCGGCGACCGTGCCGCCGGACTCCAGGACGCGCTCCTGGGCCGAGGACAGGGCGTAGACGTGGTCGTCGAGCGCCGCGCCCGGATCGGAGGAGTCGAAGGCCAGGCGACCCTCGGTCGTGAGCACGTCGAAGCTGTCGATGTCCCCGGTGCTGAAGGGCCTGATGCGGCGGAAGAACTTGTCCACCGCTCCCGGGCGGCCGTTGAGCAGTCCCTCGCGGAGGTTGCCCGGCATCACCGACCCGGCCAGCGACTGGGTCACCGACTCGGCCTGTTCGAGCGCCGCACGCTCAGCGGCACGGGTGGCGATCGCGTTGGTCGCGACGAAGATGCCGCAGACCAGCAGCATGCTGACCACCAGGAACAGCGTCAGCGGCGTCCGCAGAGCTGTCCCGAGCCGAGAACGGGAGCGGGTCACGACCGGTCAGAACGTGATCTGGTTCTTGCAGACTTCGCCGGTCACGGTGTTCTGCGCTCGGAAGTCGATGTCGTCGGGGCCGGTGAAGTCGGCCATGTCCCGCACGATCTTGAAGGACTTGTCGGCATCCTTGGCCTTGACGGTCCCCCGTGCCGACACGTCGTCGTTGTGCTTCATCCGCCAGTCCCACTCGTCGCTGTCGTCGCTCCAGACGACCGCGGTGACCTGCAGGACCCCGCCGCTCTCGGGCTCGACCTTGAGCTTGACCGAGCTGCTCTCGCGGCAGTCCTCCTTCAGCTTCTTCGCGTCGTCCTTCTTGGCGACCGCGGCTGGGGAGGCGAGGAGGAGACCGATGGTCGCCACCAGTGCGACGGCGGCACGCCGACCACGTGCGCGGCGGGTGCTGAGGTGGTCCATGGTGCCCTTCGAAGGATGTCCGGTGTGACGATCGTCCCAGGGTCTCACGGCAGCATCCGAGAAACACAGGGAACGGCCATGCCCAACCCCGCCGTCAATCCCGGTCACCCGGGGCCGCTGTGCGGGCACCGCGCCTGAGCCGCGATGCCCATGACGACGGGGTTGGGTCTGGCCAGGGCGCCCGGTCCGCCGCTGAGGACCGGGGTGTTCGCCCTGCGTGGCCCCATCCTGACCGAAAGTAAAGCCCGGGCGCCACTTGTCCGGTGGTCCTAGCACCCCGACGATGCGCCGAGTAGTCACCGGGTAGTCCGTGCGGGTGGTCCGGACCGACTGTCAGCCGCGTGCTGCGACCTCGTCGCGCACGGCTGCGACGTCGGCCGGCCCGAGACCCACCAGCGTGGGACGGAAGACACGCCCCGGACCCTCGAGCACCGGGACGTGGTTCTCCACCACGAGCACCGCGCACCCCGCGGCCTCCGCGGACTTCGCACCGGTGTTGGAGTCCTCGATCGCGACGCAGTCCTGCGGCTCGAGGCCGAGGGAGGCGGCGGCGGTGAGATACGGCTCGGGGTGGGGCTTGCCCTGCTCGACCTTGTCCCCGGTGACGATCACGCGGAACGTCTCCGGCGGCAGGTGACGGAGGATCGGCGCCACGAAGCGCTCGTAGGACATCGTCACCAACGCGCACGGGACGCCCGCCTCGCGCAACGCGGCCAGCAGCTCCGGTGCCCCTGGCTGCCACGGCACCGACTCCTCGACGCGCGCGACCACCCCGTCGAGCAGCTCCTCGACGACCTCGGCCGGGCTCTGGGGCAGGTCCCAGGCCTCCTTGAGCACGCGCCCGGAGGACAGCAGGTCGTTGCCCACGAGGGACAGCGCCTGCTCCTGCGACCAGGTGCCGCCGTACTTCTCGGCCATGGCGTACTCGGTGGCGATCCAGTAGGGCTCGGTGTCGACCAGCGTGCCGTCCATGTCCCACAGCACCGCGGCCGGCAGCCCGGCCTGCTCGGGGACCACCGTCGTGGTCGGCTCAGTCATCGGGGTCGTACCCGAGGTTCGGGGACAGCCACTTCTCGGCCTCCTGGAGGCTCCAGCCCTTGCGCTCGGCGTACGCCGCGACCTGGTCGCGCCCGAGGCGGCCGACGACGAAGTACTGGCTGTCGGGGTGGCTGTAGTAGACACCGGAGACCGAGGCCCCCGGCCACATGGCCATCGACTCGGTGAGGCTGATGCCGGTGCTGGCCTCGACGTCCATGAGGTTCCACAGCGTGAGCTTCTCGGTGTGATCGGGGCAGGCCGGGTAGCCCGGGGCCGGCCGGATGCCGGCGTACCGCTCGGCGATCAGGTCGTCGTTGCTGAGCGTCTCGTCGGCGGCGTGCCCCCAGAACTCGGTGCGGACCCGCTGGTGCAGCCGCTCGGCGAACGCCTCGGCGAGCCGGTCGGCGAGCGCCTCGAGGAGGATCGCGTTGTAGTCGTCGAGGTCGTCCTTGAACCCCTGCACCCGCTCGGGGAGGCCGATGCCGGCGGTGACGGCGAAGCCGCCGACGTGGTCGGCCAGGCCCGTCGAGGTGGGGGCGACGAAGTCGGACAGCGCGCGGTTCGGGATGCCCGACCGGTGCTGCCCCTGCTGGCGCAGCTGGTGCAGCACGGCGCGCTTCTCCGTGCGGGAGTCGTCGGCCCACACGACGACGTCGTCCCCGTCGCTGTTGGCCGGCCACAGGCCGTAGACGCCGCGGGCGGTCAGCCACTTCTCGGCGATCAGCGTGTCCAGCATGGTCTGGGCGTCGTCGTAGAGCTTGCGGGCGGCCTCGCCGTGGCTGGGCGAGTTGAGGATGTCGGGGAACTTGCCCTTCATCTCCCAGGCGTTGAAGAACGGCTGCCAGTCGATGAACTCGCGCAGCTCGGCGAGGTCGTAGTCCTCGAGCACGTGGACACCCGGCGTCTTGGGCACCGGCGGGACGTAGCCCTCCCAGTCGACGGGGGTCGCGTTGGCGACCGCGTCGGCGTAGGCCAGCTGCGGGCGGTCGGACTTGGCGGCGTGCCGGGCGCGCAGGGCGTCGTAGTCCTCCTTCACCCCCGCCAGCAGCGTCTCGCGACGCTCGGCGTTGAGCAGCGCGGAGACCGTCGGCACCGAGCGCGAGGCGTCCTTGACCCACACGACGGGCCCGTCGTACTTCCGGTCGACCTTCACCGCCGTGTGGGCGCGCGAGGTGGTGGCACCGCCGATGAGCAGCGGGAGCTCGAGCCCCAGGCGCTGCATCTCGGCGGCGAACCCGACCATCTCGTCCAGGGACGGGGTGATCAGGCCCGAGAGCCCGATGACGTCGGCGCCGTGCTCGGCGGCGGCGTCGAGGATCTTCTGCGCCGGCACCATGACCCCGAGGTCGATGACCTCGTAGTTGTTGCAGGCCAGGACGACGCCGACGATGTTCTTGCCGATGTCGTGGACGTCGCCCTTCACGGTCGCGAGCACGACGGTGCCGTTGGTGTCCTTCTGCGAGGCCAGCGCCGGGTTGGTCCGCTTCTCCTCCTCGATGAAGGGGATGAGGTAGGCAACGGCCTTCTTCATCACGCGTGCGGACTTCACGACCTGTGGGAGGAACATCTTCCCGGAGCCGAACAGGTCGCCGACGACGTCCATGCCGTCCATCAGCGGGCCCTCGATGACCTCGATCGGACGACCGCCGCGCTCCTCGATCTCGCGGCGCAGCTCCTCGGTGTCGGCCTCGACGTGGGCGTCGATGCCCTTGACCAGGGCGTGGGTGACCCGCTCGGCCACGGGCAGCTCGCGCCAGGCCTCGGTGACCGCCTCGGCCTCCTCGCCGCCGCGTTTGTGGGCCTCGGCGACCTCGAGCAGCCGCTCGGTCGCGCTGCGCCCGTCGGGGGTGGGGCGGTTGAGGACGACGTCCTCGATCCGCTCGCGCAGCTCGGGGTCGACCTGGTCGTAGACGACCAGCGCACCGGCGTTGACGATGCCCATGTCCAGGCCCGCACGGATCGCGTGGAAGAGGAACACCGCGTGGATGGCCTCGCGGACCGGGTTGTTGCCCCGGAACGAGAAGGAGACGTTGGAGATGCCGCCGGACACCTTGGCGCCGGGGAGGTTCTCCTTGATCCACCGGGTGGCCTCGATGAAGTCCACGCCGTACGTCGCGTGCTCCTCGATGCCCGTGGCGACCGCGAACACGTTGGGGTCGAACACGATGTCCTCGGGCGGGAAGCCGCCTCCCCCTCCTTCAGGGAGATGGAGTTGACGATCGCCTTGCCCTGGACGTACTTCAGGCCGGTCTCGATGACCTCCCACTTGGAGGAGTCGACCATGACCGGGACGCGGCTGATGTCGGGCTCGGAGGCGACCAGGCGCAGGAAGCGCTCCATGGCCGCGACGCCGTCGATCATGCCCTCGTCCATGTTGACGTCGATGACCTGCGCGCCGTTCTCGACCTGCTGGGCGGCGACCGAGAGGGCGGTGTCGTAGTCGCCGGCCTTGATCAGGTTGCGGAACTTCGCCGAGCCCGTGATGTTGGTGCGCTCACCGACGTTCACGAAGAGGCTGTCGTCGTCGATCGTGAACGGCTCGAGCCCCGACAGGCGCATGGCCACCGGCCGGTCGGGCACCTCCCGGCGCGGCAGCTCGGTCACGGCGCCGGCGATGGCGCGCACGTGGTCGGGGGTGGTGCCGCAGCAGCCGCCCACGAGGTTGACCAGGCCCTCCTGCGCGAACTCGCGGATGATCGCCGCGGTCTCCTCGGCGGCCTCGTCGTACTCGCCGAAGGCGTTGGGCAGGCCGGCGTTGGGGTAGCACGAGACGAACGTGTCGGCGATGCGCGAGAGCTCGGCGAGGTAGAGCCGCATCTCGCGCGCACCCAGGGCGCAGTTCAGGCCCACGGCCAGCGGACGGGCGTGGCGCACCGAGTTCCAGAACGCCTCGGTGGTCTGGCCGGACAGGGTGCGGCCCGATGCGTCGGTGATGGTGCCGGAGATGACGACCGGCCAGCGGCGACCGGCCTCCTCGAAGAGCGTCTCCACCGCGAAGATCGCGGCCTTCGCGTTGAGCGTGTCGAAGATCGTCTCGATCAGCAGCAGGTCGGCGCCGCCGTCCACGAGGCCGCGTGCGGCCTCGAGGTAGGCCGGGACGAGGTCGTCCCAGGTGATGTTGCGGGCCGCCGGGTCGTTGACGTCGGGGCTGATCGAGGCGGTGCGGGTCGTCGGGCCGAGCGCCCCGGCGACGTACCGCGGGCGTTCGGGGGTCGCGACCTCGTCGGCGACGCGGCGCGCCAGGCGGGCGGACTCGAGGTTGAGCTCGTAGGCCAGCTCCTCCAGCCCGTAGTCGGACAGCGAGACCGCGTTGGCGTTGAAGGTGTTGGTCTCGATGACGTCCGCGCCGGCCTGGAGGTACTCCCGGTGGATGTCGGCGATGATCGCGGGCTGGGTGACCGTGAGCAGGTCGTTGTTGCCCTGCAGGTCCTCGCCGGTCCAGTCCTTGAAGCGCTCGCCGCGGTAGCCGGCCTCGTCGGGCCGGTCGCGCTGGATCGCGGTGCCCATGGCGCCGTCGATCACCAGGATCCTCCGGCTGAGCAGCTCGCTGAGCTCCTCGGTGACGTCGGGGCGCCAGTCCTGGCCGGACGACGGGGTCGTGGCGGAGGTCATCGCAGGGGCTCCTCTCGGGCGGACGGACCAGCCTAGGAACGCCGTACGACGCTGTGCGGCTCGTATCCAGATCCTGACACCGCGGCGGAGCGAGTCCGAAATCCTCGGGGTGCGACCGCCCCAGTGCCTAGGCTGGGTGGGTGATCGAGATCGACGACGCCCCGGACCTGGTGGACCCCATCGTCATCGCCGCCTTCGAGGGGTGGAACGACGCCGCCGACGCCGCCTCCTCGGTGGTGGACCACCTGATCCGTGTCTGGAACGCCCGCATCGTCGGTGCCGTGGACCCCGAGGACTTCTACGACTTCCAGGTCAACCGACCGGTGGTCGGCAGCGACGAGCGCGGGCACCGCCGGATCACCTGGCCGACCACGCAGATCGCCGTCGCCTCTCCCCCGGACCTCGAGCGCGACGTGATCCTCATCCGCGGCATCGAGCCGAACATGCGCTGGCGCCAGTTCTGCGCCGAGCTGCTGGCTGCGACCGACGAGCTGGGTGGGGAGCTGGTCGTCACCCTCGGCGCTCTGCTCGCCGACACCCCGCACACGCGCCCGATCCCGGTGACCGGCACCGCCACCGAGCCCGAGCTGGTCGATCGGCTCAAGCTCGAGCAGTCGACCTACGAGGGACCCACCGGCATCGTCGGGGTCTTCCAGGACGCCTGCGTCCGGGTCGACATGCCCGCGGTGTCGTACTGGGCGGCGGTCCCCCACTACGTCGCGCAGCCGCCGTGCCCGAAGGCCACGCTGGCGCTCATCGGGCAGATCGAGGACCTGCTGGAGATCTCGATCCCGCTCGGCGACCTCCCCGAGGACGCCCGCGCCTGGGAGCGCGGCGTCGACGAGCTGGCCGAGGAGGACGAGGACGTCGCCGACTACGTGCGCTCCCTGGAGGAGACCCGCGACACGACCGACCTCCCCGAGGCCTCGGGCGAGGCCATCGCGCGGGAGTTCGAGCGCTACCTCAAGCGGCGCGGCGAGGACGACTGAGCCCGCTCGCCCCTACAGGGAGAGGCCGAGCGCGGCGTCGAGGAGCGCGTGGACGCGCACCGCAGCGTCGGGGTCGGAGGTGTCGGCCAGCCCGTGGGTGCCCAGGGTAGCGTCGACCCAGGCGTCCACGGCCGCGACCGCGCGGGGAGCGTCGAGGTCGTCGGCCAGGGCCGCCAGCACCTCGGTCACGACGGTCTCCGCCGGGGCGCCGGCCCCCAGCGCCAGCCCGAGGATCATGTGTATCGGATCGAAATCGTAGCGGAAGAATTCCTCGAAGCCGCGATAGGCCATGATCGTCCCGACAAGCAGGCAGATGATGTCGAGAAACGTTCCCTTGAAGGATGCACTGAGCCTCATGACCGCCCCGGATATTGCTTGGATTTGAGATATTCGATCAGCGCGGATTTCTCGCCGTCCGGCAGACCGGTGCCATAAGGATGCCCGCCGTTGCCG
>LULQ01000010.1_pt1 | contig 58298 bp, 45 predicted proteins | sample 728091 | NCBI WGS metagenome assembly LULQ01 (sample SAMN03860285, study PRJNA289734) | marine metagenome | biome: seawater column; feature: ocean; material: water; isolation source: Red Sea water column Station 149 - depth 10m | place: Saudi Arabia: Red Sea | collected 2011-10-15 | depth 10 m
CGGGCTCCACTACGCAGCCCATTGCTTCAATCGCGCTTATGCGCAAAACAACCGCCCGGCTCTAATCCCAGCTGGGGGAAAGCTGGGGGTCACGTCAATGGTCCGGGCATTCGGATCGAGGTGCTGGGCCAATGCGCGTGCAACGCGATCGACATTCTGAGTAGCTGTAAGTGCCGGATGTGGGGTGAGACGGGCCGCGACCAAATCGCGGATCAATTCGGCCCGCGAACCTAAACCCACTGCTACATCGAGTTGATCGACCAAGGTCTGCTCCATTCTGACCTTGACGACTACCATCTTCGAAGCGTCGGACTTCTCAACCGCGCTGGACTTCCTCTTGCTCATACCCCCTGCACCTTAAGGCCGAAGGCCGAGAGGTGCTCCAACGGACGGGCCCTCCCGTCCATCCTGCACAAAATCGAAACCCTTTTTGACCTGTACATTGGCCGCAAAGGGTTTGTAAAAGCGCCGCAAGCAAGCATCGTTTGGCGGGCCGAAGGATGTCGATTGCCATTGTTCGGCAAAAGATCGAGTGGCACACGCCGCCAATTCGCCAAAGGTTGATAAAAGTTCGCCACAAGGCGCCGATGTTTTGCCTTCGTCACGCGAAATTCGGTCGCCAAGAGACAGCAGAGCTGCGGAGATCGGCGGCCAATTTTTCTTTTGGGTGGAAGTTCGCAATGGCGACCTACTGCGCATCGACCCACTCCAGCGCAGCACGACAATCGTCTGGCACCTTTATTGCCCGCCAACCACCTTCGACCTGGCCGAGAGCGCGTTTCAGCTCGGCGACGTCGACCCCTTTGACGTACGACATCAGAACGGGCTTGAGGAGGTTTTCCTTATCAACCTGATCTCGCACCATTGTGAATATACGAGGCCTTACAGCGTTCGCTGGCGGGGTGATCGGGGATGGCGTCGATGCCAGTCTCGGCTCGATCGGCGCTGTCGGAACTGGGATCGGCTGCGGTTCAGGCATTACATCGGCCTGTGGTAAGTCACTAATTTCCCGATTGGGTTTGGTCGACGTGGCTTTCCTTCCCGAAGTTTTAAATGAACGCCTCTCGATTTGTTCTTTTTCGAGACCTTGGCCGACCTTGATAAGCTCCTCCAGCGTTCTTAATGCCGCGCGCTTCAGCGCGACGTTATGATCGTGCTTCAGCTTGGTCGCCACGTGCTCGGCAACCGTCTTGTGGCGGTCATAGGGGAAAACCCTGCCAACATCTTTGAATCTATCGCCGTTCAGGCGTAGCCAACGACTTTGAGCATCGGCTGTGGTGCCTCCGTGGAAGAGGCTGGCCATATCGAGTTCTTCAATGTAGATTTCCATTGTATCGGCTCCCGGCCTTGTGGCCTCAAAATTGGTTACCGAAACGTTATAGGATGGGGTTAACAGATGCCCAAAGGGGGGGGCTGAGTTCTAACTCGCGGTTCGCAAAAGCCTCTCCTACCTTTGCAAGGTACCTTCGCCAGCCCAATGGGTCGAACTTCATATGAGCAAGGACCCGTCGGCTAAGAAAGGCAGATGCAACTATATCATTCAAGCAAGAAAATGTTTCGCTGCGTTGCGACCTAATGCCGATCCAACTCGCGAACGTTTGTTGATTGGCAACAAGGAAACACTGGTTGGCTTGGGAACATGAGAAGTAACGCTCAGAACCTGCTGTTGGAGCACCGCCATCCGCTCGGCTAACTCCTTTTCTTCGCCCAGCGCGAGTGCGCGCCGATTGTAATTTTTGGCGCCTGTCGTTCGACCGCTGTGCCCCACATGGCGGGCCAGCAATGCCTCGCTAACCCCTTCCCCTGCCATCGCGCTGTAGTGAAATGTCCGTTGCGAGTGAAAGTCAGCGTGCTTCCCATCCGAGGTTTGAGGAAGCGGTGCAATCGCATGAGCTGCATCGATGATATAGCGCCATGCCGTTCCATAAAACCTCGGTCCCCCTGGCTTCATCCAGCGGACGTACTCTCGCTCCTTGTTAATCTTTCCGTAAAGTTCCGGAAAAAGCCTGTCCCAGCCTTCTTCTTTGATCGCGGCCACATAGTCGGCAAATCCAAGCCGCAAGAGCTCAGTGTGAAGGGGCAAGGCTCGACGACGTGACGAACGTTTCAGACCCCCTGGCGTTTTGCCGTCCTTACTCTTGGTCATGTTGGCTCGTACCAATACGTAAGGGGTTACAGCATCTATCTCGACGTCTGCGAGTTCTAAACCGCATGCTTCTTCACGAGACATTCCTGCATATGTGCCCAGCAACGGCACCCAGTAAGCCGCGTCCTGATAAACCATCGGGGTTTGAGCCGGCTTGACGCGTGCGTTACAACCGCCACCTCCCTGCCATAGCGGAAGGCCGTAGATCGCGACGAGATTTTTCTCGGTCAGCGGCATGCGTTTTGGGTCGGAGTCGTCAGCCTCGATGCGTTTACGCGCCTCCTGAAAATTCATGACCATTCCAAAACCATGCCGGTGCATCCAATATGTCAACTTCAGGATATTAGATGCCGATTGGAGCTTCGTCAGGTGACTGTTGATTGTCCGATCACTGCGGCGCTTCGAAGGATTCAAAATTGGATAGGAGGCAGGGTCAAAAGGCTCTGCCATAGCTCCCTTGACCTGTAGACGCCCCCAATTGAAGCCCTTCGGAATACGCCGGAGGCGGCGGACATACTCCTTGATGTCGGCGGGCTCATAGTCCGACATCGCTTTGTCACCCGTCAGCCAGGCAAATACTTCAAGCATGTGGCGGGTTTTCCCATTATCGGGCTGCCAATTGTGATCCTCGAACATTGTTTCATGAAGCTCTTCAAGCTGTTCACTGAAACGTACGTTGGTAATTTTTGCGAAGAACAGGTTGCCTCCACTGACCGTTGCAATTTCGGGCTGGCTGACTAGCGGCATTTCATCATCGACATGATGGGTTGGTGGTGCGGCGATCGTCTGGGCGACGTCGGACCAGTTTTCATCGAGCAAAGCAATCGGGCTTAGTCGTGCAATATCAATACCTCTTGCGTGCGCCTCGCCGACCCGAAGATGAGCCTCTGCGTAACCGCGTAAGAGATGTGATCGGCCCTCCCTGCAAGTTCCATCGTTCACGGGAGCGCCAAGCGCTTGAAGATCTTCTTTTGCTGATGTTCTGCTAACGCTCATTGGTGTCACGAGGAACTGTAGCACCTTCCATAACAGCATGATTTCCGGCGGTGTCCATCGGTCGTCTATTTCGCTTTCGACGATCTCGTGAGGGATCGCGGCTGTATCGTGTGGTACTCTGGCGACGATGCGATAAGCTGCCGCCATAACCTTATGATTGTGGCGATCGGCTCGCGAAGCCAGCAGGGGCGCCGTGAGATGCGCCGTGGCTCTAGCTAGCTCGTCTTCCAACCCTTTCTTAAAAAGCGCATGCTGTTCGACAACAGTAAGGTGACAGCGATCAAAATTATGAAACTCGAACATAAGCAGCTCATCCCATCTCGCGGCAAGCAGACGAGCGAGGCGGCGCGCCTCGTCCGGCCTGGTCGTGCCCAATGCGATGCTTATAGGTTGACTACATTTGTAAGCGGAAGGGAGACGTCTTCGAAAATGATATCGAGCGCCACGCCTCACGAGATAGCTCTGCTGTCTCATCTCAGGCTGCGCACGCTCTGTATCGCACGCGGGAGCGATTAGAACTTCGGCTGATGTGACCAGCCGTGTGAGAAGCTAAGGGTGAAGAAATTCGCACTGCCGCCTCCAGATGGCGGTTTTCTGCGGTTGTTTCAGAAGAGTGGAGCGGGTAGCGAGAATCGAACTCGCGCGTCCAGCATGGGAAGCTGGCAGGCTACCATTACATCATACCCGCGTACCGGCGCCCTTTGCCGTGCGGGATTGGTTGCGTCAATCGGGATCGAGACGTCGAACGCATCAATGATGGCCCGAAGGCGGAACGGGCGCGCTCGGCAGGCTTTGACAGGGGGAGAGCTTGATTTCGCGCCGCCGTCCGGCAAGAGCGCGACCCAGAGGAGAATACAATGCGTCATATCGATCACGTCATTTCCGGCCATTCCGGTGGCCCGAACGGCAGTGGCGGCGGCAGCGGCCGCTCGCACAAGGTCTGGAACCCGTCCACCGGCGAGGTTCAGGCCGAAGTGCCGCTTGGCGATGCCGATCTGCTCGCAAAGGCGGTCGAAGTCGCCAAGAAGGTTCAGCCCGAATGGGCCGCAACCAATCCCCAGCGCCGCGCCCGCGTGATGTTCGAATTCAAGCGGCTGGTCGAAGAGAACAAGCAAGCGCTCGCCGAACTGTTGTCGAGCGAACACGGCAAGGTTGTGGACGACGCGCATGGCGATGTGCAACGCGGCCTCGAAGTGATCGAATACGCCTGCGGGATTCCGCAGGCGCTCAAGGGCGAATACACGCAAGGCGCGGGGCCCGGCATCGACGTCTATTCGATGCGCCAGCCGCTCGGCATCGGGGCGGGCATCACGCCGTTCAATTTCCCGGCGATGATCCCGATGTGGATGTTCGGCATGGCAATCGCGGCGGGCAACGCCTTCATCCTCAAGCCCAGCGAGCGCGATCCGAGCGTGCCCGTGCGCCTCGCCGAACTGTTCGTGGAAGCTGGCGCGCCCGAAGGCCTCTTGCAGGTCGTCCATGGAGACAAGGAAATGGTCGATGCCATCATCGATCATCAGGACATCGCCGCGATCAGCTTCGTCGGATCGAGCGACATCGCGCAATATATCTATTCTCGCGGCACCGCGAACGGCAAGCGCGTGCAGGCCTTCGGCGGCGCCAAGAACCACGGCATCGTCATGCCCGACGCCGACCTCGACCAGGTGGTGAACGACCTTGCAGGCGCAGCCTTCGGCTCGGCTGGCGAACGCTGCATGGCGCTGCCCGTGGTGGTTCCGGTGGGCGAGGATACCGCCGATCGCCTGCGCGAAAAGCTGATCCCCGCTATCAACGCTCTGCGTGTCGGCGTCTCGACCGACAAGGACGCGCATTATGGCCCCGTCGTCACGCCCGAGCACAAGCAGCGCATCGAACAATGGATCGACACCGCCGAGAAGGAAGGCGCCGAGGTCGTGATCGACGGGCGCGGCTTCTCGCTTCAGGGGCACGAGGACGGCTTCTTCGTCGGCCCGACCCTGCTCGACCGGGTGACCACCGACATGGAAAGCTACAAGGAAGAAATCTTCGGCCCCGTGCTTCAGATCGTGCGCGCCAAGGATTTCGAGGAGGCGGTGCGCCTGCCCAGCGAACACCAATACGGTAACGGCGTCGCCATTTTCACGCGTAACGGCCACGCCGCGCGCGAATTCGCGCACCGGGTCAATGTCGGCATGGTCGGCATCAATGTGCCGATCCCGGTCCCCGTCAGCTATCACAGCTTCGGTGGCTGGAAGCGTTCGGGCTTCGGCGACATCGACCAGTACGGGCAGGAAGGCCTGCGCTTCTGGACCAAGACCAAGAAGGTCACCCAGCGCTGGCCGGATGGCGGCGGGGACGGATCGAACGCCTTCGTCATCCCGACGATGGGATGATGGCGATGCGCGAGACATCCATCATCGCTGCAGCCCTTCCGCTCGCTCTCGCACTGGGCGGTTGCGCAGCGACGCAACCGGGCGGTCCGATCGAGGACCGCGAGGCAGGCGTCACCAGCGGCAGCGAATGCACCGCCGAGCGCACTGAACGCTTCATCGGTCAGACCGCTTCGTCCGACACCGGAGCGGCGATCCTTGCAGCGACAAACTCGCGCACGCTGCGCTGGGGGCCGCCCGACAGCATGTTCACCATGGATTACCGCCCGGACCGGGTCACCGTGATGTACGACGCCCAGTCGCGGATCACGGAAATCCGCTGCGGCTGAGCACGGCTGCGCCCCTTCCCACCGACAATCTCCCCCGCTAGAGCCCCGCCCATGACCGGACAATTCCAGCTTACTTCCGACCAGCTCGCCATTCAGGAAATGGCGCAGCGCTTCACTGCCGACAACATCACGCCCCATGCCGGGGAATGGGACCAGACCAGCCATTTTCCCATCGACGTGATCAAGCGGACCGCCGAACTCGGCTTCGGTGCGATCTATGTCAGCGAGGAATCGGGCGGCATCGGCCTGGGGCGCCTCGAAGCCGCGCTGATCATGGAGGCGATGGCCTATGGCTGTCCCACGACCAGCTCTTTCATCTCGATCCACAATATGGCGAGCTGGATGATCGACCAGTTCGGCGGCCAGCACGTGAAGGACAAATACCTTCCCGACCTCGTCACCATGGACAAGGTGGCGAGCTACGCCCTCACCGAACCCGGCAGCGGATCGGATGCGGCGGGCCTCAAGACCAGCGCGGTGCTGGACGGCGATCATTACGTCCTCAACGGCACCAAGCAGTTCATTTCGGGCGCGGGATACAACGACGTCTATGTCGCCATGGTCCGCACGGGCGAGCACAAGACCAAGGGTATCACCTGCCTTGTCATCGATAAGGACACGCCCGGCGTCAGCTTCGGCAAGCCTGAAAAGAAGCTCGGCTGGAACGCGTCGCCCACTGCGCAGGTGATCTTCGAGGATGCGCGCGTGCCGGTCGAAAACCGGGTGGGCGACGAAGGCGAAGGCTTCCGCTTTGCGATGATGGGGCTCGATGGCGGTCGCCTCAATATCGGCGCCTGTTCCCTGGGCGGGGCGCAACGCTGCCTCGACGAAGCGATCAAATACACCAAGGAACGCCAGCAATTCGGCCAGCAGATCGCCGATTTCCAGAACACCCAATTCATGCTCGCCGACATGGCGACCGAGCTGGAATCGGCGCGTGCCCTCCTCTATCTCGCCGCCGCCAAGGTTACCGATGACGCGCCCGACAAATCCCGCTTCTCCGCCATGGCTAAGCGGCTTGCCACCGATGGCGGATCGAACGTGGTCAACAATGCGCTGCAATTGTTCGGCGGCTACGGCTATCTCAAGGAATACCCGATCGAACGCTTCTGGCGCGATCTGCGCGTGCATTCGATCCTGGAAGGCACCAATCAGGTCATGCGCATGATCGTGGGCCGGGACCTGCTGCGGCAGTAAAGACATATGACAGACGACATCTTGATCCATACCCATGGCCGGGTCGGCCATATCTCGCTCAATCGTCCCAAGGCGCTACACGCGCTGACGCTGGACATGTGCCACGCGATGAGCGCGGCCCTTTCGAAATGGGCGGATGACGACCAGATCGAGGCCGTGATCCTCGATCATGCAGAAGGGCGCGGGTTCTGCGCGGGCGGGGATATCAACCTGCTGCGGCATTCCGCGCTCAACGATGGCGGCGCGAGCGGGCGCAAGTTCTTTCACGACGAATATCAGCTCAATCATCAGATGATGACTTATGCCAAGCCGATCGTGGCTTTCATGGATGGCGTCACGATGGGCGGCGGGGTTGGCATCGCCTTGCCCTGCAAATACCGCGTCGCGACCGAGAACACGCGCTTCGCCATGCCCGAAACGGGCATCGGCCTTTTCCCCGATGTCGGCGGCGGCTGGCACCTCTCGCGGCTCGGCGGGCGGCTCGGCCAGTTCCTGGCGCTGACCGGCGCGCGGCTGGACGGGGCGGAGTGTTTGTGGGCGGGTCTCGCCACGCATTACCTGCCCAGCGAAATGGTGGCCGAAGCCAAGGCGCGCATCCTCGACAAGCCGGGGCGGATTGCAGGCGTGCTTTCCGAAATGGTCGGCAGCCCACCCAAGGCGCGGATCGAGGAGAATGCCGACAAGATCGCGCGGCATTTCGCGTCCGACAGCTACGAGGATATCCTCGCCAGCCTGGAAGCTGCCGATACAGATTGGGCGGCCAAGGAGCGCGACACGCTCGGCACCAAGAGCCCGCAGACCTGCAAGGTGGCGCTACGCCAGCTGAAGGAGAGCGCCGATCTCACCGATTTCGCCGACAATATGCGGATGGAATACCGCATCGCCAGCCGCGTTCTGGTGCGACCCGATTTCGCCGAGGGGGTGCGCGCGGTCATCGTCGACAAAACCAACGATCCCAAATGGAACCCGCCCACGCCCGAAGACGTGAGCGAGGAGCTGCTCGACAGTATTTTCGCCCCGCTTCCCGAAGGCGAGGAATGGACGCCGCTGTCCCCCTAGCTCCGTCATCCCTGCGCAGGCGGGGATCCAGCGCGACGGAGCGCCGACCTACCCTAGATCTCCGCCTGCGCGGAAATGACGAGAGGCAGAAAAATGGCCGATTACGAAACCATCACCGCCGAAACCGATGCGCAGGGCAAGAGCGGCGTCACCCTCATCACGCTGAACCGCCCCAAGGCGCTGAATGCGCTTAACTCGCAGGTTCTCGAAGATCTGATCGAGGCCTTCGCCGCCTATCAGGCCGACGAGACGCAGCTTTGCGCCGTCCTGACCGGATCGGGCGAAAAGGCCTTCGCGGCGGGCGCGGACATCAAGGAAATGAGCGAGAAGGAAGCGGCCGACTTCTATCTCCAGGATTTCTTCGCTCCCTGGACCAGCGAGATCGTGAAGAAGACCCGCAAGCCCTGGATCGCGGCGGTCAACGGCTTCGCCTTGGGCGGCGGATGCGAGCTCGCCATGATGGCCGATTTCATCATCGCGAGCGAAAACGCCAAGTTCGGCCAGCCCGAAATCAATCTGGGCGTTGCTCCGGGTATGGGTGGATCGCAGCGCCTGACCAAGGCGATCGGCAAGTCCAAGGCGATGGAAATGTGCCTGACGGGCCGGATGATGGGCGCCGAGGAGGCCGAGCGCAGCAATCTGGTGGTCCGCGTGGTACCGCATGACGAACTGCTGGCCGATGCGCTCAAGACCGCCGCGACAATCGCCAGCAAGCCGCCCATGGCAGCGATCGCCAACAAGGAAATGGTCAACGCCGCCTTCGAGACCTCGCTCGATCAGGGCCTGATCGTCGAACGCCGCATCTTCCAGATCCTCGCCGCAAGCGAAGACAAAAAGGAAGGCATGGCGGCCTTCGTCGAGAAGCGCGAGGGTAAGTGGAAGGGTCGGTAATCCTCAAAGGCCTTGGCCTGTTGATATTCGGCGCGATGTTTGTCTGGTTCGGTATCGACGGTTGGCGCCATCGCCGACAAGAACGGATTTCCCTTATCGAAGCAGCTATTCTCAAGGCGGGCGGAGACGACAATCCATTACCGCTGAATCGATGGGACCGGATGATGGCATATGTTCAACCGGTCCTGATGCTCATATTCGGACCGATGATGATACTGTTAGGGTGCTTGGCCCTTTTTGGCCTGACTGGAGAGAGAACATGAAAATCGCCTTCATCGGCCTCGGCAATATGGGCGGCGGGATGGCCGCGAATCTCGTGAAGGCGGGGCATTCGGTGAACGCCTTCGACCTGAGCGCGGACGCGCTCGACGCTGCGAAGGCGAATGGCTGCACGCCCTTCACCGATGCGGGCGAGGCCTGTGCGGATGTCGAGGCGGTCGTCACCATGCTGCCCAATGGCGAAATCGTGAAGTCGGTCCATGAGGGCAGCGTGATCGGCAAGGCACCGGCAGGTGCAGTGCTGCTCGACTGTTCGACCATCGACGTCGCTACCGCCAAAGAGACCACCGCAGCTGCCGAGAACGCGGGCTATGCGATGGTCGATGCGCCCGTTTCCGGCGGGATTGCGGCGGCGAATGGTGGCACGCTGACCTTCATGGTCGGCGGCAGCGAGGAGGCGTTCGAGCGGGCGAAGCCCGTGCTCGAAGCGATGGGCAAGGCAGTGATCCACGCAGGCGATGCAGGCGCGGGGCAGACGGCAAAGATCTGCAACAACATGCTGCTCGCCATCACCATGATCGGCACGTCCGAAGCGATGAAGATGGCCGAGAAGCTGGGGCTGGATCCGCAGAAATTCTACGAGATCTCGTCGCAGTCCTCGGGCTATAACTGGTCGCTCAACGCCTATACGCCACTACCCGGCGTGGGCGTCGAGAGCCCGGCGGACAACGACTATCAAGGCGGCTTCGCGACCGCGCTGATGTTGAAGGATCTGCGCCTCGCGATGGAGGCCGCCGAAAATTCCGATGCCCCCGTGCCGCTGGGCGCGCGTGCCGCCTCGCTTTACGAGGATTTCGCGGGTGCCGGAAATGGCGGGCTCGATTTCTCGGCGATTATCAAGACCTACAAGTAAGCGCTGTCGATCAGGTCGATCACCCGCGCGAGCCATTCGCGCGGCGCTTTTCTGCGCCCGATATCGGCGACGAATTCCTGCCCCCGCGCCACGCTTTTGAGCCGCCCGCCCGGCAGCCAGCGATCCGCGCGGTCGTGATAGCTGAGGCCGCCGGGTTTGAGCCATCGGGGTCGGTTCCAAAGGCTCGGCGGGCCTTCGGGCACTGTCAGGCGCAGCGCATCGCACGCGGTCTGCGCCACGCGCCCCGGCCCGCGATAGATCGTGTCGTTCTTCCCATGCATGGCAAGTGCGTGCGGATGACCGAGCGTGACGAGATCGTCGGGCACGCCGTCTGCCAGCGCGACCATCTCATCGACCTTCAGATATCCGAAAATGCGATGATGCGGTGTTTCGCCCTTCTTGCGGAACAAGCCGAAGAAAACGAACACGTCGCCCCGCCGCACCCCCTGATTGGCAAGATGGGTCTGCGCCGCGCCGACCTGCCCGAAAACGCAGGTGCCGTTGTCGAGAAACATCGGATCGTGATGGCATAGATCGTCCGGCCCGACCCGCCCCCGGCTCGCGCGCGAGGCATGGTCGCCCAGCCCGAGATCGGCATAGCTGGTGCGCGAGGCCGCGCCTGCCGGGATCGGCAGGCTGAGCGGAAAACCGCCGTTCGGGCCATCCACGATCGGCGAAGGCCCGCCGTCCGATCCGCTGTCGAACCCCTTGCGGCTGAAGACGATCCTCATGCCGCGCGGGACGTCACCGACCGCCGACCTCGCTTCTGACGGCGCGGCCACTCGGCGCGAGCTCGCCTTCCCAGGCCAGCAGGGGCTTCCTCGCCGCCTGCGTCTCATCCAAGCGTCGGCGCGGGGCATAATGCGGCGCGCCCTTCATGCTCTCATCGCCCGCCATCGCGCGTTCGGCCACGCTGCGCAGCGCCATGATGAACTGGTCGAGCGCGGCCTTGCTCTCGGTCTCGGTCGGTTCGACCAGCATCGCGCCGTGGACGACGAGCGGGAAATACATCGTCATCGGATGATACCCCTCGTCGATCAGCGCCTTGGCCAGATCGAGCGTCGAGAGCCCTTCGGCAAAGCCCTTATCGCCGAACAGCGCCTCATGCATGCACGGCCCGCTATGCGCGAATGGCGCGTGCAGCAGGTCTTCGAGGCTGCGCAGCACGTAATTGGCGTTGAGCACCGCGTCTTCGGCGACTTGCCGCAACCCATCCGCCCCGTGGCTGAGGATGTAGGTCAGCGCGCGGGTGAACATGCCCATCTGCCCATGAAAGGCAGTCATCCGCCCGAAACTGCGCATCTTGCCACCGAAATGCTCTTCGGAGAAGTTGTCCGCGTCCTCCTCTTCGACCAGATGCACCACGCCGTCCGCGGTTCGCGCGGTATAGGGCAGCGGTGCAAACGGGCTGAGCGCTTCGGACAGCACCACCGGTCCCGAGCCCGGACCGCCGCCGCCATGAGGCGTCGAAAAGGTCTTGTGCAGGTTGATGTGCATCGCATCGACGCCGAGATCGCCGGGGCGCACCCGGCCGACGATGGCGTTGAAATTCGCCCCGTCGCAATAGACGTAACCGCCCGCCGCATGGACCGCGTCGGAAATCGCCTTCATGTCGCGCTCGAACAGGCCGCAGGTGTTGGGATTGGTGATCATGACGCCCGCAACATCCGGGCCGAGCCGGGCCTTGAGCGCTTCCAGATCTACACGCCCGTCCGAATTGGCGGGGATGTCTTCCACCCGATAGCCCGCAAAGGCGGCGGTGGCGGGATTGGTCCCGTGGGCGCTTTCAGGCACCAGGATGACTTCGCGCGCGTCGCCCTTGGCTTCCAGCGCGGCGCGGATACACAGGATACCGCACAATTCGCCATGCGCGCCCGCCTTGGGGCTCATCGCAACGCCGTGCATGCCGGTGAGCTTGATGAGCCAATGCGCCAGCTCGTTCATGACCTCGAGCGCCCCGCGCACCGTATCGACCGGTTGCAGCGGATGCACATCGGCGAAGCCCGGCATCCGGGCGACCTTCTCGTTGAGGCGCGGATTGTGCTTCATCGTGCAGCTGCCGAGCGGGAAGAGCCCGAGATCGATGGCATAGTTCTGGCGGCTTAGGCGCGTATAATGGCGCACCGTTTCCGGCTCGGTCAGGCCGGGCAGGCCGATCGGTTCGTTGCGCGCGAGAGTGCCGAGGCGGCTCGGCACGTCCTCCGCAGGGGTCGGCTCTGCCGGTTGTTCGACGCCCGCCAGATCGAGCCGCGCGGCGAAGCCGAAATCCACGCCGGTGGTCTCGGTATTGCCGATCTCGAAGATCAGCGGCTCTTCCAGCATCAGCGCGCGGTTTCCGGTGACGGTGTCCGGCCCGCTGACGGCATTGTGGCCTTCGACCGGAGTACCGGGCTTCCAGCCGGACTTGTTGGGCGCGTTCATGCCAGAACTCCTTCCAGAGCGGAGGCGAGCGTTTCGATATCCTCCTCGCTCGTCGTTTCGGTCACGGCCACCAGCAGGCCATCGGACAGCGCATCCTTGCCGGGGAACAGGCGGCCGAGCGATACGCCCGCCAGCACGCCGTCATCGGCCAGTTTGCGGACCACCGCGCGCGCATCCTGCCCGATACGGATGGTGAATTCGTTGAAGAACGCGTCGTTCAGCACGCTCACGCCCGGCACCTTCGCCAGCCTGTCCGCCGCGATGCAGGCGAGGCGGTGGTTCTCCGTCGCCAGCGCGCGCAGGCCCTTTTCGCCCAGCAGCGTCATGTGGACGCTGAAGGCCAGGGCGCAGAGGCCGGAATTGGTGCAGATATTGCTCGTCGCCTTCTCGCGCCGGATATGCTGTTCGCGGGTCGAAAGCGTCAGGACGAAGCCGCGCTTGCCTTCCGCATCCACCGTCTCACCGCACAGGCGGCCCGGCATCTGGCGGACATGCTTGGCATCGCGCACTGCGAAGAGGCCGAGATACGGTCCGCCGAACTGAAGCCCGACGCCGATCGCCTGGCCTTCTCCCACCACGATATCGGCGCCCTGTTCACCGGGCGATTTGACGGCTCCCAGAGCCACCGGCTCGGTATTCACGACGATCAGCAGCGCGCCCTTGTCATGCGCGGCATTGGCAATTTCCTGAAGGTTCGGCAGGCGGCCGAGGATGTCGGGATATTGCACGACCACGCAGCTGGTCTTGTCGTCGATCCGGGAGATCAGGCCGCCATTGTCGGGTTCGGACTGCAAGGCAGGGTGCGCCCCGGCAATCTCGTCCTCGGTGAATTTCGCCATGGTGCGTACAACTTCGGCGTAATGGGGATGCAACGCGCCCGAAAGCACCACGCGATCGCGTTTGGTGATCCGCGCCGCCATGGCCACCGCTTCCCAGCAGGCGGTCGAGCCATCATACATCGACGCGTTCGCCACGGCGCAGCCGTAGAGGCGCGCGACCTGGGTCTGAAATTCGAACAGCATCTGGAGCGTGCCCTGCGCGATTTCCGGCTGGTAGGGCGTGTAGGCGGTCAGGAATTCGCCGCGCTGGATGATGTGATCGACGCTGGCCGGAACGTGGTGGCGATAGGCCCCTGCCCCGAGGAAGAACGGCGCGTCGGCTGCGGCGAGGTTCTTCTTGGAAAGCCGCCGCATATGCTTTTCGACCGCCATTTCGCTGGCATGCATCGGCAGGCCTTCGATCGGGCCGCCGAGCCGCACTTCTTCGGGAACGTCGACGAACAGATCGTCGATCGACGAAGCGCCGGTTTTTTCCAGCATTGCCGAACGGTCGGCATCGGTCAGGGGTAGGTAGCGCATGTTCTATTCCCGTCGTCCCGGCACGAGACCGGGCTGTGCATTTCCAAGCTGGCTTCGGTTCAAAGCCCGTCGCAGAAGCTCTTATAGGCGTCGGCATCCATCAGGCCGTCCAGTTCGCCCTTGTCGGCGATGGTCAGTTTGAAGAACCAGCCGGATTCCTCGGGCGAAGAATTGACCAGCGCCGGATCCTCGTCGAGCGCATCGTTCGCTTCGGTCACTTCGCCGGTGATCGGCGCATAGACGTCGCTCGCCGCCTTGACGCTTTCGACCACGGCGGCATCCTTGCCCTTCGCGACCTGGCTGCCGACATCGGGCAGTTCGACGAAAACGATATCGCCGAGCTGGTCCTGCGCATAGGCAGTGATACCGACGGTGGCGGTATCGCCCTCGACGTCGATCCATTCGTGTTCTTCGGTGAAATAACGAGCCATCGGTCAGTTTCCTCTGTGATAACGATGGGGGACGAAGGGCAGCTTCGCGACCTTCGCGGGCAGACGCTTGTTACGAACCTCGACGGTGAGTTCGGTTCCCGCTTCGGCATGGCCGCTCTTCACGTAAGCCATGGCGATCGGGTGGCCGAGCGTGGGCGAGAATCCGCCGCTGGTGACGCGGCCCACCTCGTCCTCGCCGTGATAGACGATGGCGCCCTCGCGCGCAGGCAGGCGGCCTTCGAACACCAGGCCGACGCGCTTATCGGCACATCCCTGTTCCAGCTTCACCGCGCAGGCGGAGTGGCCGATCCAGCCGCCGCTTTCGCGCCGCGTCTTGGTCAGCGCGAAGGTGAGATCGGCAGTGACGGGATCGATCTCGGCCGTGAGATCGTGGCCGTAGAGCGGAAGGCCCGCTTCCAGACGCAGCGAATCGCGCGCGCCCAGTCCGGCAGGACGCACTTCGATTTCCGCGCAGAGGCGATTGGCGAGCGATTCGACCAGTTCGGCCGGGACCGAAATCTCGAACCCGTCCTCGCCGGTATAGCCCGCGCGGGTGATCCGTAGCGGCCATTCTCCAAACTGGTAGAGAGTGGATTGCATGAAGACGAGATCGTCGGGCACGCCGCGCATCACCCGGCCCAGCGCCGTCGCCGCCTTGGGGCCCTGAAGCGCGATCAGCGCCTGCTCGTCCATGTGAGTGAGCGTGACATCGTCGGACAGATGTTCGCGCAGATGGGCGATATCGTCCCACTTCATCGCGCCGTTGACGACCACGTAATAGGCCGGTTCGCCCCAATGGCCTTCGGTGCCCGCCTCTTCGTCGCCTTCTATCCAGGGCGTGGCGTTGGTGACCATCAGATCGTCGAGGATGCCGCCCTCTTCGTTCAGCAGCAGCGAATAGCGCACCCGGCCCGGCTTCAGCGAAGCGATCGCGCCGGGCAGAAGTTTTTCCAGTTCCGCAGCGGCATTCTCGCCCGTGACCATCAGCTGGCCCATATGGCTGACGTCGAACAGGCCCGCCTGATCGCGCGTCCAGTCGTGCTCGGCCACGATGCCGCCGCCCTCATCCTTGTTATACTGGATCGGCATCTCATAGCCCGCGAAGGGCACCATGCGCGCACCCTTCTGTCGATGCCAGGCGTCCAGCGGCAGGGTCTCGGTGGTGTCGGGCGTATCGCCGGTGTCGTCGCTCATATCAGGCCCCGCAAGCATGGCGCACGCCGGGACGGCGCGCGTATGGATCCATGCCCCCTCTGTCGGGATACCTGAGAGACTGACGCGCGGCACAGCCTTGCGCGCTTACCCCTTCGGTGGTTCCGCCCCCGATCGTGGATCGGGCGGAACGCTTTCCAGAGTGTCGACGGCGCGCGCGGTCCCTATCGCCTGAGAGTTTCCGGGGCGGTTGCTCCTTCGGCGCCGCCCGGCCACCCGAAAACGGCTGACCCGGCGAGCTCTCCCGCGCGCACCCGCCGCAGAATCGCTCCCACGGCAGACGGATATCCGGTGAACGCTTCGCGCGCGCCGGTCAATCGGCAAACGGCGTCGCCAAGCGGTTTTGCACGCTGTATTCGCCCTAGGCGTTGAGCCACAACAGGTAGAGCGCCGACAGGACGATCCAGCCTCCGTCGAGCGTCTTCAGACGCTTCGCACCCAGCCACAGCGCGATCGGCCGCGCGAGGAACCCGCCGAGCATGGCAGCAGGCGCGGCAAGCAGGACAACCTCCCACGCGATCGTGCCCGCCTCGATATGCCACACGCTGCCTGCGATCACGCTGATGGCGGAGATAACACAGGCCGCACCGGTGCATAGCAGGACCGGATAATGGCGGATGAAGAGATAGAGCGCGACGAGCTCGCCCACGCCGACCGAGAACAGAGCGGTAATCGGCCCGCCGACGAGGCCGATCGCAGCGAGCATCGCCAAATCCCTGGGCGCAAGCCGGTCCCGCTCCGCGCGGCGCGCGTTCACTGTCCAGGTTGCGGCGATCAGGGCCGTGCCGAGCAGGATCGAGAACGCCTTGTAACCGAGCAGAACGGCATGCTGATCGAAGCTGCCCAGTCGTTGCGTCAGCAGCATGCCCGGCACGGACAGCGCAAGCACCCCGGCGACCACCAGCGCGAAATCGCGCGGGCGGACCTCCGCTTCGAGGGGCTTCGGCTCCGGCTGATGCAGCAGCCGGTCGGTCCAGCGCAGCGCCCCCATGCTCATCCCGAAGCTCTGGATCGCCATCGACACGCCGACCACCTGCAACGGCGCGAGCGTCATCACGTCCAATTCGCGCAAGGCGTTGAAGACAGGCACGAACACCACGCCTCCGCCGGTGCCCGACGTATTGGCGATGATCGCGCCTGTCAGGCCGACACCGGGGAGAAACCACAGGCTCCCCATCAGGCCGCGCGATACCGGCACCAGTAGCCACAGCGCGGCATAGGCCGCGAGAAGCACGGCACCCCCGATCAGGACCAGCCGCCCCGGCGGCAGTCGGCTCAGTCGAGATTGGGCCGCAGCCATCGTTCCGCCGTGGCAAGATCGACGCCGCGCCGCTCCGCATAATCCTCAAGCTGGTCGCGGCCGATGCGGGCGACGCCGAAATATTCGCTTTCGGGATGGGCGAAATAGAACCCGCTCACCGCTGCGGTCGGCCACATGGCGAAGTTTTCGGTCAGGGTCAGCCCGGCGTTTTCGGGCGCATCGAGCAGATCGAACAGGATCGGTTTCAGGGAGTGATCCGGGCAGGCGGGATAGCCCGGCGCGGGGCGAATACCGCGATATTCTTCCTTGATCAGCGCCTGATTGGTGAGCTGTTCGTGCGGGGCATAACCCCATAGATCGGTACGGACATGTTGGTGCAGACGCTCCGCAAAGGCTTCGGCGAACCGGTCGGCCAATGCCTTCAGCAGGATGTCAGAATAATCGTCTTTGTCCGCGCGGAAGCGCTCCGAATGCGGATCGATCCCATGGATGCCGACGGCGAAACCGCCCATCCAGTCGCCCGCCGGATCGATGAAATCAGCCAGGCACATATTGGCCCTGTCGCGCGATTTCTGGACCTGCTGGCGCAGGAAGGGAAGCGTGACATGGCCGCTGTCAAGGTGGAGCGTGATGTCGTCCTGATCCCGCGCACACGGCCAGAATCCGCAGACGCCGCGCGCGGTCAGCCATTTCTCCGCGATAATGCGATCGAGCATGGCGTTGGCGTCCGCGAACAATTGCGTCGCGGTCTCGCCCACCACCTCGTCGTCGAGGATCTTGGGATAGGTGCCGTGCAATTCCCATGCGCGGAAGAAAGGCGTCCAGTCGATATAGTCGCGCAATTCCGCCAGATCCCAGTCGGGGAAGACGTGGCGCCCCGGCTGGAGCGGCGGCGCGGCCTTGTCCGAGAGGTAGACGTCGCAGAAATTCGCCCGAGCCTCTTCGAGCGACAGCAGCACGCTTTTCGACTGGCCCTCGCGCGCCTTCCTCACCTTGACGTATTCGCCCGCCGTGTCGGTGACGAAATCGTCGCGCTGAGTGTCCGACAGCAGGCGGCTGGCGACGCCGACCGCGCGGCTCGCATCGAGGACGTGGATCACCGGGCCTTCATAGGCCGGATCGATCCTGAGCGCAGTGTGCACCTTGCTTGTCGTCGCCCCGCCGATCAGCAGCGGCATGGTCATCTTCGCGCCCTGCATTTCCTGCGCCACGGTCACCATCTCGTCGAGCGAGGGGGTGATGAGGCCAGACAGCCCGATCATATCGGCCTGGTTCTCGTTGGCGGCTGCAAGGATTTGCGACCAGGGGACCATGACGCCCAGATCCACCACCTCGTAACCGTTGCACTGCAGGACCACGCCGACGATGTTCTTGCCGATATCGTGCACGTCGCCCTTCACCGTGGCCATCACGATGGTGCCCTTGGCCTTGGCGCCGGGCTCCTTGCTCGCTTCGATGAAGGGGATGAGGTGCGCGACCGCCTTTTTCATCACGCGCGCCGATTTGACGACCTGGGGCAGGAACATCTTGCCCGATCCGAACAGGTCGCCGACCACGTTCATCCCGTCCATCAGCGGGCCTTCGATGACTTCGATAGGCCGCGAAAACTGCTGCCGCGCCTCCTCGGTATCGGCGACGACATGCGCATCGATGCCCTTCACCAATGCGTGTTCGAGGCGGCGCTTCACGTCCCAGCCGCGCCATTCCTCGGCCGCCTTCTCGTCCGCCGCGCTTGTGCCGCGATAGCTTTCGGCAAGGTCGATCAGTCGCTCGGTCGCGTCGGGACGGCGCATGAGGATCACGTCCTCGCAGGCCTCGCGCAGGGTCGGGTCGATCTGGTCGTAGACGTCCAGCTGCCCCGCATTGACGATCGCCATGTCGAGCCCGGCGGGGATGGCGTGATAGAGGAACACCGAATGCATCGCGCGGCGCACGGTCTCGTTGCCGCGAAAGCTGAAGCTCAGATTTGACAGGCCGCCGCTGGTCTTCGCCTTGGGACACCGCTGCTTGATCTCGGCCACCGCCTCGATGAAATCCAGGCCGTAACGGTCGTGCTCCTCGATCCCCGTCGCGACCGCGAAGATGTTGGGATCGAAGATGATGTCCTCGGGCGGGAAGCCGATCCCGACCAACAAATCATAGGCGCGCGAACAGATTTCGACCTTGCGCGCCTTCGTATCGGCCTGCCCCGCCTCGTCGAAGGCCATGACGACCACTGCCGCACCGTAATCGCGGCAGATACGCGCGTGATCGAGGAAGGGCTCCTCGCCCTCTTTCATCGAGATCGAATTGACGATCGGCTTGCCCGATACGCATTTCAGCCCCGCTTCGATCACGTCGAATTTCGAACTGTCGACCATAACCGGCACGCGCGCGATGTCGGGCTCGGCGGCGATCAGCTTGAGGAAAGTGGTCATCGCGTGCTTCGCGTCGAGCAGGCCTTCGTCCATATTGACGTCGATGATCTGCGCGCCGTTCTCGACCTGCTCGCGCGCGACTTCGACGGCGGTCTCGTAATCGCCCGCCATGATCAGCTTCTTGAAGCGCGCCGATCCGGTGACGTTGGTACGCTCGCCGATATTGACGAAACGGGCGGTGGAAAGATCGCTCATGGAAATATCAGACCTGTTCGAGATCGCGCGCGAGCACGACGTCATCGTAAAGAGTGCCACCGACATCGAAGCGGCGCGTGGCGATCTGGCGGAAGCCGTGCTTCGCATAGAAGCCGATCGCGCGGTGATTGTCGTCCTTGACGCCCAGCAGCAGGCGCGAGTGCCCTGCCGCCCCGTCAATTGTGCTGGTCAGCAGGCGCGCTGCCGTATCGCCGCAATGGAAGCGCGACAGAAGATAGATCTTCTTCAGCTCGATATCGCCGGGCTCTGCGGCATCCAGTTCGGGCTCCACCAGCAGCGCATAGCCGACCGGCGCGCCGTCGAGTTCGGCCAGCCAGGCCCGCGCTCCGGCGGCGAGGCCCGCGCGCAGATGGTCGGGCTCGTGATGGCGGGCGCAATGCGCCACCAGCGCCTCGCCATCGATCAGCCCCGCAAAGGTTTCGAGAAAGGTCGCATCGGCCACCAGCGAAAGGCGCGCCGCGTCCGTCGCGCTCGCCTCGCGAATGGCGATATCGGGTCGGGCGGTTTCGCTCATGCCGCTCCGATCACGCCGCGATCGTGAAGGATTCGAGCCCGGCCAACTGCATATTGGCGTCGATCTCCGGCACGGTGCGCGGCGTCACGCCTTGGACCGCGCGCGCCATCGCCGCGATATGATCGGGCGTCGAACCGCAGCAACCTCCCAATGCGTTGATCCGCCTGTTGTCAGCCCAGACGCGGGTCAGCGATGCGGTCGTTTCCGGCAGCTCGTCATATTCGCCCAGATCGTTGGGGAGGCCGGCATTGGGATAGGCCATCAGATAGGTGTCGGCGATATCGGACAGGAGCTGGACATGCGGGCGCAATTGTTCGGCACCGAAGCTGCAATTCAGCCCGATCGTCAGCGGCTTTGCGTGGCGCACCGTATACCAGAACGCCTCCACCGTATGGCCCGACAGATTGCGGCCCGAAAGATCGGTGAGAGTCAGCGAGATCATCAGCGGAATGTCGGTACCAAGCTCGCGCTCCAGCTGCTTGACCGCCATGATCGCGGCCTTGCAATTCAGCGTATCGAACACCGTTTCGATCAGGATGAAATCCGCCCCGCCCTCGATCAGCGCGGCGCATTGTTCGCGATAGACATCGACGATGGTGTCGAAATCGACCTCGCGGAAACCGGGATCCTCGACATCTGGGGACAGGGACAGCGTCTTGTTGGTCGGCCCCACCGCGCCCGCGACGAAGCGGGGGATACCGTCCTTCGCGCTGGCCTCGTCCACTGCCTCGCGGATGATACGCGCGGCGGACACATTGATGTCGCGCACCAGCCCTTCGGCCCCGTAATCGGCCTGGCTGATGCGGTTGGCGTTGAAGGTGTTGGTGGCGAGAATATGCGCGCCTGCATCGATATAGCTGTCGCAGATTTTACGGATCACCTGCGGCTGCGTCAGATTGACGAGGTCGTTATTGCCCTTCTGATCCGCGTTCAGCCCGGTATCGCCCGCATAATCTTCGGGCGAGAGTTTCGCGCGCTGGATTTCGGTGCCGTAGGGGCCGTCCTTGATCAGGATACGCGCCTTGGCGGCGGCTGCGAAGGCTTCGCGTTTGGTCATGATGCGACTTTCGGACGCAGGCCGAGCATGTGGCAGATGGCATAGCTCAGCTCGGCGCGGTTGAGAGTGTAGAAGTGGAACTGGCGCACGCCGCCTGCATAGAGGCGGCGGCAGAGTTCGGCGGCGATGGTGGCGCTGACGAGCTGGCGCGCTTCGGGCTTCTCGTCCAGGCCTTCGAACAGGCCCTCCATCCAGGGCGGGATCGCCGTACCGCAAAGGCCCGACATCTTCTGGACCGCGGCGAAGCTCATCACCGGCATGATGCCCGGCACGATTTCGCCTTCGATACCCGCCGCCGCTGCGCGGTCGCGAAAATCGAAGAAACATTCCGGCTCGAAGAAGAACTGCGTGATCGCACGGGTCGCCCCGGCATCGAACTTGGCCTTGAGATTGTCGAGATCGGCCTGGCGATCTTTGGAATCGGGATGCATTTCGGGATAGGCGGCGGCGGAGATTTCGAAGTCGCCGACCTTTTTCAGGCCCTTGATCAGATCGACCGCGTTCTCGTACCCGCCGGGATGGGGAGAATAGCCCTTGTCGCTGTCGGGCGCATCGCCGCGCAGGGCGACGATGTGGCGGATGCCCTCTTCCCAGTAATGGCGCGCCACCGCATCGACCTCCTCGCGCGTCGCGGCGACGCAGGTGAGATGGGCAGCGGCGGGAATCTGCGCCTCGTTCTGAATGCGAACGACCTGTTCGTGCGTGCGCTCGCGCGTCGAACCGCCTGCGCCATAGGTGACCGAGACGAAGCGCGGGTCGAGCGGCTTCAGCGTCTCGACGCTCTGCCACAGCGTCTCGCTCATCTTCTCGCTCTTGGGCGGGAAGAATTCGAAACTCACTTCGATATCGCCAGCGAGGTCCGAAAACATCGGCGCTTCCAGCGCGCGCTGCGCTTCTCGCATCTGATTGAGAGTCGGGCTCACGATGCGGCCCTCCTGTCGATGCGCGAGGCCTCGTCATGGGCCAGCGCAATCCAGATCTTCACAACCAAAGAACCTCCGTCGAGCGATATGGGGGGCCGATGCGCCAGTCCGGCGTCGGTCAGCAGGGTCTGCATCTGCGCATCGGTGAAACCGAGGCGCGCATGGGCGTGGCGCTCGCGCAATTCCTCCCGGCGATGCGCGGCGAAATCGACGATCGCCACGCGCCCGCCAGGCCTCAGCACGCGCGCCGCTTCCGCTATCGCCAGCGCAGGATCCTGCGCGAAATGGAGCACCTGATGGAACAGGACGGTGTCGAAGCTGGCATCGTCGAAAGGAAGATGGGCGAAATCGCCTTGGACCAGTTCCACGCGCTCCGTCGGCAGATGTTGAAGCTTGGCGCGTGCGACGCGCAGCATGGCGAGGCTCTTGTCGAGTGCCACGATGCGATCGGCGGAGCGGGCGAACAATTCCGCCATCCGGCCCGTTCCGGTGCCGATATCGAGCAGGCGACCGAGCGGATCTTCGCCCAGAGCCGCTGCCAGCGCATCTTCAACCTGTTCGTCCGAACTGTGGAGCCGCCGAACCTCGTCCCAATCCCCCGCATGCTCGGCAAAATAGGAGGCGGCCTCCTTCTCTCGCGCAGTGCGGATCTGGGCGAGCTGGCGCCGGTCCTGCTCGCACACGGCGCCGAAATCGCGATCCTCGCCCTCGCAGGCCTGGAGCAGTCCCTCGATGCGTTCACCCACCGCGTCCGAAACATCGCCCCCGTGGCGTGCGCGCAGGAAAACCCAGCTACCTTCCTTGCGCCGTTCGACGAGACCGGCGGCGCTCAATATCCCGACATGGCGCGATACGCGCGGCTGGCTCTGCCCGAGAACCTGCGCCACTTCGCCCACCGATAGCTCCATTGAGCCGAGCAGGCGCATGATCCGCAAGCGCGTCCCATCCGCCAGAGCCCGAAAGATCGCCTCGATGTCCATCGGACGCAATATAAAGATATCTGCAAGTCTGTAAATCGGCTTTCAAGTCGATGGATTTGACTGCGCGCGCGGCAAGCTGAACAATCGAAAACGATGGAAAAACCGTCTGTTAAACTTCCTTCCCCTATCGGATGGAAACGCTTCGGCCTGCGACGCGATGATTCGCGGGGTCATGTCGATTGGCGCTCGGATCACATGCGAAGGGTGGGGAAAATGCTTTCAGCGATGCAAATCGACACGAAATTCTCGCGACCCGCAGCGGAGGTTCGCTGAGCCTTGCCGCTGACTGCCGCCCTGCGATCCAATCTGCTGCACTTCGTCGAGGATCTGTTGTCCTACATGACGACGGCGGAAAAGCGCGGCCAGCTGGAAACGGCGATGCTGCCCTTGCGGGAGAGTGAAAATGCCCTCGATCATCAAACGCTCCGCAAGCTACGCGCGGGGCAGGTTGGGACAGTCATTGGGCCACGCTCGCCCGCAGAGGCGACGGAATTGCAGCGCCTTGCGGTTGAAGAGACACGGCTTGGCATTCCCCTTCTCTTTGCCGACCGGATCGACGAGGCGGCCTGGCCTTCTCCTCTTGCCATGGCAGCGAGCTGGGACGTCGAGGCGGTGGAAAATCTCGCACGGCACAAGGCGATCGAAGCCAACACGCGCGGCGTGACATGGGTCGCGGCACCGTCTTTCCGCTCCCTTGCCACGACCTCACGCTATCGGTCCTCCAGCGAGTTCACTTTTCTGGCACGGTATTTGCGCGATGCGGTCGTGCGTGAGCTCTCCGGTAGCGAAAATGGCAGAGATCTCGCTCGCTTCGGCCATGCCCTGGTTCTGCTGCGCGATGGCGATCTTGGATCGTCCGGTATCACTCGGCCGGACGATGAGCCCACGGAGGCGCCTAGCGAAGCTTTCATCGGCCGCGACTTTTCCAGCTGGCATGCGGATGTGGGTGCGGATGGTCCGAAGCTGGATCAGACGGTCCGCCGAATCCTGATGGCAAAGGCCCAGCTCGGCCTGTTCCGCGATCCGTTCAAACGCGTCGAAGGATCCCGCCTGGCCGTTTCGGGAGATTACGCCGCCGCAAGAGCCGCGCTGGCCCGCAAGTCGATGATATTGCTGCGCAACGAAGACTCCGTACTGCCCCTGCAGGTCCAGTCCGAGCCGGTGCTGTGCGTCGATTGCGGCAGCGGCATGGGCGAGGCAGTGGGCGAACGGCTCGCTGCGCGAGGCATCGCGTATCGCAAGTTGACCGGGCTGGCCTTGCGGCAGGAAGCCCTCGATCAGCCGAACGCGCTTTTCGCGGCAGATGGCATGGCGATCGGTATCGCCGCCAATGCGGCATCGCGCGCGCGGGCAGTGATGCTGTTCGTGGGCGAGGCGGATTGCGAGCCCGGCCCCGGCCTGCCGCGCCTCGGCCCGGCGGCGAAGGCCTTGCTGGCCGGGCTGGTGCACGCCAACGCGCATTGCTTGCTCATATCGGCGACCGCGCTGCCGCTCGATCCGACATGTCTGCCCAAGGATCTTGCCGCGCATCTGCATGCCTGGTCGCCGGAAACCGGCTTCGAGGAGCCCATCGCCGCAATCCTGACCGGAGAGAGCCCACCGCAGGGCAAGCTTCCCATGGCGCTCGGCGAGCCGGAGCAGCCGCAGTTTCATCCCTTTGGCCACGGCCTGACCTACGGCACGCTCCAATCTTCGCCTCTGACGGTCGAATTCGGCTGCGACAGCGTGATCGCGCATGTGAAGCTGACCAATCCGCACCCCCATCCGGTCTGCGAAACGGTTCAGCTTTATGTACGCACACCCCACACGCCGGACCTACGCCTGCGGGGTTTTCAGCGTCTCGAAGTTCCCGCAGGAGGCAGTCAAGAAGCGCGTTTCCAGCTAAGCGCCGCGCATCTGGGCGAGGCAAATGACAGTGCGCCTTGGCGGGTTCAATCCGGACGGTTTGCGATTTCCATCGGGTGCGACAGTGTGTCGGGGCAAACCGGCGAAGTAGATATCCCCGCCGATCTGGCTCGCGCGATTTCGGTCCCCGCGGCGTTACGCGGCTTGGACTATATAGGGGCCAGAAACAGCGGCTGATCTATTCGTGGCGAAGCGCGTCGATCGGGTCGAGCTTGCTGGCCCTATGGGCGGGATAATAACCGAAGATCACGCCCATGATCGCGCTGAATACGAAGCTGACGATATTCACGACCGGATCGAACAGGAACGGCAGGTCGATCGCATTGGCCAGCGACATCGACAGGCCGAGCGCCAGCAATATGCCGAGCAGTCCGCCGAAACAGCACAGCACCACCGCTTCAGTCAGGAACTGCATTCTTACCTCCTTCGCCAGCGCCCCGATGGCGAGGCGGATGCCGATCTCGCGCGTTCGCTCTGTCACGCTGACGAGCATGATATTCATGATCCCGATCCCGCCGACCAGCAGGCTGATCGCGGCGATCACGGTGACGACCGCCGTCATCGTGCCGGTCACGTTGTTGACCGTTTCGTTGATGTCGGCGGTATCGACGATGTTGAAATCGTTGGCCTCGCCTTCCTGGATCACGCGGCGTTCGCGCAGCAGGTCGATCAATTGCTGCTGGATCGAGGAATTGGTGTAGGAATCGTCGTATTTCACCACGAAGAACTGGACGTTGCCCGATCCGGTGAAGCGCCGCTGCACTGTCTTCAGCGGCATGAACACGACGTCGTTGGCATCCTGCCCGCCGCCGCCTCCGCCGGAAGACCGCTCCCCAACCGTGCCGATCACCTGGCAGCTGACATTGCCGATCCGCATCTGTTCGCCCAGCACTTCGCCCTCGACGAAGATCTCGTCGACCACCTTGGTGCCGAGGATGCAGACCGCCTCGCCGCTTTCCACTTCCTGAGCGTTGAAGCTGCGTCCTTCTTCCACGTCGATCGATTGCGCGGCGAAGAATGCGGGATCGGCGCCCTGGACGCTGGTGCGCCAGTCCTGCCCGTTGTGAAATGCAGTCGCGCCTGCCTGGGCGGTACCCGCCGCGCTCACGACGCCGGGTATTTGCCGCTCCACGGCGCGAATGTCGTCGTCCTCGAACGGCGGCGGGGCGCGGCCTTCGACGCTTTCGGGAAACACGATGAAGACGTTGGAGCCCAACCCGGCGATATCTTCCTGCACATCTGCGGTCAGGCCCCGCCCCAGCGTCACCATGGTGATCACGGCGGCGACGCCGATGATGATCCCCAACGTCGTCAGGAAGCTGCGCAGCAGATGCCGCCGGATCTCGCGAAAGGCGAGCAGCAACGTGGCGCCGAACATCCGCAGCCTCATGGCCGCACCTCCGCCCCGGCTCGCGCGCCCGCCTCGCTGCGTTCGACCAATCCGTCACGGAAGTGGACGATGGTACGCGCGAAAGCGGCCATCTCTTCCTCGTGCGTCACCGTCAGCACGGTGATGCCCGTTTCGCTGAGGCCGCTCAGAAGTTCCATGATCTCGACCGATCGTTCGGTGTCGAGATTGCCCGTCGGCTCGTCCGCCAGCAGGACATCGGGATCGGTCACGAGCGCGCGGGCGATGGCGACGCGCTGTTGCTGCCCGCCCGACAATTCAGCGGGCGTATGGCTGGCCCAGGGGAGCAGCCCGACCTTGTCGAGCGAGCGCTCCGCCGCCTCGCGCCGCGCCTTCTTGGTCTCGCCGCGATAGAGCAGCGGCAATTCGACGTTTTCGAGCGCGCTGGTGCGGGCGAGCAGGTTGAAGCCCTGAAACACGAAACCGAGATAGCGGCGGCGCAGCATGCTGCGCTGATCGCGCGACAGCGATTGCACTTCGACCCCGCGAAACCGGAACGTCCCGCTGGTCGGCGTGTCGAGGCAACCCAGAATGTTCATCGTGGTCGACTTGCCCGAACCCGATGGGCCCATCACCGCGACGAAATCGCCGCGCGCGATCGACAGGTTCACGCCCTTCAGCGCCTGGAACGCCGCCGCCCCGGTGCCGAAGGTCTTGGTGATCCCTTCCAATTCGATGATCGGTGCATCGCTCACGCTACGGGAATGCCTCGCGTCACTGCGGCCCCGCCGCGATGCCGGTGACGACGTTCATGCCGCGCTTCAGCTCCTCGGACGCGACCACGGTGAAGCGCCCGTCGCTCTGGCCAGTGACGACCTCGATACCGCGCAGGGATCCATCGCTTTCGACGACATAGACCGTCTGGCGGCTGCCCACGCCGATGCCGGCTTCGCTTTCCTGCTGGAGCCCGATATTGGGATTGCCGAAGATGCCGCCGCCCTCGTCCTCGCTCTCGGGCTCGAACCGCAGCGCGGCGTTGGGCACGAGCAGACGATTGCCGGTGCTCTGCGTCGCGATCGTGGCGGTGGCGGTCATGCCGGGGCGAAGCAGGCCCTGCGGATTATCGACCGTCAGCCGCGCTTCATAGCTGACCACGGACTGGCCCTGCTGCGCGCTTTGTTGCTGCTGGGTCTGCGAGACCGTGTTCGAAGCGAGGTCGACCCGCTCCACCTGCGCCGGGAAACGGCGGCCGGGATAGGCATCGACGGTGAAGGTCGCGCGCTGCCCCTGCTCCACCTGGCCGACATCGGCTTCGTCCAGATTGACGCGCAATTGCATCGTCGCGAGATTTTCCGCGAGCACGAACAGCGTCGGCGTGTTGAAGCTGGCAGCCACGGTCTGGCCCGGTTCGACCTGCCGCGCCAGCACCACGCCGGAAACGGGCGCGCGGATAACGGCGCGCTGCGACTGGGTCTGCGCGGTCGAAAGCTGCGCTTCCACTGCCGAGGCGTTGGCGCGTGCCGAGGCGACCGCCGCCTGCCCGCGGCGTACCGCAGCGACGGCCTGCTCCATTTCCGCATCCGAAGGCACGCGCCCGCCGGACAGCCGCTCCACCTCACGCAGCCGTTCGAGCTGCGCGCTGTCGGCCGATAGCGTCGCCTGCGCCTGCGCGATCTGGGCGCGCGCGGCATTGAGGCTGGCGCGGTTCTGGTCGATCTGATCCTGAATCACGTCCGTGTTGATGACGGCCAGCACCTGGCCGCGCGTGACCTGGTCGTTCACATCCACGAGGATGCGATCGATCCGACCCGATATTTCCGAGCCCACCTCGACCTGATTGGTCGGGCGCAGATTGCCCGTCGCCGTCACGGTCAGGTCAAGCGAGCGCGACACGACTTCCGCCGTCACGTAATTGGGCGCAGGCTCCTCGCCCATGCAGCGCGAAAGGGCGAAGACCAGCAGGATCGCCACGATGATGCCGCCCCAGACCCGCTTGCGCCTGTACCATTTGCGCGGCTTTCCGGTGTCGAGATAGCTCTCGATTTCCTCTTGTGGGCTTGCGGCTTCGGGATCGCTCATTCGGCTGTCCTAGCTTGGCCCTGCGCCGCATAGGGTGCGGGCAGGGGAAAATCGTAATCGCTCGCGCTCCATCCGCCGCCCAGCGCCTGGGTCAGGCGGACGAAGGCCGTGGCGCGATCGGCCTGAGCGCCCACCAATTGGTTGCGCGCGGACAGAAGCTGGTTCTCGACCACCAGCAGCGTCTGGAAATCGGTGAGGCCGGCTTCGTACTGGCTGCGTGCGAGAAACGCGGAATTGTTCGCCGCGTCGAGCGCTTCTTCGGTGATCGCCACCCGCTCGTCCGCCGTTCGCTGATCGACGGCGGCAGTCTCGACCTCCTCCAACGCCGACAATACGGTGCGCTCGTAACTGGCGAGCGAAGCTTCGGCGATCGCCTCGGCGCTGTCGATTCGCGCCCGCGTGCGCCCTCCGTCGAAGATCAGCTGAGTGAGGCCTGCGAACAGATTGCCGGTGATGATGTCGAACAATCCGCCGAGCGAGGTCGCTCCGGTCGCTATCGTCCCACTGATGCGTGCGGCGGGCAGCAAATCGGTCCGCACCACGCCGATACGGGCCGCGGCGGCGATCAAATCCGCTTCCGCCGCGCGCAGATCGGGGCGGCGGCGAAGCACATCGGCAGGTGCGGCGAAGCCGGAGGCGGCGGGTGGCACCGGGACCGGCTGCGGTTCGGTTTCGGTCAGCGCTTCGTACGTCCGGCCCGGCGGCTCTCCGATCAGCGTTGCGATGGCATTGGCCCGGGCGACGAGATTGCTTTCGAGAAGCGGGATCGTCGCGGCGGTCTGCGCCCGCTGCGCCCGCGCCTGCTCGACATCCAGACTGGAGACCAGCCCTGCCTGATTGCGCCAGCGCGCGAGTTGGAGATTGTCCTCCTGAAACACTAGCGTCGAACGTGCGATGGCGAGCTGTTCGGCGAGCGCGCGCGCCTGTACCGTCTGGATCGCGACCTGGCCCACGATCAGCCGCTGAACGTCCGCCAGCGAATAGCCCGCCGCCGCCAGATCGGCGCGGCTGGCGGCAATCTGGCGCGAGATGCGGCCGAACAGATCGGCTTCCCAGGCGATATCGGCACCGACGCTGAGATCGAATTCCTCGCGCGCGAAATCGCCCACATCGCGGCTCACGCCCGCCCTGCCCGATACGTTCGGGAGATAGCCTGCGCGCGCCAGACGCAATCCGGCCCGCGCCTGATCGAGGCGCGCGATCCCCAGCGCAATGTCGCGATTTTCCGCGATCGCCTGACGGACGAAATCGTCGAGCAGCGGATCGCCTAGAGCGGTCCAGTATTCGGACAGATCGACAGCGATCGGCGCAGTGTCGGAAAAGGCCCAATCGGCCGGAACGGGCACGGAGGCTTCCTCGATCGCCCCATCGCGCGTCCCCGCGAATGTCGCACAGCCGCCCAGCGCCAGCGTCGTCAACGCCAGCCCGCCCCTACGGAACAGCCTGCCCACCCCCGTTTTCAAATCGAAATCACCCCCAAATTCGCCCCCTTTTCACGATCCTTCGCCAATCGCGCAAGTCCAAAGCCGACCCATTTTTAATCTAAACACGAACGATTACGTCGGTCAGGCGTGCATCGGCGGACATGCGACTGTGTTCGATGAGCCACCCCCACGGCTACTTTCAGGACATCTTGGCGAACGGGTTCGGATGGCCTATCGCGCCCCTGCCAGGGGGCTGGGCAGCCGCGGCATTTCGATGTCGAGGAAAGTCCGGGCTCCACGAAACGAGGGTGGCGGGTAACGCCCGCCAGAGGCAACTCTAGGGAAAGTGCCACAGAGAGCATACCGCCGATGGCCGGCCACGTACCGGAACAGGCAAGGGTGAAAGGGTGCGGTAAGAGCGCACCGGGGCTTCGGCAACGCGGCCCGCATGGCAAACCCCACCCGGAGCAAGGCCGAATAGGGGCGGCGCGCCGGCTCGTCCGGCAGGGGTGTTTCGCCCCTGGCCTTCGCGCTGCGACCGCCCGGGTTGGCTGCTCGAGCCGTGGAGCGATCCACGGCCCAGACGAATGGCTGCCGCCGCAGATACGGTCCGCCTGTCGGATACCGTCTGCGGATACAGAACCCGGCTTACAGGCCCCCTGGCACCTTAAATGCGCTCAACCGAAGATCGCGGCGCACTGCATCCCGTCCAGCACCTGCTGGCCGTCCGTGTTCCACAGCCGCAACCGCTCGCTCGAATACCCGCCATCGGCGTGCTGGCTTGCATTCTGAGACAGCCACCAGCCATCCTGCGTCCGGGGTTCGGGGTCGAGCAGGTTGAAGGACCAGTTGATCGAACTGAGCGGCCCCGGGCGCTGCATCGCGCGCACGGCGCCGGGCGGCAGCACGTCGCCAAGCAGGATAAGCTCGGACACCGGATCGAGCCCCTGACGATCCGTGACCCGCGCCCAGCGCTGCACCACCGGCTCGCCCGGCCCGCGCTGGTCCTGCGCCCGCCGCAATTCGAAATTATTGCGGATGAAGGCCGGACCCTTGTCGGCGAGGACCGTCTCGTTCTCTTCCGGTCCACCGGGCCAGTCGGCATGCTTTTCCGCCGGGTGGACCGCATTGGGCTCGCGCGCGGCGCCAAACAGCCAGAATGCGGTCAGCGTGCATTGCCCCTCGCACCAGATCTCGCTGCGGACCTGGGTGACGTTGCGCCCCTGCCGCACGATCTCGCGCCGCAGATCGACCTCGCCGGACGAGGGCGCGACGAAGGCGATCTGACCGGCGCGCAGCGGCGGCAGGTCGGGAAAGGCGCGGATCGCCGCCGTATAGGCGATCAGGGCGGAGGCGCCGCCATAGAGCGTGCGGCCCTGCATCCAGTCTTCGGCATCGGGAAGCGTGCAGGAACCGCCTTGCGCGGTGATCGGTGCGAGCAGATCGAACATGGCCATGGCCCCGCCATAGCAAGCGATCATCGCAGGTCCAGCGCGGGCGATTCCGAAATGACGATCAAGCGGGGTCGGCGCAAAAACCGGCAAACAGGCGATTGCCTTGCCGCGCGCCTTTCGCTAGGTGGCCGCTTCCCTGTCGCGCACCCGCTTCGCAAGAGGCGGCGAACGATATGGGACGAGGCCCGATGGCGGAGTGGTTACGCAGAGGACTGCAAATCCTTGCACGCCGGTTCGATTCCGGCTCGGGCCTCCATAATTTCCCGGTTCATGCCGGGCTGGAATGCCGCTTTAGCTCAGTTGGTAGAGCACATCATTCGTAATGATGGGGTCACGTGTTCGAGTCACGTAAGCGGCACCACTTCTGGTCAAAGATGGGAACACTGCCCTCCAACCGGGGGAGCCCCTTTGCCAGTCCGCGCTCCAGCACTAATTTCGAACCAGAAATCTGGACGCCCTGATCGCTTACCGACACCTCGGAAACGAACATTCTGAGGTATGCCGAGCGCAGCGAACTGTCCTCGTCCTGAAGCTTCTCAGCGACTTGCTGTGAAAATTTCTCGATCACGGCTGGCGTGATTTTGCGGCTGCCCCGAGCGAGCTGGCTTTCGATGACCTCGATGCGACCGGTAATGGCGGCGATCGTTTCGCGATGCTCAGCGAGGCGGTGGGCAAATTCCGGATCGCTCGCCTTCATGACCCCGTCCTCGATGAGGCCGAGCAGGCGATCGATAGCGGTCCTTCGGCGAGTGCGTTCGGCCGAGGCGTGCGAAAACTCTTCCTCAAGTTTCTGCCGCTTCGCATCACTTAACTCGAGGACACCCTTCAGGAGCTCACGCAGCCTGTCGGGTGCGAGAATGCGTTTCTGAACAGCCGAGAAGACCGCTTTGTCCAGAACTTCGCGTCGTACGTTCGGACAGCGGCATCGCTGCCCTACGTTCGTGCGGCAGTTGCACTTGTAGTAATAATACTTTTTGCGACTGCGAGAGGTGCCTGATCCGATCGTCATCCCAGCGCCGCAATCAGGCATTCCACATCTCGCGATGCCGGAGAGAAGGGTCGTGCCTGCCGCTTGATGTGGAGGCATGCGCGTCGGAGCGCGCGATGAGCGAAGAGCGGATACCCTTTCGAATTGATCGTCGCTGATAATGCGCGGACATGGTACCTCGATCCACTCCTCGCGATCGGGCACCTGGCCCTCGTCATTCTTCGTCTTATCAAAGTAGCGACCTGTGTAAGCAAGGCGTCCGAGAATACCTGCCAGGTTTCCGTTGCTGAACTTGGCGCCTCGCAGTGTGCTGCCTCGGTCATTGAGCGTCTTGACGATCCAACGGCCTCCACGCCCGATATCTGCCCAGTCGAAGATTTCGCGGACGATGGCCGCTTCCTCGGGAACAAGCTCCAGCTTCATGCGGCGCTTGTCCCCATCGGTCTGAGCCACGAAGGTACGGTAGCCAAAGGGCACCGGCCCGCCGTTGAAGAAGCCTTTGCGAGCGTTCTCCCGGCGGCTCTTCCGCGTATAGATGCTGTCATCGATTGCTCGTTGCTCATCCATTAGCGCGGTAATGGTCTGAGAAATGAGCTTGTTACGGCCTTGCCCGAAGTTCTCCGTAATGCTGACCATCTCGACACCGCACTCGGACAGAGTGTGTATGGTGTTCAGGAACAGGCGCGTATTTCGGGCGAATCGCGCTTGGCGATAGATCAACACGACATCGACTGGGCGTTCGGCGCTCGTCGCTTCGGCTATCATCCGATCAAATTCGGGACGCCTAGAAAGTGTCCCGCTTAGCCCGCTGTCGACGTATTCTCGAACGATCTGGATGTCATTGCGTCCTGCGTATTCCATGCCGGCATGTCGTTGCGCGTCAATGGATTGAGCGTTGCCGTCCTCCTTGTCGACTGACAGCCTCAGATAGAGGGCAGCCCGCAACTTGGTTTTCTTTCCACCTGATCGCGTGACCATCAGCTATCCTCCTCGAACAAGGCTGCGACAGCCGACCCCATCGCTTCGGCAATCATTTGAATCTCCTGGGCGTTGACTGGCAAGTCCAAAGGTAGGTCGCTTCGCATTGCGACCCGCCGGGGAGCGCTTCGCCGAGACAATGTCGGCGAAGCGCTATCCAGTGAACGATCTGGCCTGCGAGACATCAGTCGGCATCCAGTTCGAAATAGGCATAGATCTGTTTGATGAATGCCTTTGCTGCAACTTCCCGTTCCTCGATGGTCATAGCGTTCGGATCGGGTAGCCGCAGGCGTGTGACATTGTCGGAATGCATGTCGAGAGATCCCACCACCTGGTCGTCATCTCCGAAGACCTCCGTACGGTCGGCTGGCTCGAACGGGTCGGCCTTCAGCCCACCGGCCTTCTTAGCCGGTCCATCGATGCCGAAAGCTTCAAGAAGTTCGGTGGTGGTGAAAGAGGCGCCCTCGGCTGCGAGATCCTCTGCCTTCGCAATGAAGGCGCCAACTTCTTCGTCACCGGCGTCCTTCATCCGGTCATGAATGCGGACGCATGTGTCTATCGACACTCGGTCCGGCCTTCGAAGAAGATTGAAGACGACAGGATATTCCTCGAATACGCCGGCCGCCTTGATCATCAGACTGACCTGATCCTTCTTGAGGGCCGGATATTGTTCGGTGATAGCGACCTGAGTCAGACCCGTGATCCGGTGGAGGTTTCGGACGGCGATAGCTGATTGAATTTTGGTTCGCATCGCCGTGCCGACCGCGTCGTCACACATATCGCGTACAGCTTGCTCCTCGGTTCCGGTGTAGACGATGCATCTGATCAGCGTGTCCATCTTGTTGTGATGAACGGTTCGAAGTGCTCGCACGCGGCGATGCCCGTCCTTGACCGCATATTTGCCATTGCCGCCCTCAATGACTTCAATGGGCGGGAGAAACTCGGGATCGACGGCTGCTGAAACCAATGCCGCGTCTGCTGCGTCGGACTGCTTCGACATGACCGCACAGTGGTATTTCCAGTCGCTCAGATCACCGAGAGAAAGGGTAATTTCTCCTTCCAGTCTCGGCGGGGCATCAAACTCTGTCTTGCTGGGTTCGACTTCTGACGCAGAGTTTGGGGACTCGGCTGGCCATTCTCCTCCGAACTCCTCCATCGGCGCATCATCCTGCGCCGGACTCATAAATTCCTGAGAGTGTTCTGCGGTTTCTGTAGCTCGAGCTGCTGGTTCGCCTTCAGGAAGATTAAGGAGATTACGCCGATCTTCGCTATCGAAAGAACTATTTTCATCCATTGTATCACCGTTCGCTTGAGACCTCTGACACCGCGTCTGGTCTGCGCGAATCGGTATGATCATGCGGCGCATTGCCGTCTGTCCTGACTTACTCCTCTTTTTTGAGGTCTGAAGTATGCTTCCGTTGGCGACTTGCCGCTCGCCACACTGATTCCGATGGTCAGCTTTGCGCCCAGTTCAAGCCATTCCGACTATCGCTGCCCAACCCAGAAAGCGGCCATTCGCCTTTGCCGAAAAGTGCAACAGCCTGCTCAAAGAGTGGGGCATTCACTATGCATGATGGCGCGGTCAGCCCGCGTCTGCTCGCCTACCCGCATATGCCACTCTGCTGATGGGCGACACGGGCGACTTTGCTAGGCCTTGCCCCCCAATAATGGGGCTTCTTCGCGATCACTCTTTGCCGCACTATCGGCAAGTCGGGAATTCAGGCCGATTTTTTTGTTGCATTGCACCAAAATATTAGCCACTTTCGGTCTTCAATCGGATTCGCCCAGCGTAGGGTGTTTGACCATCCGATGATATCTTAGATTTGTTGGCAATGGTGCCGCTCGACCGATCCTCCCGGATCGCACGTCGCAGCGGCTTTTTTGCGTTTTGGGTTCACGTTCGGAGGCTAAAAATGCGTTTGATCCGCAAGGCGAAACCGTCGGGACCGACCCTTGATGCAAGGTTGCGGCGGTGAGGAGTGGCGATCGGAAATTCGCTCCCGGCACAGTGTGGCTCGTAGGGGCGGGACCCGGCGATCCGGATTTGCTGACCAGAAAGGCGGAGCGGCTGCTGCGGCGTGCGGATATCGTCTTCTACGATGCACTGGTCGGGCCCGGTGTGCTGGACCTGATCGGGCCGGAAGCCGAATACGTGTCGGTCGGCAAACGGGCGGGCCGACATTCGCGGGACCAGCGTACCATCGATGCGCTGATCGTGGATGCGGCACGGGCGCGCAAGCGGGTCGTGCGGTTGAAGGGCGGTGATCCGTCGATCTTCGGGCGGGCGAACGAAGAACTGGAAGCGTGCCGTGCGGCGGGCATTCCGGTGTCGATCTGCCCTGGCGTCACCGCCGCCAGCGCCGCTGCAGCCGATCTGGGCCTGTCCCTGACCTCGCGCGGGCTTGCCAGGCGGCTGACCTTCGTCACCGCGCATACCAGCAAGGGGGCTGTGCCGGACGTGGACTGGGCCGCGCTGGCCGATCCGCAGGCCACGCTGGCTGTCTATATGGGCAAGGCCGCAGCCGCGCATATATCCTCGGGCCTGATCGAAGCCGGACTCGCGCCCGATACGACCGTCGCGCTGATGGAAAATGCCAGCCTGCCCGTCCGGCGAAGCTTCGTCACCCGGCTGGACCTGCTGCCGCTGGCCGCAAAATCCGCGCTGGGTGACGGGCCTGCGGTGATCCTGATCGGCGAGGCGCTGCACGGCGCGGCTGTTGCGCGCGCGATGCCTGCACGAGAGGTCGCCCATGCCGGAGAGTGATATTATGGCGAGCCGCGACCCATCCTCCTTCATCAAGGCCGCCGAGATCTGGCTGCCCGATGGCGATGTGCTCAAGTCGGGCGGCGGCAATTACGGCGCGCTGGATGCCTTCGCGAAAACCTCCGCGCAGACCGTTTTCGCGCATGGCGAAGGATTGCCCGGCAAGGCCTGGGCGGAAGGTCGCCCCGTCGTGCTGAAGGAATTCGACGGCTCCTATTTCCTGCGCGCGCAGGCTGCTACCGAGGCAGGGCTGACCTGCGCGGTTGCCATCCCCGTCTTTTCCGAAACGACGCTGAAAGCGGTGGCGGTCGTCTTCTGCGGCGATGCGGATGAACAGCTCGGCGCGATCGAACTGTGGGCAGAAGCTGGCGATCGCCTGCGTCTGGATGCGGGCTATTATGGCGCTGCGCAGGCATTCGAAGAAGTCTCGCAGACCGTCGCCTTCGCGCCGGGCCAAGGGCTTCCGGGCGGCGTCTGGTCCGCTGAAATGCCAGTGCTGATGCGCGCCATCGGATCGCATCACGGTTTCGTCCGGGGACAGAGCGCGAGCGAAGCGGGCCTCAAGACGGGGCTGGGCATTCCCGTTCCGTCTCCCGACGATCGGACCTGGATCGTGACGCTGCTTTCGGGATCGCAGACCCCGCTCGCCCGTCGGTTCGAAATCTGGGACGCCCGTCCCGAACGGGTCGGCCCGCGCCGGGCGGCCATGCTGATCGACGGCATTTGCGAACGCGAGGGTCCTTTATGGCCCAAGCAGAATCCGCCGGTCGATATCGTCACCGTCGGGGCCTGGCAGGGGCCGGTCGGGCAGGTGCTTGGCTCCGGCCTTCCGCACATCGTCGGCAACGGAACAGGGCTTCCGGCCGGCTATCGCAGCATGGTCGCCCTGCCGGTTTATCGCGGCGAAGACCTCGCCTTCATCACCGCCTGGTATCTGTAAGGGAGCGCAAGGCATGGAAAGACTGGTCGTCATCGGCGCAGGCATGGCCTCGGGACGGGTGCTGGAGCATCTGTTCGAAGCTGGCGCGCCATTCGAGGTCACGTTGTTCAACGCCGAGCCGCGCGGCAATTACAACCGCATCATGCTCTCCCCCGTGCTGTCGGGCGAGAAAGCCTTCGATGAAATCGTCACCCACGACGATGCCTGGTATGCCGAACATGGCGTCACCTGCCGCTTTGGCGAAAAGGTCGTCGCGATCGACCGCAGCCGCAAGGTCGTGGTCGGGGAAAGGGGCGAAGTCCCTTACGACAGACTGATTATCGCGACCGGTTCCGCTCCCTTCATCATTCCGTTGCCGGGACACGATCTGCCAGGCGTGGTCGCCTATCGCGACCTGGAAGACACCAATGCCATGATCGAGGCATCGGCCCGGCCCGGCGCGAAAGCGGTGGTGATCGGCGGGGGGCTGCTAGGGCTGGAAGCGGCGGCGGGCCTGCGCCTGCGCGGCATGGATGTGACCGTGTTGCATCTGATGGGCCACCTGATGGAGCGCCAGCTCGACGAGGCGGCGGGCTATCTGCTCAAGAAGGATCTGGAAAAGCGCGGCATAGAGGTGCTGCTCAAGGCCTCGACCAAGGCGATCGAGGGCCAGGGCAAGGTGGAACGGGTGGTGCTGGAGGATGGCACGGTGCTCGATGCGGACATCGTTTGCATGGCAGTGGGCATCCGGCCTGCCGGGCAGGTCGGCGCGGATGCCGGGCTGACATGCGGCAAGGCGATTACGGTCGATGCGCAGATGCGCACCAGCGATCCCGATATCTTCGCGGTCGGCGAATGCGTGGAGTTCGAAGGCAATCTGTTCGGCCTTGTTGCCCCGCTTTACGATCAGGCGCGGGTGCTGGCGAAGACGCTGCTGGGCGAGGACGATGCCTTCGCCATGCGCGAATTGTCGACCAAGCTGAAAGTCACCGGCTGCGACCTCTTCAGCGCAGGAGATTTCGCGGAACGAGAGGGGCGCGAGGATATCGTGTTCCGCGATCCGGCGCGCGGCATCTACAAGCGGCTGGTGATCGAGGACGACCGGCTGATCGGCGCGGTAATGTATGGCGACACGGCGGACGGCAACTGGTTCTTCGGCCTGATCAAGGACCAGACCGATATCGAGGAGATTCGCGACACGCTGATCTATGGCCCGGCATTCCAGGGGGGTGGCGCTGCCGGTGCGGACCCTCTGGCAGCCGTTGCAGCATTGCCGCCTGAAGCGGAGATCTGCGGCTGCAACGGCGTATGCAAGGGACAGATCGTGGACGCCATCGGAGCGGGAGCGGATACGCTCGACGCCCTTCGCGCGCAGACCAAGGCCTCTGCCAGCTGCGGCACATGTACCGGGCTGGTCGAACAATTGCTGGCCGTGACTCTGGGCGACAGTTTCGATGCGGGCGGGGCGAAGCCGGTCTGCGGTTGCACCGATCTGACGCACGAGGATGTGCGCCGCCTGATCAAAGCACGCGAGCTGCGGACCCAGCCCGCCGTGTGGCAAGAATTGGCGTGGAAGACGGTCAATGGCTGCCCGACTTGCCGCCCGGCGATCAACTTCTACCTCCTCGCCGAATGGCCGCTCGATTATCAGGACGACGCGCAGTCGCGCTTCGTCAACGAGCGCAATCACGCCAACATCCAGAAGGACGGCACCTATTCCGTCATGCCGCGCATGTGGGGCGGGATGACCACGGCGGACGAGCTGCTGGCCATCGCCGCGGCGGCGAAGAAATACGAGGCTGCGGTCAAAGTCACCGGCGGCCAGCGGATCGATCTGCTGGGCGTGAAGAAGGAAGACCTGCCCGCCATCTGGGCCGATCTCAACGCCGCCGGGATGGTTTCGGGTCACGCCTATTCCAAAGGGCTGCGCACGGTGAAAACCTGTGTGGGCACGGACTGGTGCCGCTTCGGCACGCAGGATTCCACCGGCCTCGGCATCAAGCTGGAAAAGAAGCTGTGGGGATCGTGGACCCCGCACAAGGTCAAGCTGGGCGTGTCCGGCTGCCCGCGCAATTGCGCCGAGGCGACGTGCAAGGATGTCGGCGTGGTCTGCGTCGATTCCGGCTACCAGATCGGCGTCGCAGGCGCGGCGGGAATGGATGTGCGCGAGACGCAGCGGCTGGTCGATGTCGCGAGCGAGGAGGAGGCGATCGAATGGACCGCCGCCTTCGTTCAGCTCTATCGCGAGCACGCCAGATATCTCGACCGGCCTTACAAATGGGTCGACAAGGTCGGGCTCGAATGGGTGAAAGAAGTCCTCTCCGACTCTGCAGAGCGTGCGGCGCTCAACGAACGCTTCGAAATCTCGCAATCGGTCTATCGCAAGGATCCGTGGGCCGAGCATACGAGCGAGCCCGAAGCGGAGAAATTCCAGCCGATTGCCGATCTGACCATGGAGCCTGCCGAATGATCTGGACCGATATCGGCACCCTGGCCGACATCCCCCTGCGCGGTGCGCGGCGGGTGAAGACGACGAAGGGCTGCATCGCCGTGTTCCGCACCGGCGAGGAAGAGGTGTTCGCAACCTCCAACACCTGCGCGCACAAGCAGGGCCCGCTGGCCGAAGGCATCGTGCATGGCCGCAAGGTCACCTGCCCGCTGCACAGCTGGACCTATTCGCTCGAGACCGGCGAGGCGCAGGGCGCGGACGAGGGGGCGATTGCCACCTATCCGGTTAAGATCGAAGCGGGACGCGTGCTGCTGGATGTGAGCGCGTTGGCAGAAAAAGCGGCGGCATGATGCCGGCTGTCGAACCCGGTGAGGTTCGATCGACCTGCCCCTATTGCGGGGTCGGCTGCGGCGTTCTGCTGAAACCCGATGGCAAGGGCGGATTGACCGTGCGGGGGGACCCCGATCACCCGAACAATCGCGGACGGCTCTGTTCGAAGGGATCCGCGCTGGGAGAAACGGTGGGGTTGGCGGAGCGCCAGCTAGTCCCACAAATCGGTGGGCGGGATTCCGATTGGGACGAGGCGCTGAACCTCGTCGCCGGCGAATTCAAGCGCGTGCGCGAAGAACATGGCCCCGATGCGACGGCGTTCTACGTCTCCGGCCAATTGCTGACCGAGGACTATTACGTCGCCAACAAGCTGATGAAGGGCTTCATCGGCAGCGCCAATATCGACACGAACTCGCGGCTGTGCATGGCCTCTTCCGTGGCAGGGCACAAACGGGCCTTCGGCACCGACACAGTGCCCGGCATCTACGAGGATCTGGAAGAGGCCGACCTGGTGGTCTTGGTCGGATCCAACCTCGCTTGGTGCCATCCGGTTCTCTACCAGCGCATCGTTGCGGCCCGACTGACGCGGCCGGAGATGAAGCTGGTCGTTGTCGATCCGCGCCGCACGGCGACTTGCGCGGAAGCCGACCTTCACCTGCCGCTGGCGATCGGCAGCGATGTTGCGCTGTTCAACGGCTTGCTGGCAGAAATCGCCCGGCGCGGCGCGGTCGAGACGGACTATGTCGCCGCGCATACCAGCGGTCTGGACGATGCGTTGGAGGCTGCCGGAAGCGACGATCCGGGTGTGACCGGCCTCGACGCCGATCAGCTTGCCGCGTTCTACGATTTGTGGATCGGCACAGACAAGACCGTCACCGTTTACAGCCAGGGCGTGAACCAGTCCTCCGCCGGGACGGACAAGGTCAATGCGATCATCAATTGCCATCTCGTCACCGGCAGGATCGGCAGGCCCGGCACGGGTCCGTTTTCCGTGACCGGTCAGCCCAATGCCATGGGCGGGCGCGAGGTCGGCGGGCTGGCGAATATGCTCGCCTGCCACATGGATGTGACAGACGACGAGCACCGCGAGGCAGTTGGAACCTTCTGGAACTCGCCCGGCCTGCCGAACAAGAACGGCCTCAAGGCAGTCGAGATGTTCGATGCGGTCGCCGATGGCCGCATCAAGGCACTGTGGATCGTCCATTCCAATCCCGCCGTGACCATGCCCGATGCCGACCGTGTGCGCCGCGCCATCGCCGGTTGTCCCTTCGTGGTCGTCTCCGACATCACCACGCGCACCGATACGGCGCGGCTGGCCGATGTCTTCTTGCCCGCCGCCGCCTGGGCCGAGAAATCGGGCACGGTCACCAATTCGGACCGCACGATCAGCCGCCAGCGCGCCGCTTTGCCCGCCCCCGGCGAAGCGCAGCCCGACTGGGCGATCATGGCCGAAGTGGGCCGCCGCATGGGCTGGCAGGAGGCTTTCGGATGGGAGGGTCCGGTGCAAATCTTCGATGAATATGCGCGGCTCTCCGCGATCGCGGGCAAATTCGCGCTGGACTTCGACATTTCGGAGATGGCGGGCAAAGGTTCAGCGGCATATGACGCGATGCCTCCGCAACGCTGGCCCCAATCGCCTGCCAAGCGTGGCGGGCGATTCTTCGCCGACGGGCAATTCTACCACGCCGACAAGCGCGCGCGGATCGTCCCTGTCCAACACCGCGCACCCCAGGCCGAGCTCACCCGCAAGCTGCCCTTCCGGCTCAACACCGGGCGGCTGCGGGATCAATGGCACACGATGACGCGCACCGCGCTGTCGCCGCGCCTTTCCGCGCATCTGCCCGAACCCTTAGTCGACATGCATCCCGAAGATGCCGCGCGCCTGCACTTGAAGCCTGCCGATCTGGTGCGGCTGAGCAATGCCTGCGGTAGCGCGATCCTGCGGCTGCGCGAAAGCAGCGAAGTGCAGCCCGGCACGCTGTTCGCGCCGATGCACTGGACGGGACAGAACGCGCCCGCATCGCGCATCGACGCGCTGGTCCCTTCCGTAACCGATCCCCTGTCCGGCCAGCCGGAAAGCAAGGCGGCCAGCGTGCGGGCGGAACGGTTCGCGGCGGGCTGGTACGGCTTCGCCATCGCGCAGGACCGCTTTTCTCCGACCTGCGAATATTGGGCGATGGCGCGCACGACTGCGGGCTGGCGAGCGGAGCTGGCCGGGATTGAGAGGCCACTCGATCCGGAAAGTTGGGCGCGCGCGCTGTTCGGCCTACCCGATGTCTCTGCCCAGGTGGTGGTTGACGAAGCCCGTGGCAGCTTCCGCATGGCGTTCTTCGAAAACGAAACGCTACTCGCCGCGATCTACCTTGGCCGCAAGCCCGTATCGCTCATGCGCGATTTCCTCGTCGGGCTGCCGGGCAGCGATGCGGTATGGGCGCTTGCCGGGCAATCGCGCGGAGACATGCCCGATCCCGGCCCGGTGGTGTGTTCGTGCTTTTCCATCGGGCGCAACACCATATGCCGCGCGATCGAGAGCGATGGGCTGACCAGCGTCGAACAGATCGGCGGCGCGACATCGGCGGGGACGAATTGCGGATCGTGCAAGGCGGAGCTTGGACAGATCCTCGCTGCCATGCTCTCAAACGAGCCGGCCGAATAACGCTACCGCCAGCACCAGAGCGGCAAGCGTCGCGATCAATGCCCAATTGCGCCACATTGTCTTCGATCCACGCTCGATCAGGGGGACGAACTCGGTCCGCATCAGTGCCGCACTCTCGCCCGCGCGCGCCAGCGCGCCGACGAATTCAGACATCGCCTGTGGCCGCTTCGCCGGATCGTGCGACAGGGCGCGCTGGAGGACCTGCTCGACCGCCGGGGGCAAATCGGGGCGGAGCCGGTCGAAGACCCCACGAAGCCGATCCTCCTCGCTAATCGAGATGCGCGCCGCGCCCTCACGGGCGAAGGGCAATTGCCCGGTCAGCATCTCCCAGGTGATGGCGGCGATGGAAAACAGGTCGGAGAGCGGTTTCGCCTCGCCACCGGTCAGCAATTCGGGCGCGATGTAATTGAGCGAGCCTTCGGGCCAGTCTGCGATCGGCTCGCTGCGCAGATCGGCAAATCCGGTCACCTGGGCGGAGCCGAAATCGATGATCTTCGCCGTGCCATCGGCGGATATCATGATGTTTTCCGGCTTTAGATCGCGATGGACGATATTCATGCGATGGAACACGCGCGCCGCCGGTACGATCGAGCGCACCAGCGGCAATATCTCGTCGAGCGCGGGTTCGGGATGGTCCGCCATCCACTGGCGCAGCGTGGCCCCCTCGACATATTCGGCGACGAAATAGAGGAAGCGGCTGTCCTCGCCCGGCAGGATCCGCATGACCTGCCGATTGCGAATGCGGCGGCCTACCCATTGTTCGACCGCGAAGCCCTCCAGATAGCGCAGGTCGTCCGCGAAATTGGCCGATGGGGCCTTGAGCACATAGCGCCCCTCGCGCTTGGGCCGTTCGACCAGATAGACATGGCTGCGCGTCGAGGCATGCAGCACTTCGGCCACGCGCCACCCGTCTAACCTGTTACCGACCTCCATGGCCGGCGGAATGGTGCGGCGCGTCAGGCGGCTATGCGCTTCCGACAGGGTTTCGGACGGCAGCGCCTCGACCAGCACCGTCAGGCAGGAGACATTGTCCGCGCTCCCCGCCGCCAGCGCCGCATCGCACAGCGCGCGCGATGCCGCTTCGAGTTCGGCGCGGCTGCCGGGGGTGACCCCGCCGAGGATGGAGGCCATGTCTTCCGCGCTGAGCGAGCCGTGGATGCCATCGCTGGTCAGCAGGAACAGATCGCCCTCGCGCGCAGGCTCCTGCCTGTAATCGACCTTGATATCGGCATCGATACCCAGCGCGCGAGTCAGCACTTCCGACTGGCCGAGATAGGGCGCGCTATGATCCTCGGTCAGCAGCTTAAGCCGTCCGTCGCGCAGGCGGTAACAGCGTGTGTCCCCGACATGGACGATATGCGCCGTGGTGGAGCGCAGGATCAACGCGGTAAACGTGGTGGCGAAGCCTTCGTTATCCGCAATCCCGCTGCGGTTCTGCGAATGAAACCAGCTGTTGAGCGAGCCGAGCAGGCGAGATGCGCAATTTTGCACCGTCCAGCTTTCCGGCGCATCGTAGAAATCGCGGGTGAATTGCAGCACTGCCAGCTGCGCCGCGCGATCGGCGTTACGCGCGCTCGAGAGACCATCGGCGATGCAGGCAACCACGCCCCGCAAGTGCCGCTCATAGGTATCATCCGGTACCTTGCCGACGATGGCATCATCGTTGCGCGCTTTGCGCCCGGCAGCGCTGTGGCCGCCCATCGCGGCCTTCAGTGCGTTGGAGGGGAGCTGTTCCTGCACAGTTCCCTTGTCGGTTGTTGGCAAGAACCCACTCCCCTCGCTTACGCACCGTTCAGGCCGTCTGCGGCGCGCCCGCCGCGCGCCCAACCTGGATCATCGTGACGCTACCGTCCTCGTCGACCTCGGCAATTTCGCCAGTCGGTTCTTCAAGCAGCAGCAGCGAGATGAAGCCGATTACGGCTGTCCCGGCAATCACCATGAAGAAGGTCGAGGTATCGACCACCGAATAGACGATCAGATAGATCACCGCGCCGACATTGCCGTAAGCGCCTGTCATCCCGGCGATCTGCCCGGTCAGTGATCGCTTGATCAGCGGCACCACGGCGAACACCGCCCCCTCGCCCGCCTGGACGAAGAAGGAACAGACCATCGCTGCAACCACTGCCAGCCACACCGGCCAGCTAGAATCGACAATCCCCATCAGCGCATAGCCCACCGCCAGCCCGCCGGTCAGGATCAGCAGCACGGATTTGCGCCCGAACCGGTCGGACAGCAGCCCGCCGCCGGGCCGCGACATCAGATTCATGAAGGCATAGGCCGAAGCGACCATCCCGGCGACCACCGCCGAGAGGCCGAAAGTGTCGGCAAAGAACAGCGGCAGCATGGAAACCACCGCCAGCTCCGATCCGAACGTGGCGAAATAGAGGATGTTCAGGATCGCCACCTGCTTGAATTTGTAGCGTTGAAACTCCGGCACCTCACTGGTGAAGACGCTGCGATTGGCACGCACGGCCAGCATCGCGTCATAGGCATAAAGCACCACCAGCCCGGCATAGACGGCCAGTGCGGTGCTTTCGGTGAAAATATCGACATTCGTCAGCCGCCAGGCGAGAGCACCCAGTGCGAGATAAAGCGGCACCTTCATTACAAGCAGCAGCCACAGATCGCCCTTGGAGGTGACTTCCATCGCTGTCGCGTTGCGTGGCTTGAAGTACTTGGAACCTTCGGGCACGTCGCGAGCGCTGGCGTAGTAGAGGAAGCCATAGAACAGCGACATCGCGCCCGTCAGCCCGATCGCCCAGCGCCAGCCATCGTCGCCGCCGAACCACAGCGCGATCGTCGGCAGGGTGAAAGCCGCCGCAGCGGAGCCGAAATTGCCCCAGCCGCCATAGATGCCCTCCGCCGTGCCCAGCTCGTTGGCAGGAAACCATTCGGACACCATGCGGATGCCAATCACGAACCCCGCCCCGATAAAGCCCAGTGCGAAGCGGGCCAGCGCCAACTGGACGAAGCTTTCCGCCATCGCAAAGACAAAACAGGGTATCGAGGCGCCGATCAGCAGCGCGGAATAGACCCGCCGCGGGCCGTAGAGGTCGGTCAGCATTCCGATCACGATGCGCGCCGGAATGGTCAGCGCGACGTTGAGGATCAGCAGGGTCGTGACCTGATCCTTGGTCAACCCCAGGCTCTCCTGGATCGACTGCAGCATCGGCGCGAGATTGAACCACACCACGAAAGTGAGGAAGAACGCGAACCAGGTGAGATGCAAGGTTCGCATTTTTCCGGTGAATGAAAACAGATTGAACGAAGTCGACATGATCTATTCCCCCCGATATCAGAACGAGATTTCGGCTTGGAGCCACAGCTTTTCGGTATCGACGGCGAAGGCGTTCGCGTCGTAATTGGCGTATTTCATCAACAGCGAGACCGGTCCGGCCTTGAGTCCCAACGCGGCATCCCATTCGGAGCCGAGATCGAGGCTGCCCGCATCGCTGTCGAACTGGTGATAGGTGACGTTCGCGTTGAGGCCGGGCAGCAGGCGAATGCCATCGAAGCTGCGCCCCACTGTCACGTGATAGTCGCGCACTCCGAAGGCCGGCGTGGTCAGAAATACGTCCGCCCAACCGTTGAACGCATGAAGCGTAGCCATCGGCGTCTGGAATGCCGCGACGCCGCCATCGCTACCCAGCTCCTCGTATCCCGTGGTGAGACCGAACCCGCCAACGGTCGCGCCCAGCTTCACGCTGTAATAGGGCGCCGAATAGTCCGTCGGATTTGCTCCATAGTCCGACTGGGTCGCGACACTTGCTTCCACTTTCAACGCGAACAGACCGGGCAGATCGAGATCGGCATTGGCGCGCAAACCGTAGGTCTGGCTGGAAAATGCGATCCGGTCATCGTAGTCGATGAGGTAGGCGAAGGCCTTTGCATCCACGCCCGCGATTTCGAAGCCGCCAGTCAGGAAAACGAAGTCGCCATCGAAATGCTCGTTCGGGCTGTCGACGCCGAAGATCGTGCGCTGGCTGATCGCATAGGTCGCATCGAGCGCCACCGGACCGATATGCGCCTGGCCGCGGACGGCATCGAAGGTCTGCTCGTTCTGCCGCCAGCCGACATTGCCCACGAAGCGCGCATCATCGAGGATGATACGTTGGCGTCCGATCGTCGCGCCCGTTCCCCCATCCATCACAGCGACCTGCAGACGGTTAAGCTCGAAGTTCTCCGGGTCGGCAACAACCGGAAAGGGTTCGACACCGTTGAACGGCAGCGTGTCGTTGTAATCGGCCGCCAGGGCCAGCGTGCCTTCCGTTTCGGCAAGCAGGGACACGATCCCCGCCTTGATCTCCACACCGGCGCGGAGGCGGGCGGTCAGCGCGTCCGCATCCTTCAGCCCATTGTCCTGATCGACAGTCTCGTAACGCAGCCGTGCGGCCACGATCGGGTCGAGCGTGACCCCGTCTGCAACCTCGATCGGCGCGAATGGCCCTTCCTGCGCGAAGGCGGGGCTGGCGGCCGATCCGATCGCCACCCCCATCAGGCTTACCAAGCTCTTCTTCATCGAACTGCCTCCCGATTGCTCGGCCTCTAGACAGCCCCTCCCGTCACTCCGTCGGGTTTTCGTTTCCCTCGCGCATACAAAAAAGCCGCTGCGACCAGATCGGTCGAAGCGGCGCCGTTGCCACGCATTTTCGGAGTCTTAGCCCCGACCCTTGAATGAACCCGCCCTTGGGTACGCGTCGGAGCGAGGAGTTCATATGCGATTCGATTGTGCGATGCAATAGACCGCAATCGTTGGCCCTTATTCGCGAGGCCAACTGGTCAGATGCACCTCCAGACAACAAACCTCGAACGGTATCATGCTGGAATTTGCGACCATCATCGCGTGCGGCGGAGACGCAAAAACGCCTTGGCGCGGACAAGCGACAACAGGCGCTAGGCGCGCAAACACTTCTGGATCGAGCCATTGCCAGGACCGCATCCTTTGGCGGCCCGGTTGCTCTTGCCGTACGAGACCGGATGCAGGCTCCCGAAACGGACATGCCCGTTCCAGTCGATCCGCAGAAAAATCTCGGCCCTATCGGAGCAGCGGATGGAGTGGGACACGCGAGATGCAGATCCCTTCACCGATATCGACACACAGCCGACCTGATCGCTACACAAGCGCGGATCAGAACCGAGTAGTGTACCGCCCCACTTGCAGGGCATCTTCATGCGCTGACCAGTGGATCAATCTAATCCTCTGGACCAAAGGGGGTCGCGATATCTGCCGATCCTACACTGCATGAGGCGGTGCGCAGTCTCATCGCTGGCTTGCGACATAGTCTTCGATCGCATCGGGATCGAAGATGCGACCATCAAAGAAGCGATTGGAGCTCAACGTAATCTCGCCTTGCTCGGCGCCCACAGCGAGGGGGCCGTCGATGCTGCCTTCGACCTTTGAGCTTGCGCCGGGCAGCAAGTCTCCGGTCCCGCGCAGAGCCTTGCGATAGATGTCCGGGCGAAAGACACGCCCGGCGCGCTCCGCATCGGCATCGTCAAATGGCTTGCCCTCCCAGAGAATAAACTGGGAATACAACCATTTAGCCTGGCTGATCCACGGGAAATTCGCCGCTTCGTTATATTGGAACATGAAATCCGGATAGGGGCTGGCAGCCGCCCCGGCCTTCAGCACGATCTGATCCGCGATGGCCCGACCGATCACCTGGGCCGAACCATCCAGATATTCCGGGCGGGCGAGAATGGCGGCTGCGCTGCACCGGTTCGCGGGATCGACGAACCATTTGCCCGCCTGCCGCATGGCGCGAATCAGCCCCTCCACCGCCTCCGCGCGTTCCGCAAGGCGCGCTTCCTTGACCGCGAGAACCTTTTCCACGCCCCGCCGCCAGATTTGCGCGGTCGCCAGCACGATCCGCCCCGCGCCGCGATCCACGGCGACCGAGTTCCACGGCTCCCCGACGCAGGATCCGTCGATCTCGCCCGATTCCAACGCATCCGCGGTGAACGGCGGGGCCACGGTGACGATCTCGATATCGACATCCGGGCGGATGCCGCAGGCGGACAGCCAGTAACGCAGCATGTAATTGTGAGAGGAATGGCGATGCACTACGCCGAACCGCAACTTGCGACCATTTGCAGCCGCCATTTGCGCGTGCTTCGCCAGCGCCGCGCCGACAGCGGCAGGATCGCCGAGGACCGGATCGGGACAGACCGCATCCGCCAGTTCGGTCCGCAAGGTGATCGCATTGCCATTGAGACCAAGCACGAATGGCGCGGCGAGCGGCTGTGGCGGTCGTCCGATGCCCATGGTCGTCGCGATGGCCAGCGGCGCAAGCATATGCGCCGCATCCGTATGACCGTAAAGCAGCCGGTCGAGCACGGTCGCCCATGTAACATCGCGCGTGAGGTCGAGGTCCAGCCCCTCCTCCTCCGCAAACCCCAGTTCCCGCGCCAGAATGGGCAGGCAGGCATCGACGAGCGGCAGGAATCCAATGGTCAGTTTTTCGCTCATCGATCCCCTTTCATAAGCTCGTGTGCTGTCACCACAGCCTCCGCGATGGCCGCGATCCGCTTGTTCGAATCCATCGCCTTGCGCCGTAATTCCGCATAGGCTTCGGGTTCGGTCCATCGCCTTTCGGCCATCAGAATGCGCTTGGCCTGGTCGACCTGGTCGCGTTCGTGCAATCGCCCGCGCGCCTCGGCCAACTCCTCTTCGAGACGGGCGAAGGCATGGAACCGTTTGACGGCCAAATCCAGCAAGGGGCGGATGCGCGGCGCGGAAAGCCCGTCGACGACATAGGCCGAGACGCCTGCATCGATCGACGCGGCGATCGCCTCGTCATCGCTTTCATCGACGAATATGGCAATGGGCCGGGCTAGTGCACGGCTGACGGCGAAATATTCCTCCAGCACATCGCGCGCGGGGTTGCCCAGATCCATCAGCACGATGTCCGGCTCGATTTCGGCAATGCGAGACAGCAGCGCCTTGCGTTCGGAAAGGACGAAGATTTCCGAACCTTCGAAGGCGCGCAGGCCCTCCTCGATTATCGTGGCCCGTGCCCGGCTCTCATCGATCACCGCGATCCGCATCGGGTGATTGTGCAGCGCAGCATCGCGTTAGGCAAGCCGCATCGCGGAAAGAAACGATTGTACGTGGCAGCGTGCGTGTTGTCCGAAGCTTTTTCCGCCATTGGCGTGCTCTCGCTTCCCATGAACTAGCGCCTGGGCGAATGGCAGCTCTCCGCTTCGCATCGACCCAAAGCGGACTGCCGCAATCGGCCCACAAGCCGCCAGACCGCTACCAGTGTGAGCTGTCGGTCAGAAAAGCGCCCCAAACCCGGGCATTCAATCTGTTCGCATCGTCACCCACGAGCTGCCATTGGTGCGAGTTCTATTTATGACAACTAGGCGTATAAACGGACCATGCTTACAGGTGGCCGTTATTTCTTGAGGCGGACGCGGTTTGCCCTCGGCAATCCGAGTTTAAAGGTTCCCGGAGTCTTCTCGCCTCGCCATTATGCCATTTGCCGCTTTCCCCAGTTGTTTCGTACCAAGGGACAACAATGGCTTCGCGCCGTAAGTTATCCTGAACCGCAGCGATGAGGGTCAACGCCTAGGCGGTTACCAGCGGCCCACTGCGCCAAGTCGCATGCGTAGTCGTGCCTCAGTAATTTCGGCACTTTTGGCAAGGTGAGGGGTTAGCATCAAGGTAACCCTGGCAGGCAGAGGACCGAAATCAGATGGATCAGACCCTCCCGCACTCAAGATCCTTTAGCAGCCCGCTTCACGCAATCCTTCTGGCCTTTCCTGTCGCGCTTTACCCCGCGGCCCTTGTCACCGACATTACCTACCTCAACACTGCAGTCATTCAATGGACCAACTTCTCATCGTGGTTGATTGCCGGCGCTGATCTGTTCGCCGGTATCGTGCTGGCATGGGCCGTCTTGAGCCTTTTTTTCGGGCGAGCGAGACATATGAGGCGCCGCGGGATTGTCTATCTCGTTGTCGTCGCGGTGATGTTCCTTGCGGGAGTTCTCAACGCATTTCAGCACGCGCGCGATGGCTGGCATTCGGTCGGGACATTGGGACTGGTCTTGTCGATCCTTTGTACCCTTCTCGCCTTCTTCGCGGCTTTCATAGCCTACGGAGATGCGAATATCAGGGGAGACCGCACATGAACCGGGTCGCCGTTCTCGCTTCCGTATTTACGCTCGCTGCCTGTCAGTCGCAAAGCGATCCGGATCTTGACCAGACCGGAGCCCAACCTGATCTTCCGGAGCAACGCGATACCCTGTTGCCGGCAATGGAAATCCCCACGCCTGCAGGGTGGGACGGCGAGCTGCCGACGGTTCCCGAAGGCTTCACCATAACCGCCATCGCCGAGGATCTGAAAATTCCGCGGCAGATGCTGCTATTGCCTAACGGGGACATTCTGGTCGCAGAAGGCTCCGGAGGGAATGCCCCTGCCGTCCGGCCCAAGGATGTTATCGCCGGATTGATCAAGAGCCGTGGCAAAAGCTCCGTTGAGGGAGGCGACCGAATTACCTTGCTGCGCGATGAGGATGGAGATGGACAGACCGATCTGCAAACCACCTTCATCGACGGCCTCGACGCCCCGTATGGCTTGGCCTTCGTCGACGGTACGCTTTATGTGGCCAACCAGGACAATCTGGTCAGCTTTGAATATACGGACGGCGCGACGAGCATCGAAGGACCGGGTACCGAACTGACCAAGCTGCCCGCCGTTATCAACCATCACTGGACCAAGGCCATGACAGCCAGTCCCGATGGCTCGATGCTGTATGTCGGCATCGGCTCCAACAGCAATGTCGGCGAACGTGGCATGGACGTGGAGGAAGACCGTGCCGTGGTCTGGGAAATCGACCGCGAAACGGGCGCGAGCCGAATCTTTGCATCCGGTCTCCGAAATCCCACCGCCCTTTCCTTCAATCCCTGGACCGAGCAACTGTGGGCAGTGGTCAATGAACGCGACGAACTTGGCCCTCAACTGGTGCCCGACTACCTGACCTCCGTGCGGGAAGGCGCCTTTTACGGCTGGCCTTACAGCTACTTCGGTCAGAACATCGATCCGCGAATTCGCCCCCAGCGACCGGATCTTGTCGCGCAGGCGATCGTGCCGGACTATGCGCTGGGCTCGCACGTGGCGGCCTTGGGTCTGGATTTTTCGAGCGAGGGCGGGCTCGGAGGACCCTTTGCAGAAGGGGCGTTCGTGGGTCAGCACGGCAGTTGGAACCGCAGCGACCCATCAGGCTACAAGGTCGTCTTCGTACCGTTCAGAAATGGACGACCGTCAGGTGAGCCGGTCGATCTGGCCACCGGATTTCTGAAGGACGGTCACGCGCGCGGACGCCCTGTGGGCGTTCTGTTCGACGAGCCGCGCCGCGCGCTGTTGATCGCAGACGATGTCTCAAACACGGTCTGGCGTATTTCACGACAAGGCGGGCCTAACGCTTCGGAAGAACAGTAGGTCGCTCACGACTTCGTACTGTGGCACAGGCCCAGACTCGTCAAACGCAGCTGGAAACCACCACGATCGGCGCACCGGTGACTACGGTAGCACCCAGGCCGATCCACCCGATCGCAATGCCAATCCGTTCCATCTGCGTATCCTTCCGTCGCACAAGCCACCGCAGTAGAATGCAGTGAGTTCCGATCAGGGAAATCCAGACGGCAAGCAACAACAACTTTGCCCAGGACAGGCCGAATGTCCCCGACCCGGTCCATCCCGATGAGCAGCCGAGGCCATGAAGGGCGTAGAGGGTGCTGAAAGCCACGGCCCACAGAACAAGGCCCGAAACCATGCGGACCAAAGCTGTCACAGCGCAGCGCCCGACAGGGCGAGGAGCCAGGCTACGATAATCGCCACGCCCGCCCCATAATCGCTCCACACGGCTGCGATGCGGCATTCATGGGGACGCCGGGCGCTAACGTGGCCGCTGGCGATCCGGCCCCTGATGAACAGCTGCGCCAAGGCGCCAACTGCAGCGGAGAAGACGGCATAGCACGTCAATGTCCAGGCTACGGCAGCGAAGGAATGCTCGGCTGGGCCCGGCAGGTGACGAATGGCGCCCAGGAGAAGGCCGGCAATCGCCAGCGCCAAGCCACACGCTGCTAACACCGCGCCGGGCTTCGCCCGCCTGAAGTTGCGCAGTCCGGCCCGCGCTCCACCAGAGGCGAGCAGCGCCCCTGCGGTCACCAGAACGGGTTCAAGGAAATAAGCGTCGAATTCTCCCGGCGGCGGCCAATTGGGCGCGACGACCCACAGGAAGAAATAACCGAAGATCAGCGAGGCGAATAATGTCCCACTTGCTGCAACGGCCAGTACGCTGCCCCAGTAGCCGACACTACCGCGCACATCAAAACTGGTAGGCAGACAAAGCCCTTGGCCAGCATTGACCGGACCAGCATCGTTCACCGTTCCGGTCGTGGCGGCCCACCGCCAAACCATGACTGCGGTGGCGACAACGAACACCGGTGCAAGCCAGTAGAGGCTCAGCAGCATCGACAGGAAGAAACCTCCGATTACCAGAGCGGTATGCAAGGGTATCAGGCTAGGACCGGGCAGGATGGCAACGTGTTCGGGCGCGCCGCTTGCGATATCGACTGCCAGCGTCTCGCGTCGCTGATCGACCGCGCGGGCCAGCAAGCCTTTCCCGCCGGCGAGGCGTGCACCCAGATTGCGATCCTGCGTCAGCGGTTCGCGGCTGTCGACTGTCGGAAGACTGGCGAAGTTGTATTGCGTGGGCGGAGTGGGCATCGCCCATTCCAGCGTTTCGGCCTCCCAAGGATCGCGCCGCGTGCGCTTTCCGAGCCGATGTTGCAGCGCGATGTCGATCGCAAACAGGCCGAAGCCGAATGCCTGCATGAACCCGCCGACTGAGGATATCAGGTTAAGTGTGGTCCACCCCGCCTCAACGGGATAGGTGTAAACTCGGCGAGGCATCCCAAGCAGGCCAGTCAGGTGCATGTGCAGGAAGGTAAGGTTGAAGCCTATAAAAATCAGCCAGAACGCCGCAATGCCCACTCTCATCACGCGTGTGCGACCGGTGGCATGGGGCATCCAGTAGTAGGCTGCAGCCAGCATCGGGAAGACGAAGCCTCCGACCAAAACGTAATGCAGGTGGGCCGTCACGAAAGCAGTATCGTGGGCTTGCTGGTCAAATGGCACGATCGCCAGCATAACCCCGGTTAGTCCGCCGAGCACGAAAACCACGAAGAAGCCGAGAATGTAATACATCGGCAATGTGAATTTCGGCCGGCCCGCCCAGATCGTCCCGATCCAGGCGAAGACCTGTACGGCCGTGGGTATTGCCACAAGAACCGAAGCTGCGGAGAAGAACCCAAGCGCCATGTGCGGAATGCCCGTGGTGAACATGTGATGTACCCACAACCCGAAGCTGAGGAAAGCGAGCGCCATCACCGCGGTGACAATCGCGCCGTATCCGATCAGCGGGGTGCGCGCCATGACCGGGATCATGGTGGACAGGGCACCCGCAGCAGGCAGAAAGATGATGTAGACCTCCGGATGCCCGAACAGCCAGAAGAGGTGCTGCCACAGAAGTGGCGAACCGCCGAACTCGGGCTGGAAGAACGGCCAGCCGAAAGCGCGTTCCAATTCCAGCAGGATGGAACCAAGGATCAGCGGCGGAAACCCGAAGATCATCATTCCCGCAGTCGCCAGCAGATACCACGCCATGATCGGCATCCTGGTCAGCGACATGTTCGCGGCACGGAACTTGAGGATCGTAACCACGATCTCGATCGCCGCGCATATCGCGGAGATCTCGACGAAGGTAATTCCCAGCAGCCAGACGTCGGAATTTACGCCCGGGGTGAATTCGCGGCCCGAAAGCGGCGGGTAGAGGAACCACCCCGCGTCGGGTGCCACCCCGCCCAGCAGGGCCAGGATCATGATCGTTCCTCCGAAGAGGTAGCACCACCAGCCCAACGCGGTCAGGCGGGGGTAGGCGAGATCGCGCGCACCCAAGATTTTTGGTAGCAGGTAGATTGCCAGGCCTTCCAGCATGGGGATGGCGAAGAGGAACATCATGATGCTGCCATGCATCGTGAAGATCTGGCCATAGACTTCCGGCCCTGCGAAGGCGCTTTGCGGAGTGGCGAGCTGGGCACGGATCAACATGGCGAGCACGCCGCCGATGCCGAAGAACACGGCAGCAGTGATGATGAACCGCTTGCCGAGATCAGTGTGGCTAACGCTGCTGAATACACCGCGCCACCCGGTCTCGTTTTTCCAGATGCGGGTCAGGTCGCGGTGGAGTTCAAGCGCCTTCATCGTGCCGCCCCCATCAAGTTGTTCGCGTTTTCGGCCTCGTAGGCCTCCACCACAAAGCGATGGCTTGCATGGCCGACGCCGCAATATTCTGCACAGACTGCTTCATAGGTGCCTGACGCATCCGCCTGGATCCGCAGACGGTTAACCTGGCCTGGGATCGCATCCATCTTGCCCGCCAGTCGCGGAATCCAGAGGCTGTGGATCACATCGGTCGCCCTGATATCGAGATCGACCGGTCGCCCGGTGGGGATGCGCAAGACGTCTTCCGAACAGCTCCCATCCTCGTAACAGAACTCCCAGCCGTAATTATAGGCCGTAACCTCGATAGTCTCCGCGGCCGGCCCGGTTGGCAGATTGCGCTCGCCCACCCACAGTGCGAAACCGAGCAGGACCATCAGCACGGTTACCGGCATGGCAAGACCCAGCCAGCCGATCCATACACTCTTGTTGCCAGGTTTTTCCCGATCTGCCACGCCCCGCCGGAGCAGCCCCACCAACAGCAGCGCGAAGACGAGCGTCGCCAGCAGGATCGAGCCACCGAGCATACACCACCACAGGTCCGCAACGCGCGCGGCGGACGGCCCGGCGGGATCGATGGTGGACAAAGCACCTTCGCAAGCCGCAAGAGTGGATGCAAGAAAGACCATAACCATTGAGCGAACCCAGCTTCGCGAAGGATGACGCCAATGACAGATACGGCCCATGAAAATATTGCCGAGAGGGAACTGGTCGAGGCGAATCCCGAAGATTTGGTCGATCCGGTCGAACAACAGCCCGATTTTCACAGACTCGAATCGCGTATCGCACTGGCCGGACATCCCATCCACGCGATGCTCGTCGCTTTCCCTATTGCGCTGACAACCTGCGTGCTGGGGGCGGATATCTTCTACTGGTGGACCGGCGATCTCTTCTGGGCCCGCGCCGGTCTCTGGGCGGCGGGAATGGCTTTCCTGTTCGGCGTTCTGGCGGGCGGTGCGGGGACGGTCGAATTGCTGAGCGTGCCCGGCATCCGCCAACGCGCGGCAAGCTGGACGCACTTCATCATAGCGGTGATGCTGCTGTCCATTCTCGGAATGAACTGGGGCTATCGACTGCTGGGGTACGAAGAGGCGGTGCTTCCCTTCGGCATCATGTTTTCTGCCTTCGCCGTGGCCTTTACCGGGTTCACCGGCTGGCACGGGGGCAAGCTCGTGTTCGAATATCAAATCGGGGTTTCTTCCACCGGGAGTTCGTGACCTAGTGGCTCGTTCAGCCATTCGGGCGCAAAATTGGATAGTGCGGGCTTGCCCAGCACGAGGAACAGTATGGTGACCATCGCGACCGCGATCGGCACCAGCGTGGGGATAGCGCTGCGCGGTTCAAATCGGCCACGACGTTCACTCATCAGCACGACCAGATGCCCGACCCAGGCGTGGAGCGCGACCAGCACACCGACCATGAACAGCTTCACAAACATCCACAGGGTGAACACGCCTGCGAGAAAGATCAAAACGGTGCCTGCGGAGATGGCGATGATCGCCGCCGGGGTAACCAGATACGAATAGGCGCGATGTGTCAGCAACCGCAGTTGGCTGTAGCTGGCTTGCCCTTCGCCGATCTCGTGCTTACTGAGCATCAATGGCAGGCCGAGAAGCCCGGCACACCAAACAACGAGAGCAGCGATATGCAGCGCCTTGACGAGGGAAAGGATCACGAACGAACGCTCATTGTCATTTGGCTTGGAGTTCACGCAAGACGTTGATGGAGTTCGTCGAATTTCCTGTTGCATTCTGCCGCCGCCAGGCGCGGCGTGCAATCCACAAGCCACCGATGGCGAACGGCGCCATTCCGCCGACCCACATTACCAGCCCGGCCAATTGCTGGTCCGCCAGACCCGTCAGCCCCCAGGACGGCGCGGACAGAGCGTGGGTTACATACAATGGCTGCGAGGCGAAGGTGAGCAGGGCACCCAGGCACCCCATCTGTACCATTCCGCCCAACAATCCGCCGACCGCGCCCATCACGCCAGCCCGCTGGATTGCCAGCCAGAATGCGAATGACGTCGCGAAGATTGTGATTTGCATACCCCAGTACAGCGCCATGTTCGCCAGGGCCGCATTGTATAGCGCAGGCACATGCCACGCCCACAGCGCTGCCGTCATTGCGAGCGTAGTCAAGCTGACTGGCAGGTGTACTCGGAACAGGGGGCCAGACGATCGCGCCGCAAGCGCAAAAGCAAGCGCAGCGGCAATCAAGAGCAGGTGATGTATCGAACGGGCCGAGAATAGCGCCACGCTGGCCGCACACAGGGGTGAAACGAATGCCAGCGTGAGCAGCGAGACACCGACTGCCGCCATCCGGTTTCTTGCCCTCAGAGCCCATACCCACGCAACGGCTAGAATAGCGACGAGGGGTGGATCGAAATTCCAGTGTGAGGCGATTTCAGCCAGCGCCGGAGGACTTCCGCAATAACTGCCGGCAAACATTTGCAATCAACTTTCCCCGAATGACCTGACCTTTGGCGACAGCCTTTAGTTGCCGCATTTTCTGCCAGCAGCAGAACATAGCGGCCAGCAATGCGGTTTGAAAACGGTGAAACGCAACAATTGATCCGATGGATGTAGGCGTGGGAATATCAAAATTGGGTTATAAACGGATAGCGGTGTTTGGCGGAAGCGGGGCGACCGGTCGCGAAGTAGTCAGGCATGCCCTGCGTGCTGGGCTGGAGGTAGTTTCGGTCGACCAGACTCTGCCTGACGAAGCTGCTAGGGTCGAGGGAGTATCCTATCACAAGGCAGATGTCCTGAAGGGCGGTATAACTCAGGCGATGGCAGGGTGCGATGCGGTGATCTCGGCATTGGGCGTCGCCTTCTCGCCGAGCAACGCGCTGTCTCCTCCCCCGCTCTATATAGAAGGAACTGGCAATATCCTCGGCGGGATGGAGCGCGCTGGGATCAAGCGAATTGCGGTGATCTCAGCCGCTTTTGTGATCGATCAGCCCAACCTTCCGAATTGGTTCAAGCTCACCGTCGTTCCGGCGCTCCACAATATCCTGGAACAGATGAGAGAGATGGGGACCCTCCTGGAGGGGCGCCTAGATCTCAGGTGGACCATCGTGCGACCCGCATGGCTGTTGCACAAGCCCGCCGCCGACGATTTGCTCGTCGAGGAGGAGTTTTTGCCCGACAGAGCGTTTCGCTGTCGGATAGGAGATCTCGCTGCCTTCCCTGTCGAATGCGTGCAACATGATCGGCACGTTCACGCCAAGCCCGCAGTGGGTGCGCCCGAAGAGGAAGAGTTCGAAAGCCCGCTCGCTCTGGGCGATGAATTCGCCGGCCGGTGAACGGAGCCAAAATCACTTCATGCGAAATCTTTCGCAGTCTCCGCTGGATAGGAACCATCTTTTCCCAGACTTCAGCACTTGGAGGTTAGAACTCCCGCTGCTCCTCGATCTCGTAATCCTCCAAGGCACCCCCCTTCCTCCGAGTGAAGCAGCTCGACCGCGCGGTCGGCGGCGTCGTAATAACGGTGCAGGATGAGGTGGGCACCAGAGTTGCGAAGTTCCTCGTTGTCTTCAATCCGGTGGGTCGCGACCGCAATCTTGCCCACTTCCGTCAGCGCCTGGAGGAAGGCGTGGCGGCTGTCATGATGCGTAACGCCAGTGTTCGGATCAGGGATCGCCGAGATGATCCAGTTCGCGCTTCGTATCGGCAAGCTGAACTCACCGCCGACGGCCGCGCGACGTTACTAGGTTTCGTGGACAAAGCTTGACTGTGGACTCGGACCTTGATTCAAGGCTGGCTTTTGGAGGCAGCCTTGGGCGAGCGGATTGGCGTTACGGACGA